>Ga0187769_10000082_pt1 | contig 46830 bp, 37 predicted proteins | sample 0116_SJ02_MP02_1_FD_133140 | JGI IMG/M metagenome (GOLD analysis project Ga0187769, IMG submission 133140) | Tropical peat soil microbial communities from peatlands in Department of Meta, Colombia - 0116_SJ02_MP02_10_MG | ecosystem: Environmental > Terrestrial > Soil > Wetlands > Peat | place...
CCTTCTCCTGCAACGATTGGGTGAACGACAATATGATATTCATCAACCAGACCAAGCTCTATAAGTTGTGAAGGAATAGATACGCCACCGGTTAAAATATTTTTGCCTCGTTCTTGTTTCAATCTAAGTATTTCGTCTCGAAGGTCGGTACGAACAATTTTCGCATTCGCTTCAGCGCGGTCCAGCGACCGTGAAAAAACAGTTTTGTTGATGGAGTCAAAGATGTCAGCAAATTCGTTCGCTGCTTTTGTCATAGACTGGTTTTTTGCGACATCCGGCCAAAAAGGAACCATCAATTGATAGGTCTTACGCCCATAGACGAGCAGGTCAACATCTCGCATGAGGTGCATAAAGTGTTCATATATTTCTTCGCTGGGATTGAACTTGGTGTGGTCGCAGCAGCCATCTAGGGTGATGTTGATTGCGAAGATTACATTTCTCATTTTCGCCTCGGATTGAGCGGCATGGTCTTCCCACATAAGACCAATAGCTTTGAACTGCGCGTCATTCTACGCGCACGGGGCTACGAGACGAGCATTGCGCTTCGCGCAACCCTGGACCCTTCGACTTCGCTCAGGGCAGGCTGCGTCCGGGGCTACGCACGTTAGCTGATCGTCAGCACGACGCGGAAGCGCGCCTTGCCGGTGATCATCTGCTGATAGGCGTCGGCGGCTTTGGCGAGCGGATAGCGCTCGATCATCGGCCGCACTCCGCTGAAGGAGCTGAATTCGAGCGTGTCCTGGGAATCGCGAGCGGTGCCGGAGGCCCATCCGTGAACCGTTTTGCTTCCAGGGATCAGCTGAAGCGGAGTGACACTCAGCGGTTCCATGCTGGCTCCGACGACCAACAAGGCTCCATGTGGCGCGAGCCCGTTCACCAGCGCGGACATGGATTTCGAGTCCGGCGCGGTGGCGAGGATGACTTTGGCCCCGCCCAGTTTCTGCAGCGCCTGAGCCGGATCGCCGACACTGGTGTCGATGTAGTCGTGGGCGCCCAACTTGGTGGCCAGCGATTTCTTGTCGCCGCCGCGGCCGATGGCGACGGTGCGAAAGCCCATCTGGCGGGCGTATTGAATGCCGAGATGGCCGAGGCCGCCGATGCCCTGCACGGCAACGGTATCGCCGGCGCGGGCCTGGGCATTGCGCAGCGAGTTGAAGACAGTAACGCCGGCACATAGCAAAGGTGCGGCTTCGTCGGCGGGCAAGTCGTCGGGCATGGCAGCGACGGCCTCAGCCTCGGCGATCATGTATTCCTGATAGCCGCCGTCATAGGAGATGGCCGTGATCTTCTGGTTCTGGCAGAGAATGAAATCGCCATGGCGGCAGGGCTCGCAGATAAAACAGTGTCCGCCATGCCAGCCGACGCCGACACGCTGGCCCGGCTTCCACTGCGTGACGTCGGGACCGACGGCATCGATGCGGCCGGCGATTTCGTGCCCGGGGACGCGGGGATATTGCAGGCCCGGCCAATGACCTTCTTTCACGAGCGCATCGCTGTGGCAAATGCCGCAGGCTTCAACTTTGATGCGAACCTGATTGCGCCCGGGCTCGGGGATGGGACGGTCGACAAGTTCGAAATCACCACCAGGCTTGCTGATCTGAACAGCTTTCATGTGAGGACCTCTCTGAATCAGCTGAGGAATTCGCGTGGCACCCGGTAAAGATGGCGGAGCTGAGCACCGGGATGCAAAATCCCGAATTAGAACTCATATTCAGCGAAGTCGGCCGAACGAACTTGTGTGGGTACCGATTACCCAATAGCCTGACCATGGGCCCGTGGTGTAATTGGCAGCACGTGAACCTGTCCAGTTCCAAGGTGCGGGTTCGAATCCCGTCGGGTCCACAGCTCACCCTGGTTGGTAGGGAAGCTGCCGGAGGGCCTTTAGGACAGGAAGGCTCTCCTACATCCAAAGTAACGTTGACTTCGAAGGAGCAGATTCTTGATAATCAGGTTGGAACTGGACAGGTTGACGGCCCCGAGCTGCAATGGCTCGGGGTTTTGATTTTAATCAACCGTCCGCCTTCTGTATTGCGGTCCTGATTCTCCTCAGCGTGCTTTCCTTTCCCAGCACCTCCAGCGTTTCGAACAGCGGCGGGGCGTTCTTGCGGCCGCAGACGGCGACACGGATGGGCTGGAACATCTGGCCGGCTTTGACGCCGAGTTCCTGCGCGGCGGCACGCAGGGCGTGATCGAGGGGGTCGTGCTTGAATTCGACGCTCGGCAATAGCGCTTGCGCTTTCTGGAGAACTTTCAGCGCCATGGCTGCGTCTCCCTTTTGCGGAACGAGTTCGGCGGGGTCGTAGGGCGGTAACTCGTCGACGAAGAAAAAGTCGGCTGCGGTGAGGACGTCGCGCAGCAACTTGATGCGCTCTCGGATCAGGGGCGTGACGCGGAGCATTTTCTCGGGAGTTGCGTTGGGAAATTGTTCGCGCACAATGGGCAGCAGGCGCGTGCTGAGGTCTTCGAGGGCGAGCGAGCGAATGTGCTCGGCGTTCAGCCAGACGGCTTTGGGGTCGAAGGTTTCTTCGGAGGCAAAAAGCAGGTTCCTCGCTGGCATCGCTATCGCTCCGCTGGCGCTCGGAATGACAACAGAAGTTGCTGTCTCCTTGAAATTCACCACGGCGTTGGCGCGATTGATGCCTTCGAGGGAAAAGGCGTCGATCAGCTCTTGCTGGGTCATTTTGGTGCGGTCGTCTTTGGGCGACCAGCCGAGCAGGCAAAGAAAATTGATGAACGCCTCGGGCAGAAATCCGGCGTCGCGGTAGGTGGTGACGCTGACGACCGGACCGTGGCGGCGCTTGGAGAGCTTGGTGCCGTCGGGCGCGACCAGCAACGGAAGATGCGCGAACTGCGGCGGCGCGTAGCCGGCGGCCTCGAAAATCAGAACGTGTTTGAAAGTGTTGGTCAGATGGTCCTGGCCGCGGATGATGTGGCTGATGCGGAGGTCCGCATCGTCAGCGCAGGATGCCAGGTGATAGGTCGGCATGCCGTCAGAGCGGAGCAGGGCGAAATCTTCGATGTCGGCCCCGGCTTTCATCTGCTCGCCGTAGACTGCGTCGGTAAAGCGGACCACCTTGCTGCGTGGTATGCGAAACCGCAAGGCGAAAGGTTCGCCGGTGGAGGCGCGGCGGTCGCTTTCTTCGCGGGAGAGTTCCGGCATGCCCGGATTGAAGAGCCAGGTGCCACGTCCGCCCTCGTTGAGCCGTTCGCGAAGCATGAGCAAAGCCTGTTCGCGGTTTTTCGCCTCGGATCTTTCGTCTTTCGAGACCACAACTATCCCCGTTGGAACATGAGTGATTCGAACAGCAAGAGATGGCGGCGAGGCGAACGTATCCACACGTAGGTCGTTGGGATCGATCTTGACCGGACCAGATTTTTCGGCGTCGCCGGTGTGCGCGGGAGTGAAATCGCGGTAGGCCAGGCCTTTATCGAAGATCGACCAGGCGATTTTGCGGTGCAAGTCGAGCCGCTGGGACTGCTTGTATTCTTCGTCCCAGCTTAGGCCCAGCCATCTCAGGCCTTCAAAAATCGACTGCACGGAAGCGTCGGTGTTGCGCTCAACGTCGGTATCGTCGAGGCGCAGGATCATGGTTCCGTGGTTCCGGCGGGCATATAACCAGTTGAAAATAAATGTGCGGGCGCTGCCGACGTGAAGAAAGCCGGTGGGTGACGGGGCGAAGCGCACACGCGGAGTGGCTGAATGGCTGGACTGGCTCATGCGGAAGTAGTTGAAGTCACTAGCGATGGTACGGGCGGGCGAAAAGCAGCGTCAAGCGCACAATCCCAGCTCTTCGACGCGCTTCGCTTGGTCAGGGCGTCACGCCTCGCTGCGCTCGGCGGGGCGGACCCTTCGACTGCGCTCAGGGCAGGCTTCTGCGTCCGCCCCTACATTGCTCGCGCTGACCGTCTTTGCGACAGTCCGCCGGGATGGGGCATCTCGGCTCTCATGTGATTTCCTGAATATAGGCACGCGGCTCAGGCATTGTACTTAAATTCTGTTGTGTTCAGCGGGCTGGTATGAAACCATGAATTCACCACTTCTCCCGCACGGAATCGCGCAGTTTACGGTGATTTAGCTTTTATGAACAGCGTCGTCATCACGACGGTGGTGGTCCCCGGAGTCGTCTCGGCGCTGCTGTTTCTGGTTTTCTGTTATCTCCACCAGCAGAGCAGGCAACCGTATTTCCGAGCGTGGCAGCTGGCGTGGGCGTTCTACTCCCTGCACTACGTGCTCAACGCGTTTCCGTCTTCGCCGGCGGCGTTCTTTGTGTCGGAACTTTTCATGGTGGGGATGGCGCTGTGCATCTTCGTCTCGACGCGGCTGATGCGGGCGGCGTACCGCTTTCGGTGGTATGACGCCGCGGTCGCGCTTGTCGGCGTGGTGCTCGCCGGCTTGACGCTGCGCGAGCACATGGTGGATGGAGCATTTCAGCCACACCTTCAGCCCGAGGTGCGGCTGGGCATTGGGCTGGCGGTGATCCTGCTTTACTGTTCTGCGGTTTTCTATGTGAACGGCCACAAGCGTGGATCTCTTGCCTACCAGGTGCTGGCAGTTTCGCTGGCGTTGTGGGCGGTGCTGATGGGCATTGGGCAACTGCAGAGTCCATGGCTGGAGATGTTTGGCACGGCGAGCCGGTTGTTTGGCCCGGTGCCGCAGATGCTGCTGGGCATCGCCATGGTGATGGTGCTGTTCGAGAATCAGCGCAATGCCGTGCAGGAAAATACCCTCGCGTTGTCCACGCTTGGGGTTGACCCAAGGCGGCTGCTGTTTGCCGAAGACCTGGTGCCGAGCATGCACGCAGCGCTGGAACGGCTGATGAGCGCTTTGCCGACGCGGCGGGCGGCGATCTGCATTGGCGAGCGCTGGCGACATCTGTTGCCTTCGGTGCAGCAGGGGTTTTCCGCGGGTTTTGTGGAGGCCTTAGAGACCAGCGGAGCCGGCGATTACGTTTGCGAACTCGCGTACCGGCAGAGCGGCATCCTCACCGTACAGAATCTGGCGGAAATGACGGAGCCATTCCCGGTGGGACAGGTGGGAGCGTTCGCTGACTTCAAGCGAATTCTTCTGGACGCGGACGTGCGCAATCTGACGGCGGTCACGCTGCAGACGCGCGAGCACAATTTCGGAGTCATTCTGTTTCCGCATGCCGAGCGCAGGGCGTTTGGATCGTCGGGGCCGCATTTGATGGTGGGCCTGGCGCTGCAACTCGGGCTGACGCTGGAAAATTATGTGATCGGCCACGATGCTCATCGCCGCACGAAAGAGTACGAGTTGCTGACGGAGATCGGCAAGGCGATCAGTTCGCGGCTCGATCACGACGAAATTCTGCGCACGATCCAGGTGGAACTAGGGCAGATTTTCGACACGACGCATTTCTACATTGCGTTCCAGGAAGCGGAAGAGATCCGGTTCGAGCTTGAGGTGCGGGATAATCGCGTTCTACCGAAGCGGACGCGGGAATTGCGGAACGCGTTTTCCGAGTACGTGATCCGCACGGGCGAACCGCTGCTGATCCGCTCCGACCTGGAGGCAACGCGCAAGCGCCTGGGGATCACGCACATTCCGGAGCGTCCGGCGAAATGTCTGATTGCGGCGCCGATTTTTCTTTCCAGCAAGACTTCAGGGCTGGCGAGCAAGCCATCCGGGGTGATGGTGGCGATGAATCCCGAGCGTGAGTTCGGGTTCGAACAACGCGACCTGGATGTGCTGGTGACGGCAGCGGGGCAGGTTTCGGTGGCGGTGGAAAATGCGCGCCTGTTTGCCGACGAGCAGCGCCGATCGAAGCAGCTGGCGTTTCTCAACAACGTTTCGCGGACGGCGATTTCGAGCGACGATCCCGTCCACATGCTGAGCCAGATCGCCGGCGAGATTCAGAAGAACTTTAGCTTCGATCACATTGGGATCGGCCTGCTCGACTACGGGACCAAGGAGATCGAGATCAAGGCGGAAGCCGGGGCCACGGCCCATGCCACGGGGCGGCGCATTCCGCTGGGGACGGGCATTCTCGGGAGAGTGGCGCGAAGCGGCGAGCGGGCGCTGGTGCAGAACGCGCTCCCGGGGAATCTGAGCGGAATCTTGCCGGAGTCGCGCGCAGTGCTGTGCATTCCGATTACCTACGGCGAGACGCTGCTGGGCGTGCTGAACATCGAGAGCCACAACGAAGATGCGTTTTCGCCGCAGGACGTGCTGATTCTGAACACGCTGGCCGATCTGTTGGCCACGGCGCTGCACAATGCATTCGTCTTCCAGAAGCTGCAGCAGCAGTCGATCACCGACGGCTTGACGGGAATCAAGACGCGCCGCTTTTTCTGGGAGGCGCTGTCGGCGGAGTGGAAACGCGCTTCGCGCTCGGGCCGGCCCTTTTCGGTGGTGCTGGTGGATCTGGACAAGTTCAAGGAAGTCAACGACGCTATGGGCCACTTCGAGGGTGACCTGGTACTGGCACGCGTGGGCCGATTGCTGGAGCAGAAGTCGCGGCAATCGAACGTGGTGGCGCGCTACGGCGGCGACGAGTTCATCATCCTGATGCCGGAGACGGGCGCGGAGCAGGCGCAGGTGCTGGCCGAGCGCCTGCGGCAATGGCTGGCGGCCGATCCCATGCTGGCCGAACACCACGTCACCGGAAGCTTTGGCGTGGCCAGCTTCCCCATGCATGGATTTTCGATTGAAGACATTATTCGCGTGGCCGATGCCGGCATGTACGTCTCCAAGCGCTCGGGTGGCAACATGGTTTCGACGGCGCAGGAATTTGTCGAAGGCCAGGACTTCGCCCGGCAGCGCCAGCAGATTTCTGCGTACATCGAGGGCTTTCTGCAGCGGGAGCACACCGGGCCCGAGCATCTCGACGAGTTGACATCGACGCTGCGCAAACTGTGCACCGGCGACGAGGGATGCAACGTGGCGCTGTTGAAGGAAGCGATCGAGTCGTTGAGCCGGGCGGCCGAGTCGCGCGAATTGCAGACCGCCGGCCACGGCGACCTGGTGGCGCGATACACCGCCATGATTGCGCGGGCGCTGGGACTGTCAGCCGAGGAAACGGCTGACCTGGTGTATGCGGCGCGGGTTCACGATGTAGGCAAGATTTTTGTGAGCGAGCGCATTCTCAACAAGCCGGGTCCGCTGACCGACAGCGAATTCCTGCAGGTGAAAATGCACCCGCAGGTGGGCGCGGAAATTGTGGGGACGATTCCGCACAGTGCCATGATGCGGGCAGCGATTGAGCATCATCACCAGCGCTTTGATGGGACGGGTTATCCGGATGGATTGAAGGGCGAGCAGATTCCGCTCTGGGCGCGGATTATCGCGTTGACTGACGCCTACGCCAACATGATCACCGAGCAGGCGATTTCGACGGCGCGAACGCCGGACCAGGCGCTGGACGAACTGGCGCAGATGAGCGGGACGAGATTTGACGGCATGCTGGTGCGGCTGCTGCTGCGCGCACTGAAGGCAGAGAGAATGCCGTCGGGGTCGGGCGATTAAGGGCGCGTGGCGCGGGCACTTTGCCCGCGGGTTCTTCCGGCTGCGAGCGGAGAGGGCAGGAGTGCCCGCTCCACACTGGCCGCTGCAAGTCCACCTGTAATAGCCTAGTCATGTATGTCCATTCCTCTTTCTCTCTCTGGCAAAGTGGCGCTCATTTCCGGTGGCTCGCGCGGCATCGGTGCCGCTACGGTGCGGATGTTCGCGGCGGCGGACGCCAGAGTTGTGTTCAGCTATCGCAGCGCGCGGGCGCAGGCGGAAGCGCTGGCGAACGAATGCGGCGGCGCGGCGGTGTGCCGGGCGGTCGCCAGCAATCTCGATAAGCCTGACGCCGGCCGCTCACTGGTGGCGGAAACTGTGAAGCACTTCGGACGGCTCGATATCCTCGTCGCCAACCATGGCGTTTGGCCGGCGGAGGATGTTGCGATCGAGCGCATGAGCGACGAGCAATGGCGCTCGACGCTTTCGATCAATTTGGATGGTGTGTTTGGACTGGTGAAGCACGCGGTCGCCCAGATGAAGACACAGGCGCGCGGGAAGGGCGCTGCCGGGCACATTGTGCTGATCAGTTCGACGAGCGGGCAGCGCGGCGAGGCGTTTCATTGCGATTATTCGGCGAGCAAGGGCGCGCTGATCAGCATGACCAAGACGCTCTCGAGCGAACTGGCTCCGCAGGGTATTCATGTCAATTGCGTGGCGCCGGGATGGGTCGATACGGACATGAGTTCGGCGACGCTGGCGGATCCGAAGACCGGCGACGTGATCCGGCGAGCGATTCCGCTGGGGCGCGTTGGGAAGCCGGAGGAGATTGCAGTTCCGGTGCTATTTTTGTGCACCGAGCATGCGGGGTTCATCAGCGGAGAAATTTTCAATGTGAACGGCGGCGCGGTGCTGGTGGGATAATTCCCGCCCCTTCCGCTTGCTCAGGGCAGGCTCTAGCCGCAAAGAACGCGGCTAGGATGGGGGACCCGCGCGCGTTAGTTCCCACCCTGTCGCACCGAACGCGACAAGGGTGGGGCAACCAATACGGAAAAAGGGCGCCACGCGGCTTGCGCTGGAGAGCTTTCCTGCATCCAACGGGAAAGCCGACATTTCACCGCCGCAGGCAGAAAGTGCCCCAGAAACGCTACAATTCTGATTGCGCGTAACCCATCCTTCAAATGGAATGAAACGTTTGTTTCCTATTGTGGCTTTTGTGTGTTTCATCTTGTGCCTGACGTGGGGACAGGCCCAGCCGCCGCAGCCGCCCGTCCAATCTGCGACCGCGGCGCAGAGCTTTCCGGACGCGGATGCCGATACGCGCCGGGCCAAAGCCGTTATCGACCAGGGGGTTCAGGCGCTGGGTGGGCAGGCGTACCTGAATATCCGCGACCGCGAACTGCAAGGGCGCGGCTATGGATTTCATCACGGCACGCCGAGCAGCCTTGGCGTCGTGTTTTGGAGCTTCTCTGAATACCCCGACAAAGAGCGGATTGAGTTCACAAAAGAGCGGGATGTCGCGCAGCTCTTTGTCGGAGACAAGGGATACGAGATCACATTCAAGGGCGTTCATCCGGTCGAGCAGAAGGATCTTGACGGTTACTTGCGCCGTCGGCATTACTCGCTCGATGCGGTGCTGCGAAGCTGGGTCAATGAACCTGGGGTGATCCTGTTGTATCAGGGGAACGCGGTTGCGGCGCAGCATCCGGCGCTGAAGGTGACGCTGATCAATTCGAAGAATGAGAGTGTGAGCCTGTTCTTCGACACCGACACGCATCTGCCCATCAAGAAATCGTTCGAGTGGCGCGATCCGGTGGACCGGCAGAAAAATCTGGAAGAGGAAGTCTACGAGAATTATCGCCCGGTGTCGGGCATCATGGTGCCTTACAACGTGACGCGCTACTTCAACGGCGACATGTCGAACCAGCGCTTCATGAACTCGGCGACCTTCAACCAGGGGCTGGACCAGGCCATGTTTGACCCCAATTCCAGGTACGACCCGAACAAACCAAAGGCCAAGCACTGAGTAGCGCCAGAAGCTGGCGCCGACTCGCGGCGATCAGCGCCAAGTAAGTCATTGTCAATGCCTTACGGATGATTCCGGAGGGTTGGAAGTCTGGTTCGGCGTCGCGCCGGGGCCACGGAGTGTGGCTTTTTGACCACAGACGGGATTTCCCACACGGGCAGTAACCTAGTGGCAGTTACCAACTACTGACATCTTCACGGGTTTGTATTGGCGTCTTCTGTCCGGGTCTCTTTGATTCACGAGCAGACAATTCGCGGGGCAGTGGAGTGCAAGGGCGTAGGCCTGCACAGCGGCGCGCCGGTGTCGATGCGCATGCTGCCGGCGCCGACGGGGACGGGAATCGTCTTCCGGCGCACGGACCTGGACGACTTTGAAGTGGAGGCAGTCAGCAAGAACGTGGCCCGCGTCAGCTATGCCACCAGCCTGATGAAGCAGGGCGTGCTGATCTCCACGACCGAGCACCTGCTCTCGGCGTTTATCGGAATGGGGATCGATAACGCGATCGTGGAACTGGACAACCTGGAGCTGCCCATTCTCGACGGCAGCGCCCAGCCGTTTGTGGAGATGATCCAGAAGGCGGGCATCCGCAAGCAGCGGCGGCCGCGACAGTATCTGAAGATTCGCCGCGAGCTGGAATGGCGCGAGGGGAACAAGTTCATTGCGGTGTATCCCGCCGAGGCGTACTCGGTTTCGTATTCCATTAATTTTCCGCATCCGCTCATCGGGAAAGAGACGTTTGAGGTCCAACTGAGCAACGGGAGTTACCTGCGGCATATTGCAGCCGCGCGCACGTTTGGTTCGCGCGAAGACGAGCAGGCCATGCGCAATATGGGATTGATCCGCGGCGCGTCGCGGGAAAACTGCATCGTGCTTACGCGCACAGGACTGGAGAATGGCCCGCTGCGCTTCCCTGACGAATTCGTACGGCACAAAGTGCTCGACCTGATCGGGGACCTGGCCCTGCTGGGCAAGCAGATCCTGGGCAAGGTGATTGCCGACCGCGCCGGTCATGCCATGCACACGGCGCTGGTGTCTAGGCTTCTGCGCGACACGACGCTGTGGGAGGAAGTCACGGTCTCGGCTGCGGAAGAAGCGGCCGTTCCGGTTTTTTCGAGCGCGCAGGCGGCGGCCGGGTCGCCGGCGTAGGCTTCATTCCTTTCTTCTCAGCAGTTTCCTTCAGTCGGCGGGTTCGGAGGGCGGTGCAGCCGGATCAAGTGACTCGCGAGCTTGAATGTGCTGGCCTTCAGCAAGCAGCCCTTCGCCTGTTGTCTCTGCCTCCAGCAACAACCTCTTGAGCTCGGCGCGCATTTGCTCAATCACGGCGGCCGCAAATTTCTTTGCCGACTCTTGTCTCTCTGGCGAAAGCTCTTTCACTCGGATCTTGAGCAGGGGAATGTCTTCCTCAAACCAGTGCAGTGTGCGCTGAACACGGGAAATGCGAAGATCGTTATCCGACATAAATGCGGCTTTATCGCTGATTTTTCAGAATGCCACAGTGGTCGGGGACGGCAAGTCCCTGGGATGGTTCGGTAGTGGCGCTGAGCTAAGGGCTTACTGCAGAGGGTCGGCGTCCGCGGCGGCTACGCGTTCGGTAGCCCCAGGATGTTCTTGCTCGAGGCGCTCGTCGAGCCAGCGCTCGAGACGATCCTTGGTCTCCACGGCCACATCGCGGAAGCGCAAGCCGGCACGGCCTTTGACATCGGCCCAGACAACTTCGGCCTCCACGCTTAGGGTGGAGTTTGTCTCGGGCAAAATGAATTGCAGGCGAGGCACAGCACCCTTGGGCAGAGCTTCGCGCAGCATGAGAGCGATGCCGCTCTCGCTGATGTTGGTGCTGGTGGCTTTTACCTTTTTGTCACCCAGAGCGATGACCACCTGCATTTTCACCGGGTGACGAAAGTAGCGGCGGCGTTCCTGGAGCATGAAATTGAGCGCGGCATGGAAGCAGCGGGAGGCGTTTAACGCACTGATCGGCTTCTGCAGAACGAAGTTCGCGCCCATGCCAAAGGCATCCTGCGTGGTGGTTCTCTTTCCATTCAGGATGGCGAACGTGACGGAATTCCTGTTGCTGGGTGTGCTTCTGAGGCCCTGCAGAACTCCCAGGCCGCCCTTGAGGTCGTCGCAATCGACGATGACGGCGTCGAATTTCTCCGAAATCAGAATGTCGGCGGCGGCGCGCGCCTCGTGGCAGATTTCCACGTCGATCGCGAGTTTCTCGAGCGTGGGCCGGATCACGCGCACCAATTCCGGATCCTGGCTCAGGAGCAGAGAATCCAACGTCATACGGCGATTCTAGGGGTGCGAGCGATGGTCACAAAAGTAACAAAGGTAATAGGTGCGGTGTTGGCCTTGCGGACTGGACCTTTTGGGCGAATAAGCGGGCGGATCAGGCTTGACCGGAACAGGATTGACGTGCGCGATCGTGAGGGACGGAGAACTGTCGAGCTTTGCTCGACCGGACAGCCCCTTCGACGCGCTTGCGCTTGCTCAGGGCAAGCTTAAGAGCGGCGACCGTCCCTACATGAGCCCGGGAAGGTATCGGCAGTCCATCCGTCTACGAGCTGATTTAGAGTACAAGTGGAACGGCGGAACGGAATGGCGCAACTGGCTTATCTCTCGCTGGGATCGAACGTGGGGGAGCGGGAGGAGCATCTGCGCGAGGCGATCAGGCGACTGGAGACGGCGGGGCACGTGTTACGCGTTTCCTCGTTTTACGAGACGGAGCCGGTGGAGTTCACCGATCAGACTTGGTTTCTAAATTGTGCCGTGGCTCTTGAAACGGAGCTGACACCTCAGCGGCTGATGGCGGCGATTCTTCGGATCGAGCAGGAGATGGGCCGCAAGCGCACTCGGCCGAAGGGGCCGCGGACTATCGATGTCGACATTTTGCTGTATGGCGATTCGGTGGTCGATGCGGCGGAAGTCACGATTCCGCATCCTGCGATGCAGAGACGGCGATTTGTGCTGCAACCGCTGGCGGAGATTGGGGACGAAGTGCGCCATCCCGTCCTGAAGAAGACGGTGCGGGAGATGCTCGACGAATTGCCGGCGGGGCAGATAGTGAGAAAAATCAAACCCTAGCCACGGATTACCACGGATTTTCACGGATAAAAAAAGCTCCGTGAAAGGATGTCTGCGTCCAAACCACTACGGAACGCGACGGGAGGGCCATTGCGTGCTTCGCACGCACCCCCGGACGAATGCGTCCGGGGCTACACGACCTACGCCGCCGGGGCTACACGACCTAGGGAAGGATGATGCGGCTGCCCGCGTCTTGCGCGGTGACGACGGCCGATTCTTTCTCGGGGAACTGCGCAAACAAGAACTCGACGAAGGCGCGCGATTTCGGGCGGCCTGAGGTGCGGCCCAGGCCGAGGCGGACTAGAAAAACCAGGGCCTTCAGCACTTCGGAGTCGCGCAGCGTCGAATAGCCCATGTGCTTCTGTTCGGCTTCGCGATACTCCTTGAGCATGGTTTCGATCTGGTTGGCAACACGCCGGCGGGCGTCGCTGGTGAACGGCTGCTCGTAGTGCAGGCCGGAACCGACACGGGTCTGGTAGCTGGTGGTCAAGACAGTAAGCGCGGCGATCAGATCCTGATCGTTCAAGCTCCGGTCGGCCCGCGCCGCCTTGGCCAGAGCATAGGTCAAGCCCATGAGCAGGTGCTCTTTCTCGTACATGAACTGGTCGGGGACTTCGACCTTCAGAAACAAGGCGGCCGGGTCGAGATCGCCCGCCGAGCGCGGCTTTTCGTGCTCGCGCGCCTGCAGAAGGTAGGGGCAATCGCTGGGGCAGTCGAGTGTGACCTCGCGCTGCTCGCCGCAGCATTGCGGACAAATCCGTCCGTGGACAGCCGGGCAAAAGCGTTTTTCCTTGCGAATCTCACAGATGGCGCAACTCAAGAGCAGGCTCCCCTGAAACCATTATGGCACGCGCGGTAAATCCACCACGGAGACACGGAGGCACGGAGAAGCTCTTAATTTCTTCCTGCGGGCAGCCTTAGCCAAACCTGAACCTGACGTTGAGGAGCATTTCTGAGCAGTTCTTGTTCTCCGTGTCTCGGTGCCTCCGTGGTCGAATCTTGGCCTTGTTCCTTGATAGCTTGTCTGGCCCATTTCGGCACCGAGATATCTGAAACACCCTGTAAAAATGGGCCTCCGCGCGTGCCCGAATTATGAAACCCCCGTAAAATAAGGTGTTTTCCACAGGGGCGCAGGGACTAAGATAACGCCGCTGGTATTAAACCGATTTTTACGAGGAGGATTTTCCATGGCAGCTGGATTGACCAAAACGCAATTGGTCCGCCTTCTGGCGGAGAAAAATGAACTGAGCAACAAGCAGGCCGCGGCGTTCCTGGAGCACCTGACGGACACCGCGATCAAAGAGACTAAGAAGAACGGCATCTTTGTGGTGCCCGGACTGGGCCGTTTGAAGAAAGTGCATCGCAAGGCGCGCATGGGGCGCAATCCGCAGACCGGCGAACCGATCCAGATCAAGGCCAAGACCACGGCGAAGTTCTATCTCGCCAAGGCCGCCAAGGACGCAATCGCGCCCAAGAAGTAGTTGGTGGATGAGATTAGAATCGAAGGCCGGCCGCGCGCCGGCCTTTTGATTTTCTGCAGCAGGCGCGCCCGGGCTGAAGCCCCCACTTCTGTGACTCGCTAACGCGGCGCTAAGGCGCCGCTCTTCCACCTATTTCCCGTAGTCGTTCTTGACCACCTCGCCGCCCTTCATCACGAACTTCACGTGCTCGAGGGTGGCGACGTCTTTGATTGGATCGCCATCCACGGCGATGACGTCGGCCCACGCTCCCGGTTCCAGCGTTCCCACCTTGCCCGACCAGCCGAGCAAGTCGGCGGCGTTCAAAGTCGCAGCCTGGATAGCCTGCAGCGGCGTGAGGCCGAGTTTGACCATCACCGCGAATTCGTGAGCATTGAGGCCGTGCGGGTAGACGGCGGCGTCCGTTCCGAACGCGACCTTCACGCCACTGGCGAAGGCGTGGGCGATGTTCTTGCGCGCCGCGGGAATCACTCCTTTCGCCTTGGCAAGGAGCGGCGCGGGCAGATGAGTTGCTTCGGCATTGTCAATCATCCAGTCGCCCAGATAGAGCGTGGGGACAAGATAAGTGCCGTGCTCTTTCATGGCGGCGATGCCAGCGTCGTCAATGTAGGAACCGTGCTCGATGGAGTCCACGCCAGCTTCGGCGGCCCAACGGATTCCTTCCGCCCCATGCGCATGGGCAGCGACTTTGCGGCCAAGGCGGTGGGCGTCGGCCACGATGGCTTTCATTTCCTCGAGGGTGTACTGCGAGTGTTGTGGATTGTCGCCGAGGGAAAGCACGCCCCCGGTGGCGCAAATCTTGATGAGGTCGGAGCCATACTTGATATTTTCGCGAACCTTGTGCTGAACAGCGGCGATGCCATCAGCCACGCCGTCGCCCGTGGCGTGGTAGTCGAACGGCAGCAAGTTGTTGTCGCAGTGTCCGCCGGTGATCCCGAGAGCCGGCCCGCTCACCAGCATTCTGGGGCCGGGGACATCGCCGGCATTGATGGCGTCGCGCAGGGCCACGTCAGTGAAGCCGTCCGCGTGCACGTTGCGCACGGTGGTGAAGCCCGCCAGCAAGGTGAGCCGCGCGTTCTTGGCGCCGATGAGGGCCTGGCGCGGCACGGAAATCGCAAGCCGCTCGTAGCCGAATTTGGGCTCATACGTCAGGTGAGTGTGCGCGTCGATCAAGCCCGGGAGCAGGGTTGCATTTGGCAAGTCGATGCGTGTTGCCCCGGCGGGAACTTTCACTTCTGCGGCGGCGCCGGCAGAGGTGATTTTGCCGTCGTCGATGACGAGGATTTGATCGGCGAGCAGCTTGCCGGTTTTGACGTCGAGAACGTGGCCGGCGTGGATGGCGACGTGGGTTTGAGCTGTAGCGATGGAGCAGGCCAGGAGAGCGATTACGGAGAGGACCAGGAGCTTGGTTTTCATGAGGCGGAAATTGTATCAGCGGGGCAGTTGGGCGTGCTGAGGGCGGGCTAAAGCCAGGCGCAGACCATCTCGCTAACGCGAGATGGGGCGGACGAGTGCGTCCGCCCTGCACAAGGTGTTCGCCACGCTCGACGGGGGCGGACCCTTCGACTGCGCTCAGGGCAGGCTTCTGCGTCCGCCGCTGCACACGCCCGCGCCGATACGAACGACGGCGCTATTTAGCCTCCGGGTCCGTCGTTGGAAACGTACTGTTCCAGCGACTCCAGTTCGCGGCTCAGGTCGCCGACGCGCCACTCAAGCAGGTTGCGGATGGAAAGGATGCCGAGCAGCTTGCCGTCGTCATCGGCCACGGGCAGATGGCGGAAGTGCCGCTCGAGCATGGTGGTGAGGGCTTCGCCGGGGCCGGTGTTGCGAGTTGCCATCTCGACAGGCGTGGTCATCAGATCGCGCACGGATGTGGTTTGCGGATCCATGCGGCTGAGGGCCAGCTTGCGCAGCACGTCGCGCTCGGTAAAGATGCCGGCGACGCGGAAGTCGCTATCGACAACGGCCACGGCTCCGACATGATGGTCGAGCATTTTGTGAATGGCGTCGGCTACGCTGGCATCGAGTCCTACCGCTGCAATCTCCCGGTCACAAAGTTCGAGCAGGCTCATAAGCACCCCCTTCGGCCCAAAAGACCGCACGGCCGAAATCCCCCAAACCGAACTGGATTGACGCATTATGCTCACGGCGAAGCGCTTGTCAAGAAAATTTGCGAAGAAACGGAAGCTTTCTGGTGCTATTCCGGTCCCAGATTAGGTCATCCCGAGCGCAGCTTGAGGCGTTTGCCGGCGTTCGAGCCGCGCGCCGAAATCCTGAGCCAAGCGAAGGACCCGGCGGAGTGAGGGATCTCGCGCGGGGCTCGGCGGCGGTCCACGCAAGATTCGAAAGAGGGATGGTTATTTCGACCGGAAGACCTCGCCGTCCTTCATGACGAATTGCACGTTCTCGAGCACCTTGATGTCGCGCAGCGGGTCGCCGCTGACCGCGATGATGTCGGCCAATGCGCCCGGCGCGATCACGCCGATTTTGCCCTCCATGTCGAGCATGGCGGCGGCGCGCGAAGTGGCGCTCTGGATCGCATCCATCGGGGTCATGCCGAACTCCACCATGCGGGAAAATTCCTGCGCGATGGGCTCAGTCCATGGGATACCGCCCATGTCGGTGCCGAAAACGATCTTGACCCCGGCTTTCAGCGCCTTCCTGAACGACGGTTCGTGTACTGCGGCACGCAGGCGGTCGCGCTGGCCGGCCGGAGTGTCGGCCGGAGCCCAGTCCTTGTAGTAAACGCTGAGCGTCGGCACAAGCCATGTGCCTTGCTTGAGCATTTGCGCGACGGCGGCGTCGTCGAGATCCAGTCCGTGCTCGATAGAATCACAACCGCCGTCGAGCGCGCGGTGCAGGCCAATGCCGCCGTAGGCGTGGCAGGCGACCTTCTTGCCCCAGCCGTGAGTCTCGTCGACGACGGCGCGCAGCTCTTCAATCGTGAGAGTGGGCTGTGAAACCAGTTCGCCGTTCTTGCCCACCCACGACCGATGCGTCATGTACACCTTGATCCAGTCGGCGCCGTGGTCGAGCTGCTCGCGGGCGGCTTTGCGCGCTTCCACCGGTCCGTCGACGATCTGTGCGCCCTTGGGCATGTTGAGCTCGGGAGCGTAGCCTTCGAGCATGTAGCCGCCTGTGGTCGAGATGGCTCGAGTGGCGACGAACAGGCGTGGACCCGGAATGTAGCCGCCCTCAATAGCCTGCTTGATGCCGACATCTCCGTAGCCGGCACCTTCGGTTTCGACGTCACGCAAGCTCGTGAAGCCCTGATCGAGCGCCCGCCGCACTGCGACCGTAGCTCGCGCGGCGCGCAGCGCCAGAGGTGCGTTCAAAATGTTGGCGTCGTATCCGCCCTGCGCGGGATCTTCGCCCTGGAGGAAAATGTGCGTGTGGGAGTCGATGAGCCCGGGCAGCACGGTGGCTTGGGAGAGATCGATGACGGTGGCGCCGGAGGGAATCTTGGCGCTGGCCGCGGGCGAGACGCTTTCGATGCGGTTGCCGCGGATGACGATGACCTGGTCGCGAGTGGGGGCGGCGGATCGGCCGTCGATCAACAAGCCCGCGCGTATGAACGTGACTTGCGGCGAGTGCGATGGAGTTGGCACTTGCGCAACGGTGCCGACGGCGATGGTGACCAATAACGCCAAGAACGCGAGGCAGCAAACGGTTTTCATTCTTATCCCCCATGCCCGTGACCAGGATTGTCGCGGTCGTGAAGCTCGAGAATTTCAACGGATGATTTTGCGGCAAGGATTCTATACCCTTAACACGGCAACGGGTGAGCGTGGGTTTGACGAGAAAGACTGGTCGACCAGTGTTTCCGCGACGAGGATTGTGCGACAACGGAGGATCGGTGCTGTTGCGGCTGGCCGAGGTTCGGGACGCGGGAGCGATCGCGCGGGTGATTAACGCGGCGTTTAAGCAGGCCGAGTCTTTTCTGATTGATCGTGACCGCATCGATGAGGCGTCGGTGCAGGCGCTACTGGAGAAAGGCAAATTCCTGGTCGCCGGTGACCAAGGCGCTGTTGTCGGCTGTGTGTATGTCGAACTGCGAGGCGAGCGCGCGTACCTGGGATTGTTGGCGGTCGATCCGCAACGTCAGAAGGCGGGGCAGGGTTCCCAGCTTATGGATGCTGCGGAGGAATTTTGCGCCCAGGCTGGCTGCCGCTTCATGGATCTGCGGATCGTGAACGTTCGCCGTGAACTTCCCGAGTTCTACCATTGGCGCGGATACGTTGAAACAGGGATTACTGTTCCCTTCCCGGCCGAGCTCAACCCGAAAGTGCCGTGTCATTTCGTGGAGATGTCAAAGCGGCTGTCGTAGTGTTGCCGAAGGCTGACGCTTCAACAGACGTTGTCATTTCTCAACGGGCCGACTGGCAAGGCCGGCCACCCTTTACGGCACAAACGCGTCGGCTTCGATCTCAACCAGCATGTCGGGTGAAATGAAGGCGCTCACCTGCACCATGGAAGTGGCGGGGCGAATGTCGCGGAAGAACTCACCATGCGCCTTGCCGATTTTTTCCCATTCGGCAATGTTGGTGACGTACATGCGTGTGCGCACGACATCCTTCAAGGTTGCACCGGCTTTTTTCAGCGCGCTCTCGATGTTTTTCAACGTCTGCACGGCCTGCGCATAGGAGTCGCCGACGCCGACGACTTTTCCGTCCATCCCCGTCGCCGTCGTTCCGGAGACGTGCACATACGATCCCATCCTTACCGCGCGCGAGTAACCGACAACGGGTTCCCAGGGTGTGCCGCTTGAAATGTTCTGCCGTTGCATGTGACGTCCTCCGATGTGGCCATTGTAAATGCACAAAACGGCATAACCGGCGCGGTTGGCAGCCGACGACCTTGACTGCCAGCAAAAGAAACGCGTTGTTTCCGACGGATTTAGTCACAACTCATCAGTTACTCGCCGGGTTCTGACTGATTAGGAAAACGAATCGTGCCGATAAACAAAAGTCACTTGCGTTTCGGAGTGGACTGAGTTATCTAGACCGCAGGTGGCTGAAACTCCGTGTCCGGCGCGGAGTTCAGGGGGTGAAAACCGATGATTCCGGAAGGGCATCCGCTGCAGCAGCTGTTTCAGGATCTGGTGGGACGGCACTACGCAGAGGCGATCGGCATTCGCGATCCGCAGGTGATCGCGTACGTTGCCCACCTGCTCTCGGAGTTCTGCGAGGCCGAACAGCTCTATAAAATTCGCGATGCCTCCAATCGTCCGCTGTCGGATGTGGGCGAGATGCTGCTGGAATCCGATCCGGTTTACGGTCCGGCGCCGAGTTTTGACCGTGAGCGCCAGGTGCGCAAACACATTGGAGACTTCACTTTGTTTTTTGCTGGAATGTTTCCCGAGAGCATCAACCACTTGCGCCTGCGCCGGCATCGCCTGGAAAGTTTTGTGGAGTGGATCAAAGCCGGGAAAGAAAGCTACTACATCGTCAGCAAATTTGAACACTTCGAGTACGCCAAGGTTGCTCCGCTGTTTGCAAGTCTCTCCAAGAATTTCGAGGGCTGCGTCTACGGGCTCAATATGGTGAAGAATGATCTCGAAGAGATGCAGCATCCGATTCTCCGGCTCAACGAATCCGGGGAAGACCTGGTCATGTAGTGGCCCCGGGAATCGGCCAGGCCTGGGGATCGGACGCGGTGCCCATACGGTAGAAGCTGAGCGCCGCACTTCCCTGCTCCAATTTGCGAAAACGGCGGAGTGCACCGAACTCCGCGCCGGGGTCAAACTTTTTTTCGTGCTCGGCCACCACCACCGACATCGCCCATACCAGAGACGATTCCGCCAGAGCGCGAAGAGTATTCGCGTAGGCATTGATCATGCGGTACGGCGGATCGACGAAGACCACGTCGGCGGCCACATGCCGGCGTTCCATGCGCCAGAAGGCGCGCGGCAGTTCCTCCTGCAGCAGGTGGAACCCGCTGGTGACGCCGAGGCTCTCCAGATTGTTGCGGATCACATTGGCCGCGGTCACCGAAGATTCCACGAAATACACTTCCTTGGCGCCGCGACTCAAAGCCTCAATTCCAACCGCTCCCGTGCCGGCGAACAAATCCAGCCAGACAGTGCCTTCGAGGGCTGCGGGATTTCCCGCCGTCAACACGTTGAAGAGAGTTTCGCGCATACGGTCCGAGGTCGGACGAATATCGAGGCCTCGCGCCGAGCGCAAGGTCCGGCTGCGGTATTTGCCAGCGATTACCCGCATGGCATGGCACCTTCGATTCGGCTGAGGTGGTTCTTCATCCATGTAGAATAAAAGGAGCAGAGCCATTATGCGAAGCTGGTCGATTCCCCTGGGGCGTTTCTTCGGTATTGACGTCCGCATTCACATCACATTCCTGATCCTGCCGCTGTTCGTCTTCTGGACCGAATACGCCGCTCACCATGGCAATGCCAACCCAGGGCGCGACCTGGCGATGGTGGGTATTATTCTGGCGTGCGTGATCGCCCACGAGACTGGGCATATTTTCCTGGCACGACGCTTCGGAATGATTCCGAAGGCCCTGATTCTGCTGCCGCTCACCGGAGTCACTCTTTTCGACGAATCGCGTATGGAAAAGCCGCGGCCGGACGCACCGCTGTGGAAGCGGGAAATACGGCTGGCGCTGACCGGACCGCTGGTCAGTGTCGTGCTGGCAGGCGTGGCAGCTGTGGCGATAACAGCCACAGGACGCGGAATCGAACTTTGGAAGTGGCCACTCCTGCAGGCTTCAAACCTGCCGCGCAGCCTGGTCGGGGCGAACCTCTATCTGGCGAGCCTGAACCTGATCCCGGCATATCCGCTCGACGGCGGGAGAATCTTGCGGGCGTTATTCTCGCGAACCATGGACGCTTCCGCGGCCGGGCGGCGCGCGGTTTCGATCAGCAACGCGATTTCGATGGTGCTGATGGTCGGCGGGCTTTTCATCAGCAACAGCTGGCTCACTGTTGTTGGTGTGATTATTTTTTCGGCGGCACAACTGGAAGAGCGCGCACTGATTTTCCAGTCGGTGCTCGACAATGTGCGGCTGGAGGAGGTGATGCTGACCGACTTTGCCACTCTGTCTCCTGCCGACACGCTCGAGGACGCGCTGGAAAAGGCAGTTCACTCCCTGCAGGATGACTTTCCCGTGGTGCGAGGCAGCGACATGGTGGGAGTCATTTCGCGGCAGCGCATCCTTGATGCATTGCGGGCGGAAGGAAACGGCTATGTGCAGGCGGTGATGAACAAGATTTTTGAAGTGTCGGTGCGCCAGGATTCGCTGGGGTCGGCGTTTCGCAAACTCACGGCACGCAGCTCGAGCATTATTCCCGTCGTCGACGAACAGCGCCTGGTCGGCATTGTGACGCTGCAGAACCTGATGCACTCCATGACATTGCTGGCGGAAAGCCGCCGGCTGCGCAGGAACGAGCCGGAAGGGTGAGTCGTTTTTCTAGGAAAGCTCTGATTAAGTCATGATGAAATCCCGCGGCGACTAAAGTCGCGATTATTCTGTGGCATTTGCGGACGGCCTGAAAGGCCGTCCCTTTCAAAGCCAGACTCAATCAGAACTGCCCTAGAACAATCTCACCGACTTGGCCTGCTCGACCGCGGGAATTCTCCTCAGCTTGGCGAGAACATCTTCCGGTACGAGACCGTCCACGTGGACGACCGCGATGGCTTCGCGTGGCTGGTGTGAATCTCTTTCCCCCCCACCGCCGCTGCTGCGGCGCCCAAGCGAAAAGTTGGCGATGTTGATGGATTCCTCACCGAGAATCGTTCCCACGCGGCCAATTACGCCGGGAACGTCGCGGTTGCGCAAGTAAATCAGGTCGCGCTCCAGTGGCGCTTCCACGTCAATGCCATCCACGTGCAGCAGGCGGGGAGCGGTGCCGTGCAAAACGGCTCCTTTGACCAGATGCTCTTCCGCTGAGCTTTTGAGAAAGATCGAGAGAACACTTCCCGTGCCTCCGGTCGAAGCCTTCGCCTTGTGCGATTCCACGACGCGCAGACCGCGCGAATCGGCGATGGTGGCCGCGTTCACGAGATTTGCCTTTTCCTCGAGCGCCTGGTTCAGGATGCCTTTAATTGCACCGTTGCGAATCAACTCTGTTTTCCGTTCGGCGATGTGGCCGCTGTAGCGGATCGAAATTTCTTCGATCCTGCCCTCCGAGACCTGCGCGAGAAAGCCGCCCATGCGCTCGGCCAGCACGATGTAGGGCTGCATTTCGGCGTACTCTTCCGCCGAAACTGATGGGACGTTGACGGCGTTCTGAATCACTCCGTGCTTCAGATACTCTTTCACCTGCTGTGCAATCTGCACGCCGACGGCTTCTTGCGCCTCGGCGGTCGATCCGCCCACATGCGGCGTGAGCACTGCATTTTCGAGCGCCAGCAGCGGAGAATTCCTGGGAGGCTCCTCGGCGAAGACATCGATCGCCGCGGCGGCGACTTGCCCCTGCTTCAGAGCCGCGGCCAAGTCGGCCTCGTTCACCAACTCGCCACGGGCGCAGTTCACGAGTCGCACACCTTTTTTCATTTTTGCGATGGACGCGGCGTTGATCATCCCGGTCGTCTGCGGCGTCAGTCCGACGTGCAGCGTGATGTAGTCCGCCGCGGTGTAGAGCTCGTCGAGCGCGGCCAGCCGGATTCCCCGTTCCTTGGCGACGGCTACCGAGACGAAGGGATCGTGCGCCAGCAAGGTCATGCCGAAAGCCTGTGCCCGTCTCGCCACTTCCATTCCGATGCGTCCCAGGCCGATGATGCCCAAGGTCTTGCCGCGCAGTTCGGTCCCCTGCAGCGATTTTTTCTCCCACTTGCCGGCGTGCATGAGTGCGTCGGCCCGGCAGAGATGCCGGGCCATCGCCAGCATCATTCCGAGCGTCTGCTCCGCGACTGCAACGGCATTCGCCCCGGGAGTATTCATCACGGCGATGCCCTTGCGCGTGGCCGCTTCGAGATCGATGTTGTCCACGCCGACCCCGGCGCGGCCGATCACGCGCAGTTTTTTCGCGTGCTCCAGGAGTGCGGCATCGGCCTGCACAGCTGAGCGGACGATCAGCGCGTCGGCCGTTTCGAGGTGCTCCGCCAGTTTTCCGTGCAGTTGATCCGCACTGACGACCGTCCAGCCGGGCTCTTGCAGTTGAGCCAGCGCGGACGCGGAAATCTTCTCAGCCACGACAATCTTCACGGTTGGGTTCCTTTAGTAACGTTCTTTTCCAATCGATGCACGCGTTCGCGAGTGTCTCTGACAATTGCGTGACAGAAGTACGACACGGCCATGACATGCGCACGCGATCTTTACAATGAAATGACGCGGTCCTGACACCGGCAAAGTTGATCCCGCCTAAGCTTTCTTCATTGGGCCAATGCCCCGAGGACAAAACACTATGAACTCCGTCAAGACCGCTTTGCTGACCACGCTCATCGCTCTCACACTGGCTTGCGGCTACAGCTCGAAACCCGCTCCGGCCACGGCGGGAGCTGTTCCGACGATCACCCAACTGAATCCTGACAACGCAACGGCTGGCGGCGCCGCCTTCATGCTGACTGTCAACGGAAGCGACTTCAGCTCGAAAGCCGTCGTGAACTGGAACGGCACGGCGCAAAACGCGACCACGTATGTGAGCGGCAACCAGCTGACGGTCTCGATTCCGGCATCGCTCATCATGAATTCGGGTACGGTGCAGGTCACGGTCACGAATCCCGCCACCGCCGGCTCGGGCCCCTATGGAGGCGGCGGAACACTGGCCGAGACTTCCAGCCCGATGGATTTCACCATTAACTAGCACGGGTGATCGGGGTGATTCATTGCGAGTTTTTTCAGGCGCCAACGAGCTGACGCTTGCTGGAAACGGTGCGGGCGTAGACCTCCTGGGCAGCCCGCACCGCGGCGCCGTACTCGATCCGGCTTTCGGTGACCCGAGCCAGGACGTGCTCGAGGGCGCCCAGAATGCCGATGGTGTCGAGATAGTCGTAATAGCCGATGTGGGCGATGCGAAAGATTTTTCCTTTCATCTCGCCCTGGCCGTTGGCCACGACGGCGTCGAACGACTCGCGGAATTCTTTCACAATTTTCCCTGAATCGAGGCTGTCGGGCGAGGTGATCGCGGTGAGCGCAGCCGCGGGTGAAGATGCGTACAGTTTCAAACCCAGAGCCTTCGCACCCGTGCGCGTCATCTCAGCACACAGTTCGGCGTTGCTGACCAATGCCTCGCGACCTTTTGCCAGATCGCCGTTGCCCAGGCCGCGAATGAATTCGAGCGCTGCGCCCATGGCCGCGAACAGCGATGTCGCCGGCGTATAGGCCGTCTCGCCTTTGGCGGCGGATTTTCTTTCCTTTCGCAGATCAAAGTAGTAGCGCGGAGAAGTCGTCGTATCCATCCGTTTCCACGCGCGCTCGCTCAGTGCACAATATGCGAGGCCGGGAGGCATCATCAGCGCCTTCTGCGAGCCGCCGATGATCATGTCAACGCCCCAGCCGTCGACGTCTAGGTGCGTTGTGCCCAGACCGGTGATGGCGTCGACGACGAGCAGGGTTTCGTCTCCGTGTTCGCGCACGATTTCGGCGATGCCTGCAATGTCGTGTCGCGCGCCGGTGGAGCTTTCTGTTGCCTGCACGAATACGGCGCGCACTTCAGGAGTGACTCGCGGGCGAATTTCGTTCAGCGAGAAAGTTTCGCCGTAGGGAGCGCTCAGCACGTCCGCATTGCAGCCGAAGGCTTTGGCGAGTCCCGTCCAGCGCTCGCCGAACTTGCCGGCCGTCAGGACGAGCACTTTATCGCCCGGCGAAGTGAGATTCGAGACCGCAGCCTCCATCACGCCCGTGCCGGAACAGGCGAGAACAAGAACATCGTTCGTGGTGCCGACGAATTCCTTCATGTCGGCAAGCACGCGCTGAAAGAGCGCTTTGAAGTCGGCGGTGCGGTGGTGCGCCGTAAACGACGCCATGGCCGATTGCGCCGCCGGCAGCAGCGGCGTGGGGCCGGGAGTGAAGAGACGATTCTTGCGCAGCATATAAGTCCTCAGAAATGGAAATAGGAGTCTAGTTTACCGGATTCGTGAGGCGATTTTGGGTTGTCGTGCGGCTTGATGAGGAAGCGAGCCAAACGCGCGTTGTCGCGTCGCGGCTTTCCTTGGTAAAGCGTCGCGACGCATTGTGCAGCTCGCCCAGATCCCCTCGACTTCGCTCAGGGCAGGCTCTTCGCTGCGCAAAAGAAGCTTGCTCAGGATGACAAGCGAACTGCGCAGGATTTTGATTTGCCTGGTGCTTGGCGGCGAGCGTCTATAATCCTCGCATGAGCTTAGTTGAACAGATCCAGAAGGACATTGTTTCCGCCATGAAGGCGAAGGAAGAAGCGCGGCTTTCCTGCCTGCGCATGATCAAGACCGCACTGCAACTGAAGGCGGTCGAAAAGATGTCGGCTCTCGACGACAAAGAAGCGCAGGCCGTGCTGGGCACGCTCATCAAGCAGCGCAAGGAGTCGGTCGAGCAATTCACCAAGGGCGGGCGGCAGGAGATGGCTGACAAGGAGTCGGCCGAGATTGTGCTGATCGAAACCTACCTGCCAAAGGCCGCCAGCGAGGCCGACATTGTCGCGGGAGTGAAGGCTGTCATCGCAGAGATGGGATCGCCAACGATGAAAGATATGGGGACGGTGATGAAGAACGCGATGGCGAAGTTTGCGGCATCAGGCATGCGCGTGGACGGGAAGATGGTGAGCGAGACGGTGAAGAAGGAGTTGGCGGGGAAATAGTCTGTGGAGGGCGGACGCGATTGTCGGTCCAGGGAGAAGGAAGCCTCGCAGCTCTAGCCTGGTGAGTATTTGTTCCTTTGCATCTCCCGGTAGGCTTCGCTTTTCGAGATGCCGCGCTCTTTGGCGACGCGCTTCAGGGCTGCTTTCTCGTCGATCCTTTCTTCGGCCATGAGTTGCTGGACACGGTCGCGGACGGTGAGGCGGCAGACGGGGGCGTCCGCCGCTCCAAGAGCTTCTTTGGCTTGGGCTTTTCCGATCAGCAGGGTGATTTCGCCTCTTACGGCGTCGCGGGCCTTTAGCTGCTCCAGTACTTCAGTGGCGCGGCCGCGGAGGAATTCTTCGTGCAGCTTCGTCACTTCCCGCGCGACCACGACGTGACGCGCTTCGCCAAGAATTTCAACCATGTCTGTGAGTGTTTCGACGATGCGGTGGGGAGCTTCGTAGAACACCTGCGTGCGTTGAGAATTCCTGATTGCTTCCAGTGCGGCGCGACGCTCTCCGCGCTTGGCGGGAAGGAATCCGCTGAAGCGAAAGGAATCCGTGGGCAGGCCGCTGGCCACGAGAGCCGCCAGAAACGCTGATGCTCCCGGAACGGGGACGACCGGCACATGATGGCGGATGGCGAGCGCGATCAGCCGGTATCCCGGGTCGGAGATTCCCGGCATGCCGGCGTCGGTGACGAGCGCGACGCTCGCGCCCTCCTGCATCTGCTTGACCAGTTCGGCGGAGCGCGTCATCTCGTTGTGTTCGTGGTAGCTGGTGGTGCGGGTCGCGATGGCGTAGTGGTTGAGCAGTTTCTGCGTCTGGCGCGTGTCCTCACAGGCGATGACGTCGACCTCTTTCAGCACGCGCAACGCGCGCAAGGTGATGTCTTCGAGATTTCCGATCGGCGTGGCGACGAGGTAGAGGGCCGGTCGGGCGACAGCCTGGCTCATGGCGGGAGTTTAACACCGGGGCTAAAGCCCCCGTTTTGGTGCGCCCTACGCGGCGCTAAAGCGCCGCTCTTTCACGTGCCTCGATGCTGTTGCGAAGGTCCAATCCCGTAACTTTCCGGCGCCGTGTCCGGTTATGCCAAATGGAACAAATTTCAGGAGCGACATCATGACCGCCAAAGACTTTCGCCAGATCGCCCTGTCTTTGCCCGAAACCGAGGAGCGCGCGCACATGAGTCATCCCGACTTCCGAGTGGCTGGCAAAGTCTTTGCCACGCTAGGTTATCCAGACAAGACGCGCGGGATGGTCAGGCTTTCGCCGGAAGAACAGCACTATTTTTCCAAGGATTATCCCGATGTGTTTGTGCCGGTAAAAGGGGCGTGGGGGCGAGGGGGCGCGACAAGCGTTCATCTGAAGGCCGCGAAGAAAGAGATCCTGAGCAAAGCGCTGCGGGCGGCGTGGCGCAACACCGCGCCGAAGCGCCTGCTGACATCGGAGCGTCTGCTAAAATCAGAGTGAAACTGAGTTGTTCCTCAGCTACCGTCTCACTCATGCCACTTTACGAATACGAATGCACCAAGTGCGGCCACCGCTTCGAAAAAATCCAGAAATTTTCTGACAAGCCGGTAAAGAAGTGTCCGGAATGCGGCGGGCGCGTCGAGCAGACTATCTCCGCTCCAGCCGTACAGTTCAAAGGCTCAGGCTGGTATGTGACCGACTACGCCAAGAAGTCGCACGCGCCGGCGGCCGCGGAAGGCACGAAGGAATCGAAGGAAGCGAAGAAAGAAGACAAGCCGAAAGCGGAGACTCCCACCAAGGAAAGCAAGAAGGCCGAGAAGCACAAGTAGCGAGGAGCCAGCCGAGCTTCGCTGGGCCCCACACAACCCATCTTCAGGCCGGCATCACGCTCAACTACCGCTGACTACTGAGGTCGACGAGCTAGATCAGGGATTTTTCAGTTCCCGCTCGAAGTGCTCCAGGATCATGGTGTAAATGTGCACGCGGGCATCTTTCCCTGAGATGCTATGCGTTTTGTTGGGATAGATCATCAGGCGGAACTGCTTGCCGGCGTTGATGAGCGCGTTGATCATCTGAACGCTGTTCTGGAAGTGGACGTTGTCGTCGCTCATGCCGTGGGCCAGCAGGAGCGCGCCGTGAAGATTGCCGGCGGACTTGGTCACATCGGATTGTTCGTACCCCTCTTTGTTTTCCTTGAGCAGGCCCATGTAGCGCTCGGTGTAGATCGAATCGTAATTGGCCTGGTTGGTGACGGGAGCAACCGCTACGCCGGCGCGAAAGCGGTCGGAGTGAGTCATGGCGTAGAGCGTCATGGACCCACCATTCGACCATCCCCAGATAGCGACGCGGTCTTTGTCGAGTTGCGGATACTGGGCGAGGAGTTGATCGAGCGCCGCGAGCTGATCTCTAAGCTCGATCGCTCCAAATTCGTGGCGGATTGCAGTCTGAAATTTGCGATCACGTCCGGGCGTGCCGCGGTTATCGAGGGCGAAGGTGGCGAATCCTTTGCGCGCGAGAATTTCGTCGAACGGGTCAGGGACGCTTTTCAGCACCATCTGGGCGCCGGGGCCACCGTAGATGTGGATGATGACAGGAATTTTGCCCGCGGCAGGACCTTCGGGCGGAAGCAGAAGACGTCCATAGAGCCTGCTTCCGTCGTCTGCTTTGAACTCAAGATACTGCGGCGCGCGCAGGCCGTATTCTGCGATCTGGTCCTTGGGCCGCCAAACGTCGTGGCAAGCGCCTCCCACGGCGCAGAGCGAGATACGCTGCGACGCCCGCGGACCTGAATATGTGTGGGTGTAGTGCTTTGCGTCGGCGCTGAAATTTGCGGTGTGCTGTCCCTCTTCAGAGGTCGGTGCATTGAGGCCGGAACCGTCGAGTTGCACAGAAAAAATCTGCTGTTGGCGCGGATCGTCTTTGTTGGCGGCGAAGAACACCGTTCCTGCAGCTTCGTCCACACCTTCGATTCCCAGCACTTCGTAGTCGCCCTGCTCGAGCTGCCGGTCGAGCTTGGCATCCGCAGCGAGTGGGCTCTGCTGGTCGTAGCTGTAGAGATAGAGATGCATGTTGCCGTCGCGCAAGCTTGGCCACAAAAACCTCGGACTCGATTTGAGAAAGCGGACTTCGACGTGCTCGAAGTCAATCCAGGCGTCGGGCGTTTTTTCCGTGAGCACAATGCGTGACTTGCCGGTTTTCGCGTCGACGAAATACAGGTCCATCTTGTCCTGCGCCCGGTTCAGAACCTCGGCCCAGATGACGCCTTCACGCAGCCAGCCAAAGCGCGGAATGTAGGTGTCTTCGTCGGCGGTAAGGGAAATCCAGCGAACTTTGCCCTTGTCGGCTTCGACCACGCCCAGCTTGACCACGGGATTGGGGTCGCCAACTTTGGGATATTTCTGGTTGTCGACGGTGGGATGGGTCGGCAGCCAATCAGTGATGGGATAGGTCGGAACATTGGTTTCGTCCATGTGCAGGAAGACGATCTCGCGGCTGTCGGGTGACCAGAAATAATTGCTGCGGACTGCAAGTTCTTCGGCGTAGACCCAGTCGATATCGCCGTTGAAAAAATTGTCGCCCTTGTCTTTGGTCAGCTGCTTCTCGTTGTTTCCGTTCCCCTGACGAACGTAGAGGTTGTGCTTGCGCACGTAGGCGACGAGGGCGCCATCGGGCGAGAACTTCGGATCAATGCTCGCGTCGGGAGCGGAAGTAAATTGCACCGCAGTCTCGCTCGCCAGATCGTAGAGCCACAGTTGGCCTTGGGAATCGAAGATGAGGTGCTTCGAATCCGGGGCCCATATGTACGCGGCCACGTGGTAGCGGTTGCGGCGCTCGCGTTCGCGCTCGTTCACGACCCGGTTGGAGTCCGGCACCAGCGAGGCGAGTTTCTCGGCGCTGACCAAAACGTTCTTCTCACCGGTCGTGGCATCGATGGACCACAACTGGCTTTTTCCGTTTTCATCGGGCTGCAGGAACGAGAGCCGTGTGCCGTCCGGGCTCCACTCCATGTTCTCCGGGCCACGACCGGCCAATCCACCCGGCTGGTAGATCGCCTCGATGGTCAGCGGCTTGGTGGGCGCGGTTTGCGCGCGAGCCGGACCCGACGCAAGAGCAACCAAAATGAGAGCCAGAGTACACAAGCTCGTAGGGGAGAAAAACGTTCGTTTCACAGAGTACCCTCGGGAAGAAGTGACCGCAGATTCGCAGCGCGAAGAAACGAGTGTACACCGCTGGCGATACCGCTCGCACGGCGCGATTCGAGCGCGTGTGGGCAACGGGCCGTCGACCTTCGCGAGTTGGCACCACCGCCGGGACCCGCTCCGTTGCATGCTAGAATCAAATCAGACTCAAATGCCGGATGCTTCCTGACATTGAAAACCTGCTGCAACTGCAACAAGCGGACAAGGAAATCCGCCTGCTGCAGGACGAGATCGCCGAACTTCCCAAGCGCGTCGCCGCCATTGAGCAGAAGCTGGCCGGCACCAAAGTGCAACTCGAAAAGGCCCAGGCCGCGGTGAAGACCGATGACGCCGCCAAACGCAAGCACGAAAGCGCAATTTCCGATCTTCGCGGCAAGATTTCCAAGTATCGCGACCAGTCCCTGGAAGTGAAGACCAACGAGCAGTACAAGGCGCTCCTGCACGAAATCCAGTTTGCGGAAAAGGAAATTGCGGCCATCGAGGACAAGATTCTCGAGCTGATGGTAAACGCCGATGCGCGCGACAAGGAAGTGAAGGCGGCGCAGGCCGAACTGAAAGCCGAGACGGCCGAGATTGAGAAAGAGAAAGAGCAGGCGAGACAGCGCACCGCGGAAGATCAAAAGCAGCTGGCCGAGTGGCGCGGCAAACGCGATCAGCTACGTGTGAATATCAACGAGGATCTGCTGCGCCAGTACGAGCGCGTGTCGAAGTTTCGTGGCAGCGGTATCTCCGAAGTGCGCGATCACAAATGCGTCGCCTGCCAGGTTATGCTCCGCGCCCAAACCTACAATGAAGTCCGCTCCGGGCAGCAAATCGTGATCTGCGACTCGTGCCAGCGTGTTTTGTATTTCAATCCTGCTGAAGAATTGGTCGAGCAGAAGCCGACGGTGACACGCCCCAAGCGCCATCATCCCAAGATCGATGCTCCACAGGCATGGTATTACCGGCCTGAGTTTGCCGACGCGGGTGAAGTCTTCATCGTGCTGAACAACAACGGCGGGCAGGCCAGCCGCCGCGTCTACGACGTGCACACCGGACGGCTGATCGGCGACATCCTGATCCGCGAGGGCGACTACCGCCAGGCATTTCCTGAAGACATCACTGGCGCTACGCGCCTCAACGGGGCCTGGGACGAAGAGGAATTGGAAGCGTGGGGGGCCGAAGCGCCCATGGTGGTGCTCGATGCGCTGCAAGCTGACCTGGACCTGGCGCGCTACGAGATGAGCGCGCGGGCCGCTAAGACGGAAACGTCGACACCTACCCAACAAGCGGCCAGTTGATGGCTGCCGCTATACTGCGGACATCGCCTCTGGCGGACCATCCGTTTAACCGAACCATCCGTTCTAAGATGTCTCCATGCCAAACCAGTCGCGGTCACTTTTGCCCAAAGTCAAGGTATCTCCGCGCGGCGCAACGCGGCTGAAAAACGGCCACGTCTGGATTTATCGTTCCGACATTGTCTCCGCCGATGGTATCGCGCCCGGCTCGCTGGTCATTGTGACCGACCAGCGCGGCAAGTCTCTCGGCACGGCGCTGTATTCCAGTTCGTCGCAGATCGCGATCCGCATGCTGGCGCGGGAAGAAGTAACGGATTTCCCCGCCCTGCTGCGGCAGCGCATCGCCGAGGCCATCGACTACAGGAAGAACGTCGTCCGCGACACCGATGCCTACCGCGTCATCTTCAGCGAAGCGGATTTCCTCCCTGGGCTGATCGTTGACCGTTACAACGAAATTCTTTCGCTGCAGATTCTGACGCAGGCGATGGACGGTGAGTTTGTGCGTGCGACTGCCATTTCTGAGCTCAGTGAGCGCCTGCATCCGGCATCCATCGTCGAGCGCGTCGACCCGCGAGTGCGTGAACTGGAAATGCTCCCCCCGCGCGCCTCAGGACGGTTGCAGGGAGAGAAAGCGTCAACAATCTTCACCATGAATGGCGTTCAGTTCCACTACGACGCGCTGGAAGGGCAGAAAACCGGGGGGTTCCTGGACCAGCGGGAAAACTATGCTGCTGCGGCGCAATATGCGCACGGCGAGGCACTTGACGTTTTCTGCTATCAGGGAGGATTCGCGCTGCACCTGGCGCCGCGCTGCTCGCAAGTTACGGGAGTGGACAGTTCGCGGCCGGCGCTGGAAGTGGCCGAGCAAAATGCCGGACTCAACCAGACGCTGCTGAACGGGAAAGAGATGGAATGGATTGAGGCAAACGCGTTTGACTTGCTGAAGGACTATGCCGCTTCAAACCAGCGCTATGACACAATCATTCTCGACCCTCCGGCCTTCGCGAAGACGAAGCGCGACCTCGATTCTGCCCTGCGCGGGTACAAGGAGCTCAATCTTCGTGCCCTGAAGATGCTGCGTCCGGGCGGGATCCTCGTGACGTGCTCCTGCTCCTACCACGTCGGCCAGGCGGACTTCCTCGAGATGCTGGGCTCAGCGGCCCTGGACGCCCATCGAACTCTGCGTCTGATCGAGGTTCAAGGCCAAGCCAAGGACCATCCAGTCCTGCTGAGTGTGCCGGAAACGGCGTATCTGAAGTGCGTCATTGCACATGTAAGCATATGAAAATAAGAGTTATTATATCCTTGACAATAATACGCTCAACTTTTATGCTTCTTTTACGCTAACTATGCGTCTAATGAACTGACCGGAGCTGACGGCCAACGCGGCCAAAGCCGGTCTCGAAATCAAAGCAGTCTCTGACACACCAATTTCCGAAGGAGGAAGTAGCCATGACCGTATTAACCCGTTGGGAGCCGTTCCGTGAATTCGCCACACTGCAGGACCGCATGAACCGTCTGTTCCGCGAGTCCTTCAATGAGGGTCGGGACGAGTCTCTGACCACTTCGAGTTTTGCCCCCGCCGTTGACGTCTACGAAGATGAGCACAAGGTCGCGTTGAAGATCGAAGTGCCCGGAATCGAGGAGAAGGAAATCGACGTCCGGGTGGAGAACAACACCCTCACTGTGCACGGCGAGCGCAAGATCGAGAAGGAAGAGAAGGAAGAGAACTATCGCCGTGTAGAGCGCCAGTATGGCAGCTTCACCCGCACCTTCACGCTGCCCCAGACCGTAGACACCAACAACGTTTCGGCGAACTACGACAAGGGCGTGCTGAAGATCACGTTGCCCAAGAAGGCGGAAGCCAAGCCGAAGCAGATCAAGGTCAATGTGAGCACCGAAAAGCATATCGAAGGCAAGGCCCCCAGCAAGGCCGCGTAATTAAGAGCGGTCCGCCGTTAGGCGGCACAAATGGCAAGGGCATGACTTCAGTCGTGCCAGGCTTAGAATCACGGGAGGCGGCAGAGGTGACCGCCTCCCGCTTGTTTTGTAATTGTGGGATCTGGTAATTGTGTAATTTTGAAACCCGCACGGCAAAGAGGCTCTCCAATTACTCAATTGCGGATTATGAAATTGCTCGATCGAGGTTCTCATGCCCATCCGTTGGGACAAATTTACCGTTAAGGCGCAGGAAGCCGTGCAGCGTGCAAGCCAGCTCGCTAGCGAGCACGGCAATCCTGAGTTGCTGCCTTTGCACTTGCTGGCCGCACTGCTTGAGGATAAAGAGGGCATCGTTCCGCCCGTGCTGGAGAAAATCGGCATCGGGCCGCAGGCCGTACTGAGCGAAGTGTATGGCGAGCTCGAAAAGCTGCCCAAGGTTTCCGGCGAGGCCGCCCAGCCGACCCTTTCCAACGAGGTCGACAAGCTGCTAGATCAGGCGTTCAAGGAGGCGTCGAATTTCAAGGACGAATACGTGTCGACCGAGCACCAGCTGCTGGCCATCACCCACCTCAAGCGCGATGCGGCGCAGCAGATCCTTGCCCCTCACGGCGCGACGTACGATGCCATTCTGAAGGCGTTGACTGCAGTCCGTGGATCCCAGAAGGTCACCGATCAGAATCCGGAAGCGAAATATCAGGCGTTGGAGCGTTATGCTCGCGACCTGACCGAGCAGGCCCGGCGGGGCAAGCTCGACCCTGTCATTGGGCGCGACGAAGAAATCCGGCGCGTCGTCCAGGTCCTTTCGCGGCGAACGAAAAATAATCCTGTGTTGATCGGAGAGCCGGGCGTGGGCAAGACCGCTATCGTCGAAGGCCTGGCGCAGCGAATTATTTCCGGGGATGTGCCCGAAGTGCTGAAGAACAAGCGTGTGGTCGCGCTCGACCTGGGCGCGATGCTGGCCGGAGCAAAATATCGAGGTGAATTCGAAGACCGGCTCAAAGCAGTTTTGAAAGAGATCGAAGACTCGCAGGGCCAGGTCATTCTCTTCATCGATGAGCTGCACACGCTGGTCGGGGCAGGAGCTGCGGAAGGAGCAATTGACGCCTCGAACATGCTGAAGCCCGCGCTGGCTCGCGGCGAGCTACGCGCTATCGGCGCTACGACGCTGAACGAATATCGCAAATACATCGAGAAAGACGCTGCGCTCGAACGCCGCTTCCAGATCGTTTTTGTGGGCGAGCCGAATGTCGAGGACACGATCGCAATTCTTCGTGGGTTAAAGGAAAAATACGAGGTGCATCACGGCGTGCGCATCAAGGATTCCGCGATTGTCGCCGCCGCGACGCTGTCGCACCGCTATATTTCCGACCGCTTCCTGCCGGACAAGGCGATCGATCTGATTGACGAAGCGGCGGCTTCGCTGCGCATTCAGATCGATTCGCTGCCCACCGACATCGACCAACTGGAACGCCGCGCGACGCAGCTCGAAATTGAAAAGCAGGCGCTGAAGAAGGAAGACGACCCGAATTCGAGAGAGCGTTTAGGAGCGATTGAGAAAGAACTGGCCGAGATTCGGGAGAAATCCAACACGCTCAAGGCCAATTGGAAAAAAGAGAAGGATCTGATTGCCCGCACGCGCGCGCTGAAGGAGCAGATCGAGAGGCTCAAGACCGAAGAGCAGGCGGAAGAGCGCAAGGGAAACCTGCAGCGCGTGGCGGAGATTAGGTATGGGCTGATTCGGCAAGCCGAACAGGAACTGGCCAAGCTCGCCAAGCAAATGGAGAGCAAAGGCCAGGTGCACATGCTCAAGGAAGAAGTTGACGAGGAAGACGTCGCGCGCATCGTCTCGAAGTGGACCGGGATTCCGGTCTCGAAGATGCTCGAGGGCGAAGTCAAGAAGCTGGTCCACATGGAGGATCGTCTGCGCCAGCGGGTCGTTGGCCAGGATCCGGCGCTGGAACGAGTGGCGAACGCAATTCGCCGGTCTCGGGCCGGATTGAGCGATCCCAAGCGCCCGATCGGCAGCTTCATCTTCCTGGGCCCGACGGGCGTTGGAAAAACCGAACTTGCCCGCGCGCTGGCGGAGTTTCTCTTCGACGACGAGCACGCCATGCTGCGCATCGACATGTCCGAATACATGGAGAAGCATTCGGTTGCGCGCCTGATCGGAGCGCCGCCGGGATATGTCGGCTACGAAGAAGGCGGGCAGCTCACCGAGCAGGTGCGTCGCCGTCCCTATGCGGTGGTGCTGTTCGATGAAATCGAAAAAGCGCATCCGGACGTCTTCAACATTTTGCTGCAGATGATGGACGATGGCCGACTCACCGACGGCAAGGGCCGCGTGGTCGACTTCAAGAACACGATCATCATCATGACTTCGAACATCGGGTCGTCTTTCTTGCAGGCGGAAGCTCTGCGCTCCGAGGCCGAGTTCGAACAGGCCTCTCAACAAGTGCTGAATCAGCTGCACGCGCACTTCCGGCCGGAATTTCTGAACCGAGTGGATGACATCATCGTGTTCCGGCCGCTCGGCAAGGAGCAACTGGTCAAGATCATCGAGTTGCGGCTGGAAGATGTGCGCCGCCTGTTGGCCGATCGCAAGATTTCGCTTGAACTGACCGACACCGCGAAGGACCTGCTCTTCACGCAAGGCTATGATCCGAATTTCGGAGCGCGGCCGCTGAAGCGCGCGATCCAGAAGCTGGTGCAGGATCCGCTGGCGCTGAAGATCCTCGACGGGGAAGTTCTCCACGGCGATCATGTGGTCGTGGATGCGGACAAGAAGGCCGGCAAGATGAAATTCGAGGTCAGCGAGCGCGTGGGCGAGAAGCAGCCGGCCAAAGCAAAGAGGTAAAACAAAAGCGCCACGGATCACACGGATTATCACGGATAAACCTCTCTTGATTCTTCCAAGAATTATCCGTGTGGATCCGTGTAAATCCGTGGCGAAAGAATTTTCCTGTGGCACACTGAAAGCATGCATCGGCTCACCCTCGGCGACTTCGAACTCAGCGTTTTTTCGGACGGCACCTATCCTCTCGACGGCGGCGCGTTCTTTGGCGTGATTCCAAAGATCATGTGGTCGCGCAAGATGCAGGCCAACGAACGCAACTACGTCACGGCCGGGCTCAACTCACTGCTCATTCGCACCGGCAAGCAGACTGTGCTGGTCGAGACCGGGATGGGCAACAAGCTGTCCGAACGCATGAGGAAGTTTTATGGGCAACCGGCAAAATTGCTCGACAATCTGGCGGCCGTGGGAGTTGCTCCCGAAGACATCGACATCGTCATCAACACACACCTGCATTTCGACCACTGCGGATGGAATACGGTGCGAGACAAGGACGGCAAGATCGTACCGACATTTCCACGCGCCAAATATTACGCTCCTGAAGGCGAATGGCGATACGCCCGGCGGCCAAGCGACCGCGACGCGATTAGCTACATTCCCGAAAATTACGATCCCCTGGTTGCGAGCGGGCAGATGACTCTGCTGAAGGGCGGCGAGGAAATCGTGCCTGGTATCTCCGTGAAGACGTTTCGGGGGCACACGGCGCACATGCAGGCGGTGATTGTGCGAGCGAGTCAAAACCCCCACTTCTCCCTAAATCAGGGAGAAGTGGGGCACCCTACGGGTTCATCTGGCATCCCCACGGCTTGCTACATCTCCGATCTGATTCCCACAAGCGCGCATATTGATCTCGCATGGGGAATGGCATTCGATCTGTATCCGCTCGACACCATCGAGAGCAGGAAGCAGTACTATGCGCAGGCGATCCCTGAGAAATGGCTGACCGTCTTCACCCACGATCCGAAGACGCCGTGGGCGTACGTGGGGAAGGATGAGTCAGGGAAGATGGTGGCGAAGGGAGTTAACTCCGGGTCAGAGTGTGGGCTTGCGCAAGAGATGAAAGTCCGACCGCATAAAGCGAAAGTTCGGCCCCCATAACCCGAAATCGCACTCGACAATGGTTTCGAGGACCGGGGCAGGGGCTGATCTTAATTACCCGTGCTTATGACGAACAAATCTATTGAACGGGTGCACACTTTTAGCGCACGAAAAGCATCCCTTGGCAATAGCCAAAGGGATCTGGCCGGCTAACCGACAGTAAGTTGCTGCAATCCGGAGCGCCTGGTTCGGGACCAGGGGGTCGGAGGTTCAAATCCTCTCTCCCCGACCATATCTAGTTGATTCGGTTGACTCAATTCTCGCGGTTTCCGCAAGTTTCTGATTCCAAACATTGAGTTTTGTGTCCTAGTTGCGTCCTCGCGGTCCTCGCACACGATTGCAGCAGGGTTTGCTTAGCTTGCTCTGCCGGTGCCCGAACTCGCGAAGCAGCGGGTAACGGACGGCGTGTCTCCGAACGGCGGCCATGTCAACGGTGACCTACGTGAATCAGCCGGCGATCGAACGAACCAAGAACAGGGTGCCCCTAGCCGGGAGTTCGCACTTGTAACGAGTGAAAAGGGTTCTCTGGCCACGCGACGACCGCCTATTTCAATGTACCGAGAGGCTACCGGCGTAATCGACGGGCCGCGCGTCCAGCAGGTCTTTATCCGATCTATTTCGAGGGAGGGCATCTTTTGTGTGTTGAATCATCTCCTGAACCTTCATGTAGCTGGCGGGATCAACCAACGGTTCAAATGCTCTCCGTATAACCGTCCACTCAGACATCGGCTTCTTCTTTTCCGGTGTGTACAGTCGCCGGGTAGTGCGACCAAAAACATTGCAGCCAGCGTATTTTGGGTGCGTAAGAATTGTTTGCACTGCACTGGGATTCCAATCTGAACCATCAACATACTTGATTTGTTGGCGATTCAGCTCACGAGAGATCGCGGCAAACGTCATTCGTTTTTCGATAAACAGCCGATAAACCTCGTGCACACATCGCACCTCATCGGCGGGACCGGGCACAAGAATAACCCGATCAGTGGTGAGACTCTTACGTTCGCCATCCACCATAATTTGCTTTGGAGTTCCATCCGTTGATACAAGCAAACGTCTCAACGCGTATCCAGGCAGGTCAGGTGAAAAACCAGGAGTTCATCGGTGGAGCGTGCTTCATCGCTCTCTGATGACGGGCCACTCGGAAGTTAAGCCACACACAACCAGATTGGCCAGAAGTCGGCTTCGCGGACTCCAAGTCCGTTTCTGGATTGCTGACCATCCACCCAGAATCATCATATCCGTGTGCGAGTGCTACACAGACTATAATTGCGCCCACGGGGTGAGAGTGCCAGACCGACCACCTTGGAATGCGCTTCCGCCATTCTCGGTGAACGAGTTCTGACCGGAATGAGACCTCTGGACCTTCAGACCATGTATCAGCAGATGAGCGAACGCGATCTGTCCGCTAGGACAGTCCGTTACGCCTTGTGCTAGAAGCGAGAGCCATGCGCCCGTGTAATTGTCGCCTGTCCAACACGTTCGCTGATGCGACGTCTGGACGTGACCGGCGACTTCTGCTCCATTGTTGATCGCACTGGCCGTATCCTAACCGCCGAGCGTCGAAAGCGGAGTCACCAACGTATTGCCACAAGACGCCTAAAGCATGTACCCGAGGACGGTCCGCTCACTGAAGTTGCTCACGAAGTTCGGAGAGTGATTTCCGAAGCTTTCGCAAGGATTCCTCAACCGTCTGCCGCTGCTCGTTTGAAATCGGAATCTCAGAACTGAGTATTTCCAATGTCTGCTCTACATCGTCTGCGAAGCAAAGGAACGTGTCGGCTCTGACAACTTTTTCGCTCATAAACAAACCCTTGTTTTGAAATCCGGACACTTAGATTTGTCTGATGCTTGCTAAGTTCTAAAAACGCCCCATTGCCCGCAAGGAACACAAGACTCCCAGATCGAGGCCCTCAGAAGCAGAGACTTGTGCTGCTTAAAGCCAGTGCTGCCCCCTCATAGGTGTTTCCCTTATAGTTACTAGCAGCTCTCAGTCGGACCACCCAGTTAGAACCGGCAAACGCAGTCCGGACACACTCCATGGCTAAAGTTCGCGTCCAAGTGGGATGTAACATAGGATTCCAGTTGGGTCCAGTCTCCGGTTTCCGTGCGAATTTGCTCCTCTGCGAACGGGGCAGTCCGCCCTACGTTGTGGGACATGCCATGGATATAACCGAACAAAAGAGGGCGGAGTACCAACTCCAGTCGACACTGAGGGAACTCCAAAAGACACTGGCTGAAGTCCGGACCCTAGAGGGACTCCTGCCCATTTGCGCCTGGTGTAGGAGGATTCTACGATAGAGCCAGACGTGCTTGGTTCGGTCGCGCGCAACAACAAGCATCGAACCGGAGTCCTGACCACGCTCGAGGACGCGCCGCAGATAGTCCGGAAAATGCTTTCGAGCCGAGGGAGCCAGAAAGTCAACCAGGTTCCTTCCTGGCGCACTGTACGCTTCATAGCCGAGCGCACGCGCTGCTGCCGGATTCACCGAAAGCAACCCCCTGCAAGTCGTGTGTGCAGATCAGCCCCAAGCTGTGCTCAAAAAGTCGTTTGTAGCGATCTTCACTGCGGTGCAGTTCGGCCTCAACTCGCTTGTATTCGTCGTGGAACGTGCCGGCGGGCGACTGGATGCCAAATATGGCCTGGTGTGGATCGGCGCATTCCAAGCCGATGTAACCTTCTTGGGGAGTGCCTGCCTCCCCCACCCAGACAACACGATAAGGCGCTCTCTCCTGACTGCATTCCAACAAAACGGCGGTGTCTTTGGCCACCGCGGGGAGACCCTTGAGGCGCGCCCCGCTAGCGCTGATCTCAACCGTAAAAGTGTTCAGTGCGAAGGGATTGCCGTGGACATCCCGGCCCAGCACAGTCACCGGCTTGCAGCCAGCCATGCGCTGCTCTCTGCGAAGGCCTTTTGCCCATCCCGGTTTCGTGCCAGCAAACATGTGTTCTGAACCCGTTAGTCGGCGTTTCGAGGCTTCTTGACCTGGCTCTTCGCTTTGAGCCAGTCGTGCAAAAAAATGAGATCGACCGGAGGTATTCGAACGAACTCGCATCCCGCACGGCCGTAGTCTCGCGCCCATAACAGTCGGGCCTGAATCATGATTTCCCTCGGTGTGCCAGGCAGTGGCAATCGGAATGATAGAACCTCTCCGACGACCGGCAGCTGCTTGCCACTGAGGCCGAAGCCGCCGTCGCCGATATCGGTGATTCTGACCGACATAGACCTGCCGTCATCGAGATTGACGACCAACGGAACCATCTGTGCATGCCGGGCATGGCGCCGATAGTCCAGCACCATCCTGGAGTACGCATCTTTGAACGACTTCTCGCCGGTCTCAGCGGTGACTGGCTTTCTCAAGATAACGTGCGCACCTGGCACCCGGGAATCTGACGATGCGATCGCGACCACAGTCGGCGTTTTCCATTTACCGCCCTGCCAGATTCTCTGCAAGAGCTCAGAGGATTCCTGGTCTTCCCAATCGATGACTACGAGATCGGTGCTGCCTCGCGCCAGCATGTCGAATGCAGCTGAACAGCTTAAACAGAGCTTGATCGAGATGGATAAATCGCGCAGGATTCGCCTTACCGTCCTGAAGATGCCCGCATCCTTCGAAACGAACAAACATTCAAAAGCCATATCAGACGTCATCGCTATCCATCTCCAGCAGCATTTCTGATTGCGCGACTCCTATTGGTTGAGAGGACTCCAGCCCTGGCAAGTTCCTTCACTGCCGGCCGGCGGTACCGTTGTTCAGCGCCCAACGAACCACAGCATCTTCATACGAGCAGAAGCTGCGCATGCCGGTCTGGTTGTACGTGATCGGCGTAGCCAGCATCTCAAGTTAAACTCGTGCTCTCGAATAACGACCCTTTCTCGCACTTCACTGACTCGACCGGATTCAGTGCACTCACCTACTGCACGACGAGCGTTAGCTCGGTCTTGTGCTGGAGGTTCCCGGAAGTTGCCATCACGTTGAGCACGTACGTTCCGGGAGGTGTTGTGTTGGAAGCGTAGGGGGATTGCGTCGTCCCGGTCCCGCCCGCTCCGCAACCGACCAATAACAGCGGCATGGAAACAACCGCGACGCCGATGTAAGCACGGATTCTCCGGCGAACGCTAGCCCCCATCACGAGCATTCCAAAGATTGCCAACTGCCCCGACAGCAATGAGGTTGAGAGCCAGCGATTCCCGGGGGATCCTCCGCCCATCTGAGCGATTGGGCCCGAGGTCTTAACCGCTACCGTAACCGCGGCTGAGTTGCTGCCCGGCGTTATGGTGTGAGGATTCACAGTGCAGGTGGCGAAGGCGGGCGCTCCGCTGCAAGCAAAGTTAACGGCGTTCGAAAAGTTCCCGCCCACTGAGCTGACAGTAATCTGATAGGTCGCAGTCCCTCCGGCGTTTACCGTGTTGGTGGTATTCGTGGCGGCGGGAGCGAAATCCGCTCCTGAACCGCTAAGGGCGATCGAGGCAGAGTAACCGGAAGTCGCATCGGTTAGTTGGAGAGTGCCGGAGCGTGGCCCTGCCGATCGAGGAGTGAAACTGACCTGGACCCTACATGTCCCATTGGCCGCAACCGATTTGCAGTTGCTGGCCGTCGCCGTGAAATCGCGGCTCGCGCGAACTCCGGTAATGCTGATCGAGGTGTTGCTTATGTTTATAACTGTAATAGTCTGAGCCGGGGTCGCGCTGCCAACAGCAGAAGATGAAAAGTTCAAGCTGGAAGGACTGACGGAGAACGATTCCGAAGCGCCGACTCCGGTTCCAGATAGAGTGACCGAATGCGGGCCGCCGGTGGCATTGTCGGTAATAGTAAGAGACCCAGTGCGAGTACCTGACGCGGTGGGAGTGAACGTGATGCTGAAGGTGCAGGATGATGACGCCGCCACCACCGTGGAGCCGCAATCATCGGTCTCGGCAAAATCTCCATTCATGGTCGTGTTGCTGATCGTTAGTGCGGCGGAACCCATGTTGCGCAGAATCGTGGTCTGCGCGGTGCTGGTGCTGCCGACGTTTTCGAAACCGAACTGGAGGGAGAAAGGGCCCATGGCAACTGCCGGAGCGCTCGTCGTGGGATCAATTTTCGCGATGAACGTATCCGTGTCGCCGCCCCAGGCGGTCTGGTACGCAGACTGAGTTACCGGGAAATCGAGAGACTGTGTTCCTCCGGTTATATAAGCAGCGCCATTGCTATCAATGGCGAGGCCGGAGGCGGATTCCCATCCCTGCCCGCCAAAGAAGGTCGCCATCAGTAGTGTGCTCGCGGTAGGATCGATTTCCGCGAGCACCGCGTCCCCGCCTCCGGCGTATCCCTCGATCGGATTTGCAAGATCGAACGCTACATCACTCCCCACGATGAAGGCATCACCGTTGGCATCGACTTGAATTACCTGCCCGGCCATGTTGTTCGACGTGCCTAGAAAGGTTGAATAGGCCAGGTTGGCGCCTGACGGGTCGAGCTTGGCGATGACAGCTCCGTTGCAGGCGGATACCGATGGATCACAGATAGATGTCGTTACAATCGGGAAGTCATCGTTTGCGACGTCGTATCCTGTGACATAGGCTGCGCTGGTTCCATCCACGGCAATCGCGTCAAGGAAACTGGAAGTCGATCCTCCAAGATACGTGGAATAGGCCAGGGCACCGGAGCTGGTCAGCTTCGAAACGAAGCCTACGTCGCTTAGGTAATAGGCTGGGGAGCTAGTCTGGTATGCGCCGGATGTTGTCGGGAAATTCGCCGTGGCGGTGTACCCAGTCACATAGGCACTCCCCCAACTGTCAGTAGCGACACCCCAGACTTCAGAATCTGGATAACAGCCGCTGCAGGAACTCGCGTTGAGCGTGTTACCTGCAAGATAGGTGGAGTATACGAGGGATGCACCACCGGCAGCGAACTTGGTGACGAAACCGTATTCCCCCCAATCGCCAAACTGATCGGGCGAGACTGATTTCTGGTATGCGCTTGATGTGGTGGGAAAGTCCGTCGCCATGGTCACGCCGACGACGACCACCTGTCCAGAGCGGTCCACAGACAGCGCTGTTCCAAGCTGAGTCGTTGACCCGCCAACCGAAGTTAAGTTCGCACCTCCGAGATAGGTCGCATAATCCAGCGTGGAACCGTCTGCGGAGAATTCTGCGAGGAAAGCGTCCTGACTTCCCGCGAGAGTTGACTGGTAGGGATTCACAACGGGAAAGTCAGAAGAGGCCGTGGAGCCAGTGACGTAGGCATTGCCCGAGGAATCCAGCGCGACCGCCGACGGCTCATCCTCACCGCTGGTCCCGCCGAAATAGTCCGCGAAAAGAAGAACCGACCCGCTCGCGTTGAACTTTGCCAGAAACATGCGCAACTGCGTGGAGCTATACGACCCCAGATTCGCCAAAGGGAAGTCCGGCGAATCGGTAAGGCCCAGCACATAGGCGTCGCCTGACGAATCCACAGCCACCCCGTTGCTGAAGTCGTCGCTGCTGCCGCCGAGGAAACTGGAATAGACCAAGACGGGATCAATCACTAGCGGCTGGGTGCTGTCGTAGCTGCCGACCGCAAAGCCGACGTGAGTAGCATCGCGCATTACATAGGCACCCCGTACTGGCGTCCGGTTTCCGTTGATGACTTGATAGAGACTTGGCGTCTGAAAACGGAGCTCGCTCGTACCTTTCGTCATTACGAGGTTGCCTGCCGGACCCACCTTCAGGGAATCGGCGCCATTCACGGCGAATTGAATCTTTGTTGCATCAGCTCCCGGAGCGAGATCAAAGTCGTATTCAACTCTGCCGTTGTTGCCGTAGTAGACCAGGTCAATTCCGGGATAGATATTCCGATATCGAACTTGGGCAAAGGTGCTCACATTCGTACGCCATGCTTTGGGATCCCGGCCGATGAAATAGTTCACCTTTGTCGGAAGTGGCTTTTCGCCTACAGCCTCAGGATGGGCGGAAGCGCCGAGCAGGCTGACTGTAACAATCGTGGGGGATGGCTTTTGCACCCTGGCAGCCCTTTCCAGTTGGCGGATCGCAGACCGTCCCCCTCCAAGTGCGCCCAGAGCGGCCGTGACTGAAGGGTCAGAATTGGAGATAACCTCCGACGGACGCAGCGCGAGAACCAGGCTGCCGGATGTAAGAAACACAGAATAGCCTTTACCATGAGAAAGAAATTCGACTTGCGAGTCGGTTTGGCCCTTGTTGGCCTCGAACATGAGCGGGACCCTGCCGTAGTTCGTTCTGATCTGGCCACCTTGCGGGGCAAACTGCGATGCCGGCATCGGGCGATCTTGGGCACGGCCAGCTAACGCCGTGAGGATCATCAACAGAACTACACGTATCTGGTTCTTCGCTCGCATAGCAAATCCTCGCGTTCGACTCTGAAAGTCCGCCCATCGCAAAAGCTGGGCAGCGAGGCCCAGACGAGTGCGAGATTACGGCAATGAACCCGATTGCAATGCAGTTGCCAAAACCATGCGAGGATTGGGTCTGCAAAGTCAAGCATCAGCAGAAGTTGGCAGGATTCGTATGCGCTGGGAGATGTACGCTTTCGACAGGATGTTCTTATCCCAGAATACTGTCTCAAAACTGGACTTGATGACAAGCTCCCCGAAAGCGCGTGGAGCCTTCGATTGGTCCGCACGATTTCGCACTTGTCACAAGTGATGGTCGTCACATCCTTCTGAGCGAGGGTGACTGATAATTTAAAGAAGGACGGAGGAAGCAGGTGATCTCAGCAGTATGGAGCAGTCAAGCGGCAGCAAGTATCAGCCCGAGTGTCCAATTGCCCACGATCTTATAAACAAGCTGTCGGTCATCGTGGGTTACTGTGATCTCATGGTGAAAACAATTCCAGAAGATTCGCCATTGCTGAAACAAATCCAGGCAGTACAAGACATTGCTGAAGCCATGACGGCCGACCTGGTCAAATTTCAGTGCGAACTCATCCGACTGCGGGCCGCCGGTAACAAGAAGGCCGCGGCGGGCTGAACGTTACGGGCCACAGATTGCACACGTCACGTGCTCACGGACGACGAAACTCAGGCTCCTGCCCGGGTGCTTGTTGCTGATCGCGAGGGCTGTCGGGAAGTCAGTAGCTGTTCGACAGACGCTGCATCAGCGGGCTTAGAGAAAAGGTAACCCTGGCCGAGTTCGCACCCCAGACGCTTGAGCTCGGAGAGCTGTTCCTGGCGTTCGATGCCCTCGGCAACCACTTCCAGACCGAGGCTGTGTGCCAGCATGACGATGATCTTCACGATCTCGCGCGTCTCCTGGTCATGATCAATACCGGCGATAAAGGCTCGGTCGATCTTCAGGATATCGACCGGGAACTGCCGCAGCCGGCTCAGGGAGGAATAGCCGGTGCCGAAATCGTCGATGCTCAATCGAACGCCGAGTGCTTTCAATTCTGACAGCACGACAGCGGAACGTTGCGGGTCGGCCATCGCGATGTTCTCGGTAATCTCCAGATGGACGCGGCGGGGATCAATGCCCGTTTGCTTGAGAATTTCCCCGGTCTGCGCAGCCAGATCAGGCTGCGCGAACTGCCTGGCGGTGATGTTGGTGCTGATACTGAGCGGCGACTTATCACGAACTAACGCCTGCCAACGGCAAACCTGCTGACACGCCTCGCGCAGAAGCCGGTGGTTGATGGGCAATGTCAATCCGATTTCATCGGCGACCTTGATGAACTCGCCCGGCATGACCAAGCCTTGAGGGCGCTGCCAGCGCGAGAGCGCCTCAAATCCGACAATTTCGCCCTTCTTCAACGATACCAAAGGCTGGTAGTAGACGCGGAACTCGTTGAACTCCAGCCCTTTGCGCAAGTCTGTTTCCAGTTGCAGCCGCTTGACCGCTTCCGCCTGCATGGCCCTGTCGAAGACTTCACATCGGGCTTTGCCGGCCCGCTTGGCGCGATACATTGCGATCTCGGCATCACGAAGCACATCGCTGGCTTCGGCTATGGTGCGGCTTCCGAAAACGACGCCGATGCTGGCACTGATCACAATTTCGTGTTTGTCCACGTTGAAGGGGACGGCCAGGCGCTGCTGGATGCGATCTGACAACCGGATGGCATCGCTCGGATCGTGGAGCTCCTCCGCAAGCACCATGAATTCGTCGCCACCGGGCCGCGAAATCGTGTCGGTATTGCGCAGACAGGCAGTCAAACGCCTGGCAATCTGTACGAGAAGATCATCTCCGGCCTTGTGGCCCAAGCTGTCGTTGAAGACCTTGAATTCGTCGATGTCGATAAACAAGACAGCGAACCGGAAATCGCTGTGGCGGACCGAAACCGCAATGGCACGCTGCAGGCGATCGAGAAATAGGGCTCGATTAGGGAGGTTAGTCAGCCCATCGTAGAAGGCGCGATGGTCCAGCAAAGCCTCGGCTCGCTTTCGGTCGGTGATGTCCCGGTTGACGATGACCAACCCCTCGGTCTGGCCATTCTCGCCGGGAATCGCACTGGCCGTGGACTCAAGAACCCGCCAGCTGCCATCTTTGTGACGAATCCGGTACTCTAGCCGCTCTCCCCGGCCGGTGAGGTGGGCTTTCGCAGCGGCTTCCAGCACACGCATGCGATCGTCAGGATGGACTTGCTCGATCGACGATGTGCTGGCTAGTTCTTCCGCGTCATATCCCAGAATCTTGTGATAGGCGGGGCTGTTGTAGGCACGATTTCCCTGCCGGTCAATGACCGCAATCATGTCGGCCGCATTTTCGGTAATCAGCTGAAACAGCTGCTCGCGCTCGGCCAGCTGC
>Ga0187769_10000083_pt1 | contig 46650 bp, 40 predicted proteins | sample 0116_SJ02_MP02_1_FD_133140 | JGI IMG/M metagenome (GOLD analysis project Ga0187769, IMG submission 133140) | Tropical peat soil microbial communities from peatlands in Department of Meta, Colombia - 0116_SJ02_MP02_10_MG | ecosystem: Environmental > Terrestrial > Soil > Wetlands > Peat | place...
ATCACCATCACCGGTCCTCGCCATCACGTGGAAAGAGTGGATGCCGCCATCACCGATCCCGTGGACGCGACCGGCACCCTCGGCACTGCCGTCTTCCTGACTAATGCCTACGTCCCCGACCCTTTGGTCCAAGTCGTGCAGCCGACATCGATTCGCGTGAGAGTCATGGTTCAGAAAGTGGGAACCGGTTCGCCGCACTGAAGCGAGTGCATTTAGAACAATGCGAGCCCTCGGACTCAGCACTTCTGTATCTTGGTTTCAAACTGCTGCATTTGCCCTCGCGGGGCTGGCGGCGATGCTGGCTTACACTCCACTGGCCGACAAGCTGGCGACGCGTCTGGTTCAGACGCCGCCTACGCTCGATGCATTCCGCTCGCTGCAGCAATCGCGAGCCAAGCTTATTGCCGGCATCGTAGTGGCATGGATTCTCGGTGGATTTCTGGAGGAGCTGATTCTCCGCGGCATCATCCTGCAATCGGTCGAAGCGCAGCTATCAGCCCGGATGGTGAAGCCCCTGGCCATTGCTATCGCGATCAGCGTCGCCGCTCTGTTCGCTTTTGTCTTGCACCTTTACCAGGGACTGCGAGCCGCGCTCATCATCACACAGCTCTCACTGCTGTGTGGCCTGCTCTATGTGATTAGTGGACGCAACCTGTGGTCTGTTATCTTGTGCCATGGGCTGTACGACACCATCGCGTTCGTGCGGTTCGCCAACAAGCAATCCCGGTATTCACGGGTAAGCGCGCCAAAGCTCGATGCTGAGCCGTAGTCTTCGAGACTTTTCGTTATGACCCAAGCCCACCGCCAACTTTTCGGCACCGACGGCATTCGTGGCGTTGCCGGAGAATTTCCCCTGACCAAGCAAAGCACCTATCTCATTGGCCGTGCCCTCGGCCACGACCTGATTCAAAGCAACTCCAGGGCGAAGGCCGTGATCGGGCAGGACACCCGCGAATCCAGCCGATGGATCGCCGACCGCGTCTCCGAAGGCCTCGCCGCCGTCGGCGTCGAGGTTCACAGCGCCGGCGTGATCACGACTCCAGGCGTCGCCTACCTGGCCCGCTCGCGAGGCTTTTCCGCTGGCGTCGTCATTTCTGCCTCGCACAATCCTTGGACCGACAACGGAATCAAGGTTTTTTCCGGCGACGGCTTCAAGCTGACCGATGCCCGCGAACTCACCATCGAAAAAGAGATCTTTGCGCTGCTCGAAAATCCCGCTGCCGCTGATGAGACCGCGCTCAAGCTGCCCAAACCCTCGCTGCCCGGCGAGGTCGAGTTGCGCCAGTCCTACGTCTACTCGCTGGCCGCCAGCGTTTCTTCAGATTTGAGCAAGCTGCGCGTGCTGGTCGATTGCGCCAACGGCGCCGCGACCGCCGAAGCCCCGGAATTATTTCGCACGCTCGGCATTCAGGCCAAGTTCCTTTACATTTCACCCGACGGCAAGAACATCAACGAAGGCTGTGGCGCGCTGCACCCCGAGACTCTGGGCAAGATCGTCGCCGCCAGCGCGGGACAATTTGATCTCGGAGTAACCTTCGACGGCGATGCTGATCGCGCACTTTTCTGCGATGCCTCCGGCCGCGTGGTCAACGGAGACGCAGTCCTGCTCGCCGCCGCCCGCGACCTGCACGCGCAGGGCAAGTTGAAAAACGACACGGTCGTTGCCACGACCATGTCCAACATGGGCCTCGAAATCGCCTTGAAGAGATCCGGCATTCGCACGTTGCGCGCTAACGTCGGCGACAAATACGTATTGGAAGAAATGCTCAAAACCGGCGCCACTCTCGGCGGCGAGCAATCCGGCCACGTGATTTTCCGCGACGGCGACTCGACCACCGGCGATGGCCTGCTCACCGCGCTCCGGCTCATGGACATCATCGTCCGCAGCGGCAAGTCGCTGGCGGACTTGGTCGCTGACCTGAAGGTATTTCCGCAGAAAATTCAGAACGTCCGCGTGCGCGAGAAAATTCCGTTTGCCCAAGTGCCCGCGGTGCAAAGTGCCATCGAAGCCGCCGAACGCGAACTCGATGGCAACGGCCGCGTTGTCGTTCGCTACTCCGGCACAGAATCGCTGGCCCGCGTCATGGTCGAAGCCGAGTCGGAAGAGAAAATGCGCACAGTGACGGCGCGCATCGCCGCGGAAATTCAGCAAGCCCTGGGAGCTTAGCAAGCCCGTGTAGGGGCGGACGCATTCGTCCGCCCCGCCGGGCAAAGCCCGGCGTTATCTCCGCCTCCCTCGTCCCGCCGCCCGCACCGGCTCTTCTTCCGCCACCGCAAACTGAATCTTCTTCTCCACCGGATCGATCCGGTCCACCAGCACGCGAATCTTCTGCCCCAGCTTGTACGTCTTCCGCGACCGCTGGCCAATAATCTCGCGCGTGTTCTCGTGATACGTGTAGCGGTCGTCGGTCAACGTATTCAGCGGCACCAATCCCTCAACAAACAAATCCGTCAACTCCACGAAAAATCCGAACTTGGTCACGCTCATGATCAGCCCGTCGAAATCTTCACCCACGCGATCCTGCATGAACTTCACTTTCTTCCACTCCATCAGCTCGCGCTCGGCGTCATCGGCCCGCCGCTCCGCCTGGCTCGACTCCTCGGCAATGTCGTGCAGTTCCTCCACCGAGATCGGCCCGCCCAACCCATGTGGCGCGGACACTCCTGTCCGCGCGCCGTCGGACGCGATACGCCGTTTCGACCACGGCGACGCCTTCTCCTCAATCCGCGGTTGCCCCACCCTTGTCGCGTTGGTTGCGACAGGGTGGGGGTTTTCTGGGTGCCCCACTTCTGGCCGGTGTTGCCAGAGGTGGGGATTTTGGTTTTCCCTCACGACGCTCTTCAAAATCCGGTGCACGATCAAATCCGGATATCTCCGAATGGGTGACGTGAAATGCGTATAACTCGTCGCCGCCAGCGCAAAGTGCCCGAGATTCTCCTCCGAGTACCGCGCCTGCTTGAGCGATCGCAGCATTAAGTAACTCAGAATCCGCTCTTCCGGCTTGCCCGCAATTTTCTCTGTCAGCTTCTGATACATGCGCGGCGTGATGTGTACTTCCTGCGGCACTTCAATGTCGCGCACGCGCCTGCCCGTGCCATGCGCTGCCCGCCGGTCCGCCTTCATCTGCACGCGATGAATCGGCAGCGCTCCCACGCCCAGCGAATATCCAAACGTCGCTGCCAGCACTTCAAAGTCGTAAACCCGCTTCGCATCCGGCTTCTCGTGAACCCGATACAACGAGGCGATATGCCGCGACTCCAGGTGATGCGCCACGCACTCATTCGCCGACAGCATGAACTCCTCGATCAGCCGGTGCGCAACGTTCCGCTCCAAGCGCGCGATGCTCTTCATGAGCCCGAATTCGTCGAACTCGATCACGGGCTCAGGCAGATCGAAATCGATCGAACCCCGACGCTCGCGCTTGCGATTCAGGATGACCGCCAGGTCGCGCATCAGCTCGAAACTTGCGACCAGCGGCGCATAGCGCTCGCGCATCGCGGCATCGCCTTCCAGAACGGCATTCACCGCCGTATAGGTCATGCGCTCGGCCGAGCGGATCACGCCCTCGCTCAAGTCATATCCCACAATCTCGCCGCGGTGATCCATCTCCATGACGCACGACATCACCAGCCGATCCACCTGTGGCCGCAGACTGCAGATGTCGGTCGAAAGCTCCAGCGGCAACATGGGCACCGCGCGGTCGGGGAAATACACACTTGTTCCGCGCAGCCGCGCCTCTTGATCCAAAGCGGAGCCCGGCGTCACGTAATGCGCAACGTCGGCAATGTGCACCTGCAATTCGAAATTGCCGTTGGGAAGCATGCGCGCCAGCACCGCATCGTCAAAATCGCGCGCCGTCTCGCCGTCGATGGTCACAATCGGCAGCGAGCGAAAATCGCGCCGCCGATGCAGTTCCGCCGTTGAAATGATGGCCGGCGCATCCTGCGCCTCTTCGAGCGCCGCCGCCGGAAAATGATGCGGCAAATGAAACTTGCGAATTGTGATCTCGACATCCACCCCGAAATCATCTTCCCGCCCCAGAATCTCGATCAGGCGGCCTCGCGGATTCTGTGTCGGCGAGGGCCAGTCCGTGATCTCGACAACCACTACGACGCCTTCCAGATCGTCCCACTCCGTGCGCCGCGCCGCCTCCTCGCCGAGCACGCGATCCACAGACCTCCCCCTCTTCCCAAGTCGTTTTGCGTCATTCCGAAGCCCCGCGCTTTCACCGGCGGGGCGAGGAATCTCGCGCGCATCTTCACTGTCCTTGTTTGGCGGCCATTCCATCCCCGGCGGAATCACAATCTCCTGCGTGATCTTCGCGTCCATCGGCGTGACGTAATTCCGCTTGCCGCCATAATGAAAAATCCCCACTACCGTCGGATTCGCCCGCACTACCGGCCGGACAATCCGCCCCTCCGCGCGCCCATCTGGACGCACGTTCACAATGTCGACCAGCACGCGGTCGCCATGCATAGCATTTCCGATCAGATGTGGAGGAATGAAAATGTCGCCGGCCAATCGCGACCTGTAAGAAGCAGGAAGGGAACTCGCATCCGGGATCACGAATCCGAATCCGTCGCGATGCATGGTCAGCCGGCCAACCACGAGATTTTTTCCGGCGGCCGCCTGCGGCAACGCATAGCGGTCGGAACCCTCCGCGATCAACGCCCCGCTCGCGACCATTTTCCGCAGGTGCTCATCGAGTTCGCGACGGTCGTCCCCGTGCAGCCCAAGCTCGCGCAGCAGTTGCTTGAATCCGGCTGCACGCTTGGGCTGTTTGCCAATATGTTTCAGGATGGTCGAATCAGAGAGCATGGGAGGATCCGCTCCCAGCATAAACGATCTGTCGTCAGTCGTTGGTCGATCGTCGTTTGCCCTTCCACGTCTGCCACAGTTTCGCGACGAAATCCATCAACGCAGTCGTCGGGCCGTAAAAAAAGACCAGCAACAGAATGAACAGAACACCGGCGCCCAGTCCGGTTGCGATTTCGATGAGTGCTCTCAAGGGTGGGCCAGCCAGCGACCAATGGCTATCGACCAACGGCGGTTTTCACCTCACCACGTATCTCCGCCACCCTTCGGCGGCCACACCCCCAGCATTCGCCGGATCATCACGATCTGCCCGATGTGGTAGCTGTTATGACCCACCGTCTGCCAGAGAATCGCCTCAAGCGTGCTCGCGCGTTTCTTGTGATCCTCATGCATGGGCTCAACCTCGCGATCAAGATCTGCGCGCGAAGAGCTTGCCAGCACCGCATGCTCATTCAGGAACCAGGAGAAGTCCCGCCGCAACCGGTCCCACTCCGCCGCGTCCGCCGGAGTCGGCTTCGTGGGGAAGCTTTCGTCATTATGTTCTGGATATTTCGGTCGCTCCCCGCGCGCGCGCCGCAGATCGTAATTCATCCAGTAATTCAGGTGAAAGACAAGCTGCCCGATCGAATGCGGAAATCCCGCCACCGGCCGCGCCGCGAGCTCCGCAGAAATATCCTCAACGCACGCCAACGGATCGGCGTGCGCCCCCGTACCGCGAAGCAACTCTGTTAATGCCCTTTGAGACATTATGAAAAAAAGACATTGTGTCTTAGGTGTTAGGTCTTGGGAAATGATCCGAAGACCCATCACCGAAGACCTAACCCAATCTGCATTTATCCGCGCTAATCCGCGGCCAAGAAGTTACCTGACGAAGTACTTCTCCTCCAGAATTCTCCGGTGATGCATCTCATGCCCCGCGATCACATAGGCGAGCGCGCGAACCGTCACTTCGTTTTTGTTGGCCACGCCCCTCCGCGCCCACGCCGCTTCGTCAAGATTCCGGAACAAGGTCAGCGTGGCCCTCCGCACGGCGATGTAGTCCTCCACAAGTTCCGCCATCGGCATGCGTCGCGCCGGGCCGTTCTCCACATAGTCATCCTGCTCAAAGCCCTCGATCGGCGTCTGGTCGCCACGCGCAATGCGCAGCGCCCGGTAGGCCATGATGCGCTCGGTGTCGCACACGTGCCCCAGAACTTCTTTCGCCGTCCACTTGTCGGGGGCGTAGCGAAAATCCCCATCCGCTTCGTCTCGCCCGGAAAGCAGCAGCATGGTCTGCCGCCGCTGGGCCTCGAGTGTCGTCAAAATGTCCGATCCCGGTACTAGTGAAATATAGCGCTCGTAATACGGGTTGTACTCACCCGGCTCAGGCCGTGCGATCGTCAATGCAGGCATTACCATAGCTGGCTCTAACATGCTCGGCTCCGTGTAACATGTGCTGTTTTTTTCGAATCCCCTGGGCAGTTTCTATTGAGGTAGACGTTTCAGCCTCACTTTTGTTTTCGATAAATCTTCGTCCCACAAAGAATAACTCTGCGCCTCTGTGGAAGGGTACGGACCGGGAACTTTTTTCTGAAGTCCTCTCCCGGGACTAGCAAAAATGACGTAGCCCGCCTCTGCCCGAACTGCCCCCTTGCCAGCCTGACTTCCCGTGTCATCCTAGGCACTCCCCTGAAAATAAACGACTTTTCCACAGTGCTCATTTTGAGACGAGGGAGTACAATCGGCTTTGGTCACGAACGTGCGACCGTGACCCCTAATCCCAACACGGAAAGGAACCCTTTGCCCCATGTGGAAGCCGACTAATCAGCCTCAAACTCCTGCCCGGCCTGCCGAGCCGGAGCGCCCTGCGTCTATGCCTAGCGCGCCTGCCATGTCATCGTCGGCCGAGCCTACGGGTGCTCCCCGCCCGGTCACGACCACCACTGCCGACCAGGCCACCATCGGCAAGTCGCTCGTCATCAAGGGCGAAGTCACAGGTTCCGAGTCGCTCTATATTGATGGCCGGGTCGAGGGCTCCATTAACCTCTCGGGCAATCGCGTCACCGTGGGCCGCAACGGCGTCGTCGCCGCCAACATCAATGCCCGCGAGATCGTCGTGCTGGGGAAAGTTCGCGGCAACCTGACGGCCAGCGATCGCGTGGATATCCGCAGCGACGGCTCGCTCACCGGCGACGTCATCGCCGCCCGCATCTCCATCGAAGACGGCGCCTATTTCAAGGGCGGCATCGACATTCGCAAGGGCGGGCAGCCGCAGGCCAAGCCGAATGGCGAAGACAAGGCCCTGCCCATGTCCGAGCCCGCCGCCGTCGGTGCCCGGGCGTAGTTCCAACGCTGATCGCGTTGGCGCGAGAAAATTTGGCAGATCGTAAGAAGCGGGCGTCCGCAAGGGCGCCCGTTTTGCTTGGCCAATAAAGGCTTTGTCCTCGCTAACGGACTAGATCGGTTGGTCGAGCGCCTTCGTTGAAAATGGCGCACAGAATTCACAAACCCGCCTCACTTGCGCCGCACCTCCATGGAAATCACCGGCACGCTGGGGGCATTGCTGATTTGGCAGGCAGCGTTAGAGACAAAACGCAACGTCCCCGCGCTGTCTTGAAAAACCATGCCGAATTCTGATGAGGTGCCCTTGAATTCTCCCCAGCTGGAAGGAACGGTCACGATGCAGTTGAACACACCAGGCGGGTTCTGTGCTGCGACTGGTGCCTTCGGCATCATCACAGCCAGCGCCAATATGACAAGAACTACACGAAATGTGGAATTCATTCGTTTGCTCCCTTCCTGAACGACTGGCGACACTTACTTGCTTCTAAGCCGCACGAGCATCCCTCTCTAGGACGTTTGTAACGGAGTCTTCTTGCACGCCCGAGGATCTCCAAACCAGCCCCTTCCGAACCGGACAAGTCCAACCCGCCCACTTCAGGCTAAGCCCGATTTGACTTGGCTCCCAGCGCCTTTTTTGCTATCGTTCTCCGCCTGAGCCGGGGAGTGGGGTGAGACCTGATTTAGCCCGGCAGCAGCCTTGGGGAGGCCGATATGGAAACTGCCATTGGGGTGTTCGCATCGCGCGATCGCGCAGAAGATGCGATTAAGGAGTTGAGAGAGCATTTACCGGAAAGCGCCATCGTTTTCCTGACACGATCGGAAAGCGAGGCTACAAAAGTCAGCAAAGAGTGGGGCAAAGTTGTAGGAGGTATTACAGGCGGAGCCACCGGCCTCTATGCCGGGATCGTGGCTTCTCTGCTCGTTCCGGGCCTGGGGCCGGTGTTCGCCCTGGGTGCGGGAGCCGCAGCGGTGCTCGGACTGGCCGGCGCCGGCGGCGGAGCGGCCCTGGCGGAGACTATATCAGGGGCCGGTCAGGTTGCCGCGACCGATGCCGAGAAGTGTTCCGAAGATGTCGCTTTCTTTCGCGAGGTTCTGAAAGAGGGCAGATCCCTGATTGTGGTTCGCACCGAATCCAAGGATCTTGCCGCCGCGACGTGTGGCATTCTCGACCGGCTCGGTATGGGCATGCAAAGCGCCACTCCGGCCAAGATGCAAGCCGGTGCCCGCCAGGTCGGTGACGTTGCCGTGATGACCGTCAGCGGGAGAATCACGCTGGGTGAAGGCAATGTAAAACTGCGTGAACTGGTCAGCGAACTCCTGGACAAAGGGACCAGAAAAATTGTCCTGAGTCTCGGAGACGTGCAATACATCGACAGCTCCGGGATCGGCGAACTGGTCAAGACCCATACAACCGTCCGCAACAACGGCGGCCAACTGAGGCTGGCCAACCTGAGCGGCCGCGTAAACGACCTGCTGCGCTTGACAAGGCTGGCGGCCGTGTTCGACATCGAACCGGACGAGGAGAGTGCGATCAAGTCTCTGAGTTCGCCCACACAAGCTGTAGCCTGAAATTCGGAACACGTAAAGGACCCGGGGGCGAAGCCGCTCCCGGGCCTGGCAGCTCTCTGCTGCTGTCGCAAGCCGCGCTCTGAACTGCCTACTCCACCAGCATGCAATCCCCATACGAATAGAAGCGGTAGCGCTGTTCGACCGCGTGCCGATACGCGCGCATCACACTCTCTTTTCCGCCGAGAGCGCACACGAGCATCAAGAGCGTGGATTGCGGCAGATGAAAATTCGTCAGCAGCGCCTCGACCACCTGAAATTTGAATCCCGGATATATGAAGAGATTGGCCTCGCCCGCCCCAGCTCGCACTTCTACCGATGGGGTTGCCCCACCCTTATCTGGCGTACTTTGCGAGATAGGGTGGGGACTTTGACTCTGCGCCGCAAATTCAAGCGTCCGCACCGTCGTCGTTCCCACCGCAACCACGCGCCGCTTCTCGCGTCGTGCCCGGTTGATCTTCTCCGCCGCCTCCGCCGAAATCGTATATATCTCGGCATGCAGCGTGTGGTCCTCCACGCGCTCCACGTGCACCGGCTGAAACGTTCCGAGGCCTACATGTAGAGTGATCTCCGCCGTCTGGATCCCGCGCTCCCGGATGCGCGCCAGTATCTCCGGCGTGAAATGCAATCCCGCCGTCGGTGCGGCCACCGATCCTCGCTCCCGCGCATACACAGTCTGGTAGCGCTCGCGGTCGTCGGCGGAATCGGCTCGTGTGATGTAGGGCGGCAGCGGCACGTGCCCGATCTTCTCCACTATGGCAAAAAAGTCTGCGGTGGGGTGCCCCATTTCTGCCGCGCTTTTTGCGGCAGAAGTGGGACCGTCCGGTCGAGCGCAGCTCGACGAATCCATCTCAAACCGAATCTTCCTCTCCCCAAACTCGCCCCTCCCAATTACCTCCGCCGGGAGTTCATCGCCCTCCCCGAAGAACAGCCTTTCCCCTACCCCGATCTTCCGCCCCGGTCGGACCAGGCATTCCCATTCATTCGGTTCCTGACTCACCTGCCGGGTAAGCAGCACTTCGATTCGTCCTCGCAGGAAGTCGCGCGCCGCCGGATTCCGGCGACTAATCGCCTGTGCCCGCATCCCTCCCCGCCGTCCATACAGCCGCGCAGGAAACACCCGGGTGTTGTTAAAGACCACGAGGTCGGTCGGCCGCAGCAAGTCGGGCAATTCGCGAAACATCCGGTCCTCAACCCGCCCAGTGGCTGCCTCCAGCCGCAAGAGGCGCGAGGCCGCCCGGTCCGCCAGCGGCGCCTGCGCGATTAGTTCTTGCGGCAACTCGTAGTGGAATTCCGATACCAGCACGCAGCCCGATTATAGGGCCCGATTCGAGCGATCAGCGGGCGAATTGGGCCGGCCCGGACCGCCTCCTGGCCGCGATTTCCCTTCAGAATTGCGTTGTTTCTGCGCACTGACTGCTGGTACCATTCGAATTGAGAGAGCACGGCCGCGATTGAACTCCTTCCCCGAAAGGTACCCATGTCGGAGCGTAAACATAGGGAAGAAATTGTCCGTTACGGACGCATGCTGCACCAGCGCGGCTTCGTCGCAGCCATGGACGGCAATCTTTCGATTCGCTTAAAAGACGACGGCCTCAAAGGCGGCCGCATCCTGGTCACTCCCACCTGCCTGAGCAAAGGCGCCATGCGTCCTAACGACATGGTGATTGTGGATCTCGAAGGCAATCGCGTCGCCGGGCGGCGCAACGTCACCAGCGAAATCGGCATGCATCTTCTGATTTACCGCCTGCGTCCCGATGTGCAGGCTATCGTTCACGCTCATCCGCCCACCGCAACCGGATTTGCCGCCGCCGGCGTTGCTCTGACCGAGCCGCTGGTCTGCGAAGTCGTCATGGGCCTGGGATGCATTCCGCTTGCCCGCTACGGCACGCCCGGCACTTCCGAACTCACCCAGACGCTTGAGCCTTACGTCCCTAACTACGACGCGATTCTCATGTCGAACCATGGCGTCGTGACCTACGGCGACACGCTCGAACACGCCTACATGAAGATGGAGACCGTCGAGCATTTCGCGCAGATCGCCCTGGTGACGCACTTGCTCGGCCGCCAGCAGCCCCTGAAGGAAGTGGAAATCGAAAAGCTTCTCCTGGCCCGAACGAAGTATTTTGGGGCCAAGGCCGCTGCCGCCATGCCCCAGCCGCGTGTTCCGCAGGAAGTCAGCTAAGCCGCGTAGCGGCGAAAGAATACAGCCCACGGCACAAGCCGTGGGGTCAAGAAGAGAATAAGGGGAACAAGCCCTGAAAGGGCGAAAGAAGGACTCCTCACGGCACTCATGCCGACCATATCTCCGTAAACACCCTCCGGAAATTCAACCCCAGAACTTTCTCAACCGCGCCGCTGGAATAACCGCGCTTCACGAGCGCATCGGCGATGATCTCCATCTTTCTCGGTGTGTTCATATCCGGAATGTAAGGCGGACGATCCTCCCCCGGCGCCGAAATTCCCGCGGCCTTGCGCTCGTCCACTTCCTTACGCAGCGCATCGAGATCCGGCGTAGCAATCTTTTCAAAGGGAACGTCGCTGCCCACTCCCACATGATCTTCGCCGCAAACGTTTAGCGCGTGTTCCATGTGGCGCATGTAATCCTCCAGCATCGGCTGCTTCGGCGACGGGGTCAGAAACGGCAGCATGTAAATCCCCATCACCCCGCCCTTGTCCGCCAGCGCCTTCATGTCCCGGTCCTCCTTGCTTCGCGGATGCTGATAAACCGCCCGGCATCCGGTGTGAGAGAAAATCACCGGCTTGGTCGACGCGGCAATTCCCTCGCGCGTGGTCTGCGTATTCGAATGGCTCAGGTCGACCGCAACGCCCAGTTCGTTCATCTTCGCGATTGCTTTGCGCCCGAGCTCGGTCAGCGCCTCGGTATCGCCATCCAAACAACCCACACCGAACGGACTGCGTCGGTTGTAAGTCAGCTGCATCACCCGCACGCCCAGATGACGGAACATCTCAATCCGCTCGAGTTTGCCCTCGAGCATCGCCTCGGCCTCGAAGGAATAAATGAATCCGAGCTTGTGCTCCTGCTGCGCGCGGCTCATGTCTGCCGCCGTACGGACCGTCATGAGATCATTCGGCCAAGCCTCGATCAACTGCTCCAGCGCGCCAATGTCTGCGACCGTTTCCTCGAACTTCCCATTCCCTCCGCCCAGCGTGCACTTGACCACGGTTACGCCTGATTCGCGGATATCTTTCAGCAGATCCTTCTGATCCACTCGCGGCGTGTAGCCGGCCGAGGACAGCGTGTTGCAATCGAGGACAAACGCCTGGCAGTAGAGCGCAGCCGCAGTAGTCGCCTGCGCGCGCAGCAGTGGGTTTATCCCGGCCAGGGCAAGCGCCCCTCCCATCCCCTTGGAAAATTCCCGGCGTGTGAACAAACGATGACCTCCTGTCGCTAGTGTACGGTTACAGTGACAGATAGTTTCGGTCAAGATTTGTTCTCCGATCTGCAATCAACAATCTGAAATCCGCAGTCTGAAATCTCCAATCTGAATCTCCAATCCTCCTGTTCTCCCCCAATCCGGAAACGCCGGGTGCCCCATTTCTGCCGCGCCTTTTGCGGCAGAAGTGGGGCTTTTGCCCGAACGCCTACTCGCCCCCAATCCGAAACCGCATCCCCGTCCTGAAATCCGCGTGTAACGAGGGATATCCCGTCACTTCCTGGTAGGTGTGGTTCAGAGCATTCTCCACGTTGGCATAAAGAGTCACACGGGAGTGCACCTTGTACCATCCCCCAAAATCCATAAGAAGGTATCCCGGCGTGTGCGTGATGCCGAAGCCGTCAAAATCGGAATCAGGCCGCGGTCCGACGAAACTGCCCTCGAGAGTTCCTCCCCAGCGCGGGGAAAGATAAGTTAGCAGGGTGGTGGCCGAGTGCCGGGGCCGGCGCAGAAAAGGATCTCCTTGCGCGTATGGAGGAAATTCGCCCGGCGCCAGCAGGATTTGCGTAGATGTGTAGGTATAAGCCGTGTTCCAGGAAAGTCGCTGCGTGATGCGGCTCTGCAGCTGAATTTCCGCACCATGCGCCAACGATTTCTCGAGATTCTGATATTGCCCAACAGAGGTATTTGGATTGATCGTGACAAATGCGATCTGATCGTGGAACAGATTGTTGAAGTAATCGGCGGCGAACACGACCCGGCCAAACAGATCTTGCTGAAAGCCGGCCTCCAGCGCGCGATTGCGCTCGGCTCTGAGGTGCGGGTTCGCGACTTGATACTGACTGGTGACATAACTCTCTTCAAAGCGCGGCTCTTTGATGCCGGTGGCGAACGAGCCAGTCAAGCGCGTACCTGAAAGAATGTGTCCGCCGCGAAAGAGTTGGAATCCCAAAGCCACGCGCGGCACGCCCGTGTTGCCGAATGTCGTGTTGTGCACGAAGCGGCCGCCCGCGATCAGGTTGAACCGTCCCCACGTCAGCGCCTGTTGCATATAGGCAGCCTCATTCAGTCGGAGTCCTTGGCCTGCGCTCGCGAAGGCTGCCGGCACTGGGGCATTCACCGAGCCGTTCTCGTCCTCAAATTCATAGCCGAAGGTGGTCTGCGCCCAGCTGCGCTCCAGGTAGTCGCCCTGATAGTCGAATCCGGCGCGGTTAATGTTAACCAGTGACTCAAATGCTGTGTTAATCAGTCCGAACGGAGTGTTTTCTGGAGTGATGCCGGTGTCGAGGTTTTTCGTTCTGTAGCTGAATTCGAATCCAGTGAAGTGCTGGGTAAAGTTGGTCCCGGTTTTCACCGCGACGTCGAAGCTCGCGAGCAGAGTGTTCTGGCGCGCGCTGCCGCCCAGGTCTGGCGTGAGAACGTAAGTCGTCCCAAACACGTCGAAGACATTCGTTCCGTTGAAATTCCAGGCGCCCGGTACGTCGGTCGCGCTGTTGTCATGCCGCACCCGCAGCCGCAGCGAGATCTGGTCGCTCGCCGCGAAGCCCACGTTCATGCCTTCCAGAGAGCTCGAATACGCGTCGTTCGGCCCGGACCCGGCGGTATTGAACTGATGGCCGAAAGCGTTGTAATCGAACCGGCCCTTGGCGCCGGCTACCGACGCGTAGCCGCTCTCCGTGCCATAGTTGCCGGCATCGCCGCCGAAACGCAGCTCGGGAACCGGCGTGCTTCCCGTTCGCGTCCACACCTGCACCACACTCGACATGGCGTCGGAGCCATAGAGCGTGCTCTGCGTTCCGCGCAGGAATTCCAGCCGGTCGGTCCCGGCTAAAGAGAGCACGCCGAAGTCAATTGTTCCTCCCGGTTCGGTCACGCTGACGCCGTCGACGATGACCTTGTTGTAATTGGAATCCCCTCCGCGCACGAACAGCGACGACAACCCTCCCCGCTGTCCCGCCGTATTCACCACCGCGCCCGGCAGAAACCGGACCGCGTCATCAGCCGCAACCGGCTGCATGGTGGTCAGCTGCTCCCCGCTCAGCGTGTCGACATCCGCGCCCGCCGCTTCCGCCGCCACCGGCGTCCGTGTCGCGCTTACTACCACAGTTTCTGAAGCCGTCACCAGACGCAGCGTTACGGTAATCTCCGTCTTCTGCTTCACGTCCACCGTCTCTGCCGCGAAACCTGCGGCCAGAACTCTAATCTGACCACCGCCAGCACCGGTCAGAGTCGCTGCTCCTTCCGCCGACGTCGTCTGCGTAGCGAGAATTCTTCCACCGCTCGCCACCAGCGACACCGCGGCCCCCGCGACCACCGCCCCCTGCTGGTCCACTACTTTGACTTTGATGTCGGCCGCCGCCGCAGCCGCAGACAGAAACCCTGAAACAAACAAAGAGAAAAAGAGAAACAACGAGACACGAGCGAAGAAAATCCGGCGCATACCATCCTCCTTTGCACGCGAAAGAGGTTGAAGGTGACGGAGCACGCCGGTCTCCTGGCTTCGCGAGTAAGAATGATTGACCAAAAAACGGTTCGACCAAGAATGATCGAACTGGAACGTCAACCATCCATTGCGCCCGCAGCCTTCCCGGGACTTACTCCCAGTGGCCGCGAGCAGTTTCCTCGCTTACAGTTGCGCGGCAGCGCGGGATTCACACCCGCTTCCCTGTCCTGGCCGAGCGGCCAGGACGCGCATTCCGTAGAAGTTGGAAAGAACAGAAACTACGACCAATGAATCTACCGAGATCAGGACACCGAAGTCAACCGCGAGCTGGCATGGGTAGTGGCTCAAGTTGAAAGCCCGTTCGATGCGTCATCCCGAAGGCCCGCGCTTTCACCAGCGGGCCGAGGGATCTCGCGCGAGCTGCAGCCGGTCCTCGCGAGATCCCTCGCTCCGCCTGAGAACCGGCTGCGCTCGGGATGACGCACTCCAAGTGAAACGAGCGTCCGAGAGATTCACGGGTGCCGCCAGGGACTCATGAAAATAGCAGCCAGTTTGCTGGCGGGGAAGCGGAACCCGATTCCAACCACGTCCCTAGAGACGCCTGAGACGCACAATACGCTTTACCTCCTCCACCTTCCCACCACATACAGCAACAGCGACAACACCACACTGAGCAATATCGACGTCACGATCGGAAAATACACCGTCGTGTTCTTCCCCCGATAAACGATGTCGCCGGGCAATCTCCCCAGCGGCAGGTTTAGCCGTCCCACGACCGTCAGCACAACTCCCACGACCACCAACGCCGCACCGGCAAAAATCAGCAATTTGCCAACATCGCCCATAAATCATTTCCATCATGCACTCAGTCTCACCAACCGAGCAGCCACTGTCCTCAAACACCAATCCTGACTGGCCAACCGACCAACTCCCTGTGGGGACATTCTCCCATGTACCATCGCGTTTGAACGGCAACGGAAATTCTGCAAAACTCAACTCAGAACGAGCGCCTTCCACTTCGCCGCAACTGCAACCGAAACACACCTCAGATTTACGCCCACGCAAGGAGGTTCGCTATGCGCTTCGCCTCGCCCTCTCGCTTCCACAGTCTAACAGCGCTTCTTACCATTGCGATTCTGTTTGCCTTGCCGTCGCGGGTGTTTTCGCAGGACGTCCTCACCTACCACAACAACAACGCCCGCACCGGACTTGACAACAAGGAAAGTACCCTCACGCTCCCCAACGTCAACGAGGCTACGTTCGGCAAGCTGTTCACCGTCAAGGTCGATGGTCTGGTCGACGCTGAACCGCTCTATCTTTCCGCCGTCACTATTGCCGGGGTGAGCCACAACCTGCTGATCGTCGTCACCGAGAACGATTCCGTCTACGCCTTCGATGCCGACTCCGGGGCTTCACTCTGGAACATCAGCACCTTGCCTTCCGGCGAAATGCCCTCCGATGATCGCGGTTGCGGCCAGGTCACGCCCGAGATCGGAATCACCTCGACTCCAGCGGTCATCCGTCCCAAGAATTCCGATCCCGTGATCTACACCGTCGCCATGTCAAAAGACAAATCCGGAAACTATTACCAGCGCCTGCACGCGCTCGACGCCACGAACGGCAGCGAACTCCACGGCGGTCCGGTCGTCATCACGGGAAAGTATCCCGGCACCGGCGACAACAGCTCCGGCGGTTACGTCATCTTCGATCCCGCGCAGTATAAAGAGCGTGCCGGCTTGCTCCAGATCGGCAACACCGTGTATCTCGCCTGGGCGTCGCACTGCGACGACCGTCCTTACACCGGATGGATCATGGGCTACAACATCAACACCCTGGCCCAGACGACAGTGATCAACCTTACGCCCAACGGCAATGAAGGCGCCATCTGGGGCTCGGGCGCGGGCATGGCGGCCGACAGCAGCGGCAACATCATTCTGCTCGACGCCAATGGAATTTTCGACACCACCCTGAATTCCTCCGGTTTCCCTTCCGACGGTGACTACGGCAACGCTTTCGTCAAAGTCAGCACCAGCGGCGGACTCGCCGTCGCCGACTATTTCGAAATGTATAACGGCGTGTCCGAGAGCGCCGGCGATGTCGACCTCGGTTCCGGCGGAACTCTTCTCGTCTCGCAGAAAGACTCCACCGGAACCGTCTGGGACTTGGCTGTCGGTGCGGGCAAAGACTCAAACCTGTATGTCGTGAACCGCAACAACATGGGCAAGTTTCAATCGGGCAGCAACAGCAACATTTACCAGGAACTCCCCGGCGCGCTGCCCGGCGGAATCTGGTCCATGCCCGCTGCGTTCGGCGGCAGAATCTACTACGGTCCAGTCGGCTCGCCCATCCTCGCTTTTCAATTCAAGAACGCGAAGCTGCTCTCGACTCCTGTCGCGCAGACCGCGAATGCTTTCGGCTATCCCGGAACCACGCCCAGCATTTCGGCCAACGGGAACAAAAACGTCATCGTGTGGGCCAGCGAAAACACCAACCCCGCAGTTCTGCACGCTTACAACGCGGAAAACCTGGTCGAAATCTACAACACCAATCAGGCCGCCAATGGCCGTGACCAGTTCGGCGCGGGCAACAAATTCATCACGCCCATGATCGCCAACGGCAAGGTCTATGTCGGCACCACCACCGGCGTCGGCGCCTTCGGCCTGCTGTCGTCAAAGCAAAAATGAAGGTGAATGGTCAACCCTTCGTGGGTTTTGGTAGTGGTCAGTCTGATTTTCGAAAATCAGACTGACCCACTACCTGGTTTTTCAAACGGCCGGGCGCGAACCGAATGCGGCTTGGGTGCCCCACTTCTGGCCTGCTAGCGGCGTTCTTCACGGCAACCCGATTCTACTTGGTGATGCAAAGTACTTGACAGAATTAAAAGAAGTCTTTACCCTAAGCGCATGTTCGGCCCGCGTCCACACCGTATGCGCCGTTTTCGCCGCTCGCTCGAGGATGCCTCTGCTCGTCCTTCGCCAGACCGGGCTGCTCTCGACGCAGCTCCAAATTTGGCAGACGATCTCCGCTTCATCCGCGACACCATGGAGCGCTCCGCCGCCTTCACCGCCGTCTCCGGGGTGGGATACGTCTTCCTCGGCTTCACCGCACTGGCCGCGGCCTGGCTTGCAGCAGTCCAGGTGTCCGCGTTCGCGTGGCTGCGCGTCTGGCTGGCCGAAGGCCTCGTCGCCATCGCCATCGGACTGCTGTCCTGCACCTGGAAAGCGAACCGTCGCGGCCTGCCGCTTTTCTCTGGCCCCGCGCGCAAGGTGGCTCTGGGGCTGGCACCGCCGATCGTCGCCGGCGCCTTCCTCACATTCCTGCTATTTCGCGCGGGCACGCAACCGGCCCTGCCCGCCACCTGGCTGCTGCTTTATGGCGCCGGCATCATGACCGGAGGCGCCTTCTCGGTCGCCATCGTCCCGGTCATGGGCCTGTGTTTCATGCTGCTCGGCGGCCTGACCGTGCTCGCGCCTGCCGCCTGGGGAAACTGGTTTCTGGCCGCGGGCTTCGGCGGCCTGCACATCGTCTTTGGATTTCTGATCGCCCGAAGGCACGGAGGCTAGACGACTTGGCCAAACCCGCCCCATCCCGCAAGCCGGCACATTCGCAACACTCCCGCGAACATACGCGTGAAAAGCCTCCCGCTCACGCCGCGCCCGTTCGCGCGCCGGAACTGCCCGAACTCGACCGCCTGATTCACGAGCGCATGCGCCTCGGCATCGTCAGCGCGCTCGCCACCAACGAATCACTCAGCTTCAACGACCTGAAACGCGTGCTCAAGACGACCGACGGCAATCTCAGCGTCCACGCCCGCAAACTGGAAGAAGCCCAGTACATTTCCTGCGTAAAATTTTTTGAAGGACGTGTCCCGCGCACCGAATATCGCCTGACCGCTGCCGGCCGTCGTGCCCTGGCCGAGTATCTCGATCAGATGGAGCAGTGGATCCGCGTCACCCGCGTGGAACGCTGAGGAAACACGAACGAGTCCCGCATGACGCGCAGCGTAGAAATTTCGGCCCCTATTCGCTCTGCCCCCCAGCTCTCACAGCGCGGAAGCCTTGTTTATAGGCCGAGTAGATGATGCGGTAGTCGGCTGCGCGATACTTCCAAAATTCGCCCAGAGTGCCTTGGGATTGTTATCCTGAGCGGAGTGAGGGCTTCACGAAGTGAAGCGCTGGCGGATGCGAAGGATCCCTTCTGTTGGCATAATAAGAGACTCGGAAAGGTATTCTTCTGCAGCTTCGCTTCGGCTTTGCGAAGCAAACATCCTCGCTTAGGATGACAAGTGCTTGGTTAATCCGTGAAAATCCGCGTGAATCTGCGGGAAGGTTGAATTTATGAACTTCGAAAACATTCTTCTCGAAAAGAAAAATGCGATTGCGTACGTCACTGTCAACCGCCCGAAGGTGCTGAACGCGCTCAACATGGCCACCATGGAGGAGTTGCGGGGGGCCTTTCACGACATCAAGAGCGACAAGGCGATCCGCGTCGTGATCTTTACCGGCGCGGGCGAAAAGGCGTTCATTGCCGGTGCCGACATCGGCGAACTGTCTAAGCACGACGCGGTCAGCGGCAAAGAGTATACGCACCGCGGGCAGTCGGTGCTCAATCTGATTGAGAACCTGGGCAAGCCGGTGATTGCGTGCATCAACGGATTCGCGCTCGGCGGCGGATGCGAGATCGCCATGGCCTGCACGATGCGCCTGGCAAGCGAGAACGCGAAGCTGGGCCAGCCGGAGGTGAAGCTGGGCATCATTCCGGGCTACGGCGGGACGCAGCGGCTGCCGCGGCTGATTGGCAAGGGCCTGGCGATGCAGCAGGTGCTGACCGGGGAGATGATTACTGCGCAGGAAGCGCATCGCATGGGGCTGGTGAATGAAGTGACGGCGCCGGGCGATCTAATTCCGCGCGCGGAGGCGATTGCGGCCAAGATCATCGCGAACGCGCCGCTGGCCGTGCAGTACGCGATGGAAGCGGTCAACAAAGGCATGGAGATGACGCTGGCCGAGGGATTGTATCTGGAGGCGACGCTTTTCGGCGTGTGCTGCGCGACGGAAGACAAGACCGAAGGAACGAAGGCGTTTCTGGAGAAGCGGCCGGCGCAGTTCAAGGGCAAGTAACTTCTTTCGCCACGGATGAACACGGATTACCACGGATTTCCATTTATCATTGTCATCCTGAGGCGGCGTTCTTTGCCGCCGAAGGATCTATGCAATCCACAACAAATTGCATAGGTCCTTCGCTTAGGATGACAAATGCTAACAAGCATCCAGATTCATTACCCCAACGTGATCGCCAGTGACGCCGAGAAACTGATTCGCTTTCTCGAAGCGATTGGGCTCAAGCGTCGTGGAACTCTCCCCCGGAGGCATCACTCCGCCTTATTTTCTGCTCCGCTCGGCGCAATAGGTGTCAACACGCTTCCCGCCTCTTTGTCGGTCGAAGCTGGGAACCGATTATCGATTGGCATCGCAAATCCCGATGTAATTTTCCAAATTGCGCAGAAATTTAATTTCAGGGTACTGAGAGACTCAGCGCATCCCGATACTCCTGCTCGCTCCTTCTCACTCGAGCTACCGGGAGGCATAATCCTCGACGTGGTTGGCGGACCGCCGGAACCGCCCACCGGGATTGATGGAAAGCTCGATGCGAAGGGGAAAAGGTTCGCAATCGTAGTCTCGCGCTTCAATGCCTTCATCACGGAGCGCTTGCTCCATGGAGCTCTGGATGCGCTTCGACGTACTGGAGCCAAGACGAAGACGGTTGTGCGTGTTCCCGGCTCATTTGAGATTCCGTCGGCGGCGCGCACGCTGGCAGAAACGGAGAGATATGATGCGATCATCTGCCTCGGATGCCTGTTGCGCGGGGATACTGCGCATTATGACGTCATCGTCAACGAAGTCACGCGCGGGATTGGGCAGTCGGCGCAGGAAACCGGAGTTCCGCATGCGTTTGGCGTCCTGACGTGCGACACGCTGGAGCAGGCGATTGACCGCGCCGGACTGAAGATGGGGAACAAGGGATTCGAGGCAGCGCTGGCGGCCGTGGAGATGGCGTCGTTGAAGCAAGTCATCAGCCGTCGGTCCTCAGGCGACAGCAAGAAGCAGATTCCTCGCTCCGCTCGGAATGACAGAAAGCAAACCGGCACGTCGAAGCGCAAGAATCCCCGCCGTCATTGAGCCTACCTACAGTAAACTGACTCGAGACACAATGATGAGGTGAGAAACGCGGGCTTGCGCCCGCGGGATGGGTGAATGCGTCCGTCCCTACACAAGCAATGGGCACTCGAAGAAAATCACGGGAACTGGCGCTGCAGATGCTTTTCCAGTCCGATATGGGCAAGCAGAACGCCGAACAGGTGCGGAGGACTTTCTGGGCCGAGCATGGGACAGCGAGCGCCGAAGTGAGGGGATTTGCCGAAGATCTGTTTCGCGTCGCCACCGACCGTGTCAGCGAGATCGACGGCCTGATCGAGCGTCACGCCGAGCACTGGCGCATGGAGCGCATGGCGGCGGTGGACCGCAATCTGCTGCGCGCGGCTGTGGCTGAATTTCTGGCGTATCCGGAGACGCCACGGGCGGTGGTAATCAACGAAGCGCTGGAGATTGCCCGCAAATTTTCCACGCCCGAATCGGTGCACTTCGTCAACGGCGTGCTCGACAGCGTGGGGAAAGAGCTTGGAAGCAGTGGTTAGTGGTTAGCAGTTCTTCGCCAACAGTGTTCCGCCGCCACGCTCACCGTCCCTCTTGAATCCTCCCTACGGCTTCACGACCAGCAGGTTGAACGAGCACGGCCCGGCAGTGAGACCACCTTCGATGCAAAACGGATTCAGGATATCGGGCAAGTTGGGAAACTGAAATGGAATCAGGTCGCTGCCGTTGAGCCCGGTCGTGACCTGGTGCAGCAAGCCGTCGTTACCTGCGACCAGAATATACCCCGTATCGATGGTAGCGCCTACGGTAGGCGCGCCCGCCACGGGCGCCGCAGGTGCCGCATTGTTGAGCAGCTGAATGCCGCCCACCCAGGCGCCGGAAGGGAAGTAATAGGTCAAGATCGAGTTCTGGTTGCTGGCCGGCACGTAGACCGTGCTGGAGTCGGGAGACACGAAGAAATTTAGGGCATCGACGGTCCCCTGTTCGAACTGGATGCGCTGTACCAGTGCCGGCGGGGGCGCGCCGCTGATGAAGCTCGCGGTCAACGGACAGCCGGTTCCCGTCGGCTGGATGGTAAGAATATCAATCCCAGTCGCGTCGAGAATGAGCACGTGCTCGCCGTTGGGGATGAGGTATCCGGAAGTGTCGAGGCCGTTGAGCAGTGGCGAAGGCAAGACCTTCATGACCATGGCAGCCGCCGGCAAAGCGACAGTGGCCGCCACCTGGTTGTTGCATATGTCGAAGAGGGTGAGATTTGCCGCGCCCGTGCTCGGCGAGGATTCCGCTACATATGCGAAGGCACCGTTATTGGAGAAGGCAACAGCGTTCACCACGGTTCCGGCCGCCAGTGGAATCACCTGCAAAGATTGCAGACCGGAATACACATAGAGATTCGGATTGTTGTTGTTGTCGAGTCCGAAGATAAAGGCTTTCAGTTCATCCGGCGAAAAGCCGGCAGCTGAGGCTCCGTTGATGTTGAGTGCGACTACGTTGAGCGACTGCCCCGCGGATATCGGGATATAAACCTGATTCGGAGAATGCAGGGTGTCCGAAAAAACAGCCATGTCTCCCTTGGGAGACACGGCCACCACCTGGCCGGTTACTGAACTCAGCAGTGAAAATGGGGAAGAGCTGCCGCCCACACTCCCAGGAGCGACTGCGAGGGCTCCAAACGCGCTGCCCATGTAGGCTTTGTCGCCGGCGAGGTCGAACATCAGCGAGTTGGGAGAAGACGGCGCCCCGCTGGGGTTGCCAGCCTGAGCTTTCGTTGTTGCGACGTTGTAGAACACAGTCGTGCACACCGAGGGCGGCTGGTACTCGCATCCAAGACTGCTGGCCAGCATGGACGCCGAAGCAGTCGATCCGACCACCAGGCCTGAGACGGGCGTGGCTGGATACACGGGCTGCGGCGGGAATTGAACCGTGGGAAACAGCGGGAACCCGATGTTGCAAGTGGGTGGCGAACACGATGCGGTGATGGCCGCAGCTCCGGTCGAGGGAAGCGTAACGGTGCAAGATAGCGTGCAGTTCGACCCCGGCAGGATCGCTCCGGACTGCGAAGAGATCCACGTCAACGGGATCTTACTGAGAACGATCGCGCCATCGGTGTTGGGAAGAGACGAATTCCCCATCACGTCGGTGACAGTGGCGACGATAGTTTGCGTCAGAGTCGTACCCCCTTTGGTGACCTCGAAGCTGGTTTGCCCGGAGCCGACTTGTCCGAGCTCCAGCTTGATGCTCTGGATGGGACACGTCTCAAAAAAATTCAGGTTCGTGCCGGGTGGGGGCTGCTGGAACGAAGTGCTGAATATGCCGCTGGCCTCGGCATAAATCTGCGTGATGCCGGGCGTGGTAGCGGTCGCCGTCGCCTGGTTCGTGGCGACGTTGTAGGCGACTCCCTGGTAATACACGAGGTTGAGCAGCGGAGTAATTTTCGCCACACTGGCGTTGTTCGCCGTCCAGATGAACGGGCCGACCGACGAGGTGATGTCGACGCCCTGGCTGAAGGCGTGGGCCTCCACCGTCATGGTTTGGCTCTGGGAAAGGCAAGGCTCCTGGATAAGCAGGCCGTTGAGCAGAATGCCGGTCACGGTGATGTTGTCGATGGGCGGGTGAACATAGACGAGCGTGGTCGCGCTGGTTACAGAGGAGGACGACGCCGAGGCAGTCACCAACGCCAAGCCGGTCGCCCCCGGAGTGCAGATGCTGAAAGTGGCGTTCCAGTGGCCGCCGCAAGCGGCGCCGTTTGGAGCGATATTGAGGATGGACGTATCGCTCGAGGTAAAGGTGAAGGTCCCACCAATATTTTGACCGGAGCCGTTCTGGGCCGAGGCTGTGAAAAAAATCACACTGCCCTGCTGCAGAGATGCATTCTGGGAAGGAATGAGGATCACCTTCCCGGCGAATGGAGAGACGCCGGGCGGCCTGTGGCCCCCGCAACCGGAGAACGTCAGGACTGCAATCAACCCCATGCCGAGCCACGGCATGATCGAACGCAAATTGCCCATGAACTCCTCGTCAGTGCTCGCCCCGGCTGCGCGTTTGGGATCGCCCAGCAGACGCTGCTGAATAAAGTGGAAAACTGTAAGTGTAGATGCCGCAACCGGAATCAGCAAGGTCCGTACCGGCCCATACCACGAGGCGCAGCACCACACGGCTTTCCAGGCTGCGGTAACGTGGGATGCAATTTGGCACAGATTCCGTTGCTAGCCGCCCTCACACAACTCTTCATCGCATTCGACATTTCGCCCGCAACACGTAGGGCAAGGCTTGTTGGGCGAGGGGATTGCCCGGCTCAGCCGCTTCCTTCGGAGTTATCCGATCTCTTCGCTCCAGGTCTCGAGATTTTTCTTCACCTGCGCCATGAACTGGTCGGCGACGGCGCCGTCGATGAGGCGGTGGTCGTAGCCGAGCGTCAGGTGGACGACAGAGCGGATGGCGATGGAATCCGTGCCATCCTTGTCGGTAATGACGAGCGGCATCTTCGTGATGCCGCCCACACCCATGATGGCAGAATTCGGCTGATTAATAATGGGCAGGCCGAAGACGGCGCCGAACTGGCCGGGATTTGTCACCGTGAAGGTCGAGCCCTCGACATCCTCTGGCTTGAGTTTCTTGGTGCGGGCTCGCTCGCCGAGATCGGTGATGCCACGCTGCAGGCCGAGAAAGTTCAGATCGCCGGCGTTCTTGAGGACGGGAACGATGAGGCCCCAGTCAAGCGCGACGGCAATGCCGACGTTGATGTTGCGATGGTAGCGAATGTTCTCGCCCTCGATGTTGGCGTTGATGATCGGCCACTGCTGCAGGGCTATGATGGCGGCGCGCACGAAGAAGGGCATAAACGTCAGGCGGACGCCGTGGCGCTGCTCGAATCCAGCCTTCTGCTTGTTGCGCAGGTTCACGATGCGGGTGAGGTCCACTTCGTACATGCAGTGAACGTGCGCGCTGGTGCGGCGCGATTCGATCATGTGCTTGGCGATCAGCTTGCGCATGTTCGTCATGGGGACGAGATCGCCGGGATAGGGCGCAGGCCGCGGGGGGGGAGCGGCGGCAGCAGACGGCGTGGATGCGGCAGCAGGCGCTGGTTGCGCAACCGACCCCTGGTGCTCGATGAACTGCAAAATGTCCTGCTTGCTGATGCGGCCGCCAAGCCCGGTGCCGGCGACCTGAGACAGGCTGATGCCGTGCTCCCGAGCAATCTTGCGCACGAGTGGAGAGGATCGCGCTTCTTCTCCCTCCTCTTTCACGGGAACGACAGCGGCGGGAGCGGGTGTTGGCGGTGGAACGGTTGCGGCTTTCTCTTCTTTCTTCGCAGCAGCAGCTGGTTTTTCTGGAGCAGGCGCCGCCTTCGCTGGCGCGGCAGATTCACCATCCACGGCAATTGTGCCAACCACGGTGTTCACGCCGACGGTTGTTCCTTCGCTGACTTTAATCTCCTGCAGAATGCCCGAGGCGGGGGCGGGGATTTCCGCATCGACCTTGTCGGTCGAGATTTCGAACAGAGGCTCGTCGCGTTGGATCTTATCCCCCGGCTTCTTGAGCCATTTGGTGATGGTGCCTTCCACGATGGATTCGCCCATCTGCGGCATGACGATATCAGTCGGCATGATTCCCTTCCATGCGTCTACGGTTGAGACGGAGGGCCGGACGCAATCGGATATTATAAAGCGTACGCACACTCGCGTGAGCGATGCATGCAACTGCCCCGTAGCGGCCCAGTTCGAATCCCATCCGGCGTCACGAGACTCACCCTGAAGTCAAACCGAGTCTTTCCCGCAAATATCAGTGATGATGGTCGTGTTTTTCTTTTTCGTCTTCCTTTTTCTCATCGCCCGTGTTTGGAGCCGCGGCGAAGCTGGTCTTCCAATATTCCTGGACCGCAGGCGGTAGCTTGTCCATGTGGGAAAGGAACATGGTCACCTTCCACATGTCCTGCTCGGCAAGGGTCTTGTCCCAGGCGGGCATGCCGGTGTAACGAATGCCGGTCCGCATGGTGTAGAAGATGTGCCATTCGGGATCGTCGGGCGGATCGGAAATGAGATTCGGCGGCGGGGGGTAGAACGATGTAGCCAGCGTGGAGGGCTTGCGGTCGAGGCCTCCGTGGCACAGGGCGCAGTTCATGGTGTAGAGCTTCATGCCGTCAATCAGGTTGGCGTCAGTGGGCGTGAGCGGATTGGCCGGGCGGGGAGCATGGCGCTCGGTGTAGGCATCGACGGCGCCCATCGCTAGATGGCGCTCCCAATGCGGCGGCTCGACGTTGGCTTGAGTGGGGAAAAAACCGAGCAAAGCGAAACCGAGTCCGCCCAGGATGATGACCAGAAGCGTGACGATCACACCGAAAACGAACTTACCCATGAGGCCTCCGGAAGAAGATGAAAGGGTATTGTGGCAGATGAACCGGGCGGGAGGCTAGCTGAGTGGGGCGGACGAATGCATCCGCCCCTACACAGGCTAGTAGGCTTTCAGGCGGCGGGCTTCGCGGACGACGTCTTCGACTTTGGGCAGGTAGTGGTGCTCCTGGGGCGGGGAGAAGGGAATGGCGCTGTCGAGGCCGGCGATGCGGACGATAGGGCCGTCGAGATCGTCGAACGCTTCTTCGTTGATAATGGCCGCGATTTCTCCGGCCAGGCCTCCCGTGCGGGAATGCTCGTGCAGGATGATGACTTTGTTGGTCTTCTTCACGGTCTGCGCGATGGCTTCGCGGTCGATGGGGACTAGCGAGCGCAGGTCGAGGATTTCGATGTCGATATTCTCATTGCTCAGAATACCGGCAGCTTCGAGTGCGGTGTGGACCATCGCGGCGTAGGTAATCACGCTGAGGTCGTGGCCTTCGCGGGCCACGCGTGCCTTTCCGATGGGGACGACGTAATCTTCCTGCGGCACTTCTTCCTTGATCCGGCGATACAGGTACTTGTGCTCGAAGAAGAGGCACGGGTTGTTGTCGCGGATGGCGGCCTTGATGAGGCCCTTCGCGTCGTAGGGCGTGGCGGGGCAAATGACTTTAAGGCCAGGGTTGTGGACAAACCACATCTCGGGATTCTGCGAGTGGAAGGGGCCGCCGTGGACGTATCCGCCGCTGGGGCCGCGGAGGACGAGCGGAGCGGGGGCGCCCCAGAGATAGTGCGTCTTGGCGACCATGTTGGAGATCTGGTTCATGGCGCAGGGGATGAAGTCCATGAACTGAAATTCAGCGACGGGGCGCATGCCGGTGAGCGACGCGCCGAAGGCCGCACCCACAATGGCGGACTCGGCGATGGGCGTATCGATGACGCGCTCGGGGCCGAAGCGGTCGATGAAACCATCCGTGACTTTAAAAGCCCCGCCGTAAATGCCGATGTCTTCGCCGAGGCAGAAGACGGTGGGGTCGCGTTCCATTTCTTCCCAGATTCCTTGGCGGATGGCTTCGAGGTAGGTGAGGAGCATAGTAAATTCTTCGCCGCGGATTAGCGCGGATGAACGCTGATAAAACCTATTTCAAATGCCCGGCGGCTTCGGTTTCTTTGTAGCCGCTCGTTCCCTTCTTCACTTTCGGCATTCCGTATTTCGGCTTGATTTCGTGGCACCCGTTTTCGCAGAAAACTCCGCCTTCGGCTGATTCTGGCGTAGGCATCGGCGAGTTCACCGCTATCTCTCGCTCTGCTTCGATTACTTGTTCCACCTCTGCGATCAAATCGACGTTCTCTTTCACGCTCAGCCATTTTTTCTCACGCACTAAGTAATTTTCGAAGCGTCCCAGCGGGTCGCGCCTCTTCCAGAACTCGAACATTCCCTCGGGCACATAACTCGCCGCGTCGTGGATGGCGTGGCCTTTCATGCGCATCATTTTGGCTTCGATCAGCGTGGGTCCGTCGCCGCGATGCGCGCGCTCAACGGCTTCGTGGGAGGCGTCGTAGACCTGGCAGGCGTCGGTGCCGTCGATGATCACGCCGGGAATGCCGTATCCGATGGCGCGTTCGGCCAAGTCCTGACAGCGGTACTGCATGTCGGACGGCGTGGAGTACGCCCATAGATTCGATTCGACGACGAGCACGAGGCCGAGATTCTGCACGGCGGCGAAGTTGATGCCTTCGTAGGTGACACCCGTGGATTGGCCTCCGTCACCGATCCAGGTCATGACCGCAAGGTTGCGTCCCTGCAGGCGCGCGCCGAGTGCTACGCCCGCCATTACGGGGATGAGATCGCCGAGCATGGAGATGGGCGAAACCATGTTGCGCTTTTCGATGTCGCCGAAGTGCGAGGTGCCGTCGCGGCCCTTGGTAGGCGAGTCGGCCTTGGCCATGTACTGCATCATGACGTCACGGGCGCCGAAACCGCGCACGAGCAGCGCGCCCTGGTTGCGGATCATGGGCGCGAACCAGTCGTCTTTATCGAGCGCGTAAGACGAGGCACAGGAGCAGGCCTCCTGGCCGAGTCCGAAATAGACTCCGCCGACGACCTTGCCCTGCTTGTAGAGATTTTCGAGGGCGATCTCCATTTTGCGGTTGAGCAGCATGTAGCGGTAAATCTCGATCGCTTGCTCTTGGCTCAGATACTTGGAGTCGCGGATGGGCGGAACGGGCGCGTCGAGGTCTCCGGCGACTTCGAAGCGGACGCGCTCGTGGCCGCGTTTGTCTTTCTCCGTGATTTGGCGGACGGTGAAGCTCGGGCGCTCGAGACGGTAGTCGGGGATGGAATAGGTGCGGAGATCGTCGTTGGCTACGGGTGCCCCATTTCTCGCCGATTTTGCGAGAAGTGGGGATTTCGATCGGGACGCTCCGTTGCGCGGACGGTTGCCGTTGGAATTCGCTTTGGACTTCTTCTTGTTGTTCCCCATGTAAGGCGGCGCGTGAGGCGCGGTGTATTGATGGTATCGCGAGCGAGGGGGGAAGGGCTAGTTTAGGCCCAGGCGTTATCGTCTTCGTCGTGGAACCGACGGAACTCCTGCGGCGGCTTCATGGGCACGCCAACGGCACGGCCTAGGAGGGCGTCGAGCGTATCCACCCAGAGGATTTGAGATTGGAAGACAACGCCGAAGTTACGCGAGATGGATTCGGCGACGGCGTTGAGATCGAGCGGGCGGCCGAGGTCTTTTTGCATTGAAGTTACTGTTTTCGAGGTGATGCCGCAGGGGATGATCAGGTTGAAATAGCTCAGGTCGGTGTTGACATTGAGGGCGAATCCGTGGGACGTGACGAAGCGCGAGATGTGCACGCCGATGGCGGCGAGCTTGGCCTCGTTCTCCGACCAAACACCCGTCAGGCCAGGGACGCGCTTGGTCGCAATGGCGAAGTCGGCACAGGTGCGCATCAGGACATCTTCCAGGCAGCGGACGAAGTCGACGGCGCCGAGGTGCTTGCGGGCCGTCGAGCTTCGCTCGACCTGTCCGGGTCGGAGACCCGGACCCACACGGGCATAGCCTCGCAGGTCGAAGATGGGGTAGCCAACAATCTGGCCGGGGCCGTGGAAGGTGACGTCTCCGCCGCGGTCACATTCAAAGAGCTCAACGCCGCGCTGGGCAAGGAGTTCGCGCGACGCGACGACGTTCGCCGCTTTGGCGTTGCGGCCGAGCGTGATGACAGGCGAGTGTTCGAGGAGTAGCAGGACATCGCCGATTTTTTCTTCTTTGCGCAGGGCGATGAGCTGCTCCTGCAGGCGGAGACCTGTGGAGTAGTCGATGGTGCCGAGTTGGATGACGGAGATCAAGTTCTTTTCGCCGCGGATTGACATAGCCTCACGCGGATCGATGCCAAACCCATTTCACCACAGAGGCACAGAGGCACAGAGAAATCAAATGCATAGATCCATCGCTTCGCTCAGGATGACAAAGTCGTTTTATCCGTGTTCATCCGTGTCAATCCGTGGCGAAGAAGTTCATGCGTTAATCGCTAATCCATACACGCTGTTCGAGGCATCCAGCATGGCCTCGGCCAGCGTCGGGTGGGCGTGGATGGTCCACATCAAATCCTCGACAGTCGCTTCCAGTTCCATGGCGGCGACTGCTTCTGCGATCAATTCCGTTGCCTGCGGGCCGATGATGTGCACGCCCAAAATCTCGCCGTAGTCGGCATCGCTGACGATTTTGATGAACCCTTCATGCTGGCCGACGATCGACGCGCGCGAATTGGCGGTGAAGGGGAACTTGCCGATTTTCACGTTGTATCCCGCCTCGCGTGCCTTGACTTCAGTGAGACCCACGCTGCCGATTTCCGGATGGCAGTACGTACATCCGGGAATGTGCTCGGGGTTGATCGGCTTGCCGGGCTTGCCGGCAATTTTCGCGACGGCGACGAGCGCTTCCATAGCTCCGACGTGAGCAAGTTGAGGCGTGCCGAGGACAATGTCGCCGACGGCATAGATGCCGGGCTCGGCGGTCTGCATCCACGAGTCGGTTTTGATGAATTCGCGGTCGGGCTTGATTTTCGTTTTCTCAAGGCCAATATTTTGTGTGCGCGGCTTGCGGCCAACGGCGATCAGGATTTTTTCGGCTTCGATCTTCTGCTTCTTGCCTTCGACGGTGATCGTCACCGCGATGCCTGATTTCGTTTTCTCGACTTTATCGACCTTCGCGCTGGTGTGGAAGTTGATGCCGCGCTTGCGGAAGGCGCGGGTGAGTTCTTTCGATACTTCCTCGTCTTCAACCGGTACCAGGCGCGGCAGCATTTCGAGGATCGTGACTTCCGTATCGAACGAGCGGTAAATCGAAGCGAACTCGACGCCCACGGCACCGGCTCCGACGATCACTAGCGACTTCGGGATTTCTTTCAGGCTCAGAATTTCGATATTCGTGAGAACCCGGTCGTTCGCTTCGAGGCCGGGCAGCATGCGGGCTTCGGAGCCGGTGGCGAGAATCACATTTTTCGATTTGAGGTGAGTTGTCTTGCCGTCGTTGGTCAGCTCAAGCGTGAACACTCCGTTCTGCGCGGGGCCGGTGAGTTTGCCGTAGCCTTTGATGGTGTCGACTTTGTTTTTCTTCATCAGGAATTCGAGGCCCTTGGCGTGCTTGGCCACGATTTTTCCTTTGCGCTCCTGCACGGCGGCCCAGTTGAGCTTGCGCGCGTCCACGCCTTCGATGCCGAATTCCTTCGCGTCCTTGAGATGGTCCCAGAGTTCAGCGTTGAATAGCAGCGCCTTGGTCGGGATGCAGCCGACGTGCAGGCAGGTGCCGCCGAGGAATCCGTCTTTTTCGATGAGTGCGGTTTTCAGGCCGTATTGACCGGCGCGAATGGCCGCGGTGTATCCCGCGGGGCCGCTGCCGATAATGGCTACGTCGTAGATAGTGTCGGGCAAGGGAATATTCCTTACTTAGAGATGAGTCAGCGCAAACTAAGGATTCTAGAACAGGGCGAAGGTGTGGGTAAACGCGGGAATAAGGACGCGAGCCGAACGCGCGTTTATCGCGTCCCAGAAGACGCGACGCGCGGCTCGCCCAGATCCTTCGCATCGCTCACGATGACAATCCGGGGAGGCTAGTTCAGTTGCCTTCGTTGCTGGCGCGCTTCCAGGAAATCAGTTCGCCGATGGTCGAACTGGTGCTCGAAACCGGCTGCTTGTAAGCTTCGACTTCCGAGCGCGAAGCTTCTTCGCCGACGGCGCGAATGCTCAAGCCGACTTTCTTTTCTTCCGGATTCATCTTGATGATCTTGAAGTCGTGCTCAAGGCCCGGCTCCAGATGAATAGGCTGGCCGTGTTCGTCAGCGGCTTCGGACTTGTGGCAAAGGCCCTCGACGCCTTCGGCGATCTCGACGAACGCGCCGAATGCCGCCACCCGCAGAACTTTCCCGCGGACCACGTCGCCGATGTGGTGCGCCGCGAAGAACGATTCCCACACGTCGGGCTGCAGTTGCTTGATGCCGAGCGAGAGACGGCGCTTGTCGGGCTCGATAGCGAGAACGATGGCTTTGACGCGATCTCCCTTCTTCAGAACTTCGGAAGGATGCTTCACGCGCTTGGTCCAGCTCAGATTGCTGACGTGCACCAGGCCGTCAATCCCGTCTTCGATTTCAATGAAGGCGCCGAAGTCAGTCAGGTTGCGCACGCGCCCTTCCACCGTCATGCCGACGGGGAACTTCTCGTGCAGTGAATCCCAGGGATTGGCCGCCAGTTGCCGCATTCCCAGCGAGATGCGCCGTTCGGTCGGATTCACATTGAGCACCACGCACTCGACCTGATCGCCTACATTAACCAGCTTCGACGGATGCTTCATGCGCTTCGACCATGTCATTTCGCTGACGTGCACCAGGCCTTCGATCCCTTGCTCGAGTTCCACGAACGCACCGTAGTCGGTCACGCTGATCACACGTCCGGAAACATGCGCGCCCTCGGGATAACGATGTTCGGCGTCGAGCCAGGGATCGGGCGTGAGCTGCTTGAAGCCGAGTGAGACACGCTGCTTCTCTTTGTCGTACTTGAGGACCTTGACCTGAATCTGGTCCCCGACGTTAACGAGATCCTTGGGATGAGTGAGACGTCCCCACGACATGTCGGTGATATGCAGCAATCCGTCGAGGCCGCCGAGATCGACGAATGCGCCGTATTCGGTCAGGTTCTTGACCACGCCGGTAAGAGCCGCGCCTTCTTCCAGATGCTCGAGGGTCTTCGAGCGCTTTTCGGCCTGCTCGCCCTCAAGCAATTCCTTGCGCGAAACCACAATGTTGCCGCGCTTCTTGTTCAGCTTGATGACGGCGACTTCGATTGTCTGGCCCTTCATGCCGTCGAGATTGCGAATGGGACGAAGATCAACCTGCGAGCCGGGAAGGAAAGCATGCGCACCGAGAATGTCGACGGTCAGGCCGCCCTTGATGCGGTCCACCACGACGGCCTTGATCGGCTTCTTCTCCTTGTGAGCCTTTTCAATTTCTTCCCAGGCGTGAATGCGCGCGGCTTTCTGATGAGAAAGGTTGATGTAACCTTCCTCGGTCTCGCCCTTGTCGCGCATCACGTCGATTTCGTCGCCAGGCTTGACCTTGGGGTTGCCCTCATGATCGAGTACCTCGGCCAGCGGCAACATGCCTTCCGACTTGGCCCCGATATCAACGACCACGTGCGTTCCCGTCAGCTTCAGCACCGTGCCCTTGATGACGCGATCGTCGTGCACCGCCTCTTCGGACTCGGTGGTGAACGTCTCCAGCGCGGAGGCGAAGTCCTCCGTGGCGGGCGTCGCATGACCATCCTCGGGAGCGGCGGGCGCGGTCGATTCCGCTGCGGCAGGTGTGGGAACTTCGGGTTTCGGGGTTTCCGCCTCGGCTACAACAGTAGAGGTGGAGTCGGAATTAAGGGCGGTGGTGTCGTCGAGCAAAGTTAAGCCTCTCTGATAACGGGATGCGGGCCTGCTTTGCGGACTGCTGGACGAGTCGTTTGGTTGTGGTGGGCCCACCCTGGCGAGTGAGCTTGGACAATCCCCAGCTGTCGGACGTTTACAGAAAACCCGCGTCCAAAGGGAATTCTTCTCGACTATAGCAACGGGCTGCGAAGGGTGTCAAACGCAAATCGCGTGTATGTTACACGCAGGTTTCAGTTGTTACAGTTTCAGAACAAGCACTCATCTGCTAATCTGCCCTGCTATGGATTATCTCTGGACTCCGTGGCGCTATGCCTACGTCTCCACCACGGAAAAGGCCGCCGGATGCGTGTTTTGCGATGCGGTGAAGGAAAATGACGACGCCAAATCGCGCATTGTGTTGCGCGGCGTGAACTGCTTCGTCATTCTGAATACATTTCCCTACACGCCGGGGCATGTGATGGTCGTGCCCTACGCGCATTTGGACGACTTGCAGAAACTGCCCACTGCGACGGCGAACGAAATGATGGCGCTTTCGCAACGCATGGAGACGGTACTCCGCGAACTCTACCATCCGGATGGAATCAATCTGGGGATGAACATCGGCAAAGCCGCCGGAGCGGGAATCGCCGGACACATTCACATGCACGTGCTGCCGCGTTGGGTTGCGGATTCGAATTTCATGTCGGTAGTGGCCGAGACGCGCGTGCTGCCAGAGACGCTGGATGTGACGTGGGAGAGGATGCGGAAGGTACTGGGCGAGTAATGATTAGCGAATTTTGCGCATTGTCATCCTGAGCGGCGGTTTTGGCCGCGAAGGATCTCTGTACTCCTGTCAGGTTGCATAGGTCCTTCGCTTCGCTCAGGATGACAAGAGTCTTGGGGCAGCAAAAAATTATCCCGCCAGCTTCTCCATTTCTTTCTCGTCGATCACCGCGATTCCTAATTCTTTCGCCTTGTCGAGCTTCGAGCCTGCGTCAGAGCCGGCGACGACGTAATCCGTCTTCTTGCTGACGGAGCCAGTTACTTTCCCGCCGGCGTCTTCGATCAGCTTCCTGGCTTCGTCGCGGGTAAAGTGCGTGAGCGTTCCGGTCAGGACAAATGTTTTGCCGGCGAGTTTCGTGCCGCGCTCTTTCCTCTGTCCGCGCATTGTGAGTCCAGCTGCGCGCAGGCGCTTCACTAACTCCCGATTCGCCTTGATGCTGAAGAATTCAGCGATGCTCTCGGCAATGCGCGGGCCGACTTCGTTTACGGCCTGCAATTCTTCGACGCTGGCGTTTTCGAGCGCTTCCATCGATCCGAAATGTTCTGCGAGAAATTGCGCGGTCCGTTCGCCGACGAACCGGATCCCGAGTCCGTAGAACACGCGTTCAAGCGGCAATTTTTTCGAGTTCTCGATTTCGTCCAGAATGTTCTGTGCCGATTTGTCGGCGAACCGATCCAGGCTGAGCAGGTCTTTCTTGGTCAGGTCGTAGATATCGGCAACGTTCTTGACCAGGCCGCGCTCGATCAGCTGACTGACGAGCGATTCGCCCATGCCGTCGATGTTCATGACGCCGCGCGAAGCGAAGTGGAGAATCGTGCCCGTCAGCTTGGCCGGGCAGTTGGCATTGACGCAGCGGTAATCAACTTCGCCCTCGGTGCGGACAACTTTCGTTCCGCACACCGGGCACTTCTCGGGCGCCTCGATGGAGTCCGGATTCCCGGCGAGAACTGTTTTCTGGTCGGCACGAAGAGAATCAGTGATTCTCGAGTCTTTGCTGTCCACGACTCCGTTCACCTTAGGAATCACGTCGCCCGCCCGCTCGACCTCAACGAAATCGCCAATCTTCACGCCAAGCCGGCCGATCTCGTCCATGTTGTGTAACGTGGCGTTGCGAACGGTAGTGCCTCCGATCCCCACAGGCGCCAATTCTGCGACAGGCGTCAGCTTACCCGTGCGTCCGACCTGCCATGTGACGTTTCTCAGCACGGTCACCCCGGCTCGCGCCGCGTACTTGTAGGCGATGGCCCAGCGCGGAGCCTTGCCGGTGTAGCCGAGTTCGTCCTGCAGCGCAGTGCGGTCGACTTTTACGACGATGCCGTCGATTTCGTAGGGCAGCGACTCGCGCTGTTCCGCCCACTGCTGAATGAAGGCCCAGACGCCATCCATGGAATGCACCAGCTTGCGGTGTTGATTCACTTTGAATCCCGCAGCCTCGAGGGCGTCGAGCGTTTTTGAGTGGTGGTCGAAATACGTGCGTCCGTTCTGGAGCAGCATGTAGGCGAAGTAGTCGAGCGGCCGCTGTGCGGTCACCGTGGCGTCGAGCTGCCGCACCGTTCCGGCGGTGAAATTCCGCGGATTGGCAAAAGTCGGCAGGCCCTCGCGCTCGCGTTCCTGGTTTAGTTTCTTGAACGCGGCGGTAGGCATTAGCAATTCACCGCGCACTTCGAAATCCATCGGAATGCCGGCCTTCTTCAGTCTGTCCTTCGGAATCGACAGCGGCACCGAACGCACGGTCCGCACGTTGAGCGTGACGTCTTCTCCGACGGAGCCGTCGCCCCGGGTCACGCCACGCGCGAGTTTGCCATCCTCATAAGTTAGCGCCAGCGACATGCCGTCGAGCTTCAGTTCGCAGACGTAGTCGACGTCCTTGCGGCCGCTGAGCTCGTGCACGCGGCGTTCCCAGTCGCGGAGTTCCTCTTCACTATAGGTGTTGTCGAGCGACAGCATGGGCGATGAGTGCGGGACCTTCACGAATCCCTCGCGGGGCTTGCCGCCGACGCGTTGCGTGGGCGAATCGGGGGTGACGAGTGAAGGATGGTCGGCCTCAAGGACTTTCAACTGCTGCATCAGCTTGTCGAAGTCCCCGTCGCTGATTTCCGGCTGATCGAGGACGTAATACCGGTATTCGTGGTGGCGGATTTTCTCGCGCAGGGCTTCGATTTTCTTTTCGGCCTCTTTTGCGGCGGAGGGCATCGGGCAGATTATAGCCGGGCGGAGGACGATGCTATCGAACGCCCTGTTTCCGGCCAGGTTGATTTTCCCGGTTCGCTCCTCGCTTTGCCTTGCTCGGACCTCGGGTACAATCCAACTCGGCAATTCGGATTCGGCAATCGGCTTCGCCCAATCGGCGTCGTCTCATCAGCTCGGTCCCACCATGCGCATAGCTGCATTAATTCACAACCCGGATTCTGGAGGCAGCAGGAAGCGGCGGCGCGAGCTGCAATCGGCGCTGGCGGTGCTTGAGGGGGCCGGCGTGGAAGCAGACCTGATCGCGGCCGAATCGGCCGAGTTTGCAGAGGAAGCCACCCGGCGCGCTGTTGCCGCTGGGTGCGATACGGTTTTTGCCTGCGGCGGCGACGGCACGGTTCACAACATTGCGCAGGTACTGGCGCAAACGCCTGTCGCACTGGCCATTCTGCCCATGGGCACAGCCAACGCCCTGGCGCATGATCTCGGCATTCCCAACAACGTGACGAAAGCGGCCCGAGCCGCTCTCCACTACGCGCCGCGGCGCGTGGCGCTCGGTCGCGTGGAGTACGCCGATCTGAAGGGGAACCCAGACTCGCGCTACTTTGTGGTCGCGGCCGGCATTGGCGTCGATGCCCATCTTTTTTACAAACTACACGGTGCGGCGAAACAGCGCATGGGCATGGCCGCGTACTACGCCAAGGCGTGGAATCTGTGGTTCAGCTATCCCATGACTCAATTTGTGGCCGAATACCTGGAGAACGGAACGCGTGAGCCGAAGCAAGTCGACGTAACGGAGCTGATGAGCGTGCGCATTGGCAATTTTGGCGGTGTGCTGCAGGAACTGGCTCCCGGGGCTTCGCTCGATCGAAATGACCTGCGGTTGGTCTTTTGCCGCACTGCCAGCCGCGCGGCGTATCTCGCCTACGTGACGCGGGGGCTGCTCGGACAAACGTGGAAGATTCCAGGCATCGACCTGGTGGACAGCAAGTGTGTGTCGTCCCGCTACAAGGAGTCGTCTTCAGAGTCAAAAGCATCGAACGGCCAGCGGAAGATCTACATTGAGGCCGACGGCGAATTGTTGGGCACGCTGCCGATGACAATGACAGTCGTGCCGGACGCGCTGACGCTGCTGGGGCCGCCCCGCTGAGCATTGTGGTCGGCTTGGCCTTTGCCGGCAGGCACACTAGAATTCTTCGAACCCCTTGGAACCTGTAGCCCATTTTCTGACCGGCGCCTGCATGGGACGAGCCGGCCTCAACCGCAAGACAGCGCTGGCCACACTGACGCTCACCCTCGCGGCGGAAGCCCCGGACCTGGATGTGCTCGGCTCGGTTCGCGGACAGGCCTTTGCCTTTGCCCATCACCGCGGATTTACGCATGCTTTTCTCGGAGTGCCGATCGACGCCGTCGTGGTGCTGGGGTTCGTCTATCTTGTCTGGCGTTTGCGCGGGCGCAAGACCAAGAATCCGAACCTGCCGCCGCGATGGGGCCTGTTGTTCTTCTATGCCTGCCTGGCGGGACTGAGCCACATCCTGCTCGATTTCACGAACAACTACGGCGTGCGGCCCTTCTGGCCGTTTTCCGAGAAATGGTATTCGTGGGATATCGTTTTCATTGTTGAGCCGGTGATGTGGCTTCTTCTGGGTCTGGGGCTCGTCGTGCCAGCTTTTTTTGCGTTAATTGACAAAGAGATCGGAGTGCGGACGAAAGCTCCACGAGGACGCGTGGCGGCTTCTCTCGCGTTGCTGGGCGTCGTGCTGATGTGGGGCGTGCGCGACTACGAGCATCGCCAGGCGGTCCATGCGCTGGAGGCGCGCACGTACAAAGGCGCCGATCCGATTCGAGTCTCGGCTTACCCACAATGGATCGATCCTTTTCACTGGTATGGCTTAGTCGAGACGCCGGCTTTCTTCGCGCTGGCACCGGTAAATTCTCTGGGGCCGGAAGTCGATCCCGGCGACGAACTCGAAATCGTCTACAAGCCAGAAGAGACGCCGGTCACCCTGGCCGCGAAGAAATCTTACTTAGGCCGCGCGTATCTGGACTGGGCGCAGTATCCGACAACGGAAACGGAAACGCTCGAAACAGAGCAGGGAGGATACATCGTCCATCTGATCGATCTGCGCTTTGCGCAAGGCCCTAACGCCGTCCGTCGTGGTCGCAGACGCCCATTGAGCGCAGCCATCGAACTGGACAAGAACCAACGGGTAATTGGCGACGTATGGGGCACGGACGAACATCAAAAGATCGTGCCGGAGCCGGATCGATGGAAAGTGCGGGCACCTCAACTCCCGCCTTGACGCCAGCCGCGACAGCGCCCAGAATAATGTTTCGCTGCTGAAGTGATCTCATGAGGTGATCATGCTTCCTTACCTATTCGTGGTGCTCGCGATTGCTGTACGATTCCTGCCATTTGCCGGACCGCTGAACGTCCTGCCCCATGCCTGGCACTTCACGCCTCTGGCGGCATCGCTTTTGTTTTTCGGGGCGCGCGGTTCACGCCGCCAACTGTGGGTGCCGCTAGTTCTGCTGGCCGCGACCGACGTCGTGCTGACCAAATTCATCTACTCTTACACTTTCTCGTGGGACCATCTGGTCACCTGGGCCTGGTACGCGGCAATTTTGTGGCTGGGAACGAACTTGCGCGAAAGGGCCGGATTCTGGCGCGTGGTCGCGGCGGCTCTTACCAGTTCGATTTCTTTTTTCCTGATCAGCAACTTCGCGGTATGGGCGGCGTGGCCTGAAATGTATCCGAGAACGTTCAGCGGATTGCTGATGTCGTATACGGCTGGGATTCCGTTCTTCCGGGGAACCGCGGAAAGCGATCTGTTTTTCTCGCTCGCGTTCTTTGGAGCGCCCGCTTTGGCGCAGGCACTCGCAGAGCGCATGCGGCAATCTGGCGACCACGCAGCAGCGGCATAAAATAGCCCGCAAAATTCGCACACCGAACCGGCCGCTAGACCTTTTGGACATTTTGGTCGGCGGCCTTTTTCCTGCTGTGCAGAACCAGCCAGAAGATCACGGCAGCAGCCGCAATAACTCCAAGCGCCGGGTATAAATGCTGCTTGAAGAGACTTCCGAGCACCTGCACGATCTGCGGTCCAAACCACAGGACCAACACCGACAGCACTGAGAATCTCACAAACCTGCCCAGAAAAATCGCGGCCAGAAAGTGCGTGAATCGCATCTCAAACACAGCCGCGCCCAGCACGAAAATTTTGAACGGCATGGGCGGAGGCAGCATACCGGGGAACATCAGCGCCCAGAATTCATGCTGGTCGAAGGATTGGTGAATCTTCTGGAAGCGCTCTTCTGAGATTCGCTTTCGCAGGACTTTTTCGCCACCCAGGTATCCGATGATGTACAGCGGAATGCTTCCGACCGCTGAACCCAGCGACGCCATGGTCACGTAAAGAAGAAAGCGGCTGCGGTTCTGGTAAGCGAATGCGGCGACCAGGGCGTCGATTGGCATTCCGAACAAGGCGGAATCGGCCAAGGCAATAAGAAACACGCCCCACACGCCGAGCGGCGCGAGCACCCCCCAAATCCACGCCGTATAGCGCGCCAGAATGTGTCCGATGGTCTTCAACAGGAAGAAATTAGTGTACGTGATTGAGAAGGACGTGTCAGTCGCGTCGCGGCCCGTCTACACGGTGGAACCATGGCTGGTGTTGCCAGTGAGTAGTTCAATCGCGTGCGGAATCAGCGCGGCGACCGCCTGGAGTGATTCGACCGCTCCCGACGGACTTCCCGGCAAATTGAGAATGAGGGCGCGGCCGCGCACGCCGCACACTCCGCGGCTCAGCGCCGCGAACGGCGTTTTCTTCATTCCTTCTGCGCGCATGCACTCGGCAACGCCATCCAGCAGTCGGTCGCAAACGGCCGTGGTCGCCTCGGGCGTGAAATCGCGCTCGGCGATTCCCGTTCCACCGGTGGTCACAATGAATTGCACCTCGCGCGCGAGACGGATGAGCAGATTCTGAATCTTGATGGGATCGTCGGGAACGGCTTCGCGGACGCTGACTTCGAAGTGCAGTTTCTGAAGAAATTGCGCAACCGCGGGACCGGATAAATCTTTGCGCAGGCCGCTGGCACAGGAATCGCTGACCGTGATCACCGCCGCCGTCAGCGGTTTGCCGGCTGGCGTGTCAGCTGTCGAGGAGGACATCTTCCTCTTCGTCCCTTCCGCGATGCTTGGCCGCACTCGAAGGCGCTGAAGGTTGCGAGGGTGCCCCGGCCGATGCGGCTACGGATTCTGCCTCGCCCGCAGCGTCGCGCTGCGACTCGTCAAGCAGCCGCAAGCCTTCCATGAGAAGTCCCTGGGTGTTGAGTTGGGTCGTCTCCTTGTTGGTCTTCGCTTCGAAGTCGAGCTGAAAATTGCCGCCGGTCCAGCGCAGGACCTTGAAAACCGCCTCGTCGCCAACCAGCGATCCGTAGGTCGCGTGCTTCACCTGGCCTTCGACAAAAAATACTTCGCATTTGTCGCCTTCGTTGGTGAGTGTGAGCTGGCAGCTCTTGCGCCCCATTTCGAGCGACTGCATCAGATCGATCACGTTCATTTGCGCCAGGCTGCCGCGCACCACGCCGTCGGAAGGCGCGGTCTTCGCCATCTTCTCGAGCGCGATGCGGTCGATCATGCGCTTGATGCGGCGGGTGGCTTCCTTCAGGAAAAACGGCTTCTCCAGATAGTCGTCGGCGGCATCCTGCGGCGAAAGCCTCTCGGCGATGTCGGCTTTGCTGGCCATAATCACGCTGGAAAAATTTGCCGTGGCGGGGCGGCTCTTCAGGCGCTCGACGAGCTGGCGGCCATCCATGCCGGGCATGCGGTAATCGCAGACCAGCAGATCGGGCTTGTCGTCCACCGCCTTCAGCAGCGCGTCGGCGGCATCGGACGACGTCGTCACCTGCGCCAGCGGAGCCAGCGCCTGTTGCAGCATCGCCAGCATCATCGGATTGTCGTCGACCAGCAGCAGCTTGACGTTATTGGCCATGACTTGTTGCGGCTAGCGCTTCCCCCGGCGATAGGAGCCGCTTTTGCCGCCGCTCTTGCGCTCCAGGGCGATCTCGCGAATCTCGATGCCCTTGTCGGCGGCCTTGCACATATCGTAAACCGTCAGCGCCGATACGGCGGCGGCGACCAGGGCCTCCATTTCGACTCCCGTCTGCGCCGTGGTCGTAACTTTGGAGGCAATAGCGACGCCATTCTCGCACAGGCGAACACGCACATCAACGAGCGCCAGCGGCAACGGATGGCACATGGGAATCAGTTCCGCCGTGCGCTTGGCCGCCATAATGCCCGCCAGCCGCGCCACCTCCAGCGGATCGCCCTTGGGATTGTTCGGCAGCGCCTTCAGCACCGCCGGTTTCATCGCCACAAAGGCGCTGGCCTCGGCCTCACGCCGAGTCGAAGACTTGGCCGAGACGTCGACCATCTTCGCCTGCCCACCCCGGTCGTAGTGAGAAAGTGCCTTCGCCATGCAGACGCTTGGACTGTCGATCCTTCAATCTTCTATCGTGCGCAAATCTATCTTACATGGATGCAGAGGTGGAAACTGATGCCGCAGGTAATCGTCTAACGCGGCATGACAGCGACCCAGTCGCCGGCAGAAATGTGCGCGCGATCCGGCGGAATCACGACATAACAATTGGCGCGCGCAGTAGCGGCGATGTCGCCCGATCCTTGCCAAGGCACGAGTTCGACCACAGAATTTTCAAACTCGCCCGTGAGCATCGCGGGAAGAAATCGCTTGAGGCCGGTCTTGACTCGAATGTCGGATTTGAGACGCGCGTGGAGGAACGTGAGCTTCCGCGGGAATGCGCCGGCCAGGGCCGCCAGCATCGGCGCAACAAAAAGATCAAACGTGACCATGGTTGAGACCGGGTTACCGGGAAGACCGAAGAAATATTGTCCCCGGCCGCGGGCAGGAATGCCCGAGCCACGGGTGCCCGCGCCAGTCTTGCTCTTGTCACATCGGCCGAATACGACCGGACGCCCTGGCTGGATTTGAGCGCCGGTGAAAAAGAATTCAGCCTGCATCTCCGCGAGAACCTGCTCGACCAAGTCGTAGCGGCCCATGGAAACGCCGCCAGTAATCAGCAAAAGATCCGACGCGAGCCCCTGTTCGATAAGGCGGCGCAGCGCATGAGGTTCGTCCGGGGCGATAGGCAGCAGCACGGGCTCGCCGCCTGCCTCACCAATCTGCGCGGCCAGTGAATACGTGTTTGAGTTACGAATCTGCGCCGGGCCGGGCAAAGAGTTGATATCAACGACTTCGTCGCCTGTGGCGAGCACAGCCACGCGGGGGCGCAGGGACACCTGCAACTGCGACTTCCCACCCGACGCGGCAAGCGCGATGGCGGGGGCGTTGAGCCGCTGGCCGCGATCGAGCAAAAGACTGCCGTGCCCGGCCTCCGCGCCGCGCGGAACGATGTTTTCGCCGGGAGCGACACTCTTTGTGATTTCCACTGCGTTGCCGCGGCGGGAAGTATATTCGACCATGACGACGGCGTCAGCACCCGCTGGAACCGGAGCGCCCGTCATGATGGAAACTGCCCGCCCGCGCGCGACCGCTGGAATTTTCTCAGCCTGCTCGCCGGCCTTGATTTCGCCAACCACGTCGAGCTTTGCTGGAATTTGAGATAAGTCGGACGAACGCACGGCGTAGCCGTCGCGTGTGGCTCGCGGGAACGGCGGGAAATCACGATCGGCTGTGACCGGTTCAGCGAGCACGCGGCCGGCAGCGTCCAGAAGTTCAACGCATTCCGCAGCCGGCGGCTGAACTCGCGCCGCATGCTCTTCGACTGTGCGGCGAGCGTCTTCGAAGACCAGGACTTTCGGATCAGCGGGCGCGGCAAACATGCAGAAATCATACGACAGGAACCAGCGCAGGCACGCTGGGATCGAAAAGCAGGTTCCTCCCCCCTCGCTCCGCTCGGGATCGGGATCGGGATCGGAACGACAAGGAGTTTGGAGAGTGGAAGGCCTCTTCCCGCAGCAATTCCTGCCTTACCTTGCCAACTCCTGGCCCAGCACGGCCGGGTTGCTGGCGAACGACAGGCCGGTCTCCAGATCGACGATCCGATCGCTCACAAGCTCTGCAATTTCGCCATCGAAGTGCTGCATGCCCTCGCTGGAGCCGGCCTTGATGGCGTCGAGCAGGCTTTTGTTCTCGCGCTCGCCTTTTTCAATGCACTCGCGGGTGCGGGCATTGGCTTTCAGGATTTCAAATGCCGCCACGCGGCCGCTGCGGTCAGCCTTGGGGATCAGCCGCTGGCAGATGACGTAGCGGAACGATTTGGCGAATCGTTCTCGCACCAGCTGCTGTTCGCCCGGCGAGAACGAACTGACGACGCGTTCGACGGTCTTCGAGGCGTCCATGGTGTTGAGGCTGGACAAAACGAGATGGCCGGTTTCAGCCGCTTCGAGCACGATCTCAATCGTGTCGCGGTCGCGCATTTCGCCCACCATGATCACCTTGGGCGCCTGCCGCATGGCCGAGCGTAGCGCGTGATCAAAGCTGGGCGTGTCGCTGTGCAGCTCGCGCTGGTGGATGGTCGAGCATTTGTGATTGTGCAAAAACTCGATCGGGTCTTCGATGGTGATGATGTGGTAATACTTCTCGCGGTTAATGGCGTCGAGCAGCACGGCCAGAGTCGAAGACTTACCCGAACCTGCAGGGCCGGTAACCAGTACAATTCCATCGCGCAACTTGGTCACGTCCGACAACTGCTCCGGCAAGCGCAGGGTCGCGAAGTCAGGAATGGCGGTCGGAATCACGCGCATAACCACGGCACAACTGCCGCGCTGAATGAAAATGTTGACCCGGAAGCGAGCCATGCCGGGCAGACCGAACGAGATGTCGCACGCTCCGTGCTCGCGCAGGGTGGTGATCGCCTGCTTGTTATCGCCGATCAGATCGGCGGCAATGCGGCGGGTGTCGTCGGCGGTCAGAACGGTCAGACCGGGCACCTGCACCGGGATCATTTGCCCGTAGACCTGCACTTGCGGCGGACGCCCCGGCGAAAAGATCAGATCGCTGACCTTTTCCGTGGAACGCAGCATGGCGCCCAGCAATGCGGGTGTGGCGGCGCTGCCGCTGGCGGAAAAACCCTCTAAAGGGACAGAAATCGGTGCAATGGTTGGTGCTGCCATTCGCTCCTCTCAGGAATCGCATGCACCACAGACGGGAAGACTGAGTAACTTAAATGTACCGCGCCGTAGGGGCGGGCGCGAAAGGCCGACGGTACATCTCCCTTGGTAACTTCTCATCGCCTCGCGGAGACGAAAAAATGGGCCGCCAATCTGGCCGCCCCTGAGTGACTGTGTCCGCCGGTTCTGCTGGGCCTAGTTCTTCTTCGGGGGTTTCTTTTTGCCGTACTGGGTCTCGACCGAAGCGCCAATGCTGGCCAGCATCTGCTTGGCCGCATCGGCATACTGGCCGGTGGGCTGCAGTTCAAGGTATTTCTGAAACGATTCCGCCGTGCCCGGTGGCGCGACCATTTTGTCTCCCTGCAGCGTAGCTTTCCCGATCATGTTCACACCTTTCCAGTAGTATGCATCGGCCTTGGTCGGATCGGTAGCGATCACCTTATCGAAGGCGGCAACAGCGTCGTCCACCTTGCCCGCATTTGTGAGGACCGCACCTGTATTGAAGTAATACTGCACCGCGGAAGACGGGTCGGTCTGGGCGGCCAACGCGTAGGTCTTTACAGCGTCATCCACCTTGTTGGACTTGGCGTAGGCTTCGGCCAGGTTGTTGTAGTAGGCGGCCAGGGTCTGGGCCTGTTTGGCCGCGTCTTTATCCGGAGTCGTTTGCCTCAGTTGTATCGCCTTTTGATAAGAATCGATCGCGGAACCCAGGCGCTTCTGTTTTTCTGCCGGATCAGTCTGCTTGACTGCGGACATCCGGTAGTAGTCACCCAGCTTGAACCAGATCAGGTCGCGGGACGGATCGATCTGATTGGCGTCAGTCAGATTGGTGATGGCGGTATCGAAATCACCGGCGTCGGCTGCAGCCTTGGCCGCGTTCAGCTTGTCGTTCAACGACTTGACCGTGTTGATTTCCTTCGCCTGTTTGGCCGCCTGTTCCTGCCGCTGCTTCATCTGCTCGGCAGTGAGCCCTTCACCCTTCGCCTGCCGCTCTTGTTCTTTTTTCAGGTCGAGGTCAAGGGTGAGTTCTTCCGCCGCAACCTGAACTCCGCTAAGGTGGTAGGTCTCTACCCCGGCCTTCTGTTCGTCGGGATTCTTGTAGAGCGTGACCTTGTACTTGCCAGGCGAGATGCCGAGTGAAAAATATTCGCCCTTGGCGCCGGTCTTAAGGCTGTACTTCTGGCCGTTCTCGACGTTGACATATTCCACGATTGCGCCGGCCATGGGCGTGCCATCCACATTTTTGCAAACGCCTTTCACCGATCCCGAAGCCTGCGCCCAGACTGGAGGCACACACAGTCCCAGCGCCAGCACAGCGAACAGGAAAATTGCGAAATGTCTTTTCATTTTGCCTCCCGGCAACGGACGCTATCGTCCGCGTACGCGATTGGATCCCTGGCTCCCGCTGCGGCAAAGGCGCGCAGGCGCAAGGCGCAGCTGTCGCACACACCGCAGGCCAAATCCTCGCGGCTGTAGCATGACCAAGTTAAATCGAAGGGCACACCCAGTTCAAGGCCGAGGCGCACAATCTCGGCTTTGCGCATAGCGATGAGCGGGGTTACAACTTCGATCCGGCCTTCTTTTGTGCCCGCCTTCACGACCCTGTTGTACGCCTCGTAATACGCGGGCCGGCAATCGGGATAGCCGGAGCTGTCGGGCTCGACCGCGCCGATGTACACCTTTTCGGCGTTCAGCACCTCCGCCCAGCTGACCGCCACAGCCAGAAAATGGGCGTTGCGAAACGGCACATACGTAACAGGAATGCCGCGGCCGAGCGAGTCAGCGGTGGGTACGGCGATGTTGTCGTCGGTCAGCGCGGAGCCGCCGATGGCGCGGAGAGCTTCGTTTCTGACGACGAGTTTGTCGCGGATCTGCAGCCGCTCGCAGATGGCCAGAAAGGATCGCCGCTCCCGCTCTTCGGTGCGCTGGCCATAGCTGACGTGAACCGCAGCCGCGTCGTAATCGCGAGCCGCAAGCGCAGCGCAGACGCAGGAGTCCATGCCTCCGCTGAGGAGCACCACCGCGCGGTATTTTGCTGAGGATGGCATTTCTGAACGCAAGATTTCGGATTGCAGATTTAAGATTGTAGATTGCAGACTAACTCCACTGCCCGACAACACTCGTGATCAATCTCAAATCTGCAATCTTCCATCGGCAATATGAAATCCCTACACTCCCTTCACCGCTGGGTCCCAGATGAACTTGTGCAGTTGCAACCCCAGCCTGGCTGGGACGTTGTCGGCAATCATCCAACTGGCCAGATCTTGCGGATCGAGCAGGCAGTGCGAGCTGTCGCGGGAGCCGGTGGCGTCCTTGCGAAACGCAGGCGAGAAGAGCACCGCATTCACCTTCCCCGCGAGATTGTGCCGCGTGATGAACTCCCTCGCAAAGTCGTAGTCGCCGCGGCTGGCGAGCACGAATTTGACCTCATCGCGTGAGGTCAAGGCATCGAGGTTGCTCATGTCAAACGTGTTCGGTTCGCCAGAACCCGGGCATTTCACGTCCACGATCTTGATGACCTCGGCCGCGACATTTGCCAGCGGCCGTTCGCCGCTGGTTTCGAGAAGAACCGTATACCCGTCGGCGAGCAGG
>Ga0187769_10000084_pt1 | contig 46640 bp, 58 predicted proteins | sample 0116_SJ02_MP02_1_FD_133140 | JGI IMG/M metagenome (GOLD analysis project Ga0187769, IMG submission 133140) | Tropical peat soil microbial communities from peatlands in Department of Meta, Colombia - 0116_SJ02_MP02_10_MG | ecosystem: Environmental > Terrestrial > Soil > Wetlands > Peat | place...
ACCTTTCATTGAAGCGGCCGTGGCGCGAGGTCTACGGTATCTTTCGTACTCGCGACCCGGTTATGGGAACTCAACGCGGCAGTCGGGTCGAACGGTCGCCGACTGCGCAACGGACACGGCGAGTATCCTCGATCAACTTGGGGCAAAACGCTTCTACGTCATCGGATGGTCGGGAGGCGGCCCCCATGCGTTGGGTTGCGCGGCGCTTTTACCGCAGCGCGTTATTGCGGCATCTACGATCGCGGGGGTCGCGCCGTTCGGTCCACAGGACCTAGACTGGCTGGCTGGGATGGGCAAGGAGAATATTGAGGAGTTCCAGGCAGCCCTCGCTGGCCCGGACGAACTTCGGTCGTTCTTGGAACGTGTAGGACCGGGGTTCGCTCAGGTCACTGGTGGCCAGATTATCTCTGCGTTCGGCGACCTCGTAGATGACGTGGACAAAGCAGTGCTCAGCGGCCAATTGGGAGTTTTCTTGGCCGAGAACGGCCGCGAGGCTTTGCGGAACGGCTTCTGGGGTTGGTTCGACGACGATATTGCTTTCATCAGCAACTGGGGCTTTGACTTGGGTCGAATCAAGGTTCCCGTAACGTTGTGGCAGGGAGCCAAGGATCGGATGGTTCCCTTCGCGCATGGATGCTGGCTGGCGGAACACGTGCCCGAAGTGCGAGCGCACCTGCTACCCGAACATGGTCACCTCTCACTCGCCGTAGGCTCTTTCAGTAGGATCTTGGATGAGCTGATAGCAAGCGGAAACTAATGAACCGTAGCCTACTTCCGGCCACATGACCCAGTTGAATGAACGAATTGGTAGCCAATTCGTTTTAAATGTGCTCCAATTGAACAACATGGTAAGCGCACGCCGACTGTATCGGAAAAGAAAAATGTGGCTCGGTTAACCTTCTGCTGGTTCACTAGACTCGGTGGGGGAATTCCGCTGACGGCTAGTAGAATTGCAGGAGAATCCGTAGACTTCGAGTCGTCCCATCCGACGTTCCTGGAGTTATCCGGTTGCATTAGATCTGTCAAAATTCATTTTATTATAATGCATCACACGATTTCTTGATGAGTATGCATCCGAAACTTCTGATCTGTCTCCTCATTGCAGTCGCATCAGCTACAATGACTTCTGCCACGTATGTGCAGTCCTCTCAGGCAACAACGTCAGTCATCGCCCTCAACTACTATACCCACACTGCCGTGGGTTATACGAGCACGGTGAGTTTCGATGTAACTTACGTCACGAACCAGAACGCCTGGTTGATCACTGCCATAAGCTGTCAACCCAACGGGTCGAACTGCAGCTCACTTTCAATCGATGGCGCGGATTCTTCACCATTTCCATGTAACTCAACTAATCCGTTCACCGACCGTACGCCTCTCTTTGCAGGGACGTGCTACCTAACCGTCTCGGGAAGCGGAGTTGATTTCTTCAGTTACAGCCTTTCATTCAGTAAAGCCGGAACTTACGACTTGACGGCCTCAAGCCAGCTCTATTATCCTAGAAATTCAACCAATATTCCCGGGTCCCAGAATGTCAGTCCAATCATGACTATCACAGTAACCGGATCTTGAAATCCCCAGTTATTCTACCGGTTCTGTAACTCGAAGTCGAACATTTGCATCGTCCCGAATCCGTCCACAGCTACTACTACTTTTGTTCAGCTATTGAAATTGGGAGTCCATCCGGATCCAGACAGACTGCTAACTTGATTTTTTCTTCCTCGCGTTCAGTAGGGGGCATCACGAATACAACACCTTTCGCCTTCAGCTCATCGTATTTCTGAACCAGGTTCTCCACGTAAAATCCTATTGAGGCGGTTCCCGCTAGTGGCTCAGCGGATTTCGCGGCAAGCTTTCCTCCGCCATGAAGGGCTAACACTGTGGCTCCTGTATCAAATTCGGTCCATTCGGGGGACTCAAACTTGAGCGGAATACCTAGCTTGTCTCGGTAGAACTGCACAGAACGAGCCATGTCCGCAACGTAAACCATCACGTAATCAAGTTGCCTAAACAATCAATCGCGCCCGTGCCTAATCAAGACCCAATCCTTCTTGAATCTTGCGTGTGCGCACCACCATATCCCTACCTCAAATAGAAAGCCTATTGACCGCTACTTATCGAGGGTAACTTCGAAATTCTCTCCTGCTTTGCTTTCTGGTAGGTTTCAAAGAAAAGGGGGAAGGTTGGGCGTTCATGTGTTATCTACCGTGAGGGCTCTAATGGTGCGAACGGTAGTATGGGTATCCGTTGAAGTAGCCGGGTTGATTATAGCAGCTGCTGTAGTACCAATATCCGTACCCGCAATTATAGTACGGATATGATGGATAGTACGGTCTGTAGTATGGGTTACCGTATCCGTAGCCGTAGCAGCGATTGTATTGATTCCGGTATCCTGATTGACAGCCATGGTACGGATTGTATGGATTGTATTGGTTGTAGCCTGAATAGCCGCAACCGTTGTAGTAGTATCCGTTCTGACAGTTATTGTACTGATTGTTGTATGGATTGCCGTAGCTCGGGTAGCAACCATTGTAGCCGCCACCGTAGCTTGGTTGACACGGGTATTGTTGTGCAAGGACTGGGCTGCCACTTACTGCGGCTACCGCCACAGCAAGCAGGACAGCTAACGCCAGTAATGTCGCATCACGGGTCTTCAAAATTTCGCGTTTCACCTCTTAGGCACTACCTTCCGTAGTTGCCGTGTTTGCGACTACGTCATGTAGTTGCATTTAACAAGAATGTACGTATCATTCAGTAAATTTTGTCATTCAGCTACGCGTAGTTCAGGTGTGATTCATTTTGAAGTACGCGTAGTTTGATGCGTTAACAATGTGCTAGGTTCCGTGCGATTCAGTGCTGGTTCCGTGCGATTCAGTGCTGGTTCGCTGGGTTTGTGTGCAAACCCTTCGCGGGAACGAAAACTACATTTTGGGTTGATGGGGGGCTAGTAGTGCGCACCATATATGCTTCCGGCACGGATTTAGAAGAACTAGTTATGCACTATCAGGACCGCAGCCTAGTCCGGAAGACGTTGACCGAAGGGGACCTTGAGGAAGCCTCGAGCCTTGCTTCCATTTGTAACTAATATGAAGGATTAGACTATCTGACGCTTAACGCGGGAGTGAAGGCGGTTCTATGTTACGAAGGAGGTCAACTTGTTGGATTGCTTGCGGTTCAAGAAGGCATCGACCAGGAAGAGCCATCTATCATCGTGAAACCGGAGAAACGTCGGCAGGGCATCGGGCGGGCTCTCCTAGAGGCGGCGAAGGCCGAATGTAAGAAAGATGGAGTACGCAGATGCTTAGTAGTTTGCCAAGACTGCTTCCAGTCTGGAGAGGCATTCGTCAAATCGACTGGTTCGCGATATCAATTCTCTAAATACAGAATGACGCTTAATCCAGAGCTATTCGTGAAGAGGGAGGTCAGCGAGTTCTCGGTTGAGCTACAGCAGGCTGACCTTGCGGACGCGAAGCTGTTGGCATCGGCAGATCAAGATTGAGGTCGAAACTGAGAATCGAAATGCCTTGTCGCTCTACAAACGGTGTGGTTTCGTAGAACAATCAGAGTACCGGTATTACGCGATGAGCACCTGAAACGGTCATAGTGTGTGGGTCTAGTCGTGGGCACACGCAGAAAACGAATCTTCCGATAGAATGACAGTGGAACATTTCTCACGCAGTTTTAATCTTCGGATCGTGGTCGACGGGGAAGTTCACGGAATTTGCTATGAAGCATTTCGCATGAGCAGCCGCATGTAATTCTCGAGCCTTGGCAATATCGGAGCCCGGAGCGACCTTGACCTCGGGCCTCAGGATCACTCGTTGGAAGTGGCCTGATCCGTCGGTGTTCTCCTCCATGAAGCCTTCGGCGTGGTCAACATATTGAACGACAACAATGCCAGCTAAAGCGCATAGATGCAGATACCAGAGCTTATGGCATGCGGAGAGTGACGCGACCAACAACTCTTCTGGATTCCAGCGTGTAGGATCTCCACGGAAGACAGGGTCCGACGACCCCAGTAACTTCGGCTTCCCTCCGTCCGCCGATATCTCGTACCGCCGCTCATAACTTCCGTAATTTGACGTTCCAGAACTAGTGTTCCCGGTCCATTCCACACAGACCGCGTAGCGATGCATCTTCGTCATCACATGATCCCTTCGGGAATAGTTTTTCTGTGCTCTGGGATAATCGCGGTTAATTAGATTGACAGTGAGAAAGTAGGCACTTTCCTAGGTCTCCCTTAGGAATTTTCTTTTTTTAATTTGTTAAGGAATTTGCTTGATGATGACGTTGCATGAGACCTGGGGATTAGGGTTACTTTGATCTCCGGATGTTCACGTTTCATATACTCTCGGAATTGCTGTTTGGTCAGAACGGACGGTTCATTTGAAGACGTTACCAAGGTATCGGGCATGATCTTTCGGAGGATGTGTTCGCTGAAGGGTTTACGGTTTGATACGAACGCTAGGTCTACTATCTTTAGGCTTGCGACGATTTCCGCCCGATGGGTCGCCGGCATTAGCGGCCTATTAGCGCCCTTCCGTCTCCGAGTTCTGGCGTCTCCGGCGACGCATACTACCAGAATGTCTCCTTGCCGCCTGCATTTTTCCAGAAACTTCAGATGGCCATGGTGCAAGATGTCGAAAGTGCCGCCAGTAAGCACAATCGTCTTTCCACGTCTCATCCTAGCCAGTTGCCTTGTCATGTTCTGAAACGAGAAACTCATTTCCGTCACCAAACGAAGAGATAACGGAATCCTGGTAAATCAAGTGACTTCTTAGTATTGGTTCGTAAGCTGATAGGCGTCCGGGTTCGCGGGTTCCTGTGCGTATATGAGTGTTGTCGGCGTGTTGGGTTGAATTGATGTGAAGCTGGATGTGGCGAAGGTGGCGATGCTTGAGAAATCAAAGACACGAGCGACTGCGACGCTCAGTGTAAATGTTGAAACTTGTTGCGGGAGCGTGAGGTAGAACGTGATGACCTGATCTCCGCCCCCGGCGGGTAAGTAGATTTGGACGTCGGAAGTGTCGCTGTATGGACCGGAGTATGCCGTCGAAACCACGGCGTTAAGGGCGTGCAGGGTCACGGTGACTGTTATTCCCGTGCTGCCCGTATTTCTTATGCGAATATGAGTCAGGTCGATGGCCGACGGCTCATACTTGGACATCGCAGCCAGGCGGTATGATTGCCGTACTTCGTTCTTCCCTCCGAACGTGAAATCCACAACGCCACGATAGGCGAGCCCGTATGACACGAAGCTCGCGACGATGCATGCGGCGACAATCAAGGCCACGATAGCCGTCCGCTTACGTTTCCCAGACCGTTTTCCTTTCGCGCTTCCGCGGCTGCGTTTCGTCATTAGCGTTCTAATTCCCTTAAGTTAGGATTATGCACGTATCTCGGTTTAGGGTTGAAATAGTTTCCCGAATCGCCGGGCGGGGAAAGGCTTAACAAATAATCTGCGATGGGTTGAGTCATGGTCACGCAATCTGTGTCTGAGAGTGTGCTGAAACGAGTTAAGGATGAGAAGATCAATTTAATCAAGTTCCAGTGGCTTGGAAACGATCTGATTCCTCGAGCGATGGTATCGCATGCCGAGTTTCTGCGGGAACACATGAGGGATGGAATCGGCATCCCCAAGGCGTTGCAATCGTTCAACGTGCTGGATAAGGTAGCCTACGAGGGGTCGTGGGGCTCGGAGGCTCCGGAACTAAAAATTATGCCTGACCCAGAAACCTATTCGCCCGTCCTTTATGCGCCTGGAAGTGCGCGAATGATTAGTGAGCTCTGGGGGCCGGATCTTAAACCTCACGCCACCGACGCGAGGTACTTCCTTCGAAGAATGATTGCCAAGGCGAACGATATGGGTTACTCGCCTATGGTCGCCTGCGAGACGGAGTTCTACGTATTACGGCAGGGAGAAGGAGGAGCTGTGACGCCGTACATCAATACGAAGTTCGCCACCAGTCACAGTTACGACCTTTACAACGACTATGTTCAGGAAGTATTTTCAAACCTAGCCACGATGGGCGTTCACCTCGAACGACTGAAGAAAGAGTACGGCCACTCTCAGATCGAGCCGACTCTTAGATATACGGGCGCGTTGGCGGCTGCGGATTCTTTCGTTGCCCTGAAAGATGTTGCGAAGGCGATCGCCGCGAAGCGTGGGTTATTTGCGTCTTTCATGCCCAAGCCCTACGGCGGGGTGCCTGGAAGCGGATGCCACATACACCTTAGCCTATTCGATATGAAGAGCAAACGCAACGTCTTCTACGACCCAGACGATGGAAGGGGTTGCAAAATGAGTAAGCTCGGTTACGGGTTCATCGGCGGAGTTCTCAGACACATGAATGGCATATGTATTTTCGGCGCGCCAATCTCCAATTCCTACAAACGTCTGCTCCCTGGCAGCTGGGCGCCGGCTCATGTCTGCTATGGGTACGACCACCGCGGCGTAGCCCTACGGATCCCGTCCGACTCCCCTCACTCCGATGGGTCAGGACAAAGGATCGAATGGCGCGTCCCGGATCCGTCGTGCAACTCCTACTACGCCGTCGGAACACTTCTAGCCGCAGGCCTCGATGGAATAGAGAAGAACATCGACCCCGGAGATCCAGTCAGAGAGGATCCGGCGAGGTTCAGTTCGCAGGAACTTGAACGCCGCGGAATCGCATGGCTTCCTCGAACCGTAGGTGAGGCCATAGCTGAAGCCAAGAAGGACCTGTTCGTCAAAGGAACCCTAGGAGAGATGGCCTTCGAAGAGTACATCAAGGTCAGAGAGTCGGAGTGGCGCGATTACCGCGAACAAGTCACGCCGTGGGAAGTCGAGAACTACCTAACCACACTATGATAAGCACGGTTACGCGCCGGAAAGAGCGTTATGTTTGAAGTATAGCGTCGCGAGAATCAGCCTCCTATGCCTCTATTAGTCGACGGAAACGCATTCCGTGTGGGGCATTAGTCTGCGTTGGCAGTAACTATTCGGGCACGTGTTCCAGCTTCTAGCGCAAACCTCGGCCCCGGTTTCGACATATTCTCAGTAGCACTAGAATCCCCATGCCTCGAGGTAGACCTCACCCCGGCACCCTCGGGAACAAGGAGGATCATTGTTGAAGGCGTTGACGGAGCCGAGAAGGAGGCCGATCCAAGATTCAATTCAGCCGGCATAGCCTTGGAGGCTCTAGCGGCGGACCGCGGTAAACCGAACGGGTACGTGCTGCGGATAAGGGGGAATATTCCTCCAACAAAAGGCCTGGGCAGGTCGGGTGCGGAAGCGGTTGGCGCCATACTCTGCGCGGATCGGAAATTCAAGCTGGGAATCAGGGGCCTCGGATTGGTCCAAATGGCAGGAAGGGCCGAACCGTCCAATCACTTAGATAACGTCTCCGCGGCCGCACTGGGTGGATTCAACATTGTTACGAGAACAAGTGCCGGGCAACAGGAAGTTACAACTATTCGGCCGCCTAAAGACCTCGGAGTAGCGATCGTAGTTCCAAACGTTGAGAAACCCTCAACGGAAGCTGCCCGTAAGGTTGTTCCTACACAAATCCGGATCGCAGAACATGTCCAGACCGTGGGCCAAGCGGCGCGAGCCTCCGCGGCTTTCCTAAGAGGAGATGTTCAGGCGATTCTCGAGACACTGCCTTGGGACGAAGTCGTGGAACCCGCACGCGCCAACCACGGCCTATACGGGGCCGGAGTGGACTCCGGCTACCTCTGGGAAGAGAAGAAAATGCTACTTGAGAAATTCAATGTAGCTGAGACAATCAGCGGGGCAGGTCCTGCGAAGGCGCTCTGGTACAGCATCTCCCAAGACCACAACCGCAAACGAAGGAATCGGGTTGGGACTATTCAACCGGCCATAGCCTTGGTAACAGAGCGGTTGATGTCCCTGGGACACGAGGTTCAGGATCTGTTCGTTACGCGACCATCTTCAAAAGGCGCCGAAATCATAACTCACCCGCGGCGGCGATGAAAACTGAATCATAGCCCAAGGCATTACCTAGAATGCATCAGTTGCCGAAGCCGCTTCAAGCCAACTCAAATCTACTCATGCCCAAGATGCGGCGACCTACTACAGATCAGCTATAGGTACGAATCTCTTCGACATCGCTTCGAAGCCTCACTACGAAGGCCCAGTCCCCTATCCGTCTGGCGTTACCAAGAACTTCTCCCGGTTTCAGCGCGGAACGCTGTCACCTTGGCAGAAGGAGGAACGGGGCTTCCGAGATCTATGCGGGTCGCGTCTGAACTGGATTTGGGGGAGGTTTACTTCAAGAACGAGGGGCAGAATCCGACTGGGTCGTTCAAGGATCGAGGGATGACGGTTGCGGTTACGCGGGCGGTCGAGATAGGCGCAAAGGAGTTGGTTTGCGCGTCTACTGGAAACACCTCCGCCTCCATGGCCGCCTATGCGGCGCGGGCGGGTTTGAGGGCCACCGTCCTCATACCTCACGGAAAAATTGCTCAAGGCAAATTGGTCCAAGCCATAGTTCACGGGGCCCGAATTCAAGAGGTGCGAGGGAATTTTGATAAGGCACTCCAAAAAGCCCGAACACTCGCCGCGACGGGTCGACTCTATCTCGTGAATTCCTTGAACCCGTACAGGATTGAGGGCCAAAAGACTTTGGCCTTCGAGCTTTGGGAACAACTCCGGAAAGTTCCGGATGTGATAATTCTGCCGGTCGGAAACGCTGGGAACATAAGCGCGATCTGGAAAGGGTTTTGGGAACTCAAGCAGCTTAGAGCAACCAGTCGGGCGCCGAGGATGATTGGAGTCCAGGCCGCGGGCGCGGCCCCGATCGCTGCAGCGTACGCTAAGGGCGAGAATAGTATAGTTCCCTGGCCTTCACCCGAGACCGCTGCCAGCGCAATTCGAATCGGTGCACCGGCGAGCTGGAAGAAGGCCCTGCGAGCCGTAAGGGACTCCGGCGGCGCGATGCTCGCCGTCTCGGATCATGAGATTCTCCGAGCCCAAAGATTGTTGGCGGCTAGGGAAGGAATCTTTGCGGAACCGGCCAGTTCGGCGTCCGTGGCTGGATTAGTGAAGGCGTCGAGGTCGAAGTGGTTTACTCGAGATGAATCCGTCGTCTGTGTTGTTACTGGGCACGGACTGAAGGACCAAGGAAGTGTGAGAGAGGCTACATGATGTGATGTTCGTCAGTGTACAGGGTAATCAGGCCGGAAGCGAAAGCCTCTGTGTCTTTCTGTGTTGCCACGCCTTCGGGCGACGTGAACGCTCTCTTCATGCTCGCCTGATCGTCGAACCACAACTCCACCACTCCATTATAATCCGGCTCTCGGTTCGGAGGCCGCTTGACTATATTCACCACATATCTTCTCAATCCAGGCATCTTCTTCGCCAAAGATGCATGGGTCTCCAACCAATATCTCGCAAACGCTTCATCGCTGAATTCAGGTTTCTTCTTAAGCAAAGTCATTATCTTGAACACGACGATCACGCCTCGATGTTGTCGGCCATCATGGTTTAATGCTTTTGCAGATTGAGTTGCGATGCCACTAGTGCGGTTCGCAGAGCCTCGGCGATAACCGGAAAAGTGAAAATTGAGAATCGTTAAGCGTCAAAGATTGGGGGACGTGATCCGGATGGTTCGGAAGGTGGGGAGGCTGATTGCGATTGAGGGTATTGACCAGGCCGGGAAGCGGACGCAAGCCCACCTCCTTGCCGTCAAACTCAAAGCATTGGGTAACCCCGTATCGGTATTTAGTTTTCCAGATTATACAACCCCAATCGGAAAACAGTTGAAGAGGTATCTGAATGCGGGGGTTCGCTTGGATCCACACGCGGTCCATCTCCTTTACGCCGCGAACAAATGGGAGGTGGCTGAGAAACTCAAGGAGAGGATCGAGAATGGAGAGATCGTTATCGTTAACCGATATACGCCCTCGAACCTAGCGTACGGGATGGCACACGGGCTGTCCTGCAGATGGCTTGAGTGCCTAGAAGAAGGGTTGCCGAAACCGGATCTGGTTGTGGTCTTGGATGTTTCTCCGCGAACATCGCTGGCAAGAAAACAGAGAGGACGGGACATTCACGAAAGCGACCGAGAATACTTGAACAAGGTAAGAAGGGCCTACCTCTTCCTTGCTAAGAAATCTGGATGGGTAATTGTCGGGGGCCAAGGAAACCCCGAAAGAGTCCGACGACTGATCTGGGAGAGAGCGACAAACTACCCATAGGCATCACGATTTTCCTTTTCCTCACTCCTTTCGAGAAATGAGAAAACATGAGGATTCGAAGTCATCTGTCTCTTACACTGTAAGTCTTTCACGAGAAAGCATACGTTTGCATGAATTGCGAGACGTTGTGGGCGTTCATCTTAAATGGCGACGATGCTTACGGTAAATGAGAGGTGAACTGTTATGGGTTTCACGTTGAAGTGTCCGATGCCTGGATGTGGTGGTCAGTTGACCGCCGATACAAAAGAAGACCTGCTTAAGCAAGCTACAGATCACGCGAAGACTGCGCACGGCATGCCTATGATTCCTCCAAACGTCATGTCACAACTCCAAGGCGCAATCAAGCAGACCTAGTACGAATCGGTAGGGCCCGTCTTTCTTTCATCCCTTTCTTTCCTAAAGCTTAGCTTGTGTATGCACCACCAAGCCCTTAGGCTCTCGGAACCCAGGTAACATTTTTTCCGATTGAGAGCAAAAAAAGTGACAGCAGTGGTGGGCCGGTGTGACACGTACCTACAAACATCGTGGATTCCATGAGGCTTGATTAAGCAACTTAGCTTATCCAGTTAAGTATCTGCGAATGTATCCTTCGGCATCCTTCCCCTTCTTTGTAAGAGAAGTAATTCTAATCCTACCTTGCCCCTCCAGCTCTTTGAACCGTTCAGCGCTAGGATTTTGGAAGAGAGAAATAAACGTCTGATTATCGCTTTCTATACGCACATCCGCATTCGACCCACGACCATGACTCAGCTCAACGATGCCGTCTTTAAGGAAAACGAATTGGAATACTTCAGGAGCTAAGGACATTTCAACATGCAACGGCATCATTGAATTGTATACCGGCCTCACAACGAAACCCTGCAACCCAGAAAGCTGCCGCTTGATCCTCTCCTCTAGCCTCATCCTAATTTCTTCAAGAACATCCTCAAGAGCCATTCTTCTTTCCTACTTGAATTGATTCACAGTACCATTCATTGATTAAGACTCTGGACGATTTGTATGGCCCCGCATTCCGAACAGAATTTTGCACCAAGGGGAAGCAGAGCCCCGCACTGAACACAATGCCCAGCTTTAATCGGAGCGGTCGGCAAACCGACCGCAGGTCGGCCGGGCCCAATTCTAAATCTTGTCTCGTCTGGATTGTCCTGACTATGTCCTCGCGCGTTGCTATTCCCACAAGCCTACGGCCATCGACAACAAGCACACGCCCGACTTTGTTTCGGGCCATATTCTGCATCGCATCTAAAGCGTTCACGGAGGGTTTAACAACCACCGCTCGTTCGCAGGGAATCATTGCTTGTTGAACCGTTTCGTATTCCCTTTTCTCCTTGGGAACATTTCTCACGCACTGTAATGTGACCAGCCCGAGCACTTGCCCGTCCTTTACTACTGGGTAGCCTCCGTGATGATAGACGAGAAAGTAGTCGGAAACCAGCTGTTCGACTGTAATCTCCGGCGGAACGGTCAACACACTCTTAGTCATTATGTCGGCGTCCGGAATGTACGCTTTGTGCCTCGCTAAACATATGGGATGGAACGCCTTCTTCCCTGGATCTTCGAGCGAGTGTAGTAACTTTTGCGTCGTCATGGTCACTATTATTCCGACGAGTAGGAGCATCATTCAGGTTCGCCGCATCATCTTAATTAAATGGCGTCGCATCTATGGCAGATGTGAATTTTTAATGGTTTCAGAGAAAGTAATGCGGTTTCAAGGAAAGAACAAGGACCTGACCCAATTGTCGCAACAAATAGTTCAAAAACTACAGGCTGAGGGATACAAGGTCCAATCGACCACGGCTCCAATGGGACAGTTGATTCAAGCTCAAAAGGCTGGGATACTGCGTGACATTATCACCGCCGACCGAGCGTTCACAATAGGTATCGCTGGGCAGCCGAACGATTTCACGGTCAACGTAGGAATCGGAAAATTCATCCAGAACATTGCGGTAGCAGCAGTCGAAACCTTGTTGCTGTCCGTTCTGTTTCTTGCAGTCGATGTTCCTGAAATGCTGTGGACTGTCCACGTTGAAAATGGGATCATCAAAGAGATAACGCAAATAATCGGCTAACACGCAGTACCTGCATGTAAGCAACGGGTGGATCTTAGCCCCCTAACCCATTTCTGGGATACGAATAAGTCACGCGAAGTGCGCGTGCATCGCTGTCAAATAGGTGACAGGCTCCCTGAACCAGCTTGCCCCGCACGATATAGTTTCGACAGCGAAGTCATTAGTTCAGATGTAAGTGGTTTTCGAAGTGTTCAGGAGAAGTTTTTCATCAGCGTGCTGTACCCGTAGCGGTACGCGGCGTATCCCGTGGCAGGAATGTCAAAAACAGAAGTCACTAAGCGGAGTAGAATGGCCGCTGAGGCGGAAATAGGTGCTGGAACGCCGAATGTGATGAGAGTCGCGGTTAAACTGGTTTCATAAATCCCAATCATCCCAGGAACCGGGATAGGGATTATCTCAACCATTTCACCAATCGCCATTGCGATGACAACTATCCATATCGAAGTAATATGTCCCAGCGTGGCCAGTACACCCCAAAGCAAGATTAACGAACAACTCCAGTCGCCACTACTTGAGAGGAAAGTAACTAGCATATCGCGCCTGTTTGAAAGCAGCAGCCTGAATGTATTTTCATAATCGGTTAAGAATCGTTCAACACTCCACTCCGCTTCATGCTTCTGCAGACGTTGAATGTGATCCATGACTGGGCGTATGATTCTGGATGATACTGACTGGAGCGGCTGAATGAAGCGAGGTGAGAGCGAGAGAAACACGCCTACTAAAGTGATAATCATCAATACTCCTGAAGCAACTTCGAGATGAAGTGCTTCAGCACGCGGCATGCGGCCTGTTACGGATAGCGCAAGCATAGCCGTTGCTGTGCTTACGAGAACTGTGATGATGTAGACTATTCGGTGGAGGATGACGGTTGAAGCAGATTGCCCAGTGTGCATGCTCGCTTCCTTGGATCCTAAAATCACGCGCATAGTTTCAAGAATGAAGCCGCTAGAGGTCAAGAAACTAATGAAGACGCTGGCGAAAGTGATCATTTGACACATACCGAATTTTATCTGATGACCCGCGGCTCGAATCAACACATACCAAGTGGTTCCGTATAGAAGAAAGCCGACAAGTTCCACCAATACAAGTAAGACAACTGCGATTAGGCTAACTCGCGAGAGAATGAGAGCTACCCCATTTACTCCCATATAATTTATTAAAAGCAGCAGCACAAGAATGCCTACTAGTAACCAGACCAAGCGCACCATGCTGCTTTTCTTCAAAAGTATCCCACCATGCTTAGTCGCTGTGTGACCGCATCACTTCTATTATCTCGTATCGCTCCATACTTGTGGGGAGATGAATTTTCTGTCGCCTGCACTCTCCGCGTGCCAATGACCGCAATCGCAACTCCTATGGCGAGAATTGCCAAGCCCGCATGGAACGCGCTTACCAAAAAAGCTACCACAGATAATCCTGCGACAATCACCCAAGTGAACCAGACTATGATTGATAATCTTCCTCTCGGACCCGGCTGAGGTGGGTATCATTACAATCTCAACATAACTAGAGGAGGATAACTGTTGTCAGGTTTTCTTAGTAATCTGAAGTTAGCGAACGTTCGCCAGATGACATATAACAAACCGCATATGGCAGCGGAGATAGGAAGTAATCCCCAGCCTCGAAGTGATTCATAAGTTAACGTTATGAAGTTGTAAAAGAGCAAGATCAGTGAGACGAAATATAGGCTTTCTGAAACAACATACTCCTCCAAACTATACGAGGTCCTCGCCATTTCTCCTGCAATAGCGAAAGTGATCGTGCAAAGCAGAAGACCGATCTTTACGGACAGCGAAACGGAATTGCCTAGAAACCCAGTTATGAACACTAGCGATGTAAATGAGAAACCCGAAAGTGTCAACGCGTTGCTTGATAGCTGTTGCAGCACCCAAGAATGTTCCTCCGGAATCTCACGCTTGAGACCAAAATTTTTCGGCAAATCGAATCCGCTTGATCACAGATTTGGAAGTTTTTGAGATGCGTGTTCAACCTTGTGAAGCATCACTCTAGCCATGGCAGAGAAAACAATCAGAGTGATTGCGGTAATAATAAAGGGATTAGGTACCCATCGCAGCAGTCCTTGATAAGATGCGCAAAAGACAAAAGCTCCCACAACCAACCCCATTCCAGTACCCTTCATAGTCGTGGAAACTTTCAGGTTCAAAAAGTAGGCTATCATGACGGTAACCCACCAACCGACCAGGAACGTAGAAAAAGCGAGCACACCCGATATTCCAATGACACCTGCGTGGGCGAGCACGTAATTAGATAACGGGGCATATTTTTTCTTTAGACGCATTAGATGCGGTGCCGCACGAGAGTATTGCTCAATCGAACGCAAGACCCTTAGACTTGCATATGTTGCAAACGCAAGGATTGGTACGACCAGCGCGACGGACACGTAGCTTGGAAGCCCGATCGTTGAGCCATGAACAATTGCTAAATCAAAGCCTCCTAGTAGCGCTAGGAGAACGAACTGCGAAGGCCACGCGCTTAAGAGACCTCCAACAATGACACCGCTCAAGAACATGATTCCAATAGTGAGAAAGGGATAGGCATTTAGGAATCGGCGAAGCGACTCGACTTCTGGTGAAAAAGTAGAGTTAAATGCTTGCCTGGCTTTTCTAATTCTCTCCATTTCACTACCCCGCCTTCGCTATACGTGGTCACCCCGGAATTGAAATATCCGCCATACTTTACTGAATTACGTTACGGTAGGCGTGTTTTTCCGAACGACGGACTCATATCGAGACTGATGCTAGAACTGGGCTGTCGCCTTCTGCTCCTCACGATCGCTATCACCAGTCAAAGAATCAGGCGGTAGAGGAAGGGCAAGTGGTGGCCGATAGGATTCAATCAAGAACGACTCTTAATCCCGCGCGCGAGAGCAATTATCATTAGCACAACAAAGATCACTAGAACTATGGCAATAACTGCCGATCCAAGAAGAGCGACGAACCCAGGTATGATGACGCCGAGCATCCAGAAAGGTACAATTACGCCGAGACCAACGCGCCTGTACAGTGCGATCCCAAAGCCAATTCCAGGTATGACCGAGTCCGATCCAATCATGATCAGAGGCGCAGCGTACACACCAAACGTGTCCACAACCAGATCAAAGCCGAAGATCAAACCAACGATAAAGTACCAATCGAGTCCGGCAAAGTTCCACCCAGCCAAACCCTTATGTTCATTATCCTTGCCTGAAGCACCCTGACCAGTAACCCCATCGACGGCGACACCCACAGTTATCGATATCCATCCTCTATCCCCGACCTCCCACATCTCGCCCACTCTTCCTCTCTTGAACGATTACTCGAACGCTAGAACTATGCTCTCGATGCCACCTGCCATGAACGAGACAGATAAGAGGAATACCAAGGTCAATAATGCGATAGCCGGCCTAGCCAAAACTATGAAAGAAAAGATGATCGCCAAGAAACCGGACACCAAGGTGAGCGCCCTGAGCCCGCTTTTCAGTTGACTGGCGGAAGCACCAGTTACCACACTCGCGATTCCGTAGATCATGGTCGCAAAGGCAAGCATGAAGATTAAGGTACCTATCCCTAACAGAGGAAACAGAAAGACGATTATCCCGATGACAATTCCGAGCAATCCGGCTACTATATCCAGGGCTCGAGTCCTCCTGCTTAACGCACTAAGAGAGATACCGCGAGCGAGCCTTGACAGTCCCAGAAATAGCATCGAGAAGGACAGCAAGAATAACAGAGTAATTAGGGCGATCCCAGGGAGAGCTAAAACGAAGATCGAGGCCACGATCGCGATTAGACCGAAGATCGCTCGAAGCGCCCTTGACCATGTTGGAACAGTTACCGATTTCGTTTCCATTTAACATCCACAGCTTGGTTCGCACTACGAGCTATTAGATGAGACGTTCACATTGTACCACAAAGCAAACTGAACACTTAACATTCGAACCGACAAGTCCCACCAAAGATGAGATTTTTGGTAAGCGTTGACCTCTATCTGTTATCAGGTGCACTGCTCACGTTGGCCGTAATCTGCGTTTACTTCACATATAGGCTCTTTCGTATCACGCGTCTTCGGTCTTGGCTACTTGTTATGCTGGCGTTCGGTCTGCTGATTGCATGGAGGCTTTTTGCGGTCGCAAACTTGATCGTCTCCACATGGCTACTGATCTCCAACATGCTTCTATTACTTGTCGTGGGCCCTTTAACGCTTGGTCTGTAGCAGCTCAAACGGGGATTCAGCAGAATCTGCATGCACGTGACCGAGGCTTAGCCTGACCCTAAGGATGTTAGATATAACACGAGTAAGCCATTATCTCCAAATCGACTTCGCAACCATTCAAAAATGAATTGTGGGAGGTGCTTGCATGATTTATGATCCTGATAGAATCAGAGAACTCCAAGAGGAATTAGAAGCAATCGAGGGTAAGATTGACAATCTATTCGAATTGACTGTGGAGATTGCTAGAAAGTTGGGGGTAGGTAAGCCGTAGGGTACCTTACCTCTTTTGTCGGTCTCGCGTCAAACTTCAAAGTAGCCGGGCTGTTCCTCCATCTGTCAAATCGGGTTCGGTGACATCCGCTAAGTTTCACCGTTGAGTGTCATGAAAGTACCCCGCCGATGGGACATGCGTTTCGTGAACCGATTCATGGTCTTCTTCGGCCCGGTGAGCTCGATATTCGACTACCTCACCTTCGGGGTCATGATATTTGTATTCCACGCCTCACCACCACTCTTCCAAACAGCGTGGTTCATCGAATCCATAAGTACCCAGTCGCTCGTTGTTTTCGTCATCAGAACCCAACACACCCCATTCTGGAAGAGCCACGCAAGCAAGCCGTTGATCTTCACCACTCTAGCAGTTACGATCCTTGCGATCCTACTACCATTCACCCCTATCGGCCCGTTCCTGGGCCTCGTGATTCCGCCACCCATTTTCTACCTGGTCCTAGCCGTATTCATAATCACCTATCTCGCATTAGTCGAGTCAATGAAGAATTTCTTCTACCGAAGAATCAACTCCAAACCCTAGCAAGAGTGCCGAGGTACGCGAGAGATAAAACACAGAGATCAACCGCTGAACTCTACGAAACACTCACGGTGATTCTCGCCATTATTTGGAAACGTCAAACCTCAGATTCGGACTATCAAGTGTCTCGACTATGACCTGCGATACCGTAACATTCTGGAAGCATTTAGAAGAATGCATTCATCGTGAGCCTCAACTCAGTCGATAACGAGTATCAGTGACACTCTGCCCTGCGTATGCTAATGTTAATTGGTCTGCGATGGCCATAAAAAGAAAGGTTGGACCCAGAAGAGCAAGTCTTCTGGAGCTTGGTTTACTTCTTCAGTTTCTCGGCTCGATAGCTCTCTAAGTTTGCTTCCCACTTTACAAGCACGGGAGTTGGATACATTCTGAGTGCCTTTTCGGTTTCGAGACCGGTGCCGTATTCCATGATGCGGCCAATTACTTTCTCCCTTCTGTCATATTCTTTTTGCAGCGCGTTAATATTCGCTCTCAGCTTCTCCTCGTCTTTACCATATTCCTCGAATGGGAGCCATTGGTAGAACGTCTCCATCTCGCTCACCATCTCTTCTTCGGCAGGAAGTTCTAATGTCTGTAGCCATTCGAAGTTTGCTGCGGACTTTTTGGATTCCTTTCGTATGCTAGCGATTCGTGCTTCCAAGGTAGCCTTTGTCTCACCCTTCGCGTTTGCTGCTTTCTTTTCCAGGGCCTGCATTTTAGCTTCGGCTTCTTTTCGGTGTTCCTCGGACCTCTGCTTTGCCTCCTGTAACTTGGCATGCAGCTTCTCCTGCTTCTTGTCGATTTTCGCCTGCAGCTTACCTTTCTGGTCGGCTCGTGCATGAGCTTGCTCTGCCTTCAGCTGAGCAATCTCCTCTTTTAGACCTGCCACTTCTCTGGCGCGTTGTTCGTCTTCGATATTCTTCCGAGCGGCGCGAAACACGGTGCCGCCGAGAGCTTCCATTCTGTTATCGACGGGAGTCACCCACTCTTCGCTGATGTCCGAAACTATCGCCCACTTGCCAGGTGTAATTTTGGCAGATACCTCTCCAAGGAAATCTTCGTTGACTCCTGAGCGATGCACGTCTGCGAGGGCTCCGACAAGGGCTCCGGCTCCCACGCCGACGCTGAATCCGATTGGTCCGCCGAGAAGTCCGATAAGAGCGCCGATCGCCGTTCCGCTTACGGTGCGTATAGGAAAATCGGTTCCCGATTGCTTTATCGTAACTGTTCCGTCAGGGTTCTTCACTATCACAGCTTCAGCGTGTACGGAAATGCTTCCTTCGGAATCGAGTTCTTTTAACGCTCTAGTTCCTTCGTAAGTTTTTGATTCGTCGCCAAAGACTACTGCTAACATTCTTTCCATTGTGAATTTCTCCTTTTACCACTGTACCAGTTAAAGTGCCAACTGCCTAATTATCAGTACGTTCGCAAAGTGTCACAATATATCACAAAGCAAACTCGACTCTCTACCTGATCGTAATTGGAACGCGAGGTTTGAGCGGTTTCAAGAAGCTTCTCTTAGGGAGCGTAACGTCGGGAATAGTGAGCCACGCCCACTGCGAAGTTCTCGTGGTAAGATGACTACCGATCTGCATCTAGACATAGTGAGTTCACAGAGGAAACGAGTAGGTAACTCTGGTTCAAAATGCAAAACGGGCGAGATGTTCATTAGCTTGCTTGAATCCTCTTTCCTCTACGAGAGGGAAGACAAGCGGTATGAGTAGATCGTTCCTGTCCGTAGCCGACGTAAGCCGACAAGAATTCAGTGATCTTCTCGAAAGAACGAAGAGATTGAAAGCGGAAATTCTAACGGAGACGACAAGTCATATCCTCGGGAAGAAGGTGATCGGTCTGTTGTTCGAGAAGCCTTCCACCCGAACTCGGACGAGCTTTGAGGTAGCTGCGTTTCGACTTGGAGGCGAGCCAATTTACATGCAATCAAGCGAGTTGCAGGGCACTCGCGGCGAACCGATAAAAGATACCGCTAGGATACTCGGCAGCTATCTGGATTGCATTGTGGCAAGAGTCTACGCGCACGATACCGTAGTTCAGCTTGCTAAGTATAGTCATGTTTCCGTTGTTAACGCTTTGAGTGATCTTGAGCATCCAACCCAGATTGTGAGTGACTTTCTGACTATTATCGAGGCAAAGGGAAAACTCGAAGGGCTGACGCTGGCATACATTGGTGACGGAGACAATGTGTGTAATTCACTCCTCCTGGGATGTGCCTTAGCTGGAATGCACATGAACGTGGCCTGCCCTAAGGGATATGATCCCGATGCAGGAATTCTCGCAAAGGCACAGACCCTGGCCAAGGAAAGCGACGTTAAATTAACTATCACCACGAAACCGACCGAAGCTGTTAACGGCGCCGATGTGCTCTACACCGACGTCTGGGTCAGCATGGGGCAGGACGCGGAACAAGAAGCAAGAATGAAAGCGTTCCAGGGTTACCAAATAAACTCCAGCCTCCTCAAAGCCGCGAAACCTGACGCAGTCGTGATGCACTGCCTACCAGCACATAGAGGACTAGAAATCACTGACGACGTAATAGAAGGCAAACAATCGATAGTCTGGCAACAAGGCGCGAATAAACTCTATGGCGCTGCCAGCGTGCTAGAATTCTGCTTGAAAAATTGAATGAGCTGTTCAACTTTAGCGTATTCCTTAAACCAATCCGGAATCTTGCCTTCCTCTAGGACATGAATGAAATAGAGTTGAGCGTTCCATAACTTGGCGAAATGGATGGCAAGTTCTGCCGCTTTCATTGAATGGTCCGAACCATCTACCGCGACCATGACCTTCGTAATTTTGACTGGAACAAGTCTCGGCATGTAGTCGTTACCTCATCATGAAACCTACGCCAGCCATCAAAAAGAAGAACGCAAAAACTATGACGAGCATAGGGAAATTGGCTATGTAGATAGCGCCATTAGCTGATTCAATGGCTATTGCGGTAGCTAGAACACCAATCATGCCGACTATGCCGATTATACCGAAAGCAGGTATTCTCAATCTTATCACCTTGCTATTGAATGAAGCCTGTCATTGTCAAGTTGATAACCGAGCCGTACACTTCGAGACACAACGTATTACGATATCCGACCTGCCTTTGACCGGCCACTTCTTTTCGTAAGTCATAGCAATGCAGGTTGTGATTAGTTTTGTGGCGATCGCGACACCCCAAAACACACCTAAAACCAGCCTCCAACGAGTCAAACTTACACGTGGCAAACTCGTCTTCCTTCTGTAACCCCAAAAAAATGCGTTCTTAGCTAAATCTACCACACTGGCTTTACCACCACCCACCACGAAAACGTTACAGCGCCGAAGGGCTAGGGTGAGGGGTGTATTTCTGTAGTCATTCCATTCTGGCAGTACACGCAACTTATTTGCTTCTACACTGCAAGTTTTATTTGCTCGGTAGCGTAAGATGTTGAAGAACTGGAGGAGCACAGTTCGCTCTAGGCTAAAGCAGAAAGCCAAACCACTGGAATACGCAGACAACCTATCGATGCCTGAGCATATTGTGTTGTTGTATGAAGACCCGGCCTACGCCAAGTGCGTCGTCTATCGATTTCTGAAGAATGGGTTGGCTGAAGATCAGCACTGCATTATTGCAACACAGACGATACGAAGCTGATAAGGCAGAAAATGGAGCGTTTCGGGATAGACGTGTCTAGATTTAAGCGCAGAGGCCTCTTGCATATTCTGCGAATACGTGACCCAGCTAAACATCCGAAAGGCCTCCAGGCCGGAATCGACCAGATAATTGAAAAATTCATGTCTACGGGGGTCGCTTCCCCTTATAGAATCGCAACGGGACGAAATTCATTCGTTCGCGATCTGAACACTCCAGAAGGGTTTAACGCAGAACTGCAAATTGAGAAATGTGGAAGATGGCTTTCAGAGGGAGTACTGAGGGTTTCGGACGGTTGGGCGAAATGCTGGTGCTCTGCCCATATTTCCTGGGAGAAATCAATCCTCACAGACGCCTAGAGTTTTTGGAGCAGAATGCGTTCGCGTTTCATGATGGAATGATATATATTCCTGATCAGTTCGGAACAGGAGTGGTTTCACGCATCTGAAACCTCCCGACCGGCGGGAAGACGAAGAACCAGCTGATTCTCCATCGCATCTGTCTCGATTTCTATTCCAAGCATGTTGAACGCGGTTTTGATGAGCTGTTCAAAGTATAATGTCCACTTTCGGCCCGTTCCATGCCTCAGGATAAGTGTGTGTTCGTGTTTTTCCTCATCATAAGCGTATTCGTAGTCATAGTGATTCGCGTACTTTGAGCTAAGTAGTGCGATTCCTCTCAGGAGGGTTCTTTCTGAGAATTCTTTGAACCAGAAGTTGACGAATTCTCTGGCCACATTCTTTGCGGTCCAGCGTCCCAACTCGGCTGCTTCTTCGTCGGTCAGGTATACCATAATTCTCCGAAGTACGACTGAGGGAAGGGAAATTACTCCAAATCTCTCGGCATAGTAATCCCACTCGACCCACCTCCGTAACGCCCCATTGATTACGTGATTCATGCTAACTTTTTCTACGTCGGAGATTCGGTCCAACGCTTTCTCGATGTCTCGTGTTATTCGGATAGTTCGAGTTACCGTCCGAATTGAAGGCTTTTCCTCGACTCTTAACAAAATCGGAATACTTGATCGGCTTGCAAGTTCAGAGGCATGTAACTCGATGGCTTTACACACGATTCCTCAAAGAAGCTGCTAGTTCGCCTGGCTTCTCCCCTTGGGGTAGACATGGATTGCGTGAATATCATTGTCAGGAACGAAGAGAGGATTAGGGCGCACGGATTTCAATGATCTCCTAATCGATTAGGCCACGGAGTCAGGATTACAAGAGCGGGTTCATCTCACCCTCACCCGCCGAACTCCAATCCTTGCTTAGGGAGTTCTTTAGCTGGCATGATGGCAATAAGTCCAGGACGCACCCTGTCGAACTCGCGGCATTGGCACATTTAAAATTCGTCACTGTTCACCCATTCAGTGATTGGAACAGAAGGATCAGCAGACTGATGATGAACTTCACCCTCAAGCAGTATGGGTGCCCAATGCTAAATATCGAACATAAAGGAAGACGAGCTTATTACAGGGTCTTGGAGAGGTCACAAGTCAACAACACCGAAAGAATCTTCTGCCAGTGGCTTTTCAGAAAACATGCTCGAGAACGGAAAGCCTCTTTGAGTTGAACCAGAATTTCGGCGTGATACAGCCGAGGGCTGGAAACTTGCCGGATAGACCAAACAAGCTTAAAGATATTCTAAAGAAGCGGTCTTTCAAAGAGCAACCGGCGACACAAGAAACGAGTGACAAACTGGGGAGTTATCATCGCGCTGAATAGTATGGTCGATGTAATCGGTGATGATTGTTGCCTTTAACCGGTGATAGAAGAGCATTCTTGAGCTGGGGGGTTCTCGTAGCCGTCGGACTACTGGTTCAATCGATTGTCCCAGGAATGTTGCACGCTTTTGTTGGTCTCGCCTTCTGGTGGGTCTTAATCGGGTTGGGTCTCACCCTCACAGGGGTTTCGGAGAGAATGAAGCTGATGACCTACTACGGTTTTCTAATAATCCTCACCGGTCTGATTTTTGAAGTATGTACTGCTTTCAGCCTCGTTCCATATGGCTACGTCTTATTGGGTTTCGGGATCTTCGTTGGAGCGGGACTTGTTCTGGTGGGGTGGGTGACGGATCGGGCGGTTGTTCCCATAGGGGTGTACATGTTAGTTGGAAGTGCCCTATCATACGTCGCTCCTCCCTCCATGTACTCGTTTATTGACGTGCTTTGGCTGATGCTTGCTGGCGCTGCCTTCGCGAGTTTTGGTTTCGTAAAGAAGAGTGCATTCGCTCATTTTACGGGAATAGCGTTCATCTTTGGAGTTGTCGCAGTCTACGTGTTGGGCGGTAACATCGTTATTGCTGGGCTGGTGGGGTTCGTCATCGTGGGAGGAGCGTTATTGGTCAGTTACTGCTACATGTTTCTGACTCTTGGCAGAACTCCACATGTTGAGGAAATCATCACTCTTGCTGCGAGAGCCCTGTTCACTTACGGACTACGAAAGCCCTTAGATCAATACAGAGTAGTCGCGATAACCATTCAAGGCGATATCGCCACGGAACTCATCATTAATGAACTTCTGGCCAAGATAGAAGAGAAATGGCGCCCGATCGTTCTGCTTGGACCGACCTCCCCGACACAAATCGATCTTCCGCGAGGCGTCAAGATCGGTTGGGTCACTTCCCTTTCCGGAGTAACGGCGACGGACTACACGTTATTATCGCCTGCAAACCCGTCCGATGTTAACATATTCTTGAGTGGCGCGATGAAGGAAGTGTCGAACGGTCACCTGCCCGTTCTGATAGGAGATTTTCTCGACAATATGATTCCGCTAATGAAAGAGGATGCATTCTACAAGTATTATTCAGAATTGGCTTCAAGGATTAAGTTTCTGAACTACACTGCGGTCCTCATCATCAAATCAGACATCCACCCGGAAGTCGCCGTGAACATAGTGAAGGGATTCGCAGACGTCATAATCGAGAATCGTGAACGCGAACAGCGGAATAAGGTGATTCGTGAGGTTCGCGTGAGCAACAAAGTGGACAACTTCCAAACCGACTGGCAGGCTATGCCTCGGCGCTCCTACGTCGCTTCCTGAGCCTGAGAAAACTGGAGAGTCACGCACAGCGTCAACTGAATTGTGTTGCCCTAGCAACCTCCGGCCATTCCATTTGTGGTCGTTGAAGTGGTTGTGGTCACGATTTGGCTGGGAATTGGGAGTGAGTATACGAACCCTACAGACTGCGAGCCTTTATCGTCCGACAAATACTTCTCAGCTCGGGCACTGCCTTTTTCGTGATTTAATCTCGAATGTGGTAACATTTCTTGTCTGACCCTATTCACGTAGCACTTGATTTCCTCACTTTCAGTTCTTTTGAACGTTGCTTGGTTCGTGTCTCAGTCTAGGATCGATTTGGGCGAGTGTATCTGAGTTGGGCATCGGGTCTGTCGTTTTAGAAGTTTTCCCTATTGGTCTAGCTATTTCCAGCTTCTCATTTTCGGTCCCGTAAGCATATCTCTTCCCTCGAAGCACCGATGCGGCGGCAGCAACAACAGCCAGTGCCGCGTTAAAGTACAGAGCAACTCCTAGGGATGACATGAATGCGTTAGCGATTGCTGTTGGAAACCAGACTTTTCCGGTGAGCACTGCGACCGTCTGCGGACTCAATGACTTCGTGAGGCTCGAAGGAAGCTGGTTCAGTACCGTGCCCATTGGGTTGTAGCCCAGAAAAGCCGCGAATACTGCGGTTGTCGGAGGAATCTTGGCTAAGCTGGAGGACAACTGTGGAGCGCCAGCCTGCGAGACAGCTGCTGCGAGTGAAGAAGGCAGGTTTCTTGATAAGCCTAAGAGAACTAACGTAAACAATACGCTGAGGCCTACGACCCCACCCGTGTTCTGCAATGTGCTCCGCATCCCTGAAGCGGAGCCTCTATGCTCGGGTGGCACTGAGTTCATCACGGATGCCGTATTCGGAGAAGCAAACATACCCATACCGATTCCCATCAAGAAAATGACTGCAGCGAACGAAAGATAACCAAAGTTGTACGGGAATGTTGAAAGAAGACAGTACGCAGCTGCCGTTATGAGCATGCCCGCAGTCGAGAAGCCTCTCGCGCCATACCTGTCGGAGAGGTAGCCGCTGAGTGGACCCATAACTAAGAATCCCGCTGTAAACGGAAGCATATAGATCCCCGCCCACAGAGGAGTATCCTGATAATTGATGCCGTGCAACGGCAACCAAATCGCCTGCAGCAGTATAATCAGGAGCAGCGACACACCGCCTCTCGAAATAGATGCTAGAAAAGCGGCGAAGTTACCCGCAGCAAAGGCTCTTCTCTTGAATAGCTGCAACTGGAACATAGGGTCTTGAACACGTGTCTCGATGAACGGAAAAGCAACTAGCAAAGCAGCTGAACAGATGAGACTGCCTATGACCCATGGGTTGCCCCATCCCATCGTTGAGGCGCCGTAAGGCAGTAGCCCATAGGTAATCGCTATGAGGAAAACCGTTAAGCCCACGCCAAACGTAATGTTGCCCCATACATCGATCCTCTGACCCTTTCGTATGGTTGCTAGCTCTTTCAACTTCCAATACGACCACGCTGTACCGAAAGCCCCGAATGGCACGCTGATCAGGAAGACGTATCGCCAGTCATAGACGGCCAGTACTCCACCGAGTACCAAGCCGACAAACGAGCCTGAGAGGAAAGATAACTGGTTGAGCCCCAATGCCTTGCCTCTCTCATTTAGCGGAAAAGCATCGGTGATGATCGCTGCGCCGTTCGAGAATAGGAAAGCGCCGCCTATTCCTTGGACGATTCTGAAGAAGATCAGTTCAAGGGCTCCCGAGTCTCCAGTGTTAGGTGTCAGGTAGAGTAGCACGGAGCCGACGGTGTACACTAGGAAGCCTAGGTTGTAGAGTTTCACTCTGCCGAAGATGTCTGATATTCGACCGAAAGTGACGAGCAGGGTTGCGGTTACTATGCTGTAGCCGAAGAGTATCCAAAGCAAGTATTGGAAGGACGTGAAGGGGTCAATCGCGATACCTCTGAAGATGGCTGGAAGCGCAATCTCCACTATAGTGATGTCTATTGAGGCCATGAACGTGCCGAGCGTAGTGTTCGACAGAACAACCCATTTGTACTGCGCGCCTACCACCAGCTTCCTTGGGCATTCATTTGGAGATAGCGTGCTCTAGGTTCTTGCGTTCCTCGTAGGCGCAAAAAAAGGCTAAAAGCTACCTTGGCGGAATCCGTGCGTACCAGCCCTCGTTGACGCCTGTTCATCTTCGGATCTGTTGAAGTGTTCTCGCCTTTTCATGGTCCACGGTGTTCGGCCATGCGTGAGTAAAGGCCTCCGAACAGTCGGTCTCTACCTAGGGGATTCGCTAGCATGTTGTGTGGAAATCCTAAGTCAATTCTGCTTGCTTCGCCCAGTCGGCGAAGGTGTTCTTCGGGGAGTGTAACATCTAGACAACCCAAGTTGTCACGTATTTGGCTTAATCGGCGAGCTCCGAGTATTGGAACAATCGACCCGGGGCCCGTCCGGAGCCAGGCGAGCGCAACTTGGGATGGTGTGCAGCCAATCTCTTTGGCAATATCTACTACTAAGCGCGCGATGGCGATGCTCCGCTCGTTCGCTTTTTGGCTATTGGCTGCATCGAGCCGCCTTTCCACTTTTTCTCCTGTGGTTCCGCTGGTCTTCGCGGGAAGTGGCGGTGCGTCATTATACTTTCCGGTTAAGACACCTGACCCGAGGACCCCCCATGGAGTCACCGTCATTCCCAAGCTGCGAGCCATAGGTAGGAGATCGCGTTCAGGCGTGCGTTCGATGAGGCTATACTCAATTTGAAGCGCCATGAAAGGTGACCACCCGCGTAACTCAGCTAACATGTTAGCTCGACTCACAACCCATGCGGGCGTATCCGAAACACCAACATAGAGCACTTTCCCTGACCGCACGAGATCATCGAGAGCTCGCATAACCTCCTCAATGGGAGTGGAGAAATCCCAGGCATGCAGCCAGAAGAGATCAACGTAATCCGTCCCAAGTCGTTTCAAACTTCCCTCCAGCGAACGAAACATGCTTTTGCGATGATTACCCCCGCTGTTAGGGTCACCTCTGGACGTGGGGAAGGAGTATTTCGTGGCAAGAACGAATCGGTCGCGATCAGGCTTAATCAGTTCTCCAACAATTCGCTCGCTAGTTCCATTAGTGTAACCGTTGGCTGTGTCGATGAAGTTGCCGCCGCGTTCCACGTAGCGATCGAAGATCGTGCGAGATTCCTCCTTCGAAGCACCCCAACCCCAATCCTCTCCAAACGTCATCGTACCCAAACATAATTCGGAAACGCGAAGCCCGCTTGGACCGAGAAAGCGAAACCTCATGGTATCGGCCACATCATCCACCTGTCAATAGGTTGCGAGTGAAGAATGGGTTTGCTACAAGAAGTTTTCTTCGTAAAGGCACCGAGGGGCGTGTCGCTTGGCAAGATGGTAGGAAGAGAGATTGATGTAAAGCAACTGAGGAATAGATTGCGTTTCTGCAACTCTTGGCTTGGTGGTTGGCAAGAATGATGATGATAACAACAGAACGAAGATAACGAATTTCAGGTTCAGACTACTATCTCTAACTGAGGAGCATTTGGAGCATGTGGATGGTTTTCGAATTATCTCTGGAAAAGTTCATTTTTCCGGCCTGCTTTGAAGATGGCAGGCAGCTATGACTAATGTTCTGAAACTCATCCAAGAAAGACACTCATCTAGGGTTCTCTTTGATCGGCAGCGCCCCGTGACCAGACAGAATCTTACGCGGATCCTAGAAGCAGCTCGGTGGGCGCCCACAGCCCATAACATGCAAAACTACGAGATCATCGTCATCGACGACAAGAAACTCTTGCGAGCCATAGGCAGCATCAAATCGCAACCCTCTGAAGAGTTCATCCGAGAAAACTATCAGCAGCTCTCGTCCTCGAGAAAGGAGCTACTGCGAAAGAATGTTGGAATTCTAGGCACGGCGTTCCCGCCAGCGTGGAGAGATCCCGCTAGGTTGGACGAAGCTGTTCGTGACGCGAAGCCAGAGCCTCTCCAAGAGACCATCCGAGGCAGCCCAATGATCCTGATAGTAGTATACGACTCAAGAAAGAGAGCACCTGCTTCGAAAGGGGACGTTTTAGGCATTATGAGCCTTGGCTGCGTAATGGAGAACATGTGGCTCATGGCCCAATCCCTAGGGATTAGCTTTCACGTAATGAGCGTCTTCAGCTCGACCGACGTCGAAAGAGAGTTAAAGAGAACTCTCGAAATCCCAGAACACATGAAGATCGCCTTCGCCATCCGCTTGGGTCACTCCAAATCTGCGCCTAAGAGATACATGAGAATCCGCCGTGATGTGGAAGATTTCACACACCATAACCAGTTCGGCAACGAGAACCTCGACTGAGTAATTTTCGTTCCCCCTCATCCCCACGACGAGTTGGCAATAAGAGACGCAAAGAATCTTTAGGATCTCGATCGACTAACAGAAGTTACTCTAAACTACACCGCATCCAAGCATTCGGCTATTGGTGGTCTCGCGGCTTTGAGGCCCTGAATCTTGAAAGCCAAGAATCAAAATCAGTTGCAACAATTTCCTGATCCGTCAGCCCCTCTGCCTCATTTGAAGCGAGAAAAGCTATGGGTCTCGCCATGACGTCTGGGTTGACGAGTCTGGCCCTAATGTCATCTGATATACCGGTAGGTATCATGCCTGTGTTGGTTGCGCGAAAGGATGTCATACTAAGTGCGCTGTTGCGCCAGATGTTCATGCCTGAGTTTTGGTATGAATCGCGGTGTTCGTTTCATGTATTCTCGATATTGGTCGCCGAATCTATCTATCAGCAAGGTTTCCTCATCACCTATTGACGCATACAGTAACGCGAGTAGCAGTAGTGTAGGTAGAAGAATCAGCAGATTAGCTGCGACAATGGTCATAGCTGTCAAGAAGATGAATATTCCAGAATAAATCGGGTGCCTGACAACAGCAGCTACTCCGGCCATAACTAATCTCAACCATTCTGGCAACGGAATCGAGAAGAATACTACCCGGCTAGGAAGTAGTGCGTAAAATGATGCACCCGCAAAATAGAGGACAGCCAAAGCAAGAGCCTCAATCCTTGCTTGGATGCCGAGTCGTCTCCCTGTCCGCAGACCCCTTTGCTGAATGGCTTACCCATGCCACACTGAGAAAGAAGATGAACCACAAAGCTGAGAAGACTGCTCTGAATAGCAGTTCCTGGGTCACGTTCACGATCCTCCATTATCTCAACGAGTTATGATCATCGATAGTGCGCAGGGCCGGTTCGTTCTGTCGTTAAGCTAACTAACTATTGGGTTCTCAGGACTACTCGAAACCGGGCCTTACCGCTAATCATCTGCTCGTAAGCTGCAGCTGCCTGCTTCAGAGGGAAGACTTCGTTCATAGACCGCACACCCGTGAGCACGCTGAACCTGAGCGTATCTTCCGAATCGATTGATGTCCCTGAATACCATCCTATAATCGAACGTCGGCCAGAGATAAGCGGACCGACGGGCACATTAAGGGGATCGTGTGGTGCGCCCAGCACCATCAACTTCCCATTGACACCTAACCCGCCTAAGACCGCCTCCATTGCCTTAGCATCGGTTACGGTTGCAATAATGATCTTGGCACCTCCTAGCTTGGCTAGCTCCTGAGCAGGGTTCTCAGATTGGCTGTCGATGTAGTTTGTAGCACCCAGCTTCCTGGCGAGTGGCTCCTTATCTGCTCCTCGTGCGATCGCAACCGTTTCGAAGCCCATCTTGCAAGCGAACTGCACGGCAAGATGGCCGAGCCCTCTGACTCCAACCACGGCGACCCGGTCGCCAGCCTTTGCGCCGCTATTCCGGAGCGCGTTATACGTGGTGACACCCGCGCAGAGCAACGGGGCAGCCTCTTCAGACGAAAGTTCCTTGGGAAGGTTAGCCACGACTTTGGTCGGCGCGATCATGTATTCAGCGTACCCGCCATCATAAGAAATGCCAGTTACTTGGGTTTGACTGCACGCGAAGAAATCTCCACGCCTACACGATTCACAGTGACCACAATATCCTCCGTTCCAACCCACACCAACACGTTGACCCACATTCCATTCAGCGGCTCCCTCACCTACCGCATCGATGACACCTGCGACTTCATGACCCGGTACTCTGGGGTAGCGGATTCCTGGGAACAACCCATTCTTGGTCACCGAGTCACTGTGGCAGATGCCGCATGCTTGTACCCTTATTCTGACCTGGCCCAGAGCCGGATTCGGAATCTCCCTGGCTACAATCTCGAATGGTCCATTGGGTTTGGAAACTTGAACTGCACGCATTGTTTTCACCCGTTCACGGAACCTACTTCCGTGCTCGGCTATGAAAAAGCATCTAGTGTTTGAACCCGATCTGAGGCGAGGCGTAGCCAGCTGCAAGCAATCCATGATGCCGTGGAAGCTAGGTGAGACTTGTGATTATGGATCCGTCAATAGTTATAGGTACTTCGTGGTTCCCGACGTAACCTACTTATGAGGCCTGTTCACGAATTCTGGTCAAGTGAAACTATTGCCTGCGGCGGTTAGATCGGCTGAGGTTGTTTGGGAAAAGGATTTGCTGACTGGGCATGGTTCTGTGAAGATTATGAGTGGCGCGATTCCAGAGTTTCCTGTTACTTGGGCCTCGAGGACGGAGGCGCCGGGAGCCCGGAGGAGCTTCTGGCTGCGGCACACGCCAGCTGCTACGCGATGGCACTTTCAGCCACTCTGGCGAGGAAGCGTACGCCGCCCGAACGATTGAACGTGACTGCGAAATGTACATTCGATAAGGTAGGTGACGGTTTCAAAGTCACGACCATGGAGCTTACGGTCCGCGGTAAAGTGCCAACTCTGCAGGCATCCGCCTTCCAAGAGGCAGCTCAGGCCGCGGAGAAGGCATGCCCAATATCAAATGCAATTCGGAACAATGTCGAAATCAAACTTTCAGCAACTCTAGATTGATCGATTGACAAAGTCTAGACCGATGTATCCGGGCAGTAATTTTCTGGGCATCAAGCTGTAGTCCCTTTCTCGTTCGCTATCGATCCCAGAGGGACGGTTCGGGTCACATCCAGCTTGTGGTCAATCAGCGGTTGAACGCGTTCGAGAAAGCGCAAGGTGTGCGGCAGTTCGGCATGCGTCTCGAATGCCGTCTCGTCGGTCCAGCGCGAGTGAATGAAGAACAGCCTCGGATCACGAGTCGAGCGGTAGGCATCGTGCCTCAGACAACCGGGTTCTGCTCGCGCTAGCGGGATTTCATCGCGCAGCGCTGCAGCGACGGCGCCCTCCTGCCCTTCACGCGCATGGAAGCGGGCGAAAATGAATAGTTCCATAAGTCCTCTGTCCTGAATAAGTGGCGAACTAATCTCTTTCGGGGACGCTGTGCGTACCATCAACCTTCAGGAACGATTTTGGTCACTTTCTTTTTTCTGAGAAATGTGTGCAGCCATCCCTCCTCCACTATGGTATCGTCGGCGATTTTTTGTTTCTGGGCCCGAATTAAATCGCTATGGGAGACAGATCCGGTAACCTTGCCCTCGCCGTCGACTACCACAAGGAATGGGGCGTCGTTTTGGGTCATGATTCGTAAGGTTTCGTAGCCGAATTCTTCCTCTGGAACTGTGAGGAATGATTTGGAACAGACCTCTGCAACGGTGATTTTGGGGTCGGCGTAGGATGCACCTTCATACAACTGATGCCTTTCGACCACTCCAATGGGCCTGTCACCTTCTACAGCAATCATTCTCGGCTTGTTGTAGTCCTCGGGTTATGGCGACGCCCACGACTCCGGCGCATGCGCCGAGAAGGGCGTAGAATGGTAGAATGTTCAGGCCGCCAAAGGCGTAGCCTGGGGTTGAGAAGAGCGGTCGGGGGGTGATCAGCATGATGTGCATCCAACCGCCAATTGCAGACGCGATTGCGATTGGGACTAGGGATTTGACTCTGAATTCGAATGTGAAGAGTTCGATTGCGAGAAATATGCCCGAGATTGGGGTGCCGAAGGCCGCTGCGAGGCCGGCGCCTGCTCCTGTGGCGACAAGGATTCTTCTCTCGGTTGACGTCACGCTAATCAGTTGACCGAGCAATGACCCGAGTGCGCCACCAGTTTGGATGATTGGTCCTTCTGGCCCGAATGGTTCTCCGAATCCGATTGTGAATGATGCGGAGAGTGGTTTCATTAGGCCGGTTCGGGGGGGAATTCTGCTCTTGCGAAGGAGGACGGATTCGATTGCTTCGGATATGCCGTCGCCGGAAGCTTGGTGTGAACCGTACTTTATCATAAGGCCGGCGATGAGGCTGCCCAAGGCAGGAAGGGCGACGACGAATAGGCCGAGGTTGTTGAATTGGGGAGAGGCGAAAGAGAAGCTGAACCGCTGGTAGAACGCAACATTTGTCAGAAGCCCGATCAGAAGACGAATAAACAGAGCTATGAGTCCTGCGCCAAGCCCAATAACTACAGCCAGCAGAGTCGGAAGGTCAATTCTTGATTCCTCTCGTTCTTCCGCGGTCTTCTTTCGTTCCGACCCGGTCTGACTTCCGTTTCAGTCGCCAAAGCATTCGGCTTCACAGGAAGTCTTCTAAATTGAAAAAGCCGACCCTTCACAGATAAGGAGCTAACGTGCGATGCAATTCCGCGTCAACGACACCTTGCAAGACTATCTCATAGTTTGGTTAACAACTTATCTCGCGGTTCGCTGAATCATTTCATGTGACGTTGATGTAGCCGCCCATGTATCCTAGGAGGCCCATGCCTAGATGAAAATGCGAAGACACCGAAGAGTCTCGGTTGCTTGTGCTGAGAACTCGGGAGCGATTCGATTACCCGGTATGAGTCTATCACTCCGTCGTCGGAGGTTTCCAAGTCAAGGCGAAGATGCTGCCGTGAAGTCCTGACTTGGGTTGCGAACTCCGCCGTTGCCCTACCGAAAATGCTGAGGACGGAGAAGATGAGGATCGAGGTGTCCCATTTCAAATGATTCGGTGGGCGATTTTCGCCTTATCGCCGAGAACAATACTAAGGGGAGAGGGTTAAATACTTAGGGTTTCTAACTGTTCGAAAGACGAAGTAAAATGCAACGCTTGCAGGGTGCACCCGAGGAATGCGCGCATGAGGTCCTAGATGTTGTGCCGGTCGTTATGCGTGTGGTGAGAAATAAGTTGAGGGAACATGGCGCTCAGCTTCTCTCTGTGCCTCAATTCCGTACGCTTTCTTTCATTAGTCGTAACAACGGTGCATCGCTTTCGGAAGTAGCCAATCACATAGGACTGACGTTGCCCTCAATGTCGACGCTTGTCGATGGGCTTGTCACGCGTAACTTTGTGATTCGTAGGACCCATGAAGATGATCGAAGGCGAATGGATCTGACGCTGACGGAACATGGGGAGGCGACTCTGAGGTCAGCCAGAAAGGAGACTCAGGAGTATCTGAAGCAACGATTCACCGGCCTATCTGAGTCGGAACGAGGTACGGTTGTTAAAGGATTGAGAATTCTTCGACAAGTTTTCTCGGAGAGGACCGCATGATGTCCACACTGCGAACGGAACTGTTGAACGCTCCTGCGACTGAATCGAAGCCCGTAATTGAGACAAATTCCTTGACGAAGCGATTCAAGACTCTAACCGCGGTCGACCATGTAAGCCTCTCGATACCATTAGGCGAGATGTTCGGGTTAGTAGGACCGAATGGTGCCGGCAAGACGACCGTAATTAAGATGCTAACGACCATTATGCTGCCAACTTCGGGCAACGCGTTTGTCGCTGAGTATGACATTCTGAAGCATTCCGCGCAGGTGAGAAGGTCAATCGGCTACGTGCCTCAAATGCTCTCCGCCGACGGCTCTCTTACTGCATACGAAAACTTGCTGATATTCGCCAAACTCTATCATATTCCTAGAAGCGAACGGAATACTCGGATACGTGACGCATTGGCTTTCATGGGGCTTGCCGAAGTTGCCGACAAAATGGTTCACGACTACTCCGGAGGAATGATTCGACGACTCGAGATCGCCGAGTCAATGCTGCACAGACCGAAAGTGCTCTTTCTGGACGAACCCACCGTCGGATTGGATCCAATCGCCAGAAAAGCCGTATGGGACCACATCCGGCGCGTCCAGGCGGATTTTGGTACAACGATTCTGCTAACCACACACTACATGGAAGAAGCTGACGAACTCTGCAATCGAGTGGCGATTATGCACCTGGGCAAGGTGGCAGCATTAGGAACCCCAGCAGAACTCAAAGCCTCGGTGGGTGAAGGAGCAACGCTGGACGATGTCTTCGTACATTATTCGGGTTACGAAGTAGATTCAGGAGGGAATTATCGTGAAGTCTCAAGGACAAGGCGCACTGCACGAAGGCTTGGCTAGATTAACAGTCGGGCCTGTCGTGGGGGCACTAACCAGTGTCTTCAACTTCATAACGGACACTGTTACGGTCGCCGAGCTTGAAGCACGCAAACTTCAGCACGACCCCACGGAAGTACTGACTCGCGCGGTTCAACCTGCTCTATGGCTACTGATTTTCGGGGAAGTGCTGGCTACGATTAGGGCTATTCCATCCGGACCGTTGCCCTACCTCGACTTCATGACACCGGGCATTCTCGCTCAGAGCGTGCTATTCATCGCAATCTTTTTCGGGATAGCCGTGATCTGGGAACGTGATCTAGGGATTCTACACAAGATGCTGGCCAGCCCCGCGTCCCGTGATGCTCTGGTGTTGGGCAAAGCGCTTTCCGCCTCTGAGCGTGGGCTATCACAGGCAGTGATCATCTACATCCTCGCCTTACTCATAGGAGTGCACATCAATTGGTCGCTCCTGGCAATAGCGGGCGTAGTGTTAGTAGTAATTCTGGGTTCGGCGCTGTTCTCGACGTTTTCCCTAATCATCGCCTGCCTCGTTAGGACGAGGGAACGTTTCATGGGCGTCGGGCAGCTACTCACAATGCCCCTATTCTTTGCAAGCAACGCGATCTACCCGATCTCAATCATGCCGAGGTGGTTGCAGGCAGTTGCCAGGGTGAACCCGTTAACTTACGAGGTTGACGCGTTGCGTTCCTTAATGGTAGTTGGGGGAGGGCAAGTGTACGGCATCGGCCTCGACCTGTTGGTCCTGCTGGCATCAACAGCCGTACTAGTTGTCATCGCCGCAAAACTCTATCCGAGAGTGGTGTAGGCTTTACTGCTCCACCTCAGGCTTTCACCGTAAAGGTGGCAACAACCTAAGCTAACCTTGGAAAAAGATCTCAACATTCGAAAAGGTCTGGAACGCATGATACATCCAGTAATGGAGAATTCAGGGAGGGGTGGTGCTTGGATCTAGCGGTGCAGACTTTCGACATCACGAAGAAATTCGGCGACTTTACGGCCGTTGACCATCTGAATCTCAAAATCAAACACGAGGTCTTCGGCCTATTAGGACCGAACGGCGCGGGCAAGACCACGCTGCAACGCATGCTTGTGACTGTAATGATCCCGACTGAGGGTACCGCTACCGTAGCCGGCGCAGATATTGTGCGAGAAGCTGACAAGGTTAGGGAGCGAATAGGCGTAGTCACGCAAGCGTCGACATTAGACATTGAATTGACTGCCATGCAAAACATGAATCTTTACGGCATGTACTACGGGATACCGCGAGCGGAACGCCAAGAGAAGATAAAGGAGCTTCTCAAGGTCGTGGGGTTGGCGGACCGAGCCAATATCCGCGTGGCCGGCTATTCCGGTGGAATGAAGCGCCGGTTGGAAATTGTGAGAGCGCTGGTGAGCAGTCCTCAAATCCTATTCCTCGACGAACCCACCACAGGCCTAGATCCGCAAGCCCGTGCCGCCGTGCTAGAGTACGTTGAGAGGATTCACAAGGATCACGGCATAACGCTCGTAATCACAACCCACTACCTCGACGAAGCGGAAAACCTCTGCGACAGGCTTGCAATCGTAGATCATGGCAAGATAGTGGCGGAAGGAAGCCCGACGGAGCTCAAACGGAAGATCTCGGGCGGTGATATAATTGAAGCCGATTTCTTAAGCCTACCCAGCACTGCCCTCGTTGCACTACAGAAAGCCGAATTCGTTTTGAACGTAAAGAAACGTGATGGGGGCTTAACCATTCTCGTGAAGAACGGGGCGGAGGCAGTACCGAAAATAGTTTCACTGGTCGATGCCAATGGCGGAAAACTACGCACCATAGCTCTTCGAGAACTTACGCTTGACGACGTGTTCCTAGAGGTTACGGGCCGGAGCTTGAGAGAATGAAGGGAGCCCTAGCGGTCTGCTTGCGTGATATCCAGAAGTTCTTGGGCCAGCCAGTGCTTATGGTCTCAACTATCGTGGGGCCATTCCTGACTCTGATCTTGCTCGGCAGCGCGTTCGGAGGCGCGATTACGCATGCCCCTATCGCGATCGTGCAGGAGAGTTTTGGGCCTTATTCATCAAATTTCATTGAAAACCTGCGGAATCTGCAAACCTGTCAGTTCGGGGGCATTGATTGCCAGAATTCGTTTCAAGTGACAGACGTGGCCGATCTTGAAACGGCCCAACAAATGTTGCATGCGGGCCTGGTAAAGGCCATAGTGTATATCCCGTTAGGGTTTGACGATGCCTTAGCCGCGAACTCGAAAGTCATTATCACGATAATCCTCGATAATACGGACCCGCTGAGTGCGGCGGCTATCGGCCCCGAAATTTCACAGGCGGGCCAACAACTCTCCTCACTAGTTCAGACTACACCTGCAGACAGTTCAAGCATGACTTTTGACCTGGAATACGCCTACAGGAATGTGCTGTACATTGAGTTCATGGCACCGGGAACATTTGTTCAGGCGATTATGTTCGTTTCGATTATCGCCGGAGGCGTACAGTTGGTTGTTGATAAGGAGAGGGGGATAATAGAGGGCTACCTGGTTACTCCACTAAAGAAATATGAAATCGTATTAGGCGTTTTGCTCTCGGGCGTCTTCAAAGCCCTCTTCTCAGCAGTGACGGTGTTCACATTATCCATTCTGATTGCCGGCGTTCGCCCAATGAGCGTATTCCCGATTCCAAACGTCGGGGAAATAGTGCTCACCATGATCACGCTTTTCCTGACCGCGCTGGGCCTTATCGCCATGATGACCGCGTACGCTGTGAGGTCAACTTCTGCCGACTTGTATAGGGTTACATGTTTCCCAATCAATCTAATTCTATACTATACGAGTGGAGCGATCTATCCGTTGAATGGGATGCCGGTTTGGATGCAGAAAGTATCGGTGATTAATCCCGAGACCTACGCGGTAAGCGCCTTGCGGTTATTAATGTACAAGAGCGCAGGTATTCAAGCCGTGATTGGAGATTTTACCTTCCTCGCGGTCTTCACCGGCCTCATGCTGACGTTAGCCATAGTTGCATTTCGACGGGCAATATGACCCAAACAAAAACGAATTGTCATCAATTTCGATGCAATTGTGCTCCAATTGAATCGGTCTGTGATAGAATGCGTCGACATCGCCTTTGGCGTGCGGATTGCGTCGGGCTTGCATGGTGACAAGCGCCGGGACTAGCTTGAGTTACACGAAAAGAATTTGCTCGATCCCAGCTTGTCCAAGCGAGGGATCGATAATGGATTCTCTTTGCCGGGACTCGCTTCCGCCGCGAACGTAGAGTTTTTGTTTCAATGAAGCGCTCAGTTCCTTACGCGAATGATCTTGGAGCAAACGAAATTCGAGCGAATACTTGTGGCGGTTGACGGGTCCGATAACGCAACTCGAGCGGCAAACATCGCAATCAGCGTGGCGGAAAAGTTCAATGCTGAATTGATTGTCTGCCACGCCATCCAAACGCCGTTCTACTCGCTCGCGCAAGATGGGCTAACGGTTCCATATGAGGTGCTCAACGAGTATACCTCAGCCGCACGGGAGAATGCGGAGAGTATGGTGGGCGGAGTAGTGAAATTGGCCGAAGCCGCGCACGTGACGGCTGTGAACGTGATATTAGAGAATACCTTGTCCATCGTAGAAGCATTGGTAGGCCTTGCGGCTACTCGAAATGTTGACCTGATCGTGCTCGGAACTAGGGGTCGGACCGGTTTCAAGAAACTCTTGATGGGAAGCGTCTCCTCGGGAGTAGTCAACCACGCCCACTGCTCTGTGCTCGTGGTCCGGTGATCTCGCAGACGCGAGGTTCTGAATTCTGGTTGATTCAAGTTGTCGACGTACATTTTTGTACTCTGTAGCCTTAAATAAGGTATTGATGTAATCCCTGCGCCATCACGCGTTGAGAGGAATATGAATTGGGGTATAGCCTTTGGCCAAAGCCTACACACCATCCCATCTACTCCGAATAGGCTGAAGCTGCAAAAGTTCCGGTACTCAACTAACCCGCTAAGGACTTTCCTCAGTCTCACGAATCAAAGCGATTACTGCTACTTACTCGAATCTGCGGAAGGCCCGCGTCAACTTGCTCAATACTCATTCATCGGATTCTCCCCTTCAAGAATAGTCATATCAAGAAATCACAGGTACAACGAAATATCGGCGGAGAATCGAGTAATATTTCGCACTGAGAATCCGTTTGTTGGGCTTAGAAAAATCTTAGCGGAGAATTACACGCCGTACCGCGGCCTCCGATTCGTCGGAGGGCTAGTCGGCTATTTCTCATACGACTCAGCCCGCTATCTGGAAGCATTGCCAACCCACGCAAGAGATGATTTACGGTTACCAGACTTTGAATTTGGTGTGTACGACGACGGAATTGTCTTCGACCACATTACCGGCCAGGCTTACTACTATTGGTACAATGAAAACAGAATTCGGAAGATGGATCAGCTGCTTCAGAATGTGCCTGAATGGAGGCCCCTCGTCGTTGGCAAGCTTCGCACAAACATGACTCGAAGCAGGTTCGAGAACAAGGTCAGAAAAACTAAGGAATACATCAGGGCCGGAGACATCTTCCAGACTGTACTGTCCAAACGGTTTGAGTTTTCATTCAAAGGCGATCTCATCGACTTCTACAAGACACTGCGTGAGATCAATCCCTCCCCGTACATGTACTTTCTCAAAATGAAAGATAGAGCCATCATAGGCTCAAGCCCAGAGATGCTGGGAAGGGTCGAGGGGGAGCATGTGGAAACGTTTCCCATTGCCGGAACCCGTCCCATTGGCAAAACTAAAACCCAAGACAGGCAGCTGGCGAATGAGTTGCTGAATGACCCAAAGGAACGCGCTGAACATGTGATGCTCATTGACTTGGCGCGCAATGACCTGGGAAAGGTCTGCGAGTTCGGAACGGTTACGGTTCCGGAGTTTATGACAGTTCAGAAATACAGTCACGTTCAACACATAGTTTCCAGAGTCACCGGTCGGTTAAGAGGCAACTTCGATGCGGTCGATGTCTTCAAAGCCATATTTCCCGCCGGAACCGTCTCGGGCGCGCCAAAGAAGAGGGCGATGGAGATCATCGATGAATTAGAACCGTCTAGGAGGGGGCCGTATGCCGGTGCGGTGGGTTACTTCTCCTATAATGGGAACGCGGATTTCGCTATAACAATACGTACTCTGGTGACGAAACGAAATCGAGGATTCATCCAAGCGGGGGCGGGAATCGTGGCAGACTCGAATCCGACACGGGAATGGTATGAGACCGAGCATAAGGCCCAAGCATTATTGCATGCCCTGCGGGTTAGAAGGGTTTGAACATGCGGGTCTTGATTGTCGATAACTTCGACTCTTTCGTCTACAACCTGGCCCAATACGTCGGGCAACTGGGCGCTGAACCCATCGTCCGACGCAATGATGCGGTAACGGTGAAGGAAGTTTCAAAAATGCATCCTGACCGAATCATAATCTCGCCCGGACCAGGCAGGCCGGATGAGAAGAAATACTTCGGTGTCAACCTAAACATCCTCAGGACCATAAGCTCCAATACGCCAACCCTGGGCGTTTGCCTCGGCCATCAAGGAATCGCCTATGCTTTCGGTGGCGCTATTGCTCCGGCGAAGCGGTTGATGCATGGGAAAACTAGCTCGATCAAACATGACGGAACCGGTCTATTCAAGGATGTGCAGAATCCTCTTCTAGCAACTCGGTACCACTCCCTGATCTGTAAGAGGGAAGCATTCCCGAACTGCTTGGAGGAGACGGCTACGTCGGTGGAGGATAGAGAGATTATGGGCCTTCGACATCGCACATACCCCATCTATGGAGTCCAATTTCATCCTGAATCAATCCTCACCACTGAAGGCATGAAGATTCTGAGGAACTTCCTGGACGGTTGTGATGCATGATCAAAGAAGCAATTCAACTTCTCGTGGACCGCAAAGAACTTTCATTCGAAATTGCTCAGCAGGCGATGAGGGAGATTATGGCGGGGGAAGCCACGCCCTCCCAAGTCGGAGCTTTTCTGACAGCGATGAGGATGAAAGGGGAGACGGCGCAGGAGGTGACTGCGTTCGCGCGGGTTATGCGCGATAATGCCGTGAGAATAAATCCGAAAGTTAATGGAAGAACCGTGGACACTTGCGGTACGGGCGGTGACCGTCTAAAGACATTCAACGTAAGCACAACCTCCGCGCTGGTGGCGGCGGGGTCCGGAATCACAATTGCAAAACATGGCGGTAGGTCCGTGACCAGTAAGTGTGGGAGCGCGGATGTTCTGGAGGCAGTGGGGGTAAACCTCAACGCCCCTCCGAGCACGGTGCAGCACGCGATCGAAAGTGTCGGAATCGGATTCATGTTCGCCCCCGCATTCCACCCGGCAATGAAGAACGCCATCATCCCAAGAAGAGAGATCGGAATCAGAACCGTATTCAACATTCTCGGGCCGCTGACGAATCCGGCCAACGCCAACGCCCAAGTCTTGGGCGTCTACGACCCCAACCTGGTCAGGCTTCTTGCCGAGGTCCTTCAGAAACTTGGGATTGAGGAAGCTTTGATTGTACATGGATGGGACGGGGTGGATGAGATCTCCACGGTCGGTAAGACGAAGCTTGCTTGGGTCAAGGATGGGGAGGTGAGTGAGAGGGATATTACGCCCGGGGACCTGAACCTGAGACAAGTAAAGCCCACAGAGATCTCCGGGTTCGACGTAGACCAGAGTGCCAGGTTGATGGTCGACATCCTACGGGGCAAAGAGGCGGAAGACTCCGCGCGGCTTGAAGTGGTCCTGGCGAACGCAGCGGCCGCGATCGTCGTTGGAGGAAAGGCGGATGACCTTGCCGAAGGAGTTGAAGAAGCTCGCAACACCGTCAACAGCGGACGTGCCTACGAGAAACTCAAAGCGCTGATTGAAATTACTAGGGGCGATGAATCAAGATTAGAGAGGATCGAGAGCAGAAATGCCTGACTTCTTGGATAAGTTAATTGACGATGCACGTAAGCGTGTTCGTGATGGCTACTACGAGGTGGCCGGCCAAGTTCCCCATGAACCCGTCAGCCTCAAATTGGCGGTCAAATCGGCTGAGAGGAATGCGATAATAGCCGAGATAAAGCCGGCTTCTCCAACTCTCGGTCCCCTTCGGCCCCAAATTGATCCCGTCAACGCAGCGCAACGGTTGGTTGACGGCGGAGCGGTTGCACTCTCAATCCTCACGGAGCCAACTAACTTCGGCGGGAGTCTAGAGAATCTTCGAAAGGTCAGAGAACACGTAAGGCTGCCGCTGCTTATGAAAGACATAATCATCCATGAGAGCCAGGTGGAGGCCGCCGGAAAGATAGGGGCCGATAGTATTCTGTTGATCGAACCCATCTTCTCCAAGCACCCAATCTCATCCCTCGCCAGGATGATCCGGTATGCCCACGAATCCAACCTCGAAGTCATCTTAGAAGTCCATAGCGAGGACGAACTTCAACGTGCTCTCAACAGTGAAGCGGATCTTATTGGCCTGAATAATAGGAATCTGTCGACCCTGCAAACGACCTTGGAGACAACGGCGCGCTTGATGGCAAGAACCGGCGGAAAGACTGGCAAGGTTATGATCAGTGAGAGCGGGTTCGAGTCGGCGGAGGATATACGCAAGGTGAAGCCTACTAGGGTCGACGGCTTCCTGATCGGCTCCTCAATAATGCTAGCGGACGACTGGGAGCGCAAGGTACGAGAGTTCGTGCTAGCATAGGCGATGAAAGTGCGCGTGAAAATCTGCGGTCTCACCCGGGCGGGGGACGTGAACGCAGCCATAAACGAAGGAGCCGACGCCGTAGGCTTCGTTGTGGCCAGCCCGGCGGCTTCACGGAATCTCACGTTCTCCAAAGCTAAGGGCCTGATGAAACTGGCCAGAGTCTTCTCTACGCCGGTAGCCGTAACCTCAAGCCGTGACCCCAAACGAATTCTAGAGATTTGCAGCAGGTTGAGGCCAACGGCGGTTCAACTCCATTATCACACCCGCAGCCTTATCCAATTGATCAGAAAACGACACCCATCCACTAAACTCATTCTAGCTACCGCAGTACGTGACGAGAGATCGTTGGCGAGCGCCAGGGAAGCCTCACATTACTCGGATGCGATTCTCGCCGACTCTCCCAGCCCAACGGGGATGGGCGGTACCGGCGTCCTCAATGACTGGCAGTTATCGGCTAGAATTCGCGAGTGGATAGCTCCGCATCCGCTGATTTTGGCGGGCGGCTTGACGACGAAGAATGTTCAAGATGCGATTCGACGAGTGAGGCCTTTCGCCGTCGATGTTTCAAGCGGGGTGGAACGTTCGGTTGGAATAAAGGATCATAAAAGAATTAGGGATTTTATCATGAACGCCAAGGAGAGACGACTTTGACGGAACAGTACCCTCGGTCGATGAATGGGAAATTCGGAAAGTACGGCGGCCGGTACGTGCCGGAAACTTTGATGAGCGCGCTGGTCGAGTTGGAGAGGGAGTATGCTCGCATAAAGGATGACCCGGACTTCAAAACGGAATTGGAGTACTACCTCCGCGAATTTGTCGGCCGCCCCACGCCACTTTACTACGCCGCCAACCTTACGCGGAAGGTGAAAGGAGCGAAGATCTACATCAAACGCGAGGATTTAGCCCACGGAGGAGCCCACAAGATCAACAACACAATGGGGCAGGCGTTGCTCGCGAAACGCACGGGCAAAAAGAGAATTATCGCCGAGACCGGCGCGGGTCAGCATGGAGTGGCTAGCGCGATCGCATGCGCCGCACTCGGATTGCGATGCGAAGTGTACATGGGTTCGGACGATGTGGAACGCCAGAAACTCAACGTCTTCCGCATGAACCTTCTGGGAACGACGGTGCACCCAGTGGACTCGGGCTCAAGAACTCTGAAAGACGCGATTAACGAGTCGTTCCGCGATTGGGTAACGAACGTGACGAGCACATACTACCTTCTCGGCTCAGTTGTGGGCCCACACCCCTACCCAACTATAGTCCGGGATTTTCAGAGTGTTATCGGCCGAGAGATTCGAGAGCAGATGCAGCGGCTTGAGGGTCGGCTGCCCGACGCCATCGTTGCCTGCGTAGGAGGGGGAAGCAACTCAATGGGTGCCTTCTACCCCTTCATCGCTGACGCACAAGTAGGGTTGTACGGAGTCGAAGCCGGAGGGTTGGGCCTCGCTACTGGCAAGCATGCGGCCACTCTCTGCGCCGGCGAGGAGGGAGTCTTCCACGGCATGCTAACATACGTTCTCCAAGACCGAGACGGCCAAATCCAACCAACCCACAGCATCTCGGCCGGCCTCGACTATCCCGGCGTCGGCCCGGAACACTCCTACCTCAAAGCCACAAAGAGGGCGTCGTACAGCTCGGTCACCGATAAACAAGCTCTGGAGGGATTCATGGACCTTAGCAAGACGGAAGGGATCATACCAGCCTTAGAACCGGCACACGCGGTTCACTACGCCATTCAGTTGGCAGGGAAGATGAAGCCCGACCAAATCCTGGTAATCAATCTCTCGGGACGTGGAGATAAGGACGTGAACGTGGTTGCGGAAAAACTGGGCGTGAAGGTATGAGCGCTATTTCGAAGACGTTCACGGAACTGAAAGAGGAGGGGACGGCCGCGCTTATTCCCTACATCGTAGCGGGCGACCCTACCACAAAGAGCACGCTTCGGCTAGCGTCGGCGTTAATCGAAGGCGGAGCCGACATCCTAGAACTAGGCATACCATTCTCCGACCCCATCGCGGACGGCCCAACAATTCAGGCCGCGGTTAAACGAGCCCTCGCGAACGGAACCCGCCCTATTCACGCTCTCAGTATCGCACGGGCTATCAAAGAGAAGTACGATACACCCATCGTCTTGATGACGTACTACAACCCCATATTTCGAATTGGATTAACGAAATTCCTGACTTCGGCTAGAAAGGCTGGAGTCTCAGGGATCATCGTGCCAGACTTGCCCGTTGAAGAATCCGGGGATTTCAAGAAAGAGTGCGTCGCCGCGTCCCTCGACACAATATTTCTCGCATCACCCTCAACCGAACCACAAAGGCTGAAAGAAATCATCGCCCAAACAACCGGCTACTTATACCTAATCTCCCTCTACGGCGTAACCGGCACCAGACGAGTTCTCCCACCCACCGCGCTGCAACTCGTGAAGAAATACAGTCTCTCGGTTCAGGACACAGTTCCCTTAGCCGTCGGATTCGGCATATCACAACCCAAGCAAGTGAAGGAACTCGTGCGGGCAGGAGCCGATGGCGTTATAGTTGGGAGCGCATTCGTCAAAATCGTAGGAGAGAACTCGCCTAGTGTCGCCCGAGCATCGGCTAGATTGTCGAAGCTGGCACGAAGTTTGAAGAAAGCGACAGGAGTACCCTGACGTATCGATCTGCGTCTATCGTTGTTGGACGTGTAGAGCGAGGCCGGCTATTATCGACAGATATCCAACAGCCCTTAGTGGAATTAGAATCAGGGAACTCGTGACTCCAAGAATGGTGAGAACGTATGAGGCGGCGAAGAAACAAAAGCCGATCGTGACCCATAACGGAAGGGTACCCTTCTTCTTGCTGTAAGCGTAGGCACCCAACAATATTATGATCACATCGAAGACAAGGTTCAGCGCAACTACAGGATCCAAACAAAACACCGGCAGGAATTTGAATCATAATCGGCTCTTAAAGCCAATGCAACGCCTCGTTCTAGTTCTTCGCTCCGGATCTAGCGCCGGGTTCGATCATTCGCCGGACTTTTCTTAGAACCGAGTCAAACATGGCTTCGGTTAGCTTGCCGGTTTGTGTGTTCTGTCGGCTGGGGTGGTATGACGCGGCTAAGGTGAGTTCTTGATCCGGCGACTGGTAGAGTGCGCCGTGGCGGAACCTATACCCCTTAGTCTCAACCCCGTGTTCCTTTAGGAACTTCACGTATGTATCGAACGCAACTCTGCCAAGTGCGAGAACCACCTTCACGTTCGGCAGAAGCCGGAGCTCTTCCGTCCAGTAGCGTTTGCAGGTTTCAATTTCCATTCGGGTCGGCTTGTTCTTCGGGGGGGCGCATCTGACGATCGCCGTCATGTAGGCGTCATGCAGCCGTAACCCATCATCAACGCTTACGGAAGTAGGTCGGGATGCGAATCCGAATTTGTAAAGCTCGGCCATTAGGAATTGGGCTGAGCCGTCGCCGGTGAACATTCGTCCGGTTCGGTTCCCTCCGTGCGCGGCCGGGGCTAGGCCGAGGATGAGAAGTCTCCCGGCGGGGTCGCCGAATCCCGGCAGAGGCTTGCCCCAGTAGGTCCAATCCATAAACTGTCGACGTTTCTTCTTGGCTATGGAGCGTCGGTAACGGGTGAGCCTAGGGCATTGTTCGCAGCAGACGACGGCCTTGTTCAGGTTTTCGAGAGAACGATTTTCTATATGCCCTTGCAATCAGGCTGACCGCTGAGTGGAAGCTTACACGCTTTCGCCTGGCAGGCTGAGGACTTGCTGAAAGCCCTGGTGCTGCGTGTCACCGAAATATACGACCGTTAGGGGTAGCCAGCCGGTCCAGTTCATGGGGAACTGGATCTGGAAGAAGCCATTGGAGTCAGTGGTTGCCACCTGGGTTCTGTAATCGCCTTCCAAATAATATTGGACGTACACGGACGCTCCCACCACGGCTTGGCCTGAAGCGGCGGTTAGGTAACCTTGAACCCCCACGGCGAGATTGTTGTCGATTATTGGCGAGACCGAGCCGAGGGCCACAACGGTCCCGGATTTCGAGATTGGCGTTGAGGGCATAGTCACAAAATAGGAATGGCGGGTATTTGCGTACGTATCGAACGTTCTGCTGACCGTGACCATGGCGAGCGCGGTTAGGGCTATGATTACAAGGACGATGATTCCGTACAGGATAGTCTTCCTGCTTAAGCGTCCCTTTCCGATTTGCATCATCTCAGTCAACGCAACTCACCCCGGGCAGATTCAAAAATCCTTGCCTAACATCCCCATAATAGTCTTTCCGGAGAGCAACTCCGCGATTGGCTCCGTGTCGTAACTTTTCTCGGTGAGCGGAAACGGAAAGCTCAGGGCTCCAACGGCTCGATAGAACCGCTTATGTATAGCGGCCTGTAGCAGCTCGGTGGGTTTCAAACAATGTCAGAAGGTACCGTGCCCGTCCTAATCTTGAAGGAAGGCTCCAATAGAACGCGTGGGCGAGATGCGCAGAGGAATAATATTCTAGCCGCGAAAGTTGTCACGGAGACCATACGAACCACCCTCGGCCCCGAGGGTATGGATAAGATGCTGGTCACCGGCATGGGCGACGTTGTAATAACGAACGACGGCGCCACCATCATGAAGGAGCTGGACGTCCA
>Ga0187769_10000085_pt1 | contig 46608 bp, 41 predicted proteins | sample 0116_SJ02_MP02_1_FD_133140 | JGI IMG/M metagenome (GOLD analysis project Ga0187769, IMG submission 133140) | Tropical peat soil microbial communities from peatlands in Department of Meta, Colombia - 0116_SJ02_MP02_10_MG | ecosystem: Environmental > Terrestrial > Soil > Wetlands > Peat | place...
CCTGTAGGGCTGGGCCTTGCTTTGCGTACTCTCTTCATCGCGTCTAGCGGCGCGAAGTGTAGCACGAGCGAAAACCGATGCACCAAAATGGTGCAGGACTGTCCCCGAACTGTCCCCGAACTCTTCAAAAATACACCAAAACAGTGCAAAGATGAGCAAGCTGGCCCAAGGCTATGCAATTGAAAAATCGGGGCTTGCTGATTTCAGGGGATTTGCCGACAAGGCCAGATTGGATTAAAAGGCCGCTGCTCTACCACTGAGCTACGCCCCTGCTTTTCGAGATCGAGAAGTACGGCTCGCCGACCGACACGCTCGAGCGGCATTTGATTCTAGCCTGCGCGTGCAGATGCAGCAACCCGCGTTCGACAGGGCCTAATCATGGTGGCGAATTCAGGATGGCGCTGCTCCGCTGGCGTTCCAACGGACGCTCACCCCAGCCCCGCGAACGCCGCCGCGTACTCAAGACTTCCGTCTCGCGAAGGAAGTCCGTCACTCTGTAGCGCGACGGCCATCAAATGCGGTCCCGCGTAAGGGGACGTGAACCCTGCTGCCAAGGAAACGTCAAAGCCGAAACGGCCGTAGTAAGCAGGATCTCCGAGGACGAAAACGCCCTTCCATCCGTCCTCTCTTGCTCGTCTTAGCCCTTCGCGAATGAGGTTCGCAGCAATACCTTTTCGCCGATGCTGTGCCATGACAGCGACCGGCCCCAGGCCGAGCGTTCCGAATGGCGCCCTCATCCTGGAAAACACGGCGTGCCCGATAATCCCGTTGTCCAGCAGAGCGACAAGCGAGAACACCGCGTCGCCATCCGCTCGAAGCCGATCGATCAGGTCGGCCTCGGCTTGAGTCGGGAACGCCGCTTTTTCCACGGCCCGTATGCCCGCAAAGTCAGCCGGTGTTTCGATGCGAATGTTTGCGTGTCCCATACGATCTGATAAAAAATGCACGCGACAGTGCGACAAAGATATCTAAGCTGAGCGAAGACTGAATTTCACACCGGACGCGAACTACTTCTTGAAGAGATCTTCGAAGGCTTTGCGCGCGTCGGTAGGCCGCGATGCAGCGGGAGCGGCGGGAGTGGTCGGCGCGGCGTAGCTGATCGGAGATGTGTCCTTCTCGACCGTCATGCGAAACTCGAAAAAGGTGCAATCGTTCTTCGCGTCCTTCTTCGCGATGCGCTCCGGAATCGGCTGCGTGCATTCGAACTGCTTGCCCGTATCGAAATGGACGCACTGCTTGCAGCAGTGCAGCTCAGATTGGCAACGCGGGCACTGCCCGTTGGGATCGAAGCCCGGCGCGAGCACGGCGCCGCAATTCGAGCAGCGCGCCCGCATCACCGTGCCGACCATGCGGGGCGTGCGCGGCCCGAGCAAGTCCTGCTTCGGACGCGGCTCGCTGGACTTTTCCGTCCGCTCCCGCTTCTTCTCTTCCCCGTCGCGGTCGCGATAGCCCCTCTGCCTATACTTCCGCTCCATGAAATCCTCCCGGTGGGGTTAACTCCATCATACCCCTAATCGGCGCGCGCAAGTGGTGAATTAAATCGGACGCGTGGAACGGTAATTGCCAGAAGCAACGTCCGTCCAAGCGGCCCCACAAACTCAGAGGGCGCCGCCCGCCGCCTCTGCCCGCGGGTGTCTACGATTCACCCACATCTTCGACAGGCCTTCGACGGGAAGATCCGGTTGCAGCAACGCTTTCGGCCTGCCGAATTCTGCGAGTACAGCTTCCGCGGCCAGATAGCCGCTGCGCACCGCCCCTTCCATCGTTGCCGGCCAGCCCGTGCGCGTCCAATCCCCTGCGAAGAACAGGTTCTTCACTGGACTCGCTTGCGCCGGCCGCCAGCAGTCTACTCCGGGCTCCGGAGAAAATGTTGCGTTCACTTCCTTGATGACCGTCGCCTTTTCCAGCGTTGCCTCGCGCGTCGCGGGCAGAATGTCGGCGAGTTCCCGGCGGCAGAGCTCGATGATGTCCTGCCTCGACCGCTGCACAAGGCCGTGCGACGCGCTGATGACCAGCTGCAGATACTGCCCGCGCCCCCAACCCGCGTTCGCAGAAGCCGTTCCACCGGGCATCGCATACAGCAGTGTCTTATTGAAGATCCACTGCGTCGTGTGCTCGAGAAGAGCGAGAAAAGGCTCGCTCATCACGGCACGGTCAAACCACAGGTGAACGCCCGTGATCGGCGCGGTCCGAATATTGCGAATCCCGGCGAGCGGGCCGCCCGGTTCGGCCAATTCCCTCGGCGCGATGCCAAGCACGGCGTCCTGCGGCACCGCCGAGATACAAGCGTCCGCGGAAGTCTCCGCGCCGTCGTCGAGCGTAACGCCCGCGAACCGGCCTTCATGCACGCAGATGTTGCGCACGCCGGTGCGCAGCCGCACTTCGCCGCTTCGCGCAACGGAGTCGCGGCACCCTTCGTATAAGTCGGCCAGCGGCACGGCCGGGATTCCCAGCCGGTAACCGCTGCGATTCGCAAGAAAGCCCTTCCAGAAGACGTCGATGCCGTACCGCGCCCCCATTCGATCGAGCTCTTCATCCAGAGCGCTGACCAACACGACACGCCAAAAATGCTCGATCGCGCCCGGCGTCTGGTCCATGCGACGCAGCCATTCGAGCATAGAAATCGACTCAGCAGCAGGAGCGTTGCCACCCGCCCTCGCGATCGCAAGCAGAGCCTTCGCAATCGAGCTTTTGTCCGCGAGCGACAGTCCTTTGAAGAAGAGGAACGACGCAGCCATGTGCAGAGGCGGCGGCAGCAGCAGCGAAGCTTCGATTGTCGAACGTCGCCCTGCGCGGTCCGCGAAGTAGAGCTTGTCGTAAAACCGGACCTTGTCTTGCGCCCCCACGCGCCGGTAGAAGTCTGCGAGGTTCGTGCAGCAGCTGAGCGTGACGTGCTGGCAGTTGTCCACCTCGCTGCCGTCCGGAAGAGCATAGGAGGTGGCGCGCCCGCCCAGATGCGGGCGCTTCTCGAGTAGCCGGACTCGAACACCCGCTTCAGCCAGCGCGACGGCGGAGGCCAGCCCCGCCAGACCGCCGCCGATCACCAGAACGCTTTGCGAGGACATCCTTCTCCCATCGGCCACTCGTCTTGGAAGTCAAGCCCGCGCGGAGGCCTGCCGACAAAAGGTATTGCAGCTTCTCAGTGCGCGAAAGCGAAACGCGCGAAGTGAAGACGTCGAATCCCCGCTCTTCGATTCGCGCAAGCAAAGTGCTGTATGTGCGGATCAACGCGCCGAGCGTCGCACGGCTGCCAGGTTCCACCTGGTCGATCAGTGGCGCGCCCTCCTGATAGAGTCGCCACGCGCGGTCGGCCTCGAACTCGAGCAGCTCTCGCAGCGAATCCGTGAGCGGGCCCCGTAGATCCTCCGCCCGGCATCCGAATCGGTCTAAGTCCTCCTGCGGGATGTATACGCGCCCCATGGCGAAATCCGGCGCAACGTCGCGCAGAATGTTCGTCAACTGGAAGGCGAGGCCCAGCCGCTCGGCCAGATCCGGCGCGCGCGGGTCGCGGAAGCCGAAAACATGCAGGCAGGTCAGCCCGACCGTTCCGGCAACGCGGTAGCAGTATTCGGACAGCCGATCGAATGTAGCATAGGACGTGACAGTCAGGTCCATTTCCGCCCCAAGAATCAGGTCGTGGAAATAGCGCGTGGGAATCTCAAAGCGTGAGATCGTGTCCGCGAGCGCCGGAAGAATCGGATGGCCGTCCGTGCGGCCCGAAACGGCGTCGTCCAGCATCGCCCGCCACCGTGCGAGCCCCCGCCGCTTCGACTCCACATCACCCGGCTCATCCGAGACATTATCCACGAGCCGCATGAATGCGTAGAGCGCGCAGAGCGCATTACGCTTCTCGCGGCGCAGGCCGAAGAAAGCGAGATAGAAACTGCTATGCGCCGCACGCGCAATCCGATTGCACTCCGCATAGGACGCGCGCACCCTATCGTTGTCTTCAGGCTTCGTGCGGTTCGTCGCCGTCGTTACAACGACCGAGTGATTTCGGCTGGAGGCGCCCGCGAGCATTTTTCGCACCAGCGCTCCGCCGAGAAGCCGCAGCTTGGCCGCCTTCGTAAGCGCGGGACGATGATGAAGCGTGTTATAGCCCGAGGATTCGATTGCGTTCAGGACCGCAAGCCCACCTCGGCTGAAGAGCTCTAGATCGACGCGCAGCGATGCGTCCACGGATTCCGCGAGCGGCAAGCCCGCGGCGAACAGCTCGCGGGTGCGGGCGATCAGCCATCGCATCAGGGACACATACCGGCCGTCGAAGCGACGCTCGACGATCTCCGCTTCCGTCAGCCGGTGCGCCGCCAGCGCATCCAGCGGAATGTAAAGCCGGCCCTTCTCAAGATCGCGCGAGACGTCCTGCCAGAAGTTTGCAAGCTGCAATGCCGTGCACGTGAAATCCGAAAGCCGCTGCCGTTCGGGATCGCGGTAGTCGCACAGATACAGCACAAGCCGCCCGACCGGATTCGCGGAATAAACGCAGTAGTCGAGCACTCCATCCCACGTCGCGTAGCGATGAACCACCTGGTCCTGCCGGAAAGCGCGGAGCAGGTCGCTGAAAGGCCGAATCGGAATGTCCTTGGCGCGGACCGTCTCGCGAAGCGCGATGAGCACGGGATGCGCCGGCCCCCGCCCTGGTTCGTAGATGAGCCGCAGTTCGTCTTCCCAGGCATCCAGCAAATGCAATGCCCGCGCGTGATCCGGCACCTCGTCTCCCAGATCATCGGACCACCGGCAATAGGCGTACACGTTGTAAAAGTGCTGGTGGAGATGCCGCGGCAAGAGCCAGGAAACAACGGTGAAATTCTCGTAGTGGTGCGTGGCGAGCCAGCGCGTGTACTCCCGAGCTACTTCCGGCGTGCAATCTTCAGCGGGAAGGAGGCGGGCGATTTCGAGTTCTGGCGTGGGAAGCATCGGAAGAACGAAGGCGAATTAAGGAATGACAGCCGTCTTGATCTCGCCGTTCCGCGCCTTCATCTCTTCGAAGACGCGCGGCAACTCCGTAAGCGGCGCCTCGCCCGTGACGAAGTCACGAGCGCGGATTTCCCCGCGCGCAATCGTTTCCAGCGCCTCGCGCATGAAGCACGGCGTGTGATGAAACGTGGACTTGATCGTAATCTCCGAATAGTGCAAAGCGAACGGATCGAGTTTCACTTCTGTTCCCTTTGCGCACCCGGCAAAGAGGTTCACGGTGCCGCCCTTGCGGACCATTTCGAGGGCCCACTGCCACGTTTGCGGCTGTCCGGCAGCCTCGATCACGGCATCGGCTCCCCGCCCGCCTTCTGTATGCTGGCGCACGGCGCTTACGGCATTGTCGGTCGCGGATGTGTCCACGACCACGTGCGCGCCCATCTTCTCCGCGGCAACCCTTCGCGACGCGCGACGCGCGACGGCAACTACACGGATGCCCCGCCCCGAAAGGAGTCTCATAAACGTGAGTCCGATCGGTCCGCATCCGATCACTACAGCCGTATCTCCCGCCTTAATGCCAGTCTCGTGAATTCCGCGAAGAACGCAGGCGACCGGCTCGGCCATGGCCGCATCCTGGAACGACACGCCTTCCGGAATCTCTAGCATGTTCTCTCGAACGATCCGCCCCGGAATCCGGATGTACTCCGCATAGGCGCCGTTGTTGAACAGAAGATCCTCGCAAAGGTTTGGCTGACCCTTGCGGCAGTAGAAGCACTGCTGGCACGGCGCAGAATTCGCAGGCACCACACGCATGCCCTTATGAATGCCCCCATTTACGTCCCGGCCCTGGGCCTCAACGATTCCCGCGAGTTCGTGGCCGAACAGCGCAGGCGGCTTGATCATTCGCGCGTGATAGCCCTGCTTCCACACCTTCAAGTCCGTGCCGCACGTCAGCGCTACCCGGACGCGCACAAGCACTTCATCCGGCGCGAGACGCGGAATATCGACGCTCTCGATCTTCACATCCTCGCGCCCATAAAGAACGGCGGCTGTCATGCAGCCGTTCTTCGTTTCCTTGTCTTGAACAGCGACGCTCATTCGTGCGTTATCACCACTTTCAAAGTGTTGTCCTTCGGATGCGCAGCCAGCTCCAGCGCATCGGCGATGCGCTCCAGTGGGAAGCGATGCGAAATCAGCTCCCGCACCGGCAGCCGCCCCGAAAAAATCAGAGCCGCCGATTCCGCTTGGAAATCCACGGACGCGCTGTAGCTGCCTAGGATTTCTTTTTCCTCGATCCCTACCGCTGCCGCCGGAAACTCGATCTGGAGCACCGGGTCGTTATGCGCAAACAGTAGCACACGTCCGCCGGGGCGCGCGATTGCAAGTGCCTCTGGCACCAATGAGGCACTAGGAGCCGCAAGCAGCACTGCGTCCACGCCGCGGCCGCTCGTACGGCGGCGCATCTCGTCGAGAAGATTGACCTTCGTCGGATCGAAAGATTCCCGGGCGCCGAAACGCACACTTGCCGCGCGGCGGCCCGCCATTGGATCACTTGTATAGACCATTGCGCCTTCATGCGTCGCAAGGATCCCAAGGAGCATTCCGATTGGCCCCTGGCCCACGACGAGCACGGTCTCACCGCGCTCGACGCGCGCCTTGCGCAAGGCCTTTAGGCAAGTATTGACAGGCTCGACAAATGTAGCTTCCTCGAAACTAACGTCCTTAGGCAAAGCGACCATTCCGCGTTCTACGATCCACGGCATGGCGCGAACGTATTCCGCAAAGCCCCCGCCATTCGGATCGAAGCCTGCAGTAAGTCCCGTCTTCTTGTATCCGGCGCACTGCGAGAAAAGCTTCTTCGCACAATAGAAGCAAGCGCCGCACGGGATATGGTGAAAGCTCGTGACCCGGTCGCCCACCTTGAACTTCGTAACGCCCGCACCGACTTGCACAACGGTCCCCGCGAGCTCGTGGCCCAGAATCTGGGGCGGCGCGATGAATCCGTGGTGAATCTTCTTGATGTCCGTGCCGCAAATCCCGCATGCCGCGACCCGAAAAAGGACCTCGCCAGCTGCAATCTCCGGAATCGGCACCTGCTCGACGACGACCGATCCCTTGCCTCGGTACACGCCCGCACGCATGCGGCCGCCGGCGCGCCTCTCCGTTTCTCTTGAGCCCACGTGTGTGGCCGTGTTACTCATCTCGTTGCCGCCGTTGTTTTCGCGTCCAGCGCATGCATTCGTTCAATGACCGCCGCGACGTACCGATCCAGAAACTTCGCCAAGGACTCCGCAGCGTGCTTGCACTGTTGTCCCAGCCGAACGAGCCCCGGAACAGCCTGCGGGTGCATCGCAACCTGCCCCATTACTCTGGGAATGCTAACTTTCCCCTCGGCACTGAATATCAGGTTCATATCGAGGGGCAACTCCTCGCCGGCCACATCGCTAACGGAACGAATTGCGACGGCCGGAACGCCGGACTCCGCTGCCTGATGCAAAATATCAAAACTCTCCATTTCGACCGCGTCGGCGATTTCCCCTAAGTGCTGCTTCTGATCTGCGCGGGCGACGACGCGCCCGGTTGTGCAGAACGCGTCCACTACCGTTGCGCCACACTCTCCAGCAAATGATATCAGGGGCGCGCTGCTAGGGAGCACACGGCCCTCGGCATCGGCGCGAGGCGTCTCTGCCAGAACGTTGCGTGCAGCGAGAATTTGGCCAATCCCGTGTCCGGGCCGAAGAGCGCCAGCCAACCCGGAAGAAATGCAAAATCCCAACGAATCAAACTCGCCCCACGGCACGGTGGAAGCAGTCAGACGCGCGTTCCGAGGACCTACGCCAGTAAGAATCACTGCGATCTCCGCGTTACCGATCTTCGCGCAATATGACTCAGCTCCAGCCCATCCTCTCCGACGGAACCCCCGAAGAGATCTCCACGACGCAAATTCGCTCTCCAGCGCGAATGTAACGAGGACTTTCATTTTACTCCACTAGCAGTATAACGAACTGCGGCGCCCTCGCTGCGCGACAAACTACGCGGCTCGCCGCTGAGCTTCTCCTCCTGCCGCGCTTCGCCCGCGAACATACCCGTTTTGTTCATACCACTGAGCGGCGCGCTCCAGTGCCGCCTCCACAGCCTTGGGGGCGTATCCCAGCTCCCTTTCGGCTTTCCCGCCCGCAACAAACATCCGGTGCCGCGACATCCTCACACCCTCGACAGGAATCTGCGGCTCCCGCCCCACGAGGCGAGAAAACCACTCGTCTGCATATCCAGCAGCCAGAGCCACGGCATGCGGCAAGCGGATCCGCGGAGCGGGACGCCCTGTGATGACCGCGAGCACTTCCAAAATTTCCTTTAGCGTCATGTTGCGAGCCCCGAGGATGTATCTTTCGCCGATGCGGCCCTTTTCCGCGGCGAGCAAGTGCCCGGCGGCAACGTCCTCCACGGCCACCACATTCAGTCCCGTATCCACATAGGCAGGCATTCTGCCGTTCAGAAAATCGACGATGATTCGGCCGGTCGGCGTCGGTTTCCAATCTCCCGGCCCGACGGGCGCTGTCGGATTCACGATCACGACAGGGATGCCGCTGGACGCTGCCTTGATGGCCTCGAGCTCCGCAAGGAACTTCGAACGCTTGTAGTGGCCGATCATCTGTTCCAAGGTGGCCTTCGTCTCTTCGTCCGGCAGTTTGCTGCCGCGACTCGGAACGGCAATTGTCGCCACTGTGCTCGTGTAAACGATGCGATCGACGCCGGCCTGCGCGGCTACATCCAGAAGTCTGCGCGTGCCCTGCACGTTGCTTTCGTAAATTTCATCCCGGTTCTGCGCCCACAGCCGGTAGTCGGCCGCTAGATGAAACACGCGCCGCACACCCTTCATCGCGCGATCGAGCGACAGGCTGTCGCGAAGGTCGCCCTCGAAGCGCTCGACGGCTAACCCTTCAAGTGCCCGCAAATCACTGGATGGACGGACAAGGACACGAACGGAATACCCCGCGGCAATCAACTGCCGGGCGACATGGCTTCCCACGAAGCCTGTCGAACCCGTGACAAGCGTGGTCATGGAATCAGCCAACCGGCCACCATGGTGGCCTTACGAGGAAACCTCTCATCTACCGCCAATACCCGCCCGCGTGTTCGATTTCGCCCGGTGGAATTCGGACGTGAATCATCCGCTTGCGGCTGTTGCGCAAGTTATCGTATCGCGCCAGAGCGTACAGCGGAAAAGAATTTCGATAGAAGTGATACTTCAAATAAAAAACGCACGGAAAGCCTGTGCCGGTGAATTCGTCCTCGTCCCACGTACCGTCCGCATTCTGGTGCGAGGTCAACCACGCCACCGCGCGTTCCACGGCCGGATCGCTCGTGTCCACCACGGCCAGTAAGCCGATCAACCCCCATGCGGTTTGCGACGCAGTGCTCTTTCCTTTGCCCTTGAGGGAAGAATCCGCGTACGAAAGGATCGACTCGCCGAAACCTCCGTCCGCGTTCTGCACGGAGCGCAGCCATTCCGCCCCGCGCTTCGATTCCGGCGGCCCTCCGAGTCCGGCGGCTTCGAGCGCACGCAACACGCCGCTCGTGCCATAGACGTAGTTCACGCCCCAGCGCCCGAACCACGCGCCCTCGGGAATTTGATCGTGTTTCAGAAATGCGTGTGCGCGCTGGACCACGGGGTGTGTCGTCGGCCAGCCCATGTGTCCGATACATTCGAGAGCGCGCGCGGTAACGTCCGCAGTCGAAGGATCGAGCATCGCGTTGTGGTCCGCGAAGGGAATGTTGTTCAAGAGCGTCTGATTATTCTCGTGATCGAACGCGCCCCAGCCCCCATCGCCATTCTGCATGCTCATCAGCCAGGCAAGGCCACGCCGAACAGCGGCGTGCAGGCGCGCTGGATTTGGCTCCGCCACGCGGCTCAGCGCCATGAGCACAAATGCCGTGTCGTCCACGTCCGGATAGAAATCATTCTTGAATTCGAACGCCCAGCCGCCGGGCGCCGCCTTGCGATCCTTCACCTGCCAATCGCCCGGCCCGAGGATCTGGTTGTCTAGAAGCCATCGCTCGGCCGTCACCAGCGCCGGATGCGACGCATCGAGACCTGCCTCCTCGAGCGACACCATGGCGATGGCCGTGTCCCAAACCGGTGAGATGCATGGCTGAACGCGCAGGGAACCCTTCTCTTCAATCTCGTACCGCTCCAGAAACCGGACTTCGCGCGTGACAAGAGGATCGGCGGTTTCGCCTCCGTCCGCGAGCAAAGCCAGTATGGAGTTCAGCATCGCCGGGTAGATCGTGCCGAGGCCTTCGCTGCGCTCAAGGCGCTCTAGCATCCAACTCCTCGCGCGCGCGAGAGCCGTCCGCCGAAATGGTTTCCATGGCAGCGTTTCATAAAGCTTCAGACTGCGGTCAAGCGCCAGGAAGAAGTTCTTCCACGAAACGACGCGCCTGTCCCACAAGAGCGCGTTCGGCTTCGATCCCGGCCGCACGAATAACTCCCCGACAGTCACGCCTTGCGGCAGCTTCCATTCTGGCCGGCGAGCCCACACAATCGCCAGCGGCACGACAATCCCGCGGGTCCATGAAGACATTTCGTACAGGTTCACGGGAAACCAAGATGGAAGCAGCATCAGCTCCGGCGGAATCGCGGGCGCAAGACTCCAGTCAATCGCGCCAACCATTGCCAGATAAAAGCGCACATACGAGTTCGTCGCCTCGATGCCGCCCAGCTCATGAATCTTCGACTTCGCGCGCTCAAGATGCGGCGCCGACGCGGCATCTCCTGCGAGACGAAGCGCCAGCCACGCCTTCACGGTGGCGTTCAATTCCGCGGGACCGCCCTGGAAAATGTTCCAGCCGCCGTCAGGAAGCTGGCGTTCGCGGATATACTTCGCGAGTTTTTCTATCTTCGACGAACGGATTTCGCCCAGGATGTGCAAGTACAGGATGTAATCGGACTCGAGCGTTGTGTCCGCTTCCAGTTCCGCCCACCAGTAGCCTTCGGGGTTCTGCACCGATAGAAGCCAGTTGACGGTCCGTTCGACGGCGTGCTTGACCTGTGCATCGAGAGTTCGACCCGGAGCGGGCGCGGAGGCCTGCGCCGCGCCTCCGCTCGATACTCGGAAGCGCAGACCTGTATCGGGTGTCATGAGTCCGTCAGACATGCTCACTCAATCGAATTTGAACTCGGAACCGCTCGGCGGCTTGCCGATCGCCTACCGGCAGGTCCGCCTCTTCTACCGCACTGGCCCCCGGCAGCTTGAACATCCAAGAATAGAGGATTTGCCTAACCTCCCGGCAATGCAGATACTTACGTACCGGTCGAAGTTATTATCTTTGGTCTCATCGGCCCGGTCAACCGAAAACACCGGAAAATTGCCATTTTGTGACAATCTCTAGGATGGTGCCTCTTCTAACTTGGCTGCCTGGCTTCCTCGCGACTTGAGACTATTCCCGCTTTTCCAGTTTCTGGATTCGCTCCGCCAACTCCGGCAACCGCGCGAACCAGGCGTATTGCTCCTTGAACCGATCGAGCGGCCGCGCTGGCGTTCCCCAAACGGTTTGGCCCTTGCGGATGGTTTTCCCTGTCGGTATGCCAGCTTGTGCGCCGGCGATCGCTCCGTCCTCAAGTGTGCAGTGGTCCGCGATGCCGACTTGACCGGCGACCACCACATTTCGCCCTATGGTGCTGCTTCCCGATACACCTGTCTGCGCCGCGAGAATTGAGTGCTCGCCAATGCGAACGTTGTGCGCAATCTGGACGAGGTTGTCAATCTTCACGCCTGCTTCAATCATGGTGGTCTCGAGCGAGCCGCGATCGATCGTTGTATTTGCGCCGACCTCTACATCGTCGCCGATTTCAACGCCTCCGATTTGGGGGAACTTCCATTGGCGCCCTTCGCCAAAAACGTACCCGAAACCGTCGCTGCCGATGACGCTTCCTGCATGAACTTCAACACGGCTCCCCAGGCGCGCCCCTGCATACAACGTAACTCGAGGATGCAGCCGGCAATCGCGACCGATGCTCGCTCCTCGGCCAAGAAAGCAGAACGCTTCGATGACGCTTCCAGAACCTATCTCTACCCCGTCTTCGATCACAACATACGGGCCCACGAAGACGTTCCCGCCGATCTTTGCGCTCGGCGAAACGATGGCCGTCTCATGAACAGCCGCTGCCGGCGCCGGCTTCTGAAGGAGCCAATCCGCCGCCTTAGCAAACGCGAGTTTCGGCTCCGCCACTTCCAGAATCGTTTTTCCGCTAATGCGCGTGCCGGGCCTAGCCAGCACACAACGGGAGGCCGATGCGGCCGTACGATCCAGATGGCGGGGAGCATCCAGATAAATAAGATCCTCGCGCCGAGCGTGCTCCGGGCTTGCGACCGCCCGAATCACGACGCTCGCTTCTCCTTCCAGCGTGGCTCCCAGATACTTTGCGAGTTCACCGGCTGTGTGAGTCATGTCTGCCTCTCTTGCGATACCATTTCCTTGCTCTGGAAAGTCGAAAAATCAAGACGGGTAGATCGGCTTCTCGCCCGGCGGACGCGTTTTCCAGCGTTTGTGGGCCCAGACCCATTGATCGGGGTGTGCGCGAATATAGTCCTCGATCACGTGCGTGAAGCGGGCGGTATTCTCGATGACGTCCGCCTCTTCGTCCCCAGACCGCACAAGTTCCACCGCCGGTTCGAAGCGCAAACGGTACTTCCGCCGTTGCTCGTCCCAGGAAAGAAAGCCCGGCACAACGGCGGCATCCGTGCGAAGAGCGAAGCGGGCCAAACCCGACGTGGTCGAAGCCGGGATGCCGAAGAAATTCACGAACACACCCTCTTCGAGAACGGTGTTGTGATCCGCAAGGATGCCTACCGTGCCGCCTTCCCCGAGGACCTTCAGAATCTGGCGAGCCGCTTTGTTCTTCTCGATTGGCTGGTTTCCCGACTTACAGCGGTAGCCGTTGATCAGCGCGTCTACGCGGCCATTCACGATCGGACGTACCAAAAAGTGCAATGGGTGGCCGTATAGGGCCTGTGCAAACGGCGCCAGCTCCCATGCGCTCATATGGCCCGTCAGAAACAGCACGCCCTTTCCGCGTCGGCGTGCCACATCGAAGTTTTCGAATCCATCGAGCACGACGATGCGCTCGATCCGCTTTCTCGTGTACTTGGGAAACTGCGAAAACTCGCCCGCCATCCACCCGGCCTGCCGCACCATGCCGCGAACCGTTTGCTTTCGCTTTTCGTCTGTCCAATCCGGGAAGGCGAGCCGGAGGTTGAACATCGCGGCGCGGCGCAAAGGCGTTCGAACCAGGAAGGCGGCTCTCGCGAAACACGCGCCCGTGAATCGCGCGGCTGGCCGCGGCAACAATCCCATCAGCTTTAGACCGGTCCACGCGGCGGCATACTCGAGCCACTCTCGCATCGCGGCCCATTATGCGGGAGCCTTTTGGCGGATACCAGAGGCTGGAGTTGCGCGGGGACACACTCTCGACTAACATCCGGGCGTCAACTCTGCGACAGCACAACGCGAAACGGCGCAAGGAGAGGATTGTGATCAAACGCATGCTGGGAAATTCGGGCTTAGAGGTAGGCCCTCTCGCATTCGGCGGCAACATCTTCGGATGGACGGCCGACGAAGCCATGGCCTTCATGCTTCTCGACGCCTTCGTCGCGTCGGGTCTCAATCTAATCGATACTGCAGACGTCTATTCGAAATGGATTCTGGGCCATGTGGGCGGGGAATCAGAAACCATCATCGGCAACTGGCTCTCCAAACGCGGCGGACGCGACAAGGTCATCATCGCAACCAAACTCGGCGTCGAAATGGGACCCGGCGAGCAGGGCCTTTCCAGGGCTTACATGAAGCGGGCGGTTGAGCGCTCCCTCGCGCGCCTGAAGACTGATTACATCGACCTTTATCAGGCTCACCGGGATGATACGGCGACTTCGCTCGAAGAAACGCTCGACGCTTTCGCCGAGTTAATTCGCGCGGGGAAAGTGCGGGCCATCGGCGCGTCAAACTACAAGGCAGATCGCCTGGCAGAGGCGCTCAAGGTCAGCACCGCCAAAGGCTTGCCGCGGTACGAATCGCTGCAACCTTGGTACAACCTCTACGACCGCGCCGATTTCGAAGCAGAGCTCGCCGCCCTGTGCCGTCGCGAAAACATCGGCGTGATCCCGTACTTCTCCCTCGCAAGCGGCTTCCTGACCGGAAAATATCGTTCCGAAAAGGATCTCGAAGGACGGCCCCGCGGCTACCGCGTGAAGGACATGATGAACGAGCGCGGCTTCCGAATCCTGAAGGCCCTCGACACTGTGGGGAAAGAGGTCAACGCGACGCCCGCACAGATCTCGCTTGCCTGGCTCGTAGCCAAGGGAGTGACCGCGCCGATTGCGAGCGCCACGAATCTCGATCAACTGCAGGAATTGTTGAAGGCCACCACGCTGAAGCTCACGCCCGACGCCGTGCGCATCCTCGACGAGGCAAGCGCCTATCAAAAGGCAGCGTAAGCCGCCGCCTAGTGCCTGCCCATCAGCATGAGCACTTCAGGTGGCAAGGGCGCGAGGTCAATCGCCACGTTTATGCACGCCGGTTTGCCGCTCGCGAAGGCCGCTCGGATTGCTGGGGCCAAGTCTTTGATCTGTTCCACTCGCTGGCCGTAGCAACCAAACGCCGCAGCGACCTCGTGATACTTCGCGTCGCGCAACTCCGTTCCTGTCACTCGCTTGGCGCCTGAGACGATTTCCTGAAAATGCTGTGATGCCGCCCAGCTGTGATTGTTCATCACCACTGCCACGATGGGCAGGTTGTGGCGCGCCATGGTGTCGAACTCGGCGATCGTGAACCCGATCGCGCCGTCTCCCACGAGGCATAGCACCGGCCGCTTCGGATTCGCCACCTGCGCGCCGATTGCCAGGCCTAACCCGAATCCGACCGCGCCGAGAAATCCGTGCGTGATGTAGCTGCCAGGGTAATTCTGGTGGATCACCTCGTTCATCCAGTGATACGCCTCAGCGCCGTCGCCGATGATAATCGTGTTCTCGTCTATGTTCTCCACGATCGCCGAAACCGCCTGGAGCGGATGAATCGGAGGGGCCGGCCGCTCAAGGTCCGCCTGCATGCGCTTGCACCGTTCCACTTTTGCGTTGCGGACAGTCTGTTGCCACTTGCTTCGGTCCGGCCATTTCTGCGACTTCGCCCGCGCATTCAAGGCCCGGAGCGTCTCGCGCGGATCGGCTACGATGGGAACAGCCGCCTGCCGCAATCGGCCGATTTCCGACGGATCGACTTCGACGTGAATAATCTTCGCGGCCAGCGGAACTACAGCGTCGTTCATCCCCAGCGTGAATAGACCGAACCTCACACCCAGCGCCAGGATCACGTCCGGGCGCTGATCGGGCGCCGAAAGATCTGCCAGCTTATGGAACGTGCCTCCATAGAGCGGATGCTTGCTGGGCAGCAACCCGTGCGCCTGAAAATCGGAATAGACGGGAATCCCCGTCGTCTCGACGAAGGTCTTCAGTTCTGCACCCGAGTCCGACTGGTACGCTCCTGCGCCCACCATCACAATCGGCCGGGAGGCGCCGGCAAGTAGCGAGATCGCTTCGTCAACGGCGGAAGGTGGAGGCGGCGCAGCAATTCCAAGGACGAGATTGTCCGGAATCGCGACCGAACCCTCCTCCACCTGCCCGATCAAGACGTCCATTGGAAGATCGAGGAGCACAGGCCCTGTCGGAGCAGACGTAGCCACCCGAACCGCCTGCGCAACGAGCCGCGGAATCTGGTCCGTGGTAGTGATCCGGTGCGCCCACTTCGTGATCGGCTTCGCCACCGCGAGCTGGTCGAAGCCTGCCTGCAATGTGTTCGTCTCCGCATCGCGCAGCGCGGCCGAACCGCTGAGATAGACCACCGGCGTCCGATCCAGATACGCATTCGTCAGCGACGTGATGACGTTCGTAAACCCCGGCCCGGCGGTTATCATCGCCACGCCAAGGCCTCGCGTGGAGCGCGCATACGCTTCCGCAGCATGGCCCGCGGCCGCTTCATGGCGCGTATCAACGATCGGGAGATGATGATCGAGGCAGGATTGGAAGATCGTCTCCAGGTGAGCGCCGTGCAGACAGAAAATGTGTTTGACATTTGCTTTCAGGAGAGTCCGTACGACCAGTTCCCCGCCCGTGATCATTCCCATATGAAACTCCTCAAATTTGCAGGCCTGTCCCGATTCATACTCGCAGCACGAAGGACACTATACGAATTCGCACACGCAATCCAGTCCCAGCCCGCCGTCGAACAAAATCGCACGCGCCGGTGCTAGACTCGACCAGCCTTGATCGAAACAAACGACAAACCAAGCCGCTCAGGAAGACCGCGGCGTATCGCCGCCGCGGTCGCGATTGGCGTCTGTCTTTTCGGCCAGCTCGGCGCGATCGGCCTCGTCGGCCCGGATGAACCGCGCTACGTCTGGATCGCTCGCGCCATGGCTCAGACCGGCGATTGGATTACGCCGCGCCTTTACGGCCAACCATGGTTCGAAAAGCCGGTTCTCTATTACTGGGCCGCAGCCGTAGGCTTCCTCCTGCATCTTCCGGCTGAATGGGCTGCGCGGCTTCCGTCCGCCCTCGCGGCCCTTGCCGCCGCCTGCGCCATCGGATGGCTTGCGCGAAAGCACTATGGCACGGGCCTGGGCTTGCTCGAAAACCCGGGCGTGCTTTCCCCGCTGGTCTTCTCAACAAGCGTCGCCGCCATCGGTTTTGCCCGCTCTGCCGGACCCGACATGCTGTTCAGCGCGTGCCTGGCTCTTGCAATGACCAGCGCCGCCTGCGCGCTCCGACGCAAGGGTGCGCTGCGCTCCGATCAACTCCGGCTGCAGGACGATTCCCTTCCCCTATTACTGCTCGGTGTTTTTCTGGGACTCGGAGTCCTTGCCAAAGGGCCCGCCGCACTTGTCCTGGCGGGAGGTGCGATTTTCTTTTGGGCGCTTGGGACAAAACAATGGCGCGCCGCCATGCGACTCTCTCACCCGCTGGCCATCGGCGCGTTTGTCGTCGTGGCGCTTCCTTGGTACTTGCTGTGCGCGCTGCGAAATCCGGATTTCTTCCGTGTATTCCTCCTCGAACACAATTTTCAGAGATACCTGACGCCTGAATTCCATCACCCGCAACCGTTCTGGTTTTTTCTCCCGATCGTGCTGGTTGCGCTCTTGCCGTGGACGGTCCTCCTCTGGCCCGCGACGCAACAGGCGGCGCGACTGTGGCGTGAAAGATCGTGGCACAGCTCTCCGGGCTTCTTCTTCGCGTGCTGGGCAATCTTTCCCGTCCTGTTCTTCAGCTTTTCGCAATCAAAGCTTCCCGGGTACATTCTTCCATCGATTCCTCCGTTTGCTCTTCTGCTCGCAGCCGCCCTCAAACGCGTGGCTGGGGCGGACGTACCGGAGCGGCCGCGCAATCTGAAACTTATCGGCATTGCCCTCGGGTCGACGTGGATTGCGCTGGCCCTCGCCGCGCTGCTTTGGGCGCACCGGCTGCCGCAAACTGCACGGGACGCCGCTGGGCGCGACGTCTTCGCAGCCGCAGGCGTTGCCGTCGCCGGGGGACTCGCTGTGACAGTCCTTGCCATGCTCGGCAAGCGCGGGTCCGCTGCGTTGACGGCCCTTCTCGCTGTCCTCTGCGTCGAAATAGCTGGCGTGCTCATCTTGCCGCCGCTCGGCGCGTCATTCTCCGCGAGGCCGCACGCACAGCTCCTGCGCAACGACGCGCACCCCGACCGAATCTTCAGCTATCGCCTGCCTCGTTCGTGGAACTTTGGGCTTCACTTTTACATGGGACGTGAATTGAGCGAATGGTCTTCCTCCGACCCGAACGCCGCGCTCGTGCTCACTACTCCGGATGGCTTGCGAGAAATCCAACGGCTTGGACGCGTCCATGGAGAACTGAACGAATCCTTCCAAGGAATCGTTTACGTCTCGGTCGCTCCAGCGCCTCGCTAGCGGGCAGTCGGTGGGATGTACTGCAGGAAGAAGTTGACGATCTGGCTTTCGTAGGCCTTGCGATCTTCGTCCGACATATCCCGGTAGCTCCCCCGCACTCGAACCATCTGCTTGGGGTCCGGAGCGGCAACAAAGATCTTCAGCGTCTCTTCCGCGAGCATCGGCCGATCGTCCGCCAGGATAAAAAGCTTCGGAATCCCGCGCGTCGAGGCCAGGCGCGTCGAAACGGGCGGCTCGTTCCGAAACGAGTAGTTCAACATTCGAAACGAAAAATCGGAAAGGCGCAGCACGTACGGGAGCGCCGTCAGCCCTGATTTCTTGACCTCGCTCTGTAGCAGGTGCCGCGGATCGTCGTACGCATCGTCAACCGCGAGCGCAGCGATTCGCGGGTCGCTGGACGCCACCTCCAACGCCGCGTACCCTCCCATGTCAACGCCCCAGAGTCCGAAATGCTGACCGTCCACGTCATCGCGGGCGGCAAGCCCCTTGATGGCCGCCCGGAGCTCCCCCGTTTCTTTGTACCCAAGCGTCGTCGTGCCTTTGCTCGTTCCATGCCCGGCGAAATCAAAGAGAAATACGTTGAACTGGTGCTCCTGCAGCGCCGTCACCAATGTAAGCACATCGGCCCGCTGCTGCGTGTATCCGTGGCACACAACCACCGTCGGCGCGCCCCGCAGCCCGGGGAAGAACCAACCCTCACGCGAGCCTCCGTCTGGAAGGTCGAACGAGAAAGTGGTCGGGTGGCCCATCATGATGCTCAGATCGAAGACCGCCGGATTTCGGGCAGGATGGATGATTTGGTAAAGCAGGAACCCGGATATCGTCGAAACCGAAACTACGGCGAAGAAAAGGAGGGCCAAAAGCGCTGAGAGAATCTTGGTAATGCGCGTCGTGGGGTAACGCAGCTGGGATAGGCCGTCCATCCGGATAAGTATAGGTGCGACGGTCTCGAACCGCGCGTCGCGACGCACGGAATGTTAGCACAGCGTAACTCGCAGCCCGCCCCAGTCTCTGCTGGCCCCGTAGGCGGTCAGGCTAACCTATTCCCTACCGAGAGACGCCCGAGGCCCGCACCAAGGTCCCGAGTAGAAATCGCGCCGGAAATCCTCGATAATGAATGGGGTACGATCACGGGCTCTCATGCACATCGTTGATCTCCGCCAAGTCCAATCGCGTTCCCTGGAAAACCTCTTCCGGGAGGAAAGTAAGCACTGGCTCGACGAGCTTCATTGGGACTACCGCCCGTCCATTGACCTGATCCGCAGATTCGTTGATTCGAAGGTGCTCGGCGGCTATGCGGCAATCGAGAATGGCAGCCCCGCAGGCTACGGCTTCTACGTTGTCGAGGACCGCAAGGGGTTGATCGGTGGACTTTTCGTTTCTTCCAAGTACGCGCAGGCCCCCATCACCCGCGAGCTGCTCAGCGAAATGCTGACCGCCCTCCGGGCCACTCCGCGCTTGGAGCGGATTGAAGCGCAGCTGATGCCCTTTGGAACAGAGTTGGATCCTAGTTTTCTCTCACAGCACTTTCGGCTGCACACGCGCCAGTTCATGCTTCTTCTGCTTGAGGAAGCGCGCCTCAGTGGCAAGCCGGTCTCAGGCGGTTTGCGTATCGAACCGTGGACCGACCGGGCCTTCGATTCCGCCGCGCGCCTCATTCAACTCGCATACGCCGACCATGTGGACGGCAAAATCAACGACCAGTATGGCAGTCAGGCCGGCGCATTGAAGTTCCTGCGCAACATCGTGCTCCTGCCGGGATGCGGCCAATTTCTTTCAGAGGCTTCCTTCCTGGTGCGTCCTGCAACGGGCGACCAACCCATCGGAATGGTTCTCACATCAACCGTTGCCGAGGGCGTCGGACATACCACGCAGGTCTGCGTCACACCCGGCCATCAAGGACATGGCGTTGGGCGGCTGTTGATGGAACATTCGATCGCCGCTCTTAAGAAGCGCAATTATGGAGCGCTATCCCTGACCGTGACCTGCGTCAACAAGCGCGCCATCGAGCTTTACGAACACCTGGGGTTTCGCACCCTGAAGACCTTTGCGGCGGGCGTCTGGACGGCTTAGAAAGCCTACCTCTTTGCGCGTTCCTTCAGCAGGCCTTTCAGTTCATCCATGAATTCCTTCACATCCTTGAAGTCAAGATAGACCGAAGCGAACCGCACATATGCAACTTTGTCGAGCTTCTTCAGGCGCGACATCAGAAGGGCGCCAATTTCGCTGGTCGTCCGCTCTCTTTCCGGGGCCTCGCTGACGAACGCTTCCGCCTCATCCACGATCGCCTCAAGCTTCCCCACCGGCACAGGTCGCTTCTCGCACGCTTTTAGCAGCCCCTGCAAGATCTTTTGTCTCTCGAATTTCTCGCGGCGCCCGTCTTTCTTGATGACCATGTAGGGGATTTCATCAATGCGCTCGTATGTCGTGAATCGCCGCTTGCATTTGAGGCATTCGCGCCGCCGCCGTATCAAGTCGCCGACGCGCGCCTCGCGCGAGTCGATCACTTTGTCATCCAGATGGGCGCAGAAGGGGCACTTCACCGGAGAGTCTCCCTTGAGGAAGCGCGGCCCGCCTCGGAAAGCAGCTCCGGTTTACTCGCCTTCTCTTCCGCTTGTGCCATTTGGCGCAACTCGCCCATCGACCATCCTTCACGGAACAACAGCGGCAGGCCGACGATCGAGCAAGACGCGAAGCTCACAAGCCAGAGCATGATCGAAGCAGTCGCTGCGGCTTCCTTTTCTACTCCAAAAATCAGCGTGAACACAAGAAACGCCGCAAGCTGCGCCCCTCCTCCGACACCGGGCAGCTGGATCGCCGAACCGACCAACGAAAAGGCAAACACGAGCGTCACATTGCCGAGAGACAACTCAGAGAGTCTTCCCGGGAATGCGTGAATGACGATCCAATACACAAGCGTGACGAGGATCCAATGCACGGCCGTATAGCCCGTCAACGTGCCGAGATCGCCCGCTGTTCGAATCCCCTGCAAGCCCTCACTGAACCCTTCCAGCAAGCGAACCACCCTGCCCCGCCAGCCCTGCCGCCATGCAGATTCGTGGAGCCTGCGCCCGAGCCACCCGCCGCCTTGAAACCGGAAATAGACCAGGAAAATCATCATCGCCGCCAGTACCGCAAACAGCAGCACTCCAGCCGATCGCGCTACGTGCACGAGGCGCATCGCTAATGCGCTGGAAGTCTCGTGGTGACGGAATAGCAGAAGCGCCAGGCCGGCGATCACGACGGTCGCAGCAATATCAGCCACCCGCTCGAGAACGTAAACACCGAACATTCCCGCCATTGAAAGCGAATTTTTTCGCGCGATAAGGACCGGGCGAATGGGTTCGCCGGCGCGTCCGAGCAAAAAGATGCACGTAAAACCTGTTAGCGTCGCGCTGTATGTTCTCCAAAAATCAGCGTTTCCGAGCCACCGGCAGAACCGCACCCAGCGCAATGACCGTACGGCAAAGCACGCATAGATGGTCACAACGCCGAGGGCCAGCAACCCGATTCGCGCGCTCCGCAGCGCCTGGGCCACAGCGCTCCAATGGAATCCTTCGAGCGTTATCGAGTTCCGAAACCTGTAGAAGAAATAGCAGACGGCGAGGACCGCCAGAAGCAACAGAAGGTATCGTCGAATTGTGCGGGACATCCGGCTCGAACCGTAGCAGCATGCTCAGGAGAGTGTCAAGCCACCCTGCGCAACCCACATCGCCTGTCGCGCCAGCCGGACTTGTGTTTTCAGCTACATGCCGCCTAAGATGCCGGGCGGCGCGGAACATTTCGGCCCCCGTTTGCGTTCCTTCCTTTGAGGCCGCAGGGGAATGCAGGTTGTGAGGCTAAAAGCGATTGCAGCCCGATGCCCAACTGGTCGAGTCGTGCCTGCGGGGCGAAGGGCTGGCTTGGGAGGAACTGGTGCGGCGGCACACGCGGCGTGTCTACAACCTCTGCTATCGGTTCACGGGGAACGCAGCCTCGGCCGAGGATTTGAGCCAGGAGGTTTTCCTGCGCGTGTATCGGACGCTCGGGAGCTATCAAGCCGCGCAGGGCGGGTTCCCGACATGGCTGACCAGTGTCACGCGAAACCTGCTTGTGGACCACTATCGCCGCACGCGGCGAGATCGCCTCACCGATTCGATCGACGACGCCATGCCGCAGTTGGAAGAGAAGAAGGCGCCGGGCCATGCGCCGGACAGGCTTGCCATGGCATCCGAGCTCAGTGCGCAGTTGCAACGCGGCCTGGTTCGCCTCTCTCCGGACCTCCGCGAGGCGGTGATCCTTCGCGACCTGCAGGGCTTGGAATACAACGAGATCCGAAAGATCTTGGGCGTCCCGGAAGGCACCGTGAAATCAAGAATCAACCGCGGACGAATCGAGTTGGCGCGAATTCTGGAAGAAATGGGCGTGCGTCCGGCATGAGGACCGCACGCGGAGAATGTGAGCGCTAGATGGACTGGAACTGCATAGCAACGGAAGAGCGGCTAAGCGATTATCTCGAGGGGACGCTCGCAGCGGCGGATGCTTCGGCTCTCGCCGCGCACGCCGCGGGATGTGCGCGCTGCTCGGCTTTAGTCGCTCGGGTTGGCGGCCTTATCAGCCAGATGCATCAGGTGGACCTGGTCGAAGAGCCGCCTCATCTGATTCGTGGAATCCTCGATGTCACCATCGGACCGCGAAAGCAGAAGCAAGCGTGGGAGGGATGGTTCTCGTGGGTTCCCTTGGTGTGGCAGCCGAGGGTGGGCATCGGCCTTGCGACGGTCGCCGCTTGTCTAGCAATCGTGCTCCACGCGGCGGGCGTGAACGTGAGGGACGTGAAGATGTCCGACCTTCGTCCCGCAAACGTGATGCGTGCGGCGAACCGTCAGGCGCATTTGACCTACGCCCACGGCGCGAAGTTCGTGAACGACTTGCGCGTGGTTTACGAAATTCAGTCCCGGCTCACGCCGCAGACAGAGCCGGAAGCGGCGCCATCTCCCTCGCCCGAGCCGCAGCCTACCACGGTTGACCCGCGGGAGAAGTCGCAAGCGACGCCGCATCCGAACCATCGCGAAGCGCGCAGACTCAACGCCCCGACGTATGTGCTGACCAAATACACGGCCCAGGATTGGCCCGGCACGACCACCAGGAGACGCCTATGAAATGCGCAGTGCACACTGACGTTGACGCTACCGGATATTGCCGCAACTGCGGGAAGGCGTTGTGCCCGGCGTGCACGCGCGAAGTTCGCGGCGCTCTCTACTGTGAAACGTGTCTATCAGGAATGGTTACGACACCTCCGGGGCAAGGAGCACGTGGGGCCAAAGACTTCCATCCCGCTATGGCTTTGGGGCTCGGCTTCATCCCGGGACTTGGCGCCGTCTACAACGGCGAATACGTGAAGGCGCTCATCCACGTCCTCATCTTCGGAGGACTGATCGCCGCGCAGAGCAGCGACATGCCGGATGCCTATCACGCCTTCCTTGGCATCGCCCTGGGGTGCTTCTACTTCTACATGCCTATCGAAGCCTACCGGACGGCGAAGGCGAAAGAAGCAGGCGAGCTCGCGCCTGCCCCGCTCCTCGGAGGGGCGGGCGAGCGCAGGCCGATAGGAGCAATTATCCTGGTTGCGCTCGGCGTTTTCCTGTTGCTCGCCAACTTCGGATTGCTTCAGTGGGATTGGCTTGCCAGGGCCTGGCCCGCCGGGCTTGTAATCCTCGGCGTGTGGCTGCTTGTGGATAAGCTGAAGAAGAACGCGTAGGAGAGAACCGATGCCTGACGTTAGCAAGCCGCGTTGCACATGCGCCCGTTGCCGCGTCCGCGGACTCATGGGCCCGGTGATGATCATCACCATCGGCGCGCTCTTCTTGATTGCCGAATATACGCGCTTCAGCTTCGGTGACCTCTGGCCCGTCCTTCTCGTTGTTGCTGGAGCCGTGCAACTCGTTCAATCGGTAGCATCAACCGAAGGCCACACAGGATCGTAGAAAAACATGAGCAATGGCGCACAGCCACGAAGCCATCTCTTCTCCGGCCTGCTTCTGATCCTGATCGGAGGAGTCTTCCTGCTGAGCCGCTTCGATCCCGCGCTCGGCATCGGCCATCTGTTCCGCGTTTACTGGCCCGTCTTACTGATCCTTTGGGGCGTCGCCAAACTCATTGACTACGTGGCAGCGCAAAGCGCGGGTCGGTCGCGACCTCCGCTTCTCACCGGCGGCGAAGCGGCACTCTTGATCCTCATCGCCTTCATCGCTTCGGGATTCGTCTTTCACGACTGGATTCGGGACCGCTACCCCGACTTCGATTTCGAAATGCCGCCCTTCCACCAGTCCTACACGCAGACCAGGGATCTGCCGCCGCAAACGATTCCCGCCGGTGCGCACGTGGATATTGAAACAGGCCGCGGCGACGTCGTCGTGACCGGAAGCGACGGACCCGCCCTGAGCGTACACGCCGTCGAATCGGCTTCCGGCCGCAGCGAATCCGCCGCCCGCGACCTGATGAAAGGTGTCGACGTCGTCCTCGAGCAAACGGCGGGCGTATACCGCGTTCATCCCGTCCAGAAAGACAATTCGCGATGGGCCGTGGGCGTGGAGCTGAACGTGATCCTGCCGAAAACGGCCAGCGTCACCGCCAGCTCTTCACGTGGCGACATACGAATTACGGGAATTAGTGGGAGCGTCGAAGTCCGCTCGCTGAGCGGCGATGTCGAAGTCCGCGACGCCGGCTCAGACGTCGCCATCGAAATGCAGAAGGGCGACGCTCAAATCGCGCGCGTAGCGGGCAACCTTCGAATCACCGGCCGGGCCAACCTTCTGGATGTCGCCAATGTCTCCATGGACATCTCCGACGTCTCTGGCGATGCAACCCTGGACGGCCCCTTCATCGGCACGCTCCGCATGCGCAATGTCGCCAAGGCGATCCAATGCACTACGCCGTGGGCCACTCTAGCCACGAACAAGCTCGCAGGACGCATCGAGGTGGACGCGGGAGACATGTCCATTTCCGATTTTGGCGGGCCTACTCGCATCACCGCCCGCGCCAAGGACATCAATCTCCAGAACGCAGCCGGCAGTCTCGATGTCTCGAACCGCTACGGCGACATTTCCGTGAGTTATGCTGCCCCGCCGCGCGAGGAAATTAACATCACGAGCGATTCCGGAAACATCAATTTGACCCTTCCCTCCAAATCGAGCTTTGAAATTTCCGCCGTTTCGCGCTCCGGCGATGTCGAAAGTGATTTCCAGAATGCATCGCTCAAGCCCTCACGAGATGAGGAGACCAGCCGATTTATTGGCAAGTTCGGAACAGTCGGCCCCACAATCAGCATCGCCACGAGCTACGGGACGATCCGTCTCCGAAAATCTCCGTAGCTCCCCGCATGGCAGTCTCTGCGTTCTCTGCGCCTCTGCGGTGAGCCTTGCGGTGTGGTCGAAGTTCTTGCAAGCGGGCCGGCTTGCGATTCGTCGGAAGCGTTCACTTCGTGCTGCGTCGCAGCTGATCGAGCGTCTCGAAAAACTCCGGAAACGAAACGCCCACGCATTCCGCATCGCGAATAATGGTATCGCCTTCCGCTCCGAGCGCCGCAACTGCAAGAGCCATGGCGATACGATGGTCGCCGTGTGGATCTACCTTTGCCCCGTGCAACTTTCCGGCCGCACGCCCTTCGACCCGCAGGCCGTCGGGAAACTCTTGCACCCGCGCGCCCATCTGCCGCAGCCCCTCGGCCAGCGTCGCGATGCGGTCGCTCTCTTTCACGTGCAGTTCCTTTGCGTCGTGAACTTCGATTCCCTTCTCCGTAAACGGCCCGAGCGCTGCCAGCATCGGAATCTCGTCAATCATCTCCGCGACCTGCGCGCCCGCAATCGTTCCGCCGGAAACCGCCGCATGCCGCACCGAAACGTCGCCGATCAGCTCGCCGCCCTTCATCTGCACTGTCGCAACTCGGATCGGCGCGCCAATCGAGGTGAAAAAATCGAGCACCCGTGCGCGTGTCGGATTCAGCCCGACGTTGTGCAGCACGAGCGACGACTCCGGGAGGACCAGCGCGGCAGCAATCAGGAACACGGCCGTCGAAAGGTCCCCGGGCACGGTGAGCTGGCGCCCTGTAAGCTTCGGCCTCGGATGGACCCGAATCGTGCCGCGGCTCCCCTCGACCTTCGCTCCGAACTCGCGCAGCGCGATTTCCGTATGGTCGCGCGTGCAGACGGATTCGCGCACCGTGGTCGCGCCATCAGCGTAAAGCCCCGCGAGGAGCACAGCCGACTTCACCTGCGCGCTCGGAATCGGCGTCGCATAATCAATCGCGCGCAGATGCCCGCCGCGAATCTCGAGTGGCGCGCAGTCGCCGTCGCTGCCGCGAATCTCCGCGCCCATCTGCCGCAGCGGCTCGATCACGCGCCGCATCGGCCGCCGGCGCAACGAGCTATCCCCGGTCAGCGTGGATTTGAACGGCTGCCCCGCGAGCACGCCCGCGAGCATTCGCATCGTGGACCCGGAATTCTCCGCGTCCAGCGCTTTCCTCGGCTCCTTCAACCCGTCAAGCCCCACGCCCGAAACCCTAACGCGCCCGTCGCTCGCTTCGATTCCGACCCCCAGCTGGCGAAGGCACTCGAGCGTGCTCCGGCAGTCGGCCGCAGACGCATAGTTCACGATTTCGCTTTGGCCCTCGGCCAGCGCCGCAAGGATTGCGTAGCGGTGCGAGATGGACTTGTCGCCCGGCAGCTCCACGATCCCGTCAATCTTCCCGCCCGGCGAAATGGATTTCTTTCCCATGCCGCGATTCTAGCACGCTCATTGCGGGCCACTTAGGCCGCTGGCGGCCCTCCCGCCATCTCCTTGACGAGAGACGAGAATCCTGCTAGAAACGTCATTCCGTCCTGCACTTTCTCGCAACAAAAGGCTCCCGTTCCGGGAGTCGTCATCCGGAGGAAGGAAACTGATTCTGGCTGAAAGGGCGGTTGCGGGTGTGGGTGGACACCCGGCGAGACTTGCGTCAAACGGGAATGCCTGAAAACCCCTGATGAAAAACCACGGAGGATTACGGATGCGCGTCAGAATCGCGGCCTTAGCCGCGTCTGTATTGTCATTTTTGTGGGCTGCCCCTGCTCACGCAGCGGAAGCTGCTGGCGGCGAAGCCAGCTTGAAGTTGCCAGACCTGAGAAGCGTTCCTGTCCTCGGAACGGACGGGCATCGTTTGCTTTTGTGGGGCCTTCTCTTCTGCGTTTTCGGCCTCGTTTTCGGCACGGTGATCTATGCGCGCCTGAAGAATCTGCCCGTGCACCGCTCGATGCGCGAAATGTCCGAGCTGATCTATGAAACCTGCAAAACCTACCTCGTGACGCAAGGGAAATTCCTGCTTGTGCTCTGGGTGTTCATCGCCATCGTTATCGTTCTCTATTTCGGCGTGCTCGCTCCTGTCCCCGGTAAGCCCATCACCACCACCTTGCCCATCATCCTGCTCTTCAGCCTGATTGGAATGGCAGGCAGCTATGGGGTCGCCTGGTTCGGCATCCGCGTAAACACGTTCGCGAACTCTCGCACCGCATTCGCTGGCCTTGCAGGAAAGCCCTACCCGATCTACCTGATCCCGCTCCGCGCCGGCATGAGCATCGGCATGATGCTGATTAGCGTCGAGCTCCTGATGATGCTGATCATTTTGCTGTTCGTTCCCGGCGACTATGCCGGGCCGTGCTTCATCGGCTTCGCCATCGGCGAATCGCTCGGCGCCGCCGCGCTGCGTATCGCGGGCGGCATCTTCACCAAGATCGCCGACATAGGCTCCGACCTCATGAAAATCGTCTTTAAGATCAAGGAAGACGACGCCCGCAACCCCGGTGTCATCGCCGATTGCACCGGCGATAATGCAGGGGACTCGGTCGGTCCCAGCGCCGATGGCTTTGAAACCTACGGCGTCACCGGCGTCGCGCTGATCACCTTCATCCTGCTCGGCGTGCCCAACCCGACTATTCAGGTGCAGTTGCTGGTCTGGATTTTCGTCATGCGCATCGCCATGCTCGTGGCCAGCGCCGCCGCTTACTTCATCAACGGCGCCATCGCCCGCGCGCGCTACGGAAATGCAACGGAGATGAACTTCGAGGCGCCTTTGACCTCGCTGGTCTGGATCACCTCCGCCGTCTCGATCGCCCTCACGTATTTGATTTCTCGCTACATCATCCCCGATTTGGGCGGCGACACCACGCAGTGGTGGAAGCTTGCGACCATCATCTCCTGCGGGACGCTTGCCGGCGCGGTGATTCCGGAACTCGTAAAGGTATTTACATCGATTGACTCGCGTCACGTGCGCGAGGTCGTCAGATCGGCGCAGGAAGGCGGGGCATCGCTCGGAATCCTCTCCGGCTTCGTGGCGGGGAATTTTTCCGCCTACTACTTGGGCCTGACGATGGTCATCCTGATGGCCATCGGCTACCTGTTCAGCACTGCCGGACTCGGCAGCTTGATGATCGCTGCGCCGGTTTTCGCCTTCGGCCTCGTGGCCTTCGGCTTCCTGGGCATGGGGCCTGTAACCATCGCTGTGGACTCCTACGGCCCTGTAACCGACAACGCGCAGTCCATCTACGAACTTTCGCTCATCGAGAACGTCCCTCCCGCCGAAATCAAGAAGGAATTCAATGTGGACGTCAACTTCGAGCGCGCCAAGCATATGCTCGAATCCAACGACGGCGCGGGCAACACGTTCAAAGCCACGGCCAAGCCCGTGCTGATCGGGACCGCCGTTGTAGGTGCGACGACCATGATCTTCTCCATCATCATGGCGCTCACGAACGGTCTCAAAACCAACGTCGAAAAGTTATCGCTCCTCCACGCGCCCTTCGTTCTCGGATTGATCACCGGCGGCGCCATGATCTTCTGGTTCACCGGCGCCTCGACTCAGGCGGTTACGACCGGCGCCTACCGGGCCGTCGAGTTCATCAAAGCCAACATCAAGCTCGAAGGCGTCACGAAGGCCTCCGTCACAGACAGCAAAAAGGTGGTTGAAATCTGCACCCGCTACGCGCAGCGCGGCATGCTGAACATCTTCATCGCCGTGTTCTTCGCCGCCTTGGCGTTTGCCTTCGTCGAACCTTTCTTCTTCATCGGCTATCTGATCTCGATCGCCGCGTTCGGCCTCTATGAAGCCATCTTCATGGCCAACGCCGGCGGCGCTTGGGACAACGCGAAGAAGATTGTCGAAGTCGAGCTGAAGCAAAAGGGTACGCCGCTGCACGACGCCACAGTCGTCGGCGACACGGTCGGCGATCCGTTCAAGGACACATCCTCCGTCGCGCTTAACCCCGTCATCAAGTTCACCACGCTCTTCGGGCTTCTCGCCGTCGAGCTGGCCGTTTCGCTCACCTCCTCGCAGGGGACCATGCGGCTGACGCACATTCTCGCGGCGGCGTTCTTCGCCGTCTCGTTCATTTTCGTGTACCGCTCGTTCTTCGGCATGCGCATCAAGGCCGGAAACGACTAGGGCCAATCCGGGTGTGCCAGATCAATTGATTAGGTTCTGAGTGGCCTCGGCGCCTGGCTGATCGGGATGAAAGGCCAATCGCTGCCCGTTCGTGGATCCGCTGGAAGGTCTGCCGTAGGGGCACAGCATGCTGTGCCCGGCGTCGATTCTTGGCTTGGTCTTAAGACTCAGCGACTATTTCTCATGGGGTCAGCTAGCTGCCGCTTTTTCTTCGAAGTCAGCTCGCGGACGGAGTTCTGGCACGAACCGCGAGACTACGCCTTGACTAGCCCAAGGAACTTGGCGGGATCGTTCGCGAAGCCCGGGAAAACCGACTTGAGGTCGCGGTCACCCAAATGCTTCGAAATGATTTCGCTGAGCACGCTGCGATAGTCCGTAGTGACCGCAAGGTCGCGCCCTTCATATAGCTGTCCTTCGCTCATCCCCGGCCAGCGCGTGTAAACCTTTCCGCCCTTCACGCCTCCGCCCATCACGAACATGCAATTCGCGTGGCCGTGGTCGGTGCCGCGGTTGCCGTTTTCGTGTGCCGTGCGGCCGAACTCGGACATACTGACGAAGACGACATCTTCCATCCGGTCGCCCATGTCCTGATGAAACGCCGCAATCCCTTGCCCCAAATCGCGCAGCAGGTTTGAAAGCTGCCCCTGCACGCCGCCCTCATTCACGTGATGGTCCCAGCCGCCGCTATCGAGGAACGCCACCTCAAGTCCAACGTCCGCCTTGAACAGTTCCGCGATTTCCTGGAGGCTCTGGCCAAACCGGCTCTTCGGATACTGCGCGCCGTTTTCCGGCTCGTATGTGTCCGGATTGATCTTCTTGAGTTGATCGATCGCCTCGAATGTTTCTTGACCGACTCCGCGCAGCGCCTGATCAACGGTCTGCGCATACATTGCTTCGAAACCGCCTTCGACCGTTTGCTGCGGGCCGTACATCTTGAACTGCTTCAGGTCGGGAATCGCAACAGCGGGCGCAGAGCCTTCGAGCGTCCGCGGAAGATAGGGACCAAACGCGACCGCGCGGAACGGCGACGATTCCGGCTCCGGCATCGACTGCAACGCGCGGTTAAGCCAGCCGTCCTCGGTCGCCTTTATGCCCGGCGTTCCGGATTCCATGAAGTCTTGCGCATCAAAATGCGAACGCGTCGGGTCGGGCGAGCCGACGGCCTGCACGACCGCAAGCTGGCCATTCTGGAAGAGCGGCTGGAGTGGCTGGAGGCTCGGGTGCAAACCAAAGAAGCCGTCGAGATCGATCGCTGCATCCTGACCGCCACGGCGCGGCTCGGGAATTGCGATCGTGGGCCGTAGCCGGTAGTAATTCTGCTCCGCGAATGGGACGACCACATTCAGGCCGTCCATCGCACCGCGCTGAAAGAGCACGACCATTTTCTTCGTGCTCGGCTCCGCAGCAGCCGCCACCGCGCGCTGTAGAAACAAAGGCAGCGAGGCCACGCCCAGCATGGCAATTCCGCCGTTTTTCAGGAAGTATCTGCGCGAAACCTTCATTGCAACCTCCCTCGCCGGTTCTAGCGGCGCTGAAACTCCGGCGCGCCGAGAACAAGACCGGATAAAAGCCCTTCGTTCACGTGCTCGACCGGATCATCGAGTCGCGCCTGCAAAATCTGCGGATCCTCCAGGCGTGCCTCAAGAGTTTGACGCGTTTCGGGCGCCACCTCGCCGCCCAGGAAAAGGTCTAGCGCACGAGAAAGCGCCATTTGCGGATCCTTCGCCGCATCGTCGCCGAACAGCGGACCCAGATCGACAACGGCGCCTGCCATATGGTCTGTTGCGAGGGCCAGCGCGAAATTCAGCCGGTTCAACAGCGCGCCTGTATTCACCCACGTCTTGGCCTTGTCCGAGTAGCCCGTGGGAGGCTGGCACTGGAAGAGCGGCTCTCCGATCCTCCCGACCCACGTGACCGCCGGGAGCGTCGTGTTCAGGTCCGCGTTCAAGGCGCGCGCTGTGCTCGCGACCAACTCAAACGGAGTCTTTACCTTGGCCCGGTACGCATCCTTCGACCAGAATTCCGGCGAATAGATCATGGTCTTGAGGACGGTCCGAATCTCGCCGCCGCTCGATTCATAGCTGCTCGCCATACGATCCACCAGCGTGCGCGGCGGATTGTCCGAGACAAAGTGCCGGGCAAGCTCTGTCGAGACGAACCTTGCAGTCCGCGTATCGGACGCGAGCATCTTCAGGGCTTCTTCGCCGTCCTTTTCTCCGCCGTAGTTAAACGTACGGCCCATGATCACTTTCTTGCCCTCGGTGTGAAATTCCGGCCGGAAGACGTATTCCGGGTCGCGTCGCGGGGCACGGATGGTCCAGCCCGTAAGGCACTTCGCCATCTCGATCACATCCTGCTGAGTGTACCCGGCATCCACGCCGACGGTGTGCAGCTCCATCACCTCGCGCCCGTAGTTCTCATTCAGCCCGCGATCCTGGTTCTGGTTTTGTCCGTTGCCTTGCTGGCCGCCAGCCCCGGGGAACGGCGGAAAGACTCCGCCAAACCCGCCGCGATACCGCGCGCGGCGCATCGCCGTCTCCTCCTGAAACTGCTTGAAAGCGACTGGATCGACGCTCAGCCAGTTGTCGAGATAGAAGAGCATCGCCGGGCTCTTCGCCGTGGCGATGAGCAAATCCTGAAATTTGCTCATGGTGTGCGGGCGAATCGTGTCGCGCACATAGGACGTCAGCATCCATCGCTCGGCGCCCTTCCCCTCGAAGACGTTGAAGTGGTTGAACCAGAAATCTTCCATCACGGCTTCGAGCTGGCGATTGCTATACACGGCGCGATCCAGCTTCGCCATGGATAGCTCGGCGACGATTCGGTTCGGCCCCTGGATCTTTGCGAGCAGCTCCTGGCCTTTGTCGAGATTGTCGTTCCCCGTCTCCATCACGTCGCCCATGGCCTGGCGGCGCTTATCCATGAGGTCCTGCTTGTACTCCTCCTTGGTTTCGCCGGTTTGCTTTGCGGCAACGTTCGGAGGGGGAAATTCATTGAGGAGCTGCTTCGAGGAGAGCTTCAGCGTCGGGTAGTACTCCAGACGCTTGTCAAAGGCGGAATCGTCGATGGAATTGGGATCGAGCTGCTGGTCAACCCACTTCTCAAGGCCAATTTCGCGAACCCGTTCGACATCACCCGCGCGCGGCCCGTAGCCTAGGCGGTTGAGCGCATGAAGAATGGCCTCATCCTCGGTTAGCTCTGTGATCGGGAGGCGACCCTTGAGCTTGGGGGCAAGCCCTGCTGCGTCCGAGTTCGTGGAGGCTTTCTTATGCTTATCAGGCGAGCCGTTAGGCGCCGCAACCGCGACTAAAGCTGCCAAAAGCAGGCTAAAAGTGGCCGCAACGAGAGAATGCTCCAGTCTCATCTTGCGGCAATCCTTGCGAGGAGCCGGACGCGGTTTTGCCTTCCTCATGGCCTCGTCCCAATACTAACCCCGTAGAGATCGAAAAGTTACGCCGGGGCCTCGCACCGTGAGCAAACAAGCACAGGCAGAGCCCCCGCTCCCTGCTACGCAAGGGAAGGGGTCAAGCCTGGCGAGCCGCGCGAAAGCCATCAAGCGTCCAAAAATCCTGCGCCTCGTCGTGGCGCAATACGTAGTAGTTGCCGTCGTCGGCAAGGACTCGGAAATAGCTGGCGTCCGGGGAGTACCAGCGGTCATCGAGTTCCTGGACTTGGAACTCGCGCCCGCCAAGGACGAGACGGAGAGGCCGCTCGTCCGCGCGGTGGCCCGCATAACATTCAACGCGAATTTCGCGCATCGCGCCTCCGCGGCGTGGAAGGATTTCCACCGCCGAAAACGTTGCTTCTGTGCACAGTCTAGCAGCTTTCAGGCGAGCGCGTAATCGAACCGTCAGCGAAATTTTTCTTGCAAAGCGGAAACGGATTCGAGGATGACGTGGCCGACGATGGCAATATTGCGCGGGCTGAGTTTGTCGAGGGTGTCTTGCGGGGTGTGCCAGTAGCCTTCCTGCATGTAATCATCGAGGTCAATGATGTCCGCAGCAGCGACTCCGCGGTGCGTGAAGGGGTCGTGGTCATCGCTTATGGGTCCCGTTCCATCCGAAACGAAGATGCTGCTGTAACCGAGACGGGCGCTGGTTTTCCAGACCAGATCAACGAGCCACTTCGTAGAACCGGCATCGCGCTTCAAATGGACGTCCTTCTGCCCAATCATGTCGGCGAGGATGACTGCGCGAATGCGCTTGATATCTCCGGAAATCGCCAGACGCGCAGCCAGTTCGCGGGAGCCGTACGTATTGTCATTGTTCGTGTCCCAATTCACGAGAGCCTCTTCGCCATCGAGAAATGCGATCCAGACGGCGTTCGGTTGAGGCTTCTTCGCACCACAGAGGAGCCGCGCCATTTCGAGCATCAGCCCGGTGGATGAGCCTCCGTCTTCGGCACCGACGAAGTTGTCCATTCGCTTCGTGTCGTAGTGCGTCAGCAAGAGGATAATTGCCTGCCCCGTGCCGGGAATCTTGGCGACGATGTTTTTCATTGCGAGAGAACCGATGGGCGTTTGCGCGTGGAAGGCATCCTCATCCACAGCGCAACCGAAGCCTTGCAACTGCGCGCGAATATAGGCTTGGGTTGCGCGGATGGCGTCGGAATCAGGAGGACGCGGGCCGAAGCTGACAAGCTTGACGACCTGATCGTAGGCTTTCGCGCCATCAAAACCACCAGTCTGGGAAGCAGGCGGCGCGACATCATTGGGCGCAACCGTGGGTTGAGAAGCTTCGCCGGGCGGCGCTGCGGCGACAGACGAATTCGGGGCCGCGCTCTTATTGCACCCGGCAAGGAAGAGGACGACTAGCGCGGCAGAGCACATCACAGACAATCGCCGCAAACTCGCCACGCTAGCTGGCCTCGCCTTCGGCTAATGTGCGGGCGCGCTTTCGGCGGACGACGGCATAGGAGACAAGAACGCTCACGAGATATAGAGCGGTCATCGTGGCCATGAAGATCAGCATCGTTGTGGCGTCCGGCGTGGGGGTTACGAATGCCGCCACAATCGTAATCAGGAGCAGGGCATAGCGAAAATTCTTCAGCAGAAATTTCGGCGTGACGATGCCAAATGCTGAAAGAATGAAAACGACGACGGGCATTTCAAAAATGATTCCCAGCCCGACGAGCACGATCACGATCAAATCGAAATATTCATTCACGCTGATGAGCGGCCTGATGGGCCCGTCGCTCAGGAAGTGAATGACGTACGTAAGCACCTTCGGAAGCATGATGAAGTAGCCGAACGCGATTCCGGCGAGAAACAGCACCATCGAGGAGCCAATGAAGCTCGCCACGGCGCGGCGCTCGTGCTTGTACAGTCCCGGGGCCACGAACAGCCAGACCTGATAGAGCACCCAGGGCATCGCGATCACGATGCCGAGATAGAAGCCGAGGCTGATGATCAGGCCGATGCCGCCGACGGGGCTGGTGTAGTAGAGCCTGTCTTCTAGCTGGTTTGCGCGGAGCGCGACCATCATCGGCCCGATGATCAGGTAGATGAAGCGCTTGGCGACGATCAGCCCAACCACCATTCCGATGCCGATCGCAGCAAAGGCGCTGATCAGCCGCTTGCGGAGTTCGACCAGATGGTCGAAGAAGGACATCGAGCCGCCGGGTTCTTCTTCGGCGCGCTCGCGGGCGGCGCGGTCAGGCTGGGCGGGCGCTGCCATCGGTCACTTGGTCGGAGGGCTTTTCAGGCTCTGAGGATTGGGAAGGCGCCGCAGCCCCCGGCGTTTCGAAATCCAGTCCCTGCAGGTAGGGATCTTCCATCGAATACTTGGTGTCTGACGGCTCCAGCGTGCGCGGTGCGGGGAGGGCCGCAGCATTCGGCGGATTGGACGGTACGGTTCCGGGAGCGCTGGGGGCGGCTTCGGTCTGTGCTGGAGGCGTCGCTGGCGTGGCAACCGCTGGAGACGCGCTCGAAGCGGTCGCATTGCCGCCGATCCGGCGACTCTCGGCTTCGCGCTCGAGATCACGCATGTGGGCGTCAAAACTCGAGCGCAGGTCGCCCGTAGCGCGCCGGAACTCGGCCATTACCTTGCCGAAGTTGCGCGCAAGCTCAGGCAGTTTTTCCGGCCCGAAAACCACCAGGACGACGATGAAAATGACGATGATGTGAGGGATGCTCAGCATGATCGAAGACGCGCCAGCCCGCTGATTTGCTCCAATTTCGCATCATAGAAGAGCGCCCGAAACGTGTCAAACCAGGGCGCGCTCAAACGGGGAGCGGCCTTGTACATCGCGTCTTCGAAGGGCAGCTTCACCGCAGAGACGCCGAGTGCGCGGAGAATCTGTGCCGTGACTAGTACCGACTCTGCGTTCTCTGCTCACCTGCTGTGAGCCTTTCGCCGTTGTTTGCGCTCTTGCGGACTCGAAACAAGCCGGAGAGGCGGATCGATCTACTCCACCGTTCCGCAGGCGATGTCGCCCCGGAAATTCTGCTGACGGAGCCGAAAAGGACGCACCAATCGAGTGTGCTATACTGCGCTTCGAGGGGCAGAGAGAGGCAACATGGAACCGACGAGACCGGCAGCATCCGCACGCCAATCCGGAAATGCGCAGACAGGGCCATCCTCCGCGTCATCGGTGCGCGGTCTGGTTCTGCTGGTGCTGGTTCTCGTGTGCTCGGCGCTGCTCGGAGGCGTCTATGGCCCCGCCGCGCAAACGACAGCCGCGAGCTCGGACGACGTCCAGGATTCGGTGAAGACATTTACAAGGGTGCTCGCGGTGGTGGAGCGCAACTACGCAGACCCGGTCGACACGGACAAAGCCATATACGACGGGGCAATCCCCGGGATGCTGCACGTGCTCGATCCGCACTCGAACTTCTTTGACCCGAAACAGTACGCACTGTTTCGCGAAGAGCAAGAGGGAAGGTATTACGGCGTTGGGATGGTGGTCATGCAGCGGGAGAACCAGACCGTCGTGCAGGCGCCGTTCGTCAACTCCCCCGCCTACAAGGCCGGAATTCGTCCCGGCGACACCATTCTGAAGGTTGACGGGAAGAACTGCACGGGACTGACGACCTCCGAAGTAGCCGACTTGCTGAAGGGACCAAAGGGGACGACGGTTCACATCTCCCTCGGGCGCGAAGGCTGGGACAAGCCGATTGAAGTGACCGTGGTGCGCGACGAGATTCCGCGGCCCGGTGTCGAGTACTTCACGATGGTCCGGCCTGGGGTTGGCTACGTGCGCGTTTCCACATTCAACGAGACGACTGATGCGGACCTTTCCGACGCTTTGAAACAGCTCGGCGTCGGAAAGCTCGATGGACTCATCATTGACCTGCGGGGCAACGGCGGAGGTTTGCTGAACCAGGCTGTGGGCATGGCCGACATGTTCCTCGACAAGAACGAACTGGTGGTCTCGCATCGCGGGCGCGCGTCGGCGGAGCGGCCGTATTACGCCGTGCGCGGGAATCAGGGAGTCGAGGTTCCGATTATTGTCCTGGTCAACTCCGGAAGTGCTTCAGCCTCTGAAATCGTGTCCGGCGCGATTCAGGATCATGACCGCGGATTGATCGTCGGGGAAACCAGCTTCGGAAAGGGACTCGTGCAAACGCAGTTTCCGCTGAGCGAAGACACCGCCCTGCTCCTGACCACGGCGCGCTACTACACCCCGAGCGGGCGCCTGATCCAGCGCGATTACAAAAACGAGACGCTCTACGACTATCACTACAATCCGAAACCCCCTGTCGCGCCAGAGGTGAAGCTGACGGACAGCGGGCGGCAGGTGTTCGGAGGAGGCGGAATCACGCCCGATATAACTGTGGCGACACCCAAGGCAAGCGATTTCGAGGATCTGCTCGAGCGCCGCGGGGCCTTCTATCCGCAGGGCTATTCCCAACCGGGCGTCGGCGATTTCGTCCGGTATTACCTCGGCGAAAAGCCGAACATCGTGAAGGATACGTTCACAGTTGATGACGCGGTGATTTCCGAGCTGCGAAAGTATCTCACCGACCAGCACATTCCCTACACGGAAGACAACATCCAGCAGAACATTTCGTGGCTAAAGTGGGAGATCAAGCGCGAAGTGTTCACCACCGTTTTCGGGCTGAACGATGGCTACAAGGTCGCGCTCGAAAACGATCCACAGCTCGACAAGGCCATCGAATCGATCCCGCAGGCCAAGGCGCTCTACGCGAACGCCCGGCGAATCGTCGCCCAGAAGCAGGGCGGCGACACTGACAGGCGCTAGATAGGTCCGGCTGAGTATTTCATCGCAACAAATCTCAAATAACTGGACTATGGCCTGGCGGGCTTGGAATCGAGCTCGGCCAGCACGCTCTTTACCCCGGCTGCGTCGGGAGCGTTTGGAGACACCTTGAGGTATTCCCGCAACTGAGCCACCTGGGCGGGCACATTCCCCATCGCTTTGTAGACTTGCGCGAGCAAGGTGTGCAACTGCGGGAGGTGATGCCCCCTGTCTACCCTGACAGCGGCAAGCGCGTGCTTCTCGGCCTCCGGGAACTTTTGAAGATGAAGGTCCGCGTCCGCTCGATAGTAGAGCGAATACGGATTGCGATTCGGGTCCAGCGCCAACGCCCGATCCGACATAATTGAGACCTGCTGCCAATCACTCTCCGTCGAGGCCAGATCGGCGAGGCAGAGATAGGGCGGTACGTAGGTGGGATCGATATTCGAGGCGCGGGCGCAGGCATCGCGCGCGTCGTCTCTCTTGTCCTGAGCGTCAAACATCTGGCCGAGCACCACCCATGCGGCCACGTAGGTGGGATATTCCTCAATGGCCTTGTGCAAGTGGGCTTCGGCCTCCGGATATCGCTTGTCACGAAAGGCGCTGCACCCCTTCTGGTATTCCCCGCTCGCTTTCCCGGGAACGGCGAGCCTTACGGCGCTCACCGTGGGGCTGAGAACGCCCGTTTCCGTCCAGCTGTTGCAGGACTCGCTGGTCATCGCCGCGTTCATTTCCACAGCCCTGGGCGCCAGCGGGTCCGTTACCATGTCCCAAGTCACACTGTCAGACTGCGGAAAATTCGCATTGTCTCCAGCGTCCAGCTGCGTATGGGAACCGCTATTGGCTGAGGGGATCCCGGACGGCTGTGGTGGGGGAGCTTGCGCCAGAAGCCCTGGGGTCGCCAGGAATGCCGCAAAGAGAAGGAGAGCAGCGTTTGACAGAATGCGCGGGGCCGCTGGAAACGTGAAATCCTGGGTGCGGGTTCGGTAGCGACGAGGGCCGCTGCCAGCAGGAAGCCCGGGTTGGTTCCTGGTAGGCGTCACAGCAAAACTATCGTAATCCAAATCCTGAGGCAGCGGTGGAGATTCTTTGTCGAAACCGGCGCGTTCGCGAGGGGTTTGGTGGACGTGGGGGGGCTCGAACCCCCGACCTCCTCGTTGCGAACGAGGCGCTCTCCCAACTGAGCTACACGCCCAAGGCGAGCTTCATTTTAGCAAACGAGTGAAAGGCGGCCAATTCCGATTCGCGCATCACGTGCGGAAAGCAAAGGAACTGCGGGGCGACAGGCACATGCGGACAACAGAAGACGGGAGCTCCGCGAGCGGGGTCAGCTCGCCAAATCAGGGAGATGGTCCCGGGGTGTGGAGGAACCAGTCCCGACCTAGCGCAAATCTTGACTTCTCGGCGAAGCTCCCACTGTGTGTCTGGCGCGCGAGGCTACCCGGAGGAGCGATAGGGGGCAATACAGTGATTACCGGATGTGCGGCCTGGGTGATACGCACCTTACCAAGGCAGCGCCCGGGCTCCGGGATACCTTTCCCTCGAAGCAGTCTCGTCGCTCTCGCTGATTCGTTGCGAGACCGCAGCCTTTGTACTACGCTTCGAACCTGGCTCGTAGAGGATCTGCCCGTGAATCTTCTATTCAAACGGCTTCTGGCTTTTGCGGTAATTCTTTTTCTCGCGTGGTTCACGTTTGACAGCCCATACAGATTGCTTCTGTCCGGAAGAGCCATTGCAATCGCAATTCTCGTTTTCACGGCAGTATCGAGCGGGATTATCGGCGTTCAGATGCGCCGGAAGGTCAGGCGTGACCTCGGAAGAAAAGCAACCGAAGAGGACCTCACCTCGCTCGACACCTGGATGAAGGTAGACGAAGTCGAAGAAGAAAAGCAGCGGAACGATCCCCCCAAATAGAATAGGTGTGTTTTGACAAGAGAGCATCGAGCACCGCGCAGGGTACAATGGAAGTATGCCAATCAAGCTGATTGCGATGGATATCGACGGCACGCTGCTCGATAGCGCAGGTCTGCTTCCGGAGCGCAACAAGCAAGTGATTGCAGAAGCGGCGGCGAGCGGGATCGACATCGTGATTGTAACCGGGCGCAGATACCAATCGGCGCGGAGGCTTGCAGCGGGACTTGAATGCGATCTGGAACTGATCGTCAGCAACGGGTCCCTGATCAAGTCGCAGAATGGGACTACGCACTATCGAAGGCTCCTGCCCGCGGGCACGGCTCGGTCGGTGCTCGAGGCAACGGAGGACTTCCGGAATTGCGCCGGGGTCATCTTCGACCGGCCCGATTGGGGGCAGGTCTTCTTCGAGCGAATCGATTGGGAGGGGCCCTTTATCGGGCCGTATCTGCGCAAGTACAGAGAACAGGTGGAGGAGATTCAGCCGCTGACCGCGTGCCTCGACAGCGAAGACCCCGTGGAAGTGATGTTCGTGGGGGAATGCGAAGCGATGCGGCGCGCATTACAGATACTGCAGGGCCACCACGCATCCGAGCAATTCACGCTGGCGCTGACGGAGTACAAGGAGCGCGGAATGTCCATGCTGGACGTGCTCCGGCGAGGCGTGTCGAAGGGCGAGGCGCTGGCGGAATGGGCGCGGCGGCGAGGGATCGCCCGGGAAGAAGTGATGGCCATCGGCGACAACTGGAATGACCGCGAAATGCTCGAATACGCGGGGCTGCCGGTGGTGATGGCCAACGCGGTGGCGGAATTGAAATCACTGGGGTGGAGCGTTACGCTCTCGAACGATGAGTGCGGCGTGGCCCACGCCATCGAGCAATTCGCGCTCGGAAACCGCAGGGTGGGCGAGAGCGTCGAAACGCCAAGGGTATGAAAACCAAAAAGGGGAAGCCATGAGCATATCTCTGAGGGTCGGCCTGGCGGTGGCCGCTTGTTTCCTGTGCGGATCGGTTGTTCTGGCGCAGCAGGGCGCGCCGCCAGCGGGGCCGCCGATGGCCCAGGGCACGCCCACCATAACGTCCGTGCTCGATATGCAGCTCTCCATCGTGGAACGCGAAGTCACCGGGGTCGCCGAGGAGATGCCGGAAGACAAGTATTCCTTTGCGCCGACAAACGGCGAGTTCGCGGGCGTTCGAACGTTCGCGCAGCAGGTGAAGCACATCGCCACAGTGAACGACCGCTTCTTCGATTCGATCCTCGGCGTGACGCCTCCGGCAGCGCCAGACGAGGGAATCGCGTCCAACGGCCCGGATGCCGTTCAAACGAAAGAACAGATCCTCGCGTACCTGAAGGAGTCCTTCGCGCGCGGGCACAAGGCGATCGCGACAATCAATGCGGACAACATGCTCACGCCGATGAAAGACCCCGCAGTCCCCTTTCTGCGGACGCGCGCGGCGCTAGCGATTTTCGCGTGCACTCACGCCATGGACCACTACGGGCAAATGGTCGAATACCTGCGCATGAACGGGCACATTCCGCCCGCGAGCCAGCGGCGTGCGCCTGCGAATCCACCGCCGTCGAAGCCCTAGAACGAGAATGAGACTCAAGGCCGCCACAACCGTCGCGTTGATCTCCGCCGCAGGACTTATGGCTTCCGCGGCGCAAGCCGACTATGCCGTGCTGCGGTCGGGAGTGCGGCTGCACATCACCGGCTACGAAAAGGTCGGCGACAAAGTGCGCCTTGCGATTGAAGGCGGGGCTGCAGAGGTTTCGGCCGATGATCTCGTGACGGTCGAGCCGGAGGACACGTTTCAAGCGCTGCCGCCCGCGCCGGCAGGACCCGATGGCGCTTACGGAAAGCTGATCCATGCCGCAGCAGCAAAGCACGGCCTGGACGAAAAGCTGATCAGGCGCGTGATCGCCGTCGAATCAAACTTCAATCCGAAGGCCGTTTCGCGGAAGCGGGCGCAAGGATTGATGCAACTCATGCCGACGACTGCCGCGCGATATTCAGTGGCAAACATCTTCGACCCCGCCGAGAACATCGAGGCTGGAACGCACTATCTGAAGGATCTGCTTGAGCGCTACGGCGGAAATCTTGTCCTCGCGCTTGCAGCCTACAACGCGGGGCCGGACCTTGTTGATCGCTACCGCGGCGTGCCACCGATTGCGGAAACGCAGAACTACGTAAGGTTGATAACGTCGAATCTCGCCGCTCAGAACGTCAAGTAGGAAACCCGCCGCAGAGAAAGTGGAAAGGAATCCCCAGAAGGAATGGGGCACAGCAAGACTTCGTTCACATCGCTCAGTCCAGGGCAGCGCCCCTACATTCGGCCCACGACTACTGCGTAGCGGATTTTTCGCCCAGGCGGCGCATGCGCTCCTGCAATTTCTTGCGCAGCGGCGCAGGCGCGTTGGGATTGAACGCCACGAGGTACCACAGGGGCTGCGAACGGTCGCGGCTTAAGCGCGAAAGCGTGGCCGCGTCGCTATTCGGATGCCGCGCGATATTTTCGCGTATCGCCGAGTACGGGTGATGCGAGAGGCGGCTGAGCGTCTTAGCCGTGACTTTCGGATGCTCGCTGATCAGGCGCAGCAGGTAGTAGTCCTCCCTGGGCGCCTGGCGCGAGAGATGGTCGAGCGCGTCGGGCTTTACCTCGGCGCTCAAGACCGTGCCAACTTTCTCATCCCAGCCCGGATTGATGCGGTTGAGTTCCTGCGTTCGCGCATGAATCAGCTGCTCGATCACGCGGCGCTCCTGATCGAGTCGAGCCACCGGAAGAGCGCTGCGCTCGACGGAGTCGAGCACGCGCAATAGATGCTGCCTCTCTCCAAAAACGATCTGCGATGTACGCACGGACTTGCCTTTCGAAGGATTTCTCACCAGGTCGGAACGTCTCATGTGTAGCTCACCCCGCGAGATTCATGAGCTGCAGAAACTTGGCCCCGGCCAGCCCCGCGAGACCTGTGCTCTCGGAAGGCGGTGCGGCGCAGCCGAAGCGTACAGGGTCCCAAAACGAAACTGTAATCCCGGTAAACCTGCAGCGCAAGTGGATTGGCCGAGTGAGCGTTTTCGGTTCGCCGAAGCGGTGCGTAGCACTCCCTCGTAGAAAAGCCGCCTGCTTGCTGGCGCTGCAACCCATGGATGACGCGGAAATTATCCTGCGCCGCAATGAGCAGAGTAAAGCGAACGTCGGGCGCGTTGTTCCTCAGGGCGCAATAGATAGTTCTAGAACCATGCAAATTGGCCTGTCGGGCGGCTAGTTGCTCGAGGCCGGCTTGGGGGCTGTCGGGTCGGAGAATGGGATATCCGCAAACGCCACGCGGCGCCGGAAGCGCCAGTGGCCGTCTTCGCGGACAAGGGTGTCGTCGTAGTGGCCGCCGTACATGATCGTGGGATGGTTGTCAGAGCTGGTAACTACGAAATTCCAGCGGGACCAAGCCGTTCCTGTGTCGCCGTGCACGTCAATCAGGAAGTTTGTGAGCAAATGGTAGGTTGAACCCGGTCTGCTCTTTGCGGTAACGCCGAGGTTCTTCTCCATGAGCACTTGAATGGCGGCAGGTCCTTTGGCCGAACCAAAACCGCCTACCCATTCGCCGTCCCTGGCGAAAAGGTGCGAGTAGGAGACAAGGTCATGCGCGTCAAGATAGCGACCGTAATCAGTGAGCAGGGCGCGGATTTCCTCGATATCCTCGAGGCATTGAACGCGCCCGGCCAGCGCGGCTTTATCACCCTTCGGGCCTTGCTGGGCGCGGGCGGTAGAAGGAGCAAGCGCGACCCCAGCGAGCAGCAAGAGCATGAATGGAATGATCCAAGGGCGATGCAGCAGCAGATTCTTCATGGTTCGATTCCCTTCCCGCGCGGTTGATGGGACGGCGGCGCTGACGATATCACTCGATGGAGCCAACTTCAACGCGACCTGAATTCAGCGCAGAAACGGATTGTGTTCGCGCTCTTCTCCGATGGTGGTTGTATCGCCATGACCGGGGAAAACGGTCATCTGCTCAGGGAGGACGAGCAGCTTTTCATGAATTGATCGGATGATTTGCGGGAACGAGCCGCCGGGGAGATCGGTGCGGCCAATGCTGCCCTGGAAGAGTGTGTCGCCGGCAAGAAGAAGAGCCGAATCCGAGGCTTTCACATGCGCATGCTGACCGGCGCCCGGCTCGACGACGAGGCTGATGCTTCCCTGGGTGTGCCCCGGCGTGTGCAGCACGCGCGCGCAGAAGCTGCCCCAGCGGAGAACGTCGCCTTCCTTCACGAAATCTCGAATCTTCACCATCTCGGGAGTGGGAACGCCGAGCCATTGGGCCTGCTCGTCGAGGGTGGTGTAGAGACCGAGATCGTCCTTGTGAATCAGAACGGGGGCGCCGGTAGCGCGATGGAGTGCAGCGAGGCCGCCGACATGGTCAATGTGAGTGTGCGTGCTGACAATGGCGAGAACCTTTAGCTTGTGGCGATGAAGGATTTCAAGGACGCGTTCCACTTCGTCGCCCGGATCCACGACGATGGCTTCGTGCGTCGTCGGATCGCCAAGGATCGAACAGTTGCACTGGAGAAGGCCGACGGGAAGCACTTCGTGGATGAGTTTTGTGGACATGCAAGCTGAGTATAACAGGGCAACACGGAGGGGTTAGGGTGCAGGTGGCAGGTGGTAGGAGGTAGGGGGTAGGGGAACACATTAGACGCGAGACGAGGGGCCAACACGGCCGTTCATTCGGGGCGCTGGTCGGGCGGGAGAGCCGTTGCAACGAGAGATTCGACGCGCGAGATCAAATCCGCGCGGCTATCCATCGTGTATCGCGAAGCGTCCACTGCGGGAACAAACTGGACCGTGACTTCGCCCGGATGCAAGCGCCATTGGCCTCGCAGCATTCGCTTGTGCGCGCCGATGATTGCGACCGGCACGATAGGAACCCCTGCCTCGATGGCCATGGTGAAGGCACCTCGCTTGAAGGGTCGCAAACGGCCGTCGGGGCTGCGCGTGCCCTCGGAAAAAATGATGAGCGAAACGCCGTGCTTGAGGTCGCGCACGGCGGCTTCGACAACAGCCGTTCCTTCCCTGGCGGCGCGATCCACAGGGATGAAGTTCGCAAGGCGCATCCCGGCCGCAAAGATCGGGATACGAAACAGCGACTTCTTTGCCACAGTCGCGACGCGGCGCGGGATCGCCGGAAACAGCGCGAAGGGGTCAACGTTCGACGTGTGATTCGCGACGAAGATGCAGGCACCGGCGGGAATCTTCTCAACGCCTTCGACGCGGACGCGGACTCCGGCAATGCGATTTCCCAGGCGCGCAGCTTTCATGGCAACGCCGTACATGAAATCCGGGTTGCGCCTCATGACCGTCCAGAGAACCAGCCAGGGCAGGCACAGGATCACAGCCGCCGCGAGGTAAATGACGACGAATAACGTGCGGATCATCTAGTCGGTAGTTCCGCGGAGGATGCCTTCGCGGATGTGGCGCTGGCGTTCGGTCGGGTGAGCCATCTCAGAGATCATGTAGATGGACTCGGAACGCACTCCAAGCTGATACGAGACGACGAGTTCCCGGTCATCGCGCCTCACGCGTAGGTGGATTGTTTCACCCGGACTGTGGTAGCGGAGCGCGGCGGCGTCATCACGAGTCGCCGGCTTACCGTTCACCTCGAGAACAACATCCCCATCGCGCAGCCCGGCTGCCTCGGCCGGGCCGCCCGGTTCGAGCTCGGAGACGACCAGGTTTGTTTCGAAGGCCGTTGAAGGCCAGAAGCCGATATCGGCCGTCTTCGCGGTTTGCGTTCGCAGCTCTAGGCCGGCAAGCGCCAGGAAGGAGTCATACGGGATGTCGTCCGATCCGGAAACGTAGCGGCGGAAAAAATCCGCGAAACTCTTCCCTGTGACTTCCTCGACGACGCCTCGGATGCCTTCGCTTTCGTTATAGAAGCGATGTTGCAAGGGGTATTCGGCGTTCATGCGGCGGAGGACGTCGTCGAGCGAACTGTGATTCTCCGTGGCGTCGCGGATGGCGAGATCGAGAAGGACGCCGTCAATCTGCCCCTTGGTGTAGTAGGAAATGCTGCGATCGGGAGCGTTGTACAGCGGATATTTTTCGAACCAGGCGTCGAGGCTTGATTCTTCGACGCTCTGCCATTTGTGCGCAGGGCGGGATTCAAGCTCCGTGATCTGGTTGGCGAGATCGTTGAAAAACTGGCTCTTCGACCAGAGGCCCGTGCGCTCAAGCGTGTACGCGGCATAGGTGCTCGTGACGCCTTCGGCAAACCAGAGCGCGCGCGTGGGCTGCTCCTTCGTGTAGTCAACGGGCTCGAGCGCCTGCGGACGGATGCGCTTCACGTTCCAAGCATGGAAGAATTCATGCGCAGCGATCGCGATCGCGGAATCCTCGGTTCCCGAAGCGACGGCCGTGCAGTTGGAGTGCTCCATGCCTCCGCCGTTCGCGTCATTACCCGGACCAATGTGGAAGAAGAACGTGTATTCCTTTCGCGCATTGTCGAAAGGCGGGCCAGCCATGAGATTCAATTCGTAGCCGGTGATCCGCTCGAGGGCCCCCTGCAAGCGGCCCTTGTTCCAGTCGTTGGAGTCCACGACGACGTGGATGCGCGCGCCGCCGCTGTCGAAAGAAAAATCATCGAACAGTCCCACTTCGACCGGGGCGTCCACCAGAGCGTCATAGCTGCGCGCAACGAAGGAATTGTCCCCAGCACCCGAGGCGAGTTCCGCGGCACAGCGCCAGCCCGCGGGCAAATCGAGAAACTCCACAGAAACATCCTCGCCGCGGCGGTCGGGGACATACATCAGGATTTCAGCGAGATTAATGAAGGCGTGATGTGCGTTGAGTTGCGTGTTGAACGGGCCGGGATCGTCCCACTCGATGGAGTAATCCACAACGGTCTCCGGCGCTGCTGGACCCGTGTTCGACTCTGTCGAGTCGATCCGCCAGGTCTGATTGTCCAGCTTCGTGGACGTGAACTGCGGTCTGCCTGACGCATTGCCCTGCACACGAACCTCGCGGATGCGATGCGCGAAATCGCGCACCTGATAGAGGGCGTTCCACGCAGGAATCGCGAAGGTCGAGCCGACGGAGGCGTGCGGGATCGTCATCGTGACGCGAAACCGGTGGCTCTCGGGTTGGGCGAGCGAGACGCGATAGCTGATGGTGGC
>Ga0187769_10000086_pt1 | contig 46591 bp, 44 predicted proteins | sample 0116_SJ02_MP02_1_FD_133140 | JGI IMG/M metagenome (GOLD analysis project Ga0187769, IMG submission 133140) | Tropical peat soil microbial communities from peatlands in Department of Meta, Colombia - 0116_SJ02_MP02_10_MG | ecosystem: Environmental > Terrestrial > Soil > Wetlands > Peat | place...
CGTAGTGCGGCTCGTGTCTTGAACGATGACCGTATCTAGGTCACCTGTCGCCCGGCCCATATGGTGACACAGCAACCCGACAACCAACGCGCATGGCGATGATTGGTTTCACCAATTCGTGATTGGGCGCGTTGCGCAACGATGCCGTGCAAGGCCGGCCGTTCGACACACAAGACATGCCGCCGGCGGATCGCGCCGGCGCCGTCTTCGCCTACGAGTTTATCGCGTACCGGACGGTTCATGCCCAAATTGCTGCTCGACTGGGGCAACGGCGATCATATTGGCGGACGACCGGTCCCCTTCAAGCCAGTTGGTGCTCAGCGCCAGCGGCGGTGCAGCCACAGCCATTGCTCGGGATGCTCGCGCACCCAGCCTTCGATCACCGCGGTGATAGCCTGCATGGTGCCCCCGACATCGACGCGGCCGTCGGCGTCGCGCGCGGGCTCGATCGCCTCGGTGATCTCTCCCCAGAAACTGTTGCCGTCCGGCAACCGCACGACCCGCATGCCGTGAATCGGACATCCGGTCTGCCGGGCGAGCAGCGCGGCGAGCGGATTGGCGAGACACGGCCGGCCAAAGAAGGTGACCTCCACGCCTTTGCTGAAATACTGGTCGACCAGCATCCCGACATGGACGCCGGATTGCAGAAGCCGCGCCAGTTTCACCGGCGCATCGAGGCCGGTGCGCACCAATTCGCCCATCAGCGGCTCGCGCAACCGAGTCACGACCTCACCGACCGCGGCGATATTCGGCCGCCGGTAAAGAACGGCGGATTTGAAGCCAAGCCGCTTCGTCGCCAGAGCGGAAATTTCCCAATTGGCGAGATGCGAAGCGAAGCCGATGACCGGCCCGCTGTTGCGGATGCGTTGATAGCGTTCGAACGTTTCTGGCGAGAGCCGCACGGTATCCGGCGTCGATGGGCCGGCGCTCTCGATCTGCAACTCATCGAGATGCGCGAACTCGGCCGCCACCCGGCCGAGATTGTCCCAGACGCCGGCGAGGATCTGCTCGATCTCGGCGTCGGTTTTTTCGGGGAAGGCGGCGCGAAGGTTCTCGCGCCCGAGGCGGTGCTCCTGGCGCAGCGGGCCGAGCTTGCGCATCACGGCGCCGGCAAGGTCGGCAGTGCGCCTGCGGTCCATGCGCTTGACCGCATGCAGCGCGCCGATCACTGACAGGCCGACCGCCGCATCGAGCAGGACCTTGGAGCGCGGCGCGGCCATCAGAACGTGACGATGATCTTGCCGAACACCTGACGGCTCTCGAGCCGGGCGAGACCGCGCTCGAAGTCGGCGAGCTCAACCTCGGTGTCGATCACCGGCAGCAGTCCGGCCTCCATTTTGGCCAGGCTCTCGCCGATATTTCGCATCGAGGCGCCGAACGAGCCGAAGATGCGATATTGCTGCAGGTAGAGCTGAAACAGATTGATGTTGGTCGACTGGCCCGAGGTCGAGCCGCAGGTCACGAGCCGCCCGCCGCGTTTGAGACAAAGCAGCGAGCCGTTGAAGGTGTCCGGCCCGACGTGCTCGAAGGCGACATCGACGCCCTTCTTCGCGGTGAGCTTGCGCACGACGCCTTCGAACCGCTCGGTGCGGTAATTGATCACATGGTCGGCTCCGAGCGCTTTGGCTTTCGCCACCTTTTCGTCGTCGCCGACAGTGGTGATGACGGTGCAGCCGATCGCCTTCGCCATCTTGATCGCCGTGGTGCCGATGCCGGAGCCGCCGGCTTGCACGAGGATGGTCTCGCCCGGCGCGAGCTTAGCGTTGTCGAACAGCATGTGCTGGACGGTGGCGAAGGCAACCGGCGCGCAGGCGGCGTCACGGAAGCTCACATTCGGCGGAACGGGAATGACCAGCCGGGCCGGCATGTTGAGCAACTCGCGGGCGAAGCCGTCGACATGGAAGCCCATGATGCCGGCGATGTTTTCACAGAGATTGTCACGGCCCTCGCGGCAGGCCTTGCAGGTGCCGCAGGTCAGTCCGCCATAGGCGACGACGGGGTCGCCGACTTTGAACGCGGTTACTTGCTCGCCGACCGCCACAATCGCGCCTGCCGCTTCGACGCCGACGATCAGTGGCAGCTTGCGCTTGGCGAACGCCATGCCGCGCCAGCCCCAAAGGTCGAGGTGATTGAGCCCGATGGCCTTGATGCGGATCTGGACCTCGCCGGCCGCCGGCGCGGGTGGCGCTGCGGCCTCGCCAAGCTCGATCTTGCGGTCGGCGACAAGCGTGAGCGCGCGCATCGCGTGCATCGGCGGCCCGGCCCGCGATTCGGTGCCGAAAGTCGCTTCGGCGAGGCCGGTCACGCCGGCTCCCGCGCCATCACCAGGCAGACGTTCTGCCCGCCGAAGCCGAAGGAGTTGGAGATCGCGCGGTTGACGCACGCGTCGCGCGCCACGTTCGGCACCACGTCGAGCGGAATCGCCGGGTCGGCGACGTTATAGTTGATGGTCGGCGGAATGCGCTGGTGCTCCAGCGTGAGCAGCGTGAACACCGCCTCGACGGCGCCGGCGGCGGTTATGGTGTGACCGATCATCGACTTGTTGGACGAGATCGGGATGCTGCGGGCGCGCTCGCCGAATACGGTCGAAACGCCGAGGTGCTCCATCTTGTCGTTCTCCGGCGTCGAGGTGCCGTGGGCATTGATATAGTCGACGGCCTCGGGGGCGACGCCGGCATCGGCAAGCGCATTGCGCATGCAGGCGATGATCGGTTTGCCGTCGGGGCTCGAACGGGTGCGGTGGAACGAGTCGGATTTTTCGCCGCAGCCTTCGAGGATGCCGAGAACCCGCGCGCCGCGGGCGCGCGCGTGGTCGAAGTCTTCGAGCACGACCGCCGCGGCGCCTTCGGAAAGGACGAAGCCGTCGCGGTTCTTGGAGAACGGCTTGGAGGCGCGCTCCGGCGGATCGTTCTGCGTCGAGAGCGCGGAAAGCAGCGAGAACCGGATCAGCGATTCCGCCGTCAGCGAGCCGTCGGTGCCCAGCGTGAGCGCGGCGTCGCATTCCCCGCGCCTGATCGCCTCGAGGCCGAGCTGGATCGCGCTCGCGCCGGACGCGCAGGCGGTATTGAGCGAAATCGGCGAGCCCTCGGTGCCGAAATAAACGGCGAGCTTCTCGCCGATAATGGCGCAATTATACGGGCCATAGGCGCTCCCGAATTTGGGGGCGGCGCGCAACAGGTCGGAATATCGGGTATCGCCATTCGCGGCCGCGATCTCCGCGAGCTTGATCCGAGCCCGCCACTCGATCTCGAGCGGCGGCGAAGCCAGGAACAGCGGGCCGGGAAAATGACCTTTGGAGCCCAGGCCCGATTGCGCGATCGCCTCCTCGCAAGCAAGGCGCGCCATGCGCTCGCTATGCTCGGCAGGCGTCATCCCGTCCTCGAATTCAGCCTCGACCGCACCGGCGATCGTGGTGCGCAGGCCGTCCGCAGGAAAGCGCGAGATACGGCGAATCCCCGAATGTCCGGCGGTCAATTTCGCCCAATTGTCGGTCTTGCCGACGCCGAGCGAGGTGATCACGCCCATGCCGGTGACGGCGATGACGCGATGACCGGCCTTGTCCCGTGTCACTGCGCTTGTCATGAGTTTCCCCTCTCAATCGACCCGTTCGATCAGCGCCAGCCCTTCGCCGCGCCAGTTGCCGACATTGGTCACGACAATCTGCGACAGCCCAGGCGGGCTCTCGCCCAGGTCCCCGGTGCCCGTCGGAGCAAACAGCTTACCATGCTCGAGCGCAGCGCAGGCGATGCCCAAATTGGCGATGAACTGGGTGTCCACGCCATGCCCGATATAAGTTCCAGTATTGCGCACCGGAAGGCCGATTTCCTTGAGCGCGCGCAACTCGGCCGCCGTCGCCGGTTCAAGCCCGGCTGCGCCGGAGATGATGGCGGCGCGCGCGCGATCGACCTTTGCCGCAATCGATGCCCACTGCCGGCGCAACGTTGCCTCGATGTCTCCCTCGCGGCGCAGGTTACGATCGGAACAGACGGATGAAATCCGGGCGTACGCGCCGGCGCCGCGCGCCTGCGCATGCGCGGAGTTTTCAAGCACGAGGAACGCCCCCATGCTGCCGAGCGCGAGGCCGCCGCGCGGGCCGCGATCCCAAACCGGCGCGAATTTGTCCCTCAGCGGCACGCGACTGAGCTCGAACATCAACAGCACGTCCCAGCGCGAGCCGTTGTAGGCGCCGCCGACGAGCGTCATCTCGCTCTGTCCGGCGGCGACGCGCGCCTGTGCGATGCGCACCGCGTCGACGCCGGCAGCCTCCTCGCCAAGGAACGTACGCGAGGATCCGAGCACGCCATGCACAATCGAGATATTCCCGGCGAGCAGGTTGGGAAGCTGCGCCAGGAACAGGGTCGGGCGCAGGTCGTTCATCAGGCGCTCATTGAGGAAGGCGCCTGAATTGGCGCCCTTGCGCAGGTCGGTGAGGATGGCGGCGTCGGCTTCAATGTCGCGCTCGCCTCCACCGGCGGCGATGATCATGTCGGTACGGTCGAGCAGTTCGGCATTGCCAGCGATGCCGGCATCGCTGAGCGCAAGACCCGCCGCATAGACGCCGAAGCGCTGCCAGGGCTCCATCTGCCGCTGATCGCTCTTCTTCGGGATCTGCTTGTCGAGATTGATCGGGCGGAGCGGGTGCACGATGTAAGGCGCAAAGCTTTGGTCGTCATAGGCCGGCGGATCGCCGCGCTCGAGGTGGCTCCATGTCGCTTCCAGTCCCTCGCCCAGGGAGGTGAGAAGACCAACGCCGGTGATCCACACCTCGCGGCGTTCGGTCACCTAGCGAGCTCCTTGACCGGGATTTCAAGCCGCTCCGCCCACTCCAGCAGGGCTTGACGGAATTGCGGGCTCGGAAAGGGCAGGATGCGGAAGGTGAGCGCCGCATCGCAGACCACGGTGCCTTGGCGGCGTCCAGTGCACTTGGCGACGGTATAGCCCGAGCCCTCATGGATCACGGTTCCCTCGAACTCGAGCGCCTCGCCGGGAAAGACCAAAGTGCGGAATTTCGCGTCCTTGACGCCGACGAGTATTGGCATGGCGGTAAAGCCGCAGAGCGCGCTCGCCAGCCATCCGGTGGTCTGCGCCATGCACTCGGTAAGCAGCACGCCGGGCATCACTGGATAGGTCGGAAAATGACCTTCGAAGATCGTGCTCTCCCGCGGCACGGTGCATTCGGAGCGGACCGAGCGCTGCGCGGCGTCGAGCGCCACGATCCGGTCGACCATCTGGAAGTATTCAAGACGCATCCCTGGCGCCTCAGGCGCCCTTGGCCGCGATCAGTTCGTCTATCCGATCGCTCAGATTCTTCAGCACGAAATACTGGTCCGTCGTCGCCTTGCCGTCGTTGACTTCCTGAGTCCATTGCTCGAGCGGCAGTTTGATGCCGAACGCTTTGTCGATGGCGAACGCGACGTCGAGGAAATCCAGACTGTCAATCTCGAGATCGTTGATCGCGTGGCTCTCGGGTTTGATGTTCTCGCGCGGAATATCGCAAGTTTCCGCGATGATTTCAGCGATTTTGTCGAACGTACTGGACATCAGGCGTGCTCATGCGGGTGGCCGCGGGCCGGCACCGGCAGCTCATAAACGGCAGAACAAGCCCGATCCCCTGCGGGCCACTCAGGTCGTGGCTGCCCGTATAGCGAAGGACCTCGCCAAGTTCAACGGCGGCTTTCCCGCGTCGCACCGGCGCAAAGCGCGCTGATCTGCCGCCATTTCAATCGGTTGCGAAGTGTCCTAGAACCGCCGCGGCCCCCCGGTGCGCCCGCAGGCTGCGCTGGCGGCCGCCGATTTAAAGCCGCCCTGTGGATGGCGGTGCGCCACGGAGCAGTTCGGAGCAGGTCGATGACGAAACGCGCCAGCAAATTCCTCTTCGGCAGTCTTGCGGCCGCGCTCGGCTTCGCGGGCGCGCAGCTTGCGGCGGTCGGCGCTCAAGCCGCCGACTACGATGTTGGCAGCATCCATATCGCCCAGCTGTGGGCGCGGGCAACGCCGAAGGGCGCCTCGACGGCCGCGGGCTACATGGCCATCACCAACAACGGGAGCACCCCGGATCGGGTCAGCTGCGTGTCGAGCGATGCCAGCGCGCAGTGCCAGATCCACTCCATGACCATGGAAGGCGGCGTGATGAAGATGCGTCCGATCGAGGGTGGACTGGAAATCAAGCCGGGTGAGACGGTTGTGTTCAAGCCGTCCGGCGTGCACGTCATGTTTCTCGACCTCAAGCAGCCTTTGCAAGCCGGCAAGACGGTCAAGGCGACGCTCAAGTTCGACAAAGCCGGGACGGTCGATGTCGAATACCCGATCGCCGCAATCGGCGCTGCTGCGCCCGGCGTGCCTGCCGGCGGCGGCACGATGATGGAAGGCCATGGCGGCATGATGCAGATGAGCCCCAAACATTGAGGGCTAGCGCCGGCGGAGCGAATGACCGACGCTCGGCGCCGAGGGCGGCGACTGCCGCACGCGTTACGATTGATTAAGCAAAGTCGGCCTATACCGAGTTGAATGCCCCTCGGTTTTGCCGACATGAGCGACGCTGATCCAAGAGAGCCGCGCGGCGCTGGCGCGCCGGCCGCAGAAGCCGCCGCCGAGGCGCCGATCGCAGAATCCGCTGCTGCCTTGGCGCGGCCGCGGATCGCGATCTCGCAGGCGCTACGTAACAACTGGATCGAGATCTGGTACCAGCCCAAGATCGATCTCAAGCGCAAATGCCTCGCCGGTGCCGAAGCGCTCGCGCGCATCCGCCATCCGCAGTTCGGCGTGTTGCCGCCGGGCGGCTTTCAAGCCGAGGTCGACGACGAAGGCATCGCCGAACTGACGCAACAGGCGCTGCTGGCGACGCTCTGCGATTGGACGATGTTCGAGGAGGCAGGCTTCAATCTACAGCTCGCGATCAACGTGCCGGTCAGGGCCCTGTTCACGCTGCCGATCCCGCGACTCGTCGCCGAGTATCGGCCCAAATCCGAGCGCTGGCCCGGTCTCATCGTCGAAGTGACCGAGGACCAGATCGTGCGCGAGGCGGCGCTGGCACAGCAGGTGGCGGCGCAATTCCGCGTCAGCGGCATCTCGATCGCGATCGATGAATTCGGCGCCGGCTTTTCCTCCTTCGCTGGCCTACGCGACTTGCCGTTCGCTGAGCTCAAGATCGACCGCCGGTTTGTCGAGCATTGCGCAACGGAGGCGGCCGACGCCGCGATCTGTCAGACCGCCATCGACCTCGCCCACCGTTTCGGCGCCGCGGCCGTGGCCGAAGGCGTAGAGAATGCGGCAGACCTGCAGGCCTTGATCGTGATGGGCTGCGATTTCGGGCAGGGCGCGGCGATCGCGCCGCCGATGCCTAAGGACCGGTTTGTCGAGCTGTTGCGCCAGCGCATGAGCAAGCCGCGCGCGGCCGCTGCGAGACCCTCCGCCTCGGGCAGCCAGAAACACGCGGGCCGCGTCGCCTAGTTAGTTTTTCGCGCAGCAAGTTTCTTACTTGCCTCCAGGCTCGCGGAACGGCGCCGACCTGCCCTGCGGCAACGGCATGCGGAAGACGTTAAGCGTCATCGACACCATGACGTAGTAGCCGAGGATGCCGACCAGCTCGACCATGCCGGCATCGCCGACAAGCTTGTGCACGCGGCCGTAGGTGGCGTTGCTAACCCGTCGTGTGGCGTAGAGCTCTTTGACCAGCGCGTAGACCGCCTTCTCGTCCGCCGGCGCCGATTTCGGCGTGCGCCCGGCTTGAATATCGCGGATGGTCGCCGGCTTCACGCCCTGCCTCTCGGCGATCATGGCGTGCGCCATCCATTCGTACTGCGCCTTCCAATATTGCCCGGTGCACAGGATTGCGACCTCCGCAAGTCGCGGCGGCAGGCTGGTGCGAAAGCGCAGATGCGCGCCGAGCTGCTGCGCCAGCTCGCCATAGGCTGGCGCGTGCAGATAAACGGCAAACGGTCCCTCCATGATGAACCGGCCGCGCGGGCCGGCTTTGATCGCCTCGACCAGCGCGTGCTGTTCAGCGGTCAGGCTGTTTAGGTCGAGAGCCGGCAGCCGCGGGGAGGGCGGCCGGCGCGGCGATGAGGATGATTTCTTGGGCGGCATCTTCGGTGATGTTTTGGGCATGGATTTCCTCCGGTCGATCGCCGCTATTCCCGTCCGCGGCGAGCGCGACGCGGCGTCGTTTTGGCATCTCGCCGCGTTTTCCGCTAGGAACATGGCATGGCGGTCGTGGTAAAGGCCCTGTTCTTCGACGTTTTCGGAACGCTCGTCGATTGGCGCACCTCGATCGCGCGCGAGGCGAGGGCGCTGCTCGAGCCGCGCGGCTATGCGCTCGATTGGCTCGCGTTCGCCGACGCCTGGCGCGGCGAGTACCAAGGCGCGATGGAGGAGGTACGCGCCGGCCGCATCGGCTTCCGCAAGCTCGACGTGCTGCATCGGCGCAATCTCGATCTGATCCTGCCGCGCTTCGACGCCGACCGGCTCACCGAGAATGAACGCCGTGACCTCAACATGGTCTGGCATCGGCTCGATGCCTGGCCCGATGTTGTGAGCGGCCTGGCCCGGCTCAGGCGCCGCTATCTTCTCGCGCCGGTGTCTAACGGGAATATTTCGCTGATGGTCGATCTTGCCCGCCACAACGGCTTTCCCTGGGACGCGATCCTCGGCGCCGAGATCGCCGGCGACTATAAGCCGAAACCGCGTGTCTACTTGGCCGCTGCCGAAGCGTTCGATCTCGGTCCAAACGAATGCCTGATGGTGGCCGCGCACACCGCCGACCTGATGGCCGCTAAAGCCGTCGGTCTGGGCGCGGCCCACGTCGCGCGGCCAAACGAAAAGGGGCCCGGCCTAGGTGAGGCGAAGCCTAGCCAGCCGGTCGATGTCGCGGCGAAAAGCCTTGAAGATTTGGCTACGCAACTCGGCGTCTAATGTCGGTCGCCGAGCTTGCGGTTATCGTCCACGTGCTGCGGAAAAAGCTGCTGCCGCGCGCGAATTTTGATGGCGGCGCGGCGCATCTGCAACTCGAGGCGTCCCTCGATCAACTGGCTCAGATAGGTCAGGGCGGCAATCATGGTGCGCTCCCTGTCTTGGTTTGCACCTTCTCATAGCTTTACTTTATGGGGGCGCGGGGGAGGGAGAAGTGACCGGCGTCACAACAAGTCGCTTGTCGCTCAAAGCCTTGTCCGGTTCACGTTCTAAGCTGCCGATTAAAGTCGAACCCGCTGGCTCAGGCGCGCCGGCGCGAGATCACGTAGGATTCGTCGAAGAACCACAGCCCGCCGCGTTCGCGCAGCACCGAGCGTGTCGCATCGATATAGCGGCCGTCAGCGACCACCTCTGCGAGCCGGTCGTCTTCGACCTGCGCCACGTAGATCGCCGCATTCCACGCTGCGAACAACGTCGAGGTGCCGATCGAATCAGAGATCTCCGACGGCAGCGTGTGCATGACGTAGCGGAACAGCGACCGGTTGTCGGCGTAGGCATTGAAGTTGAGGTCGCGGGCGGCCGTCCCGAGCTCGTGCTTCACCGTTTTGAGGATCTGGTGGCGATCGTGGATAAAGGGGTGGTCGTCCGGCCAAACTTTCTGGACGATCTCCATGCCGGGGTCGTGGCCGTGCGAATGGATGGCGATGAGCCGGCCGCCTGGGCCAAGCGCGCGCGCGAGCGGCGCAATGACGCGCTTGGCCTTGAATTCGAGCGGGGAGCGGGCGCGATAGGGCTGCGAGGCGATCACCAGGTCGTAGTTGGCGAGAGTGCCGCCGGGTTTGGGAATAATCGGGTCGAGCAGAAAGCGGTGGTCCTCGCGGTAGATGACGAGCACGACCGGGCGCTCGTAGATCGGATTGCCGGTCCGCGCGCTCACCCCGGCCTTCCAGTTAAGGGCCAGGAACGGCTCGAGATCGATGATTTGCTGCTCGAAGCGGTGGGCGGAATTGCCGAGGTGCGGCAGCTCGTGCCAAACCAGGCTCGAGGCGGCGTTGAGCGATTTGACCGCGAGCCACGGCGCGTCGGCATAGGCGAGATTGGTGAGCACCAGGACCGTCGCCGGGTGCTCGAAGAATCGATCCGACATTTTCTGTAGCGTAAGACGGACGTCTTCGAGGCTGATCTCCTTGCCGACGGTGTAGAACGGCATGTGCGGGAAACGGTCGTGCATGGCGCGCATCACGCGCACCAGCACTGTGCCGTCGCCGACGCCGGCATCGAACACCCGCACCGCCGGCGGGCGCGGATGGATGTGGACAAGCTCCTCGGAGACGCGGCTCGCTACCTCCCATTTCTCGCTGCAGGTATTGACGAACAGCAGATATTTTTGCCGGTTGTCGAAGAAGCGGAAATTGCGCAGCGGGTCGGTCGGTCTCACCGGCTGCGTCGGCCCAAGCGGGGGCGCCGCCGGGCGGGCCTCGCGCGCCCGCTCAATGACGATCGGACGCGGCCGTTCCGGCGGATGCGCCGCCATGAAGCCTTGGATGCGATCGAGCGTGTCAGTGGTGATGCGCCCGCCGTTGCGCAGCCGGGCGGCGAGCTTGCCGTCGTTGACGGCGCGGCGCCCGAAGGTCGATTCGGCCAGACCGGTCTGCCGGCAATAGTCGGAAATTTCTTGGAGCAATTGCTGGGCGTTCATGACGCCGCTCCCTAACGTTTCCCCACACGCGCGCGGCTTTTTTGCGGGTTCGGGCGCGCGATTTTCGGTTGCGCAGCCAACCAACGCGCAGGCTCGCGGTCAACCACAATCCGGCCCATTATCGCAGTGGGCAGCGTTGTGGGATGCAGCCTGAGAACCCGATTATAGTCTGTCGAAAGCTTGTTTTTTGCCAGCCCTGGATGGTAGGCCCCGAATTGTCACAATCATGGTTCTGCTCACGCGGGGCAAAATCCCACCTGGTGGTGGGCAACGGAAGCAAGCTTGCGCCACTGTGCCCCACGAAACCCGCCACAATATTGCCTTCGCGCGGCCGGGGCGGCGCCCTTCTGGGTGTGTGGCCGCCGGGCTATGGTTCTATACAGGGAGCGATTGGGCGAGCCGGGATGCTCTGGGGCCGGAAACGCAAGACGGCTGCCTCAGCCGGGGCTGGTGCGGGGGATCGGCCCTCGCCGCTGAAGGAGGCAATGCATCAGGCGCGCGTCGAGGCCGCCGAACGCACCGGCGTAGTCGTCGACATGCGCGACGCCGAGCTCGCCCGGCTCGAATTGCTCAATGAGGCGCTCGATCCGCTCTTTGCCGAGGTTCCGCCGGAGATCGAACTGTTCGATCGCGGCCTGAGCCGCGGCGATACCCCGCGGCTGTGGATCGACGCCGTCGCCCACATTGCTATGGGGCGCGACAAGCGTGTCTACCGATTCCTGCACGATACCCGGGTCGGCCGGCGAGTGCTCGCCGAGTCGCATGAGATCGGCGCTATGGCCCAGGCGGTCACGGCCTATGTCGCCCGCCGCATCATCGAGCGCGACCGCGCGCTCGATGAGGATCCCGATTTCATCAGCCGCGTGCGGCCGCAGGCGGCCGCACGCGAGCGCCGCCGCCGGCGTTGGCGGGCAGCCGGCGCCTTCGTGCTCGGTTTTCTCCTCGGTGTGGCCGCGCTGGTCGCGGCGGTCTTCCTGCTGGCGCGCTAACTGGCCCGGCAGCGCCGCCTTAGCAAAGCGTCTCACGTTCGAGCTCGCTGACACTACCGTCCGCGTTGCGCATTCGCGTCGTCACCTCGCAGCGCCAGGCGCCGGGCTCACCGTCGATGCGGAAGATATTGAAACTGCCGGCATGTTCGCCGTGATGCGGCGCCCAGGCCGACGCTGACGGCACGCCGACCGTGGGAATGCTCCGGCGCGGCCCATCGAGCCACATGAGCGAGCGGCGATGATCGTGACCATGCAGCACGAGTTCGGCGCCCTTTGCCGCCAGCACCTGTCGGAATTGCCTGGCGTCGGTCAGCCGCCGCAAATGCCGCCTGGCGCGGCTGATCGGCGGATGGTGGATCAGCACGACCCGGAACCGTCCGCTGGTTTCGTCGAGGAGGGCGGCAAGGCGTGAGAGCTGCCTCTCGCCCAATCGCCCGGTGGCTAGGAGCGGAGCCGTCGGCACCGCCGAAGAAAGCACGATCAGCGCCACGGCATCGCGGCGTCGCAGGAACGGAAACGTGCCCGGCTCGGCGCCATCGTCGCCGCGCATATATTCGCCCCAGAACTCGGCTGGCAATCGCGCCGCGCCGGGCACATAGACGTCGTGATTGCCGAGGGTGACGGTGACGTCTGACGGCTGCCCCAGCGTTTCGAGCCAGTCGCGCGCCCGCGCGTACTCAGCCGGCAGCGACAGATTCACCAGATCGCCGGTCACCGCGATGTGGTCGGGAACGCAGGCCTTGAGGTCGCGCGTAATCGCGTCGAGGACCTCGGCGCGGTGTACTTTTTTGCGCCCACGCTGCCAGTTGATGAAGCCAAGGCCGCGCTTGTTGGGTAACTCCGAGAGCCGCGGCCGCGCCGCAAGATGCAGATCGGAAAGGTGGGCAAGCACGAACATGGCGCGCCGAGGATACGCGAATTCACACCAGCAATTGCGATTTTATCAGCCGTGTCTACTTGCCGCGGCGTAAACGGACTCCTTTGCCGGCCTTCCGGTCCCGATGATAGGTGAGCGCGAGCGCAATGCAGTGTCGCAGCTCGTCGGTCGGGACGGCGTCGCCATTGTCAAAGACGATGGCTCGGTTCTTATCGAACGTGAATTTGTCGGGATACCTGTCCCTGAACGTCTCGATCAGGTTGGTCTGGCAGTGAAAGTACATCGCATATTGGCCGCGCGAGCCCTTCGCATTGATCCGCACCGTGCTCCCGCTTCCCGATTCGGTCGTCAAATAGCTCGGCTCGCCCCAGCGCAGCGTCTCCTGCAGCTTGCCGACGCCGTCGGTCGCGGCAGCGGTGTCGAAAATAAGCTCGCGGAGAACGAGAAGCTGGCGCCGCACGTCCGCGGAGTAGCCGGCAAAGATCGCGGCTACGGCGGAGTCGTCGAATTTCCTGAACTTAGGGGTCAGTCTGGTCATGGCGCTGCGTATCGGTCCTCGCGGCCGAGAATTCCGGTCACGAGCTGCCGATAAGAATGCCGGCGGCAAAGACCAGCACGCCGCCGACCACAACCTGGAACGCGGCCTGCAGGAATGGCGTGTCCATATAGCGGGTGCGGATCCAGGAAATCGCTACCAGCTCGACCGCCACGACGATAAATGCGACCACGGTCGCAACGTAGAAATGCGGAATGAGATACGGAAGCGCATGGCCAAGGCCGCCGATTGCGGTCATGATTCCGCACACCGTACCGCGCACCAGTGGCGCGCCGCGCCCAGTGAGCGAGCCGTCATCCGACAACGCCTCGGCAAAACCCATCGAGATTCCGGCGCCGATCGCGGCGGCAAGTCCGACCAGGAAGGTCGACCAGGTATTGTGGGTGGCGAAGGCGGCGGCAAAGAGCGGCGCCAGCGTCGAGACCGACCCGTCCATGAGCCCGGCGAGCCCGGGCTGCACGTATTGGAGGACGAACATACGCCGCGCGGTCTGGTCCTCGGCCTCACGCGCCTGCGGCGTGATTTCCTTGCCTAGCTCATGCGCAAGCTTCTCGTGCTTGTTCTCGGCTGCGGCGAGATCGGCGAGAAGGCTGCGGACGGCGCCGTCATGCGCCGACTGCGCAGCTCGGGTGTAAAACCGCGCGGTCTCGTACTCCATTTCCTCGGCGAAGTTGCGCACCGCATCGAGCCCGAGCGGCCGGTTGAGCCAGATCGGACGCCTCGCCACAAAGCCTTTGACGTCCTGCCGTCGGATCAACGGCAGAAAATCGCCGAATTTCTTCCGGTACAGATCGAGCAGCCGGTCACGATGCCCGATCTCTTCCTCCGCCATCTTGTCGTACATCGCCGCGGTGTCGGGATAGGAAGCGCGCAGCCCGCCCGCGAACGACCGATAGACCCGGCTGTCCTCGTCCTCGTTGGAGATCGCGAGCGCAAGGACTTCCTGCTCGCTCAGATCGGCAAAGCTTTTCACGGCTCGGCTCGTTTCGGCTGGAAATGATTTAGAATGCTTCTAAACTCTGGCGCGTGCAATTTCAACAATCGTGGCCAGCTAATGCGACAGGCGGGACGATTTGGCATTTTCCGGGCAGACGATTTTTGCCATGGACTTTGTCACAGGCAATAGCGAAGGGGTGGAGGATGAAGCACGCGACCGCGGCAGCGCTTGACAGGCTGACCGCTCTCCTCGCCGACCTCCGGCAACTCGGACACCTGAAAGAAAAATCGCGCGGCGTGTTCTACTGCCGTTCGAAGGCATTCCTGCATTTTCACGAAGATCCGGCCGGTCTGTTCGCCGATCTTCGCACCGGATCGGATTGGCAGCGCATGCCGGTCAACAACAAGGTCGGTCAGGCCGAATTGTTGCGGCAAATCCGCCGTCATCTGGCCGCGTCCTAGTTCCCATGGCGAAGCGCCCCTCCGAATTCGTGCTCCGTCGCCTCCTCCACCTCTATTGGCGCTTCGCGCGCGGCCTGACGATCGGCGTGCGCGCGCTGGTCATCGACGCGCAGGGCCGGGTGTTCCTGGTCAAGCACAGCTACATCGATGGCTGGTATTTGCCGGGCGGCGGCGTCGAGGTGAACGAATCGCTCGCGGTGGCGCTGGCGCGGGAACTGCGCGAGGAAGGCAATATCGAACTCAACGGTCCGCCGCAGCTGTTCGCAATCTATCTCAACCGGCACATCTCGCGGCGCGATCACGTCGCGCTCTACGTCGTACGCTCGTTCACGCAGAGCGGAGTGCCGCAGCCGAACCACGAGATCGTGGCGCACGGGTTCTTTGCGCCTTCCTCGCTTCCGGACGATACGACCCGGGGAACCCGCGAGCGTATCGCCGAAGTGCTGTCCGGACACCCGGTCGCCGAGGTCTGGTGAAGCTCTGCCGCGGATCCTTGGCGGACATTACAGCCAAGTCATGTTTGCAAGTCATGTTTGACAGCCAAGTCATGTTTGACAGCCAAGTCATGTTTTTGCCGCGGCGCCAGCGGGCGCCGCGTCATCTTGTCAATTGGACGTGAGACATCGGCAACCTTGCCCGCGGCGCAGGCGTTGCCAAATACGGACGGCTGAGAGGGCGGTACACAGGAGTAATTCGATGCGCAGGAAAATTCTCGCGATCGCTGCGGCTGTCGCGCTTGGCGCGGCAACGATGACGACCGGCGCGATGGCAGCACACGGTGGCGGCGGAGGCGGTGGCGGCGGCTTCGGCGGCGGTCATGCTGGTGGCTTCGGCGGCGGCGGTCATGTCGGCGGCGGCGGTTGGGGCGGCCGCGGAATGGGCGGCGGTCCTAGTTTCGGCGCCCGCAGCTTTAGCGGACCCAACGCCAGCGGCCGCACCTTCAACGGGCCCAACGTCAGCGGGCGGACCTTCGACGGCCGCACCTTCAACGGCGCCGCCGGCAACTGGCACGGTGGCCGTTTCGACCACCATCACCATCGCTTTGTCAGGGACTTTGGCGGCGGCCTGTTTTTGTATGGCGGCGACTGGCCGTATGACTATGGCTATGACTACGGCTATTGCGACCCGTATAACTATTACAGCTATCCCGGCTGCTACGGCTATGGATACTGACGAATGGCGGATGCGCCGCGCTCGACTGGAGCGCGGCGCATTGGCCTCAGCCTAGCCGGCCGCGGTCGTGCGGCTTCGTAAAGTCGAGAAGTGGTCCGATCGGCACGATGCCGGTCGGATTTATGCTGCGGTGGCTGCCGTAATAGTGGCGCTTGATGTGATCGAGGCTGACGGTGTGGGCGACGCCAGGCACCTGATAAAGCTCGCGCAGATAGTTCCACAGATTGGGATAATCGATGATCCGCCGCAGATTGCATTTGAAGTGGCTGTAATAGACCGCGTCGAAGCGAATGAGTGTGGTGAACAGCCGCCAGTCCGCCTCGGTGATCCGGCGGCCGACGACGAGATAGCGTTGGCCTGACAGTCTTTGTTCGAGCCCGCCGAGCGTGACAAAGAGCGCTCGTGCCGCTTCCTCGTAAGCTGCCTGCGTGGTGGCGAAGCCGGCGCGGTAAACGCCATTGTTGACGTTGGTGTAAACAACATCGTTGATCTCATTGATCTCGGCGCGCAATTCGGCCGGATAATAGTCGGCGCTTACGTCGGTGAACGCATCAAACGCCGAGTTCAGCATGCGGATGATTTCGGAAGATTCATTGTTGACGATGGTGTCTCGCTCCTTGTCCCAAAGAACCGGCACGGTGACGCGGCCGGAGTAGCGTGGATTGGCAAGGAGATAGACCTCGCTGAGCAGCGATTTGCCGTTCGCGGTGTCGAGCGTCGCCCCAGGTCCGGTGCCGAATTCCCAGCCCATTTTGCCAAGGAGAGGCTCGACGACCGAGACCGAGGTCACGCCTTCAAGCTTCTTCAGCTTGCGGAAAATGAGGGTGCGGTGCGCCCACGGGCAGGCGAGCGAGACGTAAAGATGGTAGCGGCCCGCCGCGGCGGGAAATCCGCCTTCGCCCGTCGGACCGGGGCTGCCATCGGCGGTGACGAAATTACGAAACGTCGTTGGCGGGCGGATGAAACGGCCGTCCTTGACGCGCGACGGATCATCGTGTCGCCAAGCGCCTCGTTCGAGGAGGCCGAGTGCCATGTCGCACAAGTTCCCACTTTGATTGCCCGTTTAACTTATTCATTCATTCCGCCGGTTACAGTCCGGCGGCGAGTAAGGGCAAATGAACCGCAGCGGCTTGCTCGCGCTGGACCCGAACCGGCGCAGATGTAAATTGCTTCGTGATTCCGAGGTTTGCCTGAGCGCCACGCCGCAATGACCGATGTCTCCCTGACCATCCTGCCGGAGACCGAGGGCGACGCGTTCGCGATCGAGCGCCTGCACGAACGCGCGTTCGGCCCGGGCCGCTATGCCAAGACGGCATACCGCCTGCGCGAGAACATGGCGCACCGGTCGGAAGTGTCGTTCACCGCGCATATCGGCACGCTGCTCGTCGGTTCGGTGCGGCTGTCGCCGGTGCGCATCGGCGAGACCAAAGCGCTGCTGCTGGGCCCGCTTGCCGTCGAGCCGGCGTTCCGCGAGCGCGGCGTCGGCCAGGCGCTGATCCAGCAGGCCCTCGATGCGGCGCGCGTGCAGGGTCACCGGCTGGTGATCCTCGTGGGCGATGAGCCGTACTACGGAAAATGCGGCTTTCGGCCGATTCCGCCGGGCACCGTGGCTATGCCCGGCCCGGTCGATCCGGGGCGCCTTTTGGTCGCCGAGCTCGCCGATGGCGCCTTTGCGGGCGTATCCGGGCCGATCCGGCCCGAATGGGAGCCGACCTAGCGTCGAATTTTCTCCTCTAGCGCCCTTCGCGCGCCCAGGTGCCGGCGAGGCTGCCAAGGAGGAGCAGGAGACCGAGCAGCCCGGCAAAGACCGGCAGTACGCCGATGCCGCGCACCACGCTTGCGTCGCGCATTTTCAGGCCGATCCAATCGTCGCCATTGTAGGTGTCGCCCGAGCGCACCGCGAGGACGCGCGGCACGTCGAGGCCGTTGCCGTCGCCGAGCCGCCGCGAATCGCCGCCGGTCGCCGCCGCGATCGGCGCGAGCACGCTGGTCGTCGAAGTGACCTCGGCAAATTCGCGCGGATTGACCGGTCCGATATTGATGAGCGCGTTGAGCTTGCCGTCGGTGGCGCGCCACAGCCCGAGCTCGTTCGCGCTCACGCTCGTCTGCCACACTCCCGGCTCGAACGGCGCGAGCTTGAGCGTCTGCGCCGCTCCCGTGGGCGACGTCAGCGTCACGTCGGCGACGTCTTCGGCCATGGTCTGTCGCCGCACCGTGAGATTGTGGCCGCTGACCACGAGCCGCAGCGCTTCCTCCTCGAGCTCAGGCTCCTTCATCAGCCAGTGTGAGAGCCGTCGCAGCAGGTCGAGATGCGGGCCGCCGCCTTCAAAGCCGCGGGCCCACAGCCAGATGTGGTCGGACAGGAGCAGCGCCACGCGTCCTTCGCCCTCGCGCGAAAGCACGAGGAGGGGCTTGTTGTCGGGCCCTTGCAGCACCGGCATGCCGGTGTCGCCTCTGGTGTCGACGATGCGGAACCAGCGGCTCCACTGCGGCGGATCGCTGGCCGAGCCGGCGAGATCCCGCGTCACCGGGTGGCGCTTGCCGAGGTCGCTAAGCCGCGGATGGTAGCCCTGCTCGGTGACGTTGCCGCTCGGCTCCGCCGGCAGGATGGCGTCGAGCGGCGTGCGCCAGATGCTGGTCGGACTGGCATAATCCGGCCCGGCGGCGACCAGCACAGCACCGCCGTCGCGCACATAGCGCGTGATGTTGTCGAAATAGATGATCGGCAGCACGCCCTGACGCGCGTAGCGGTCGAAGATGATCAGCTGGAACTCGCCGATCTTCTGCTGGAACAGCTCGCGCGTCGGGAAGGCGATCAGCGAGAGCTCGTTGATCGGCGTGCCGTCCTGCTTTTCCGGCGGGCGCAGAATGGTGAAATGCACGAGATCGACGGCGGCGTCAGACTTGAGCAGGTTGCGCCAGGTCCGCTCGCCGGCGTGCGGCTCGCCGGAGACGAGGAGCACCCTCAGTTTGTCGCGTACCCCGTCGATCGAAACGACGGCGCGGTTGTTGACTGGGGTCAGCTCGCCGGCAAGCGGCGGGGTCTCGATCTCGACAATGTTCGCTCCGCCATGCGGGATCGGGATCTCGACGTTCTGCGGGGTCCCGACCGCAACGGTGCGCGTCTCCACCACGTCGCCGTCGCGGCGCACCGTCACCTCCGCGGTACGTTCCGATGCGCCCTGATCCTCGACTGCGTATCTGATCGTCTGCGGCTGGCCAACAATGCCGAAGCGCGGCGCGGCAATGAGCGCGATGCGGCGGTCGCGCTCATTCTTGGCTCCGGTGATGAGGGCGTGAACCGGCGCGGCAAAGCCGAGCGCGCCGGCATCGGCCGGCACGTCGTGCACGCGGCCATCGGTGATCATGATGACGCCGGCGACGCGATCCGGCGGCACATCGGCGAGGTTCGAGCCGAGCGCGGTGAAGAGCCGCGTGCCGTCGGTCTCGCCATCCGACTGACCGGCCTCGACCACGCGCACGTCGAGCCCGGGAATGCGGCCAAGCCGCTCGGCGATCACGGCGCGCGCCTGTTCGGTTTGCCGGGCGCGCTCGCCGAAATCCTGGCTCGGGCTCTTGTCGACCACGACCACGACGACCGAAGAGAGCGGATCGCGGTCCTCGCGGGTGAGCGATGGATTGGCGAGCGCCAGCACGATGAGGGCAAACGCCAGCGCACGTACCCAGGCGCCGCGGCTGCGCGAGACCAACAACAAGAGCGACAGGACCGCGCACGCCGCTGCTGCGGCCCACAAGATCTGGGCGCTGACCAGCGGGCTGAACGCGACACCGAGGTTCAAGTTAGTCCTCCTACTGCCCCAGCCGCTCGAGCAGCGCCGGCACGTGTACCTGGTCGGCCTTGTAGTTGCCGGTGAGCGTGTACATCACGATGTTGACGCCGGCGCGAAAAGCGAGCTCGCGCTGGCGCGGCTCGCCCTCGACCATCGGCAGCATCGGCTGGCCGTCGGGCCGCGTCGCCCAGGCGCCGGCGAGGTCGTTCGAAGTGATGATGATCGAGGAGACGCCGTCGCCGCCGCGGGCCGGACGCTGCGGCGCTTCTTCTTCCTCGTTCGCCGCCGGCAATGCTTCGACCCAGAGCTGGCCGGAGTTGAAGCGGCCGGGAAAGTCGCGCAGCAGATAGAACGTCTTGGTCAGGACGTGGTCGCGCGGCACCGGCTCGAGTTCCGGAAGATCGAGCGAGGACAGAATCTTGCGCAGCTCGAGCATGCCTGGGCTGCGCGTCTCGCCGCCCGCCCCGGGCGGCGAGACCACGGCATCGCGGGTGTCGAACAGGACGGTGCCGCCGTCTTTCATGTAGGCATCGATGCGCTTGAGCGCCGCATCGGACGGCCGCGTCGCGCCGGGAACGATCGGCCAATAGATCAGCGGGTAGAACGCGAGCTCGTCGTGCGAAATGTCGAGCCCGATCGGCTCGCCGGCCTCAAGCGCGGTGCGTTGCGCGAGAAACAGGGTGAGGCCACCAAGACCGGCCTTGCTGATCGAATCGACCTCGCTGTCGCCGGTGACGACGTAAGCGAGCTTGGTTTCGAGCGCCGAGCGCGGCACTTCGCTGCTCTGTGAATCCTGCGCTTTCAACTGCGCAGACGAAAGCACGAGCACCACAAAGATGATCGCCAGCGAAGCTCCGCGCGCGTAGCGCGGAATGAGGCGCGCGATGCCGCCACCGAGATAAAGCACCACCAGCGCATCGACCAGGAACAGCGCGAGCGCGGCGAGGAAGATCGGACCGCGCAAATCGCGCGGCTCGCTGTTGCGGTAGATCTCGCGGGTGGCCTGCGGCAATGCGCTGAAATCGAGCGGCGGCAGCCGATCGGCGGTAGCAAGCGTGTTCACCGCCAGGAGACTTTCCGGCGGCCCGTAAAAGCCGGGCGGATGGTCGGCGGTGGCGTTTGCGGAAAAATCGGCCGGCACCGGCCGCGCCGTCGGCGGCGGCGGAATGAAGCTACCGAAGCCATCGAGCACTCGGCCCGGGGCCAGCGCCTCGCGCACCTCTTTCGTTTTCGCGTTTCCGGCCGTGTTCGCATTGTCGGCTTTGTTGTCGGTCTTGTTGTCAGTCTTGGCGACATTCGCGGTGCCGGCAAGCGCGACGATGCGCTTGAGCATGTCGACAAACGCGCCGGAAAGCGGCAAATCGGACCAGCGGGTGTCGCCGGTGACGTGGAAAAGCACGATCAGCCCCTTGCCGCGCCGCGCCGCAGTGACGAGCGGCGTGCCGTCAGCAAGCGTCGCCCAGGTATTCTCGGTGAGGGCGGCGTCGGGCTCGGCCAGCACCTGGCGGCTCACGCTCACGTCATTGGGCACGGTCAGGCCGTTGAACGGGCTCTCCCGCGAAAACGCCGCGAGCGGTTGCGGCTTGTCCCAGCTCAAGGCGCCGCCGAGGGTGCGCCCGCCGCGACGCAGCTTGACCGGAACGAGATCGTCGTCGGAGGCGGCAAGGCGAGGGCCGGCGAACCGTACCAGCACGCCGCCGTCCTCGACCCAGCGGGCCAATCGATCATGGGCGTCGCCGGCGACATTGCCGACATCGGCGAGGACCAGCATCGGCAGGTTCTGGTCGATGAAATGCGTCACCGCCGCCGCCGGCGATTCGCCTTGCGCCAGCCGCACGTCGGCGAATGGCCCGAGCGCGCGTCCGATATAGTAGCTCGACGACAACAGCGGCTGCGAGGTGTCGGCGGTCGCGCCCGAGACCACGCCGACGGTGCGGCGGCTCCAGCGTTTGTCGAGCAATTGCACGGCGCCCGAAGAACGCTCGTTGGCGATCTCGATTCGCGCGATATCGTTGCGGATTTCGACCGGCAGATCGAACTGCGCTTGAGTCTCACGATCATCCGGCTTGAACGCGAACGCCGCCTCGCCAAGCGACAAGCCCTTGAGGTCGAGCGCCCGCACGGTGCCGGTTTCAGGCGCGCCCGAAGTGGCGCGCAAGACCTTCACACTCAACGAGCCGGCCGCGTTATCGGCCGCGGTGAGCGCCCGCGCGCCGGGAACGCCGCCGGCCACGATCGTAAGCGGCCGATCGCCAAGCATCTGGGCGAGGCTTTTGACGAAATCGGCGCCGGCGCCGAGATCGATCGAATCCGACAGCCAGATCAGTTCGATGTCGCGGGTGTCGGCGAGGAACCGGGCGATCGCGGGCTGCGCCTCCATCCGCTCGACGGTGTGCGGCGCGGGCTTGATCCGCTGCAGCCGTACTCGCGCCGAACCGGCGGTGGCGAAGGAAATATCACGCGGCCCTTCCGAAAGCGGAATGAGGGCGACCGCGCGGTGGTCACTCTCCGCCCGGGTGATAATGTCGTCGGCGGTGCGCAGCCGCGCCTCCCAACTGGCCGCGGCGGTCCAGCCGTCGTCCATCAGGATCGCGATCGGCCCGCGCGTCTTGGTGGTCGCAAGCGGCGGGTTCCACAGCGGCCCCGCGGCGGCGACGATGATGAGCGCGGCGAGCGCGATCCGCATCAGGGTCAGCCACAATGGCGTGCGCGCGGGCGTCTCGTCCTTGGGCGCAATTTCGAGGAGGAGCCGCGTCGGCGGAAAGTCGATGCGGCGCGGCCGCGGCGGGATCAAGCGCAGCAGCCACCACAGCACCGGCAGGGTCAACAGGCCGATGAGGACGAGCGGTTCGGCAAAGCCGAGCGACAAGCCGCCGATCATGCCGGTAACCTCGGCTCGGCCAAAATGCGCGCGCGCACGCCGGCGTCGGCGGTGCCCGAACCGATACGGGCATGAAGCGCGAGCAGAAGTTCGCTCGGCGGGCGGTCGGTGCGGTAGATCGCAAAGCTCCAGCCGAGCCGGTCGGTCTCGGCGCGGATCTCGGCGCGGTGGCGGCGCACCCGGGCGGCGTAGTCCGTCCGCCAGGTCTCGGCGCGGCCCGCGGTAATACGGCCGCCGCCTTCAGGCTCGACGAACTCGACGCGGCCCCAATATGGGAATGTCTCCTCTGCGGGATCGACGACCTGCACCACGTGGCCGCGTGCGCCGCTCCCTGAAAGCTGCGTGATCGTTCGCCGCACCTCGCCGATCTCGCTCCACAGGTCGGATAGGAGCACGACCTCGGCGAGCGGGGAGGGTGAGAATTTCGGCGGCAGGCTGGTGCGCTCGCCTTGATCGTGGACGATCGCCTGCGCCATGCGCTCGATGACGTTGCGGCTGCCGGTCGGGTGCATGAGGCCGGGAATGCCGACGCGCTCGCCGCCTTCGACTAGAATTTCGGCGAGCGCCAAGGCCACCACCAGCGTGCGGTAGAGCTTGGTGTCACGCACCAGCGGCGACGCAAATGACATCGACGGCGACCGGTCCGGCCAGATCCATACCGTGTGCGCGGCTTCCCATTCCTGCTCGCGCACATAGAGATGATCATCGCGCGCCGAGCGGCGCCAATCGACCCGGGAGGCGGGTTCGCCGGACACGAAGCGGCGATATTGCCAGAAATTCTCGCCAGGCCCGGCACGGCGGCGGCCGTGCAAGCCGTGGATCACCGTAGCCGCGACCCGCCGTGCCTCGAGAATGAGCCGCGGGATCGTCGCGGCGAGGGTGCGACCTTCGCCGACCGCACGCTGAACCGCGGGCCGATCATGGTGGAATGCGCGCCTGGCCTCGACCGCCATCCACTTATCCGATCTGTGCCTTCAGCCGGGCGATCACCGCCTCGATGCTCTCACCCTCGGCGCGTGCGGTGAAGGTAAGCGCCATGCGATGCTTGAGCACCGGCTCGGCGAGGTCGATGACGTCGTCGATCGAGGGGGCGAGGCGGCCGTCAAGGAGCGCGCGGGCGCGCACCGCCAGCATCAGTGCCTGGCTTGCGCGCGGGCTTGGACCCCAGGCAATGAGCTTGGCGGCTTCGCCCCCTCCCGGACCCGGCCGCGCCGACCGCACCAGGGCGAGAATCGATTCGACGACTGATTCGCCGACCGGCAGCCGCCGCACCAGCCGCTGCGCGGTCATCAGATCCTCGGCGGTCATCGCCGGCTTCGCCCGCGTCTCCTCCGAGCCGGTGGTTTCGAACAGGATTTTGCGTTCGGCGTCGCGGTCGGGATAGCCGACATCGATCTCCATCAGGAAGCGGTCGAGCTGGGCTTCCGGCAGCGGATAGGTGCCTTCCTGCTCCAGCGGATTCTGCGTCGCCAGCACGTGGAAGGGCTTCGGCAGGTCGTGCCGGGTGCCGGCCACGGTGACGTGCTGCTCCTGCATCGCCTGCAGCAGCGCCGATTGGGTGCGCGGGCTCGCGCGGTTGATCTCGTCCGCCATCAGAAGCTGAGCAAATACCGGGCCGGACAGAAAGCGGAAGCTGCGTTTGCCGGTCGGGCTTTCCTCCAGCACCTCGGTGCCGAGGATGTCTGACGGCATGAGATCCGGAGTAAACTGGATGCGCCGGGCGTCGAGGCCGAGCACCGTGCCCAGCGTGTCGACGAGCTTGGTCTTGGCGAGACCAGGGAGCCCGAGAAGGAGCGCGTGGCCGCCGCACAGGATGGTGACGAGCGCCTGCTCGATCACCTTGTCCTGGCCGAAGATGACGGTGCCGATAGCAGCCTTGGCCGCGCGAACGTGGGCCGCGGTGGTCTCGGCCGTCCGCACGATCATGTCTTCGAGCTTTTCAAGCCCTTCTCCGCCGGCAGCGGGCATGGCTAACTCCCTATCTTGAGCCGCATTTCGCATCGAATCAGATTCGCGGCACGCACACGAATGGAAGGAACGAGGTTTGCACCGCTTTTGGGCAGTGCAATATATGCGCCAACTGGCTGAAGCAGATCCTGCGCAGATACGCTCATCTGCCGGAAACTACTTGGACTTAGCGCGGCACGGTGCGGCGTGGTGATCACAATCCCAGGATTGACGCGCCCCCTGGAGATAAGTTCCACGGCACAGGTTTAGAGCAAACCATGGCGAAGGAAGGGCAATCGGGGCTCGAGGCAATGGCCGGCACACTCCGCCGCAGTGCGGGCAAGGGACCGCCGCCGGTCGAGCGCTGGAATCCGCCCTTTTGCGGCGATCTCGACATGCGGATCGCCGCCGATGGCACCTGGTTCTACCTGAAGACGCCGATCGGCCGGCTGCCGCTGGTCAAGCTCTTTGCCTCGGTGCTCAAGCGCGAAGGCGACAAATACTTCCTGGTCACGCCGGTCGAAAAATGCGGCATCCAGGTGGATGACGCCCCGTTTCTCGCGGTCGAACTCGATGTCGAAGGCTCTCCCGCTGGGCGGGTTCTCAATTTCCGCACCAATGTCGACGATTGGGTGCAGTGCGGACCGCTCAACCCGTTGCGCTTCGAGCCCGAACCGGCGACCGGCGGGCTGAAACCCTATCTTCATGTGCGGCGTAATCTGTGGGCGAAGGTGAGGCGGGCGCTGTTCTTCGATCTGGTCGAGATCGGCGAAGAGCGCGAGGTCGAGGGCAGGGCGATGTTCGGCGTTGCCTCGATGGGCGCGTTCTTTCCCATGGCACCGGCCGAGCAGGTGAGGGACTTTGCGTGAGCGAGCAGGCTGCGCCCGCGGCACGTCCGGCGGCGGATGACTTTTTCGAGCGCGCTCGCGCGCGGCTGACGCTTGAAGTGCCGCCGGCGCTCACCGATCCGGCGGCCCGCGGCGCGCGCGGCGATCTCGATCTCAATCCGGCGATGTGGGAGCGCGCCGGCGTCACCGCCTCAACGCCCGCGGCGGTGCTCATCCCGATCATCGAGCGCAGCGAGCCGATGGTGCTGCTCACCCAGCGCACTGAAGCGCTCGCCAACCATGCCGGGCAGGTCGCATTTCCGGGCGGCAAGATCGATGCCGCCGATACCAGTCCCGCGGCCGCGGCATTGCGCGAAGCCAAGGAGGAGGTCGGGCTCGCGCCGGCTCTCGTCGAGCCGCTCGGCTATCTCGATCTTTATCTCAGCTTCACCGGTTTCCGCATCTTGCCGACGGTCGCGCGGGTCAAGCCGGACTTTGCGCTCGTCCTCAATCCGTGGGAGGTCACCGAGACCTTCGAAGTGCCGCTCGCTTTTCTGATGACGCCCGCCAATCACCAGCGCAAGAGCCGCGACTGGCGCGGGATCACCCGCGAATTTTACGTAATCCCGTTTGAAAACCGCTACATTTGGGGAATTACCGCGGGTATCGTGCGAAACCTTTACGAGCGGGTCTATGGCCCATGATTCGGCCAATCGCCACCGAGATCGGGCTGTTTCTCACTCCTTTCATCCTTTATGCAGCGTTTCTCTTGGCGACGCGTTCCGGCATTCTTGACGCAAAGGCCTGGACGCCGCGGCGCCTTGCCGGCCTCCTCATTGCCTCGCTCATGCTGATGGTCGGAAGCTTCCTCGCGCTGGCACAGTTCTCCGGATCGCCGCCCGGCTCGACCTATGTGCCGGCGCATGTCGAAGGCGGCAAATTCGTGCCGGGGGCGACGCGGTGACGAAAGGCGCGCATCTCGGCGATGCGGCCTGGCTCAACGAAGGCGCGCTCGGACGCCTCATCGCGCTTCTCGATGGCGGCGGCGAGGAGGCGCGCGTCGTCGGCGGCGCGGTGCGCAACGCGTTGATGCGGCTGCCGGTCGAGGAGATCGATGTCGCGACCACGGCGCTTCCCGAGGAGGTCGTGCGCCGCGTCGAGGCGGCCGGCGGCAAGGCCGTTCCGACCGGCATCGAGCACGGCACGGTCACCGCCGTCATCGACCATCGTGCGTTCGAGGTGACGACGCTGCGCGAGGACGTCGAAACCTATGGCCGCAAGGCGCGCGTCGCCTTCGGTCGCGACTGGCGAGCGGACGCCGAGCGGCGCGATTTCACCATCAACGCGCTCTCGGCGTCACGCGATGGCACGGTGTTCGACTATGTCGGGGGCTTAGCCGACATTGCCGCGCGCCACGTGGGTTTCATCGGCGAGCCGGAACGGCGGATCGAGGAAGACTATCTGCGTATCCTGCGATTCTTCCGTTTTCAGGCGCATTTCGGCGCCGGCGCGCCGGACGCCGCCGGCTTGTCGGCGTGCATCAGGGCGCGTTCCGGCCTCGAGACGCTGTCGCGCGAGCGCGTGCGCGCAGAACTCCTCAAGCTCGTGATTGCGCCACGCGCCACGCCGACGCTCGCGGTGATGGCGGAGAGCGGCATCCTCGGCATGGTTCTTGGTGGCGTGCCGTTCCTGGCGAGTTTCGAGAACATGGCCAAAGTCGAGGCCGCGCTCGGCCTTGAGCCCGACGCCGTGCGCCGCCTCGGGGCGCTCAATGTGTGGGTGGCCGAGGACGCGGAACGGCTTGGCGAGCGCTTGCGGCTCGCCAACGCCGAGGCCGAGCGGCTCGCGGCGCTCGACGGCTGGTGGCGCTTTGCGCCCGCAGCCGACGAGCGGCCAGCGCGCGCGCTCCTTTATCGTCTGGGGCCGCAGGCCTTTCTCGATCGCGCGTTGACCGCCTGGGCGCGCTCGCAGGCCGGCGCCGCCGACGCCGCCTGGCGCGAGCTCGCGAGTTTGCCAAGGCGCTGGACCGCGCCGGTCTTTCCGCTCAAGGCCGCCGACTTCATGGGCCGTGGCATTGCCGCTGGCCCATCTTTGGGCGCGGCGCTGCGGGCCGCCGAAGCGGCCTGGATCGCCGCGGACTTTCCGGCGGACCGCTCGGCTATCGAGGCCATCGCCGCCGGCGCGATTGCGGAGGGCGCGGCGCCCGGGTAGTCGCGCTGGCTGCGCTGCAGCTTTCGATTCGATTGAAGGCGGCCGGGTTACGACATGCGCTCGCGCAGCGAGCGCAAGCGGCGTCGCGCACCCGGACCAAGCTCGGCGAGCCGCGGGCGAACCAGTGCCATCATCTGCCGCGGCCGCATCCGCTCGACCTGCATTTCATTGCCGCGCCAGACGAACTCGTCGCCGCGCAGCGCGGTGACGAAGAGGACGGGTAACAGGAGATCGCGCGCTAGCCCGTAAAGCGGGTAGAGCCCGGAAATGTGCCACCCGGCGGCAACCGCCAGCAGCATTTCGCTGCCGAACCAGAGCGCCCCAAGCGATCCCACGCTCAGCACGATCGGAATGCCGATCGCGGACGAGACAAAGCCCAGCGCCACCATCGGCAGCACGCAGCCGGAAAGAGCTTCAGGCAGGAAATAGAGCAAGAAGCTCGCGCGCCGTAGCCGCGCCCAGCGCATCTGGCGGTTCCACACTTCGGCCGCACTGCGATAGCCCAGCGGCTGGGCCAGCGGGCGGTCGATGAGCCGGACCTTAAGGCCGGCGCCGCGCACGATCTTGGTCGAGGCGGCGTCCTCCGCGACCTCCTTGGCGAGCGCGGCAATGCCGCCGGCGCGTTCGAGGTCGGCACGCCGCCACAGCATGGTCTTGCCCTGGGCAAAGCCGAAACCGAGCGCGTCGGCGAAATACTGCCAACGGGCCTGATAGGTATTAAGGAAGGCGCATTCGAGCTCGGCCCAGACGCCGCGCGGCCGGCAGCCGATCGGCGGCGAGGCGACTAAGCCGGTATCCGCCCGCCAGCTGGCGAACAGGCGCGTGATGTAGTCGCGCGGCATCAGCACGTTGCTGTCGGCGAGCACGATCCAGTCATGACTCGCCTGCCGCCAGCCCTTGAGCACATTGTTGAGCTTGGGGTTGTTGCTCACCCTCTCGTCGCCGACGAGCAATCTCGCGCCGGCTTGCGGGTGCTGCGCCATCAAGCTCTCGATCAGCGGTACGACCGGGTCCTTTGCGGACGCGACGCAGAACAGGATTTCGCAGTCCGGATAGTCGAGCGCGAATGTCGAACGGAGGGTATCGGCGGCATAGTTGTCGATTCCGCATAGCGGGCGCACCAGGCTGACCGGGGGGAATTTTTGGGCGGGGGATTCTTGGGCCGACAGCAGCTCGCGCGCGGCGCTCCTCCGGAACCGGAAGATCGCAATCGCGATGCTCGCGAAATGGGTGGCGGTGGCGACGATGCAGAATATCGCGGCGGCGAGAATCGGCGCTGTCATCGCCCGTGGTATCTAGTCAGGCGACATGACAGCACTGTGACTCGCAACGTGAACGAAAATTTACCAATAAGGCAACGAACAAATATTTGTTGTCATCGTCCTGCAATGCGACGCTCCTATCTACCCGAACGTGGCAAACAGAAGAGAGATCAAACATCGTGGCGGTTGAGCACGGCACGCGTTTGTTCCGTACTCTTTTTATTTCCGATGTTCATCTCGGCGCCCGCGGCTGCCAGGCCGATCGCCTTCTCGATTTCCTGCGATATCACGATGCCGACACCATCTATCTGGTCGGCGACATCGTCGACGGCTGGCAACTGAAATCCGGCTGGTATTGGCCGCAGCCGCACAATGACGTGGTGCAGAAGCTCCTGCGCAAGGCGCGCAAAGGAGCGCGCGTGATCTACGTGCCGGGCAACCACGACGAGTTCCTGCGCGACTACTACGGCACCCATTTCGGCGGCATCGAGGTCGTGGAGACGGCGATTCACGAGGCTCCCGACGGCCGGCGATACCTCGTCGTCCACGGCGACGTGTTCGACATGGTGGTCAAGCACGCGCGCTGGCTGGCGCTGCTCGGGGACACCGCTTACGAACTGGCCATTCTGGCGAATCGCTACTTCAACGCGGTGCGCCGCCGCCTCGGCTTCTCCTATTGGTCGCTGTCGCAATGGGCAAAGCACAAGGTCAAGAACGCGGTGAACTATATCGGCGCCTTCGAGCAGACGCTCGCCGCCGAGGCGCACCGCCGCAATGTCAGCGGCGTCATCTGCGGCCACATCCATCACGCCGTGATCCATGAGGATTTCGGCATCCGCTACATCAATTGCGGCGACTGGGTGGAAAGCTGCACGGCGGTCGCCGAGCATGAGGATGGGCGATTCGAGATCATCACCTGGATCGATACCGGCACCGCGCGGCTGCCGCCGGTCGAAGAGGAGGATGAGATGATCGGCGAAGAGCGGGAAATCGCGGCCTGAGGCCTCGCCGCGCCTCGAGTTACGCGGAATCCTCGACTACTGGCCGAAGATCAGCCGCGACGGATGCTGGTCGATGTTTTTGATCACCTTCTGCAGCTCGGCGAGCGTGCGGCGGCCGTCGACGGCGAAGGCCTCGAATTCCTTCAGGCCGGAATTGGAGAAACGCGTGAGCCCAGTCGAGATCTCGTCGGTCCGCCGGTCGAGATTCTCGGCAAGGTGACGGATAGCCTCGGCGGCTTGCCCGATCTTGCCGGGATCTTCGCCGCTGCCGGTCAGGTTTTCGAGGCCGGCCATGACCTTGTCGAGGTGCTGTGAATTCTGCGCCAGCGTCGACGTCACCGTCTCGATATTGCGCAGCGAGGTCCGCAGCGCCGTCTCGTTCTCGGCGACGAGGCCGTTGATGCGGGCGAGCACGTCGCGCGCCGCTTGGGTCACGTCCGCTCCCGCGCTCGGATCGGCGATCAGGGTCGGCGGCTGGCCATTGGCGGAGGCGAGGACTGGAGCGTCCGCCGAGCCGCCGCTGAGGCCGATTTCGGCGAGACCGGTCAGGCCCTGGAATTCGAGCGCCACCCTGGTATCGGCGCGCACCGGCACGGCGCGATCGACCGAGACCAGCGCCACGACCTTGCGCGGGTCGCGCGGGTCGAGCGACAACTGGGCCACCTCGCCAACGCGGATGCCGTTGAACATGACCGAGGCGCCGGCGCGCAATCCCGAAACCGAGCCCGAAAAGACCAGCCGATAGACCGCCCGCGCGCCGACGCCGCCGCTGTTGTGGAACCAGTAAACAAAGCCGAACGCCGCGAAGATGACCGCGAGGGTGAACGCGCCGGTGATGATGTAGTTGGCCCTGGTCTCCATAACGGTCCCGCTGCGCGGCGTCAGTGAACGCGGCGCCCTCTCTTACCCTGGAAATAGGATTTGAGCCATGGATGCTCGGACGCCAGCATCGCCTCGATCGGGCCGGCGGCAATGACACGGCCCTCGGACAAAACCGCGATGCGGTCGCAGACCGCGTGCAGGCTGTCGAGGTCGTGCGTAACCATGAATACGCTGAGCCCGAGCGTGCGCTGCAAGGTGCGAATGAGCTCGTCGAACTCGGCAGCACCGATCGGATCGAGGCCGGAGGTGGGCTCGTCGAGAAAGACGATGTCGGGATCAAGCGCGAGCGCGCGGGCGAGCGCCACCCGCTTGATCATGCCGCCGGAGAGCTCGGCGGGAAATTTGCCGCGCACGTCGGCGCCAAGACCCACCATTTCGAGCTTGGTCGCTGCGATCTCCTCGATCAGCCGCGGCGACAGCTTAAGGTATTCGCGGATCGGGAACGCGACGTTTTGCAGCGCCGTGAGCGAAGAGAACAGCGCGCCTTGCTGGAACAACACGCCCCAGCGCCGCTCGATCGAGCGCCGCTCGCGCTCGCCGAGCGATGCGAGGTCGGAGCCGAACACCTCGATGGTGCCGTTGCGCTTCGGCAGGAGGCCGATGATCGCGCGCATCAGCACCGACTTGCCGGCGCCTGAGCCGCCGACGAAGCCGAGGATTTCGCCGCGAAAAACATCGAGCGACACCCGGTCGAGCACGGCCGCGTCGCCGAAACCGACCACGAGGTCGCGCACGCTGATCACCGCTTGGCCGCCGCTCATCGCTCACATCCCGATGCTGGCGAAGAACACGGCGAACAGGCCGTCGAGCGCGATCACGAGAAAGATCGATTTGACCACGGAGGCCGTGGTCTTGAGACCGAGCGAGGCGGCGCTGCCCTCGACTTCGAACCCTTCGACGCAGGCGACGAGGCCGATCACCAGCGCCATGAACGGCGCCTTGATTAGCCCGACCTCGAAGGTCGGCAGCCAGATCGCCTCGCGCAGCCGCTGCAGGAAAATCTCCGGCGCCATGCCGCCATAGAGCCAGCACACCAGCCCGGCGCCATAGAGCGCGGCCATCGAGCCGAGAAACGTGAGCAGCGGCAGCGCGATCACGAGCGCGATGATGCGCGGCAGCACCAGTACCTCGATCGGATCAAGGCCCATGGTGCGCAGCGCGTCGATCTCCTCGCGCATTTTCATCGAGCCGAGCTCGGCGGTGTAGGCGCTGCCGGAGCGGCCGGCGACCATCACGCAGACGATGAGTACGCCGACCTCGCGCAGCACCAAGACGGCGACCATGTCGACGACATAGACGTCGGCGCCGAATTCGCGGAAGCGGAAAATACCCTGCTGCGCGAGGATGGCGCCGATCATGAAGGTGCTCAGGAGGATGATCGGCAGCGCGCGCCAGCCGACGCGCTCGAGGTGATGGATGGTCGAGGTCAAGCGCAGCCGCGACGGATGCGCGATCGTGCCCAGCGCGGCCGCCGTCAAAGCGCCGAGGAGCTGGGCGAGAAGCACAAGCGACCAGCCCATCTCCGCCATGGCCCGGCCGACGTCATCGAGCGCGACCAGGATGCGGTTTGCGCCGGCACGGCCGCGCTGCGGCGTCCGGTTGACGAGCCGCACCTCCTCGATCAGGCCGCGATCGGCGTCGGAGAGGCCGATGATGCGCGCGGTCGAGCCGCGTGCCGTGAAGGCGCGCTCGAGCCGTTCGATGAGCCAGGCGCCGAAAGTGTCAAGCCGCTCGAGCCTCGCGAGATCGATATCGACGTAGCGCGCGTGCTCATAGCGGCGTGCGGCCTCTTCGATGATCGGCTCAAGCTCGGCGGCGGTCGCCGCGGTCCAGGTGCCGAGCGCCGCGAGCGCGACGCGCTCGCCGAAAACCCTGCCGTTGAGCGCCGCGACGCTCAAGGTTTCGCGGTCCGGGAAAGCTGCCACGCTCCCCGCGGCCCTTGAGCCGACGAGATGTCCACGGTCATAGTGCCCCTCGCATGGAGCTCTCCGTACGGATCGAGCGCTGGCCATTGGCCGGCGCATTTACGATCAGCCGCGGCAGCAAGACCGAGGCGGTCGTGGCGGTGGCCGAACTCAGCGATGGCACCCACCGCGGCCGCGGCGAGTCCGTCCCCTACGCACGCTACGGCGAAACTCCGGACGGCATTGTGGCAACAATTGGGGCGTTGCGCCCGGCGCTGCAGCGCGGCCTCGACCAAGGAGCCTTGCAGCGCGCCCTGCCGCCAGGGGCCGCCCGCAGTGCACTCGATTGTGCTTACTGGGACGTTAACGCCAAGATCAGGGGCGTTCGGGCCTATGAGTTGGCCGGACTTCGCCCGCCCGCGCCGCTGATGACCGCCTATACGATCTCGCTTGGCAGCCCCGCGACGATGGCCGAAGCGGCGGAGCGGGCGGCCTGGCGGCCGCTGCTGAAGGTCAAGCTCGGCGGTGCCGGAGATGACCGCGAGCGTATTGCGGCGGTGCGGCGCGCGGCGCCCCGCGCACAATTGATCGTTGACGCGAACGAGGGTTGGGTGGGGGAGATTCTCGAGCAAAACTTTTTCGCCTGCGCGGAGGCCGGCGTCACGCTCATCGAACAGCCCTTGCCGGAGGGCGCCGATGAGGCGTTGGCGCACATCAAGCGCCCTGTTTCGGTTTGCGCCGACGAGAGCCTGCGCGACCGTGCCTCGCTCGCGGCGCTCGCCGGCAAATACGACGCCGTCAATATCAAGCTCGACAAGGCGGGCGGCCTCACCGAGGCTTTGGCGCTCGCGGCTGAGGCCGAGCAGCGCGGCTTTATCATTATGGTCGGCTGCATGGTCGCGACCTCGCTGGCGATGGCGCCGGCGATGCTGCTGGCGCAGCGCGCGCGCGTGGTCGATCTCGACGGTCCATTGTTGCTTGCCAAAGATCGTCCGGATGGCCTGCGCTACGATGGCAGCCTCGCCTATCCTCCCGAGCCGGCATTGTGGGGCTGAGCGCGCTCGAGGCCGCTGCAAAAAAAGGCCGATGTCACCGCGCGCGCTAGAGCGGGCAAGAGCCCGATCGCGTTATTCGGTTAGCAGCCGGATTTTCGCAGAAATCGCCGAAATGCTCGCGACTGGAACCGCGCCGCCGCGCTCGCGTTCATAATTTGTTAACCTCATATGGCCTCACATTGTGCGAATCAGTTAGTGGCGCGGAACTTGCCTGCCGGGAGGGTGATGCGGATCGAGACCAGGCGCAGGCAAATGCGTTGCGTTCTCCAGGTTTGCCGGGCCGTTGCGTTTTCGGTCCAAAGGACACGAGCTTCTGGAGGCCATAATGCACAGACTCACTGGTTCTTTACTGGCGGTCGTAGCGTTGTGCATGACTGTGTTCGTCGCCGGCGACGTGTCGGCGCGTGACAATGACGGCAAGTATGCGAACTCACCGCTCAAATCCTGGTTCGATCAGCTCGCGAGCGGGAAGGGGCTGTGCTGCTCCTTCGCCGACGGCGTCAGCATCCAGGATGTTGATTGGGACACCGACCATGGCCGTTATCGGGTGCGGCTGCACGGCGAATGGATTCTGGTGCCTGAATCGGCGGTGGTAACCGAGCCGAACAGATTCGGCCCGGCTGTGGTCTGGCCGTATATGGACGCCGACGGGGCAACGCAGATCCGTTGCTTCCTGCCCGGCGCCGGCGCGTAACGCGGGCGGCTGCGAATGAGCAGGGGACTCCTTGCTGCAGCGGACGCTGCCGGTGTCGCCGTCTTTGGCAGGAGACAAGCGGCTCGGGGACCGGCCGGCGGACTTAACGCGAACCGGAAGAGTGGAAAGCGGCAGAGCGCCGTCGCTTCGACTGGAGGCGATGGCGCTCTAAGCCACTAGCCGGAAGAACAGGTCCGGATCGACATTGCCGCCGGAGAGCACGGCGACGGCGACTTTGCCGGTGACGTCGACCTTGCGCGTCATCAACGCCGCGAGTGCGACGGCTCCGCCCGGCTCGACCACGAGTTTGAGCTCGGAAAAAGCGAAGGCGACCGCCGCCGCGACTTCCTCGTCGCTGACAACGACTCCCGCGCCGACCAGCGATTGATTGATGGCGAAGGTGAGCTTGCCCGGCGTGCGCGCCATCAGCGCATCGCAGATGGTACCGCTTATCGCGGCGTTCTGCTCGCGCTGCCCGCTGCGAAACGAGCGCGCGTGGTCGTCGAAGCCTTGCGGCTCGGCGGTGTAGAGCGCCGCGGTCGGCACTTGCGCCCTGACCGCGAGCGCAATGCCGGCGGTGAGCCCGCCGCCCGAAGCCGTGACCACCACCACGTCGGGGAGGAGGCCCAGCGCGCGCAAATCCTCTACGATCTCCCGGCCGGCGGTGCCCTGGCCGGCGATGATCAAGGCGTCGTCATAAGGCGGAACCAGGACGGCGCCGCGCCGTTCCGCGATCTCTTTGGCGATCGCCTCGCGGTCGTCGCGCGCGCGGTCGTAGAGCACGAGCTCGGCGCCGAGCGCGGCGGTACGCTCGCGCTTAGCGCGCGGGGCGTCATGCGGCATGACGATCACGCAGGGCATGCCTAAGAGGCGTGCCGCTGCAGCGACGCCCTGAGCGTGATTGCCGGATGAGAACGCCACCACGCCGCCGGCGCGTTGTTCGGGGGGAATCGCCGCGAGCTTGTTGTAGGCGCCGCGGAACTTGAACGAACCGGTGCGCTGCAGGGTCTCGGCCTTGAGGAACACCCGGCCGCCGGTCATTGCGTCGAGCGTCGCCGAGGCCAGCAACGGCGTGCGCAGCGCGACGCCGGCAAGCCTTTGGGCGGCGTCATCGACGTCAGCGGCGGTCGGCAAGGAAACCGGAGCTTCCATGGTGCGAACGGTAGCGCCGCCATCGGCGGCCGGGCAAGAGCATCGGTGACGCGTTCGAAGCGGCAAGCGCAGCCGCTTGCCGCCACGCCCGAGGCGTTCGTCGGTCCCGCGGTGCGGCGACGAGCGGCGTTACTGATCGAACCTTCCGGCGGCGTGCGCCAGCATGGTGTAGACCTTACCGGTATCGGAGGTCAGATAGGTGCGCGCCACGGCCGGCCCGCGATCGCCGCGCGACACGTCGTCGAGCAGGCGCTCGAACTCGTGAATGTATTGCTCGACGGTCTGCCGGAATTCGGGATCGGCGCGATATTTCCGGCGGATTTCGTCAAACGCCTTCTGACCTTGCGCCGTGTAGAGGCGCCGCGTGAACAGGCCGCGCTCGCCGCGCTTATAGCGCTCCCACAGCTCGACGGTTGCCTCGTGATCGATCATGCGCGCGATGTCGACGGCAAGCGAATCCAGCGACTCCATGCCGTCGCGCGGCTGCCGCTCCTCGCCGCGCGCGGCCTCGCGCGGGCCGGGCGGGGCAATCGACGGGCTCTCCTCGCGCGACGCGCGCGTCAAGAGATCGCTAAGCCAGCCGCCGTTGCGGCCATTGCCGCCGGGGTTGCCGCCCTGCTGAGGCTGTGGCTGCGGCGGCTCGGCGCGGCGCGGCGGGGCGCCGGTAATATCTGCGCGCGGCGGCCGCGGCTGCGGCTGCGGTTGCGCGCGTCCGCCGCCGGCATAGGCGGGCTCGGCTTCGCGCCGCACCGGCTCGGCGGTGTCGAGCGTGCGGCCGTGCCGCGCGACGATGCGGTTGAGCTCAGCCAAGGCCTCGATCTGGTCGACGATGACCCGGCGCATTTGTGCGGCAGTGTCGGCCGTCTCCTGCGGCAATTCGAGCACGCCGCGGCGCAGCTCGGCGCGCGTCGCCTCCAGCTCCTGCTGCATTTCCGCGGCCATTTGCTTCATGCCTTGCATGATCTCGGTGAAGCGCGCGGCGCTTTGGCTGAACATCGAGTGAACCTGCGCGGCCGCCTCGTCATAGACCGCGTTGAAGGTTTCGCTGGTGCGCTTGCGCTCTTCCTCCGAGGTGGTGCGCACCAGCTCGAACTGCTGCTCGATGGTGTGCACGCTTTCATTGCTGGTTTCGGCGATAATGCTGGCGATCTCTCGCGCCCGCGTGGTCGCCGAATCGAGCGATTCCTCGAGCAGCCCGGAGAAACGCCGCAGTCGCGCTTCGAAATCGTTGGTGCGCGTGTCGAGCGTCGTCACCAGGGACTCGATCGCGGTTTTGCGCTCGGCGACGGTCTCCTCGGAGCGACGGTTGCTCTGATCCAAAAGTTCGACCGCCTCGACCAGCGACCGGCCGTGGGTGTCGAACTGCGCGGCGATTTCGCCGAGGTCGCCCAGCACTCTCGTCGTCACGGTATTGAAGGAGCCGAGGTGCTGCTCCACCGCCGCGGTGGTGGCGCCGCTCTTGCTGGTCAGCTCGTTCATGGCGGCGACGAACTCGGAAACCCGCGTCACCATGGTCTGCTCGATCGCGCTCATGTTTTCATGAGCGCCGCTTAGCACTTCCTGCAGCAGGATGTTGGCCTCGCGCAGGCGCTCGAACAGCACCGTGGTGTCGGAGCGCAACATGCCGTGCGTTTCCAGCATGTCGGCGACGGTCGCCGAGGCGGTCTCCTTCGACTGCTCGATGGCGGCCTTGGTGGTGGCGTGCAATTCCTCCAGCGCCCGCTTGACCGTCGTCTTCGCCGCTTCGGTCACGCCTTGCGCGCCCTCCTGCAATTGGGCAAGCGTACGCGTCATCGCAGAGGTTGCGGTCTGGCTCGAATCGTTGATCAACCGCGCGATCTCGCCGCTGTTGTCCATCATCGTCTGCGTGAACACGAAGCTCTTCGCCTCGATCGCCTTGACGGCTTGATCGGTGGCCCGGGTCACCTCGCCGGCGAATTCGTGGCCCTTGCTGGACAACGCTGAGACTAGGCCATTCGATCTCTCGTCGAGCAGGCGCGTCAGGTCCGCCATGCGCTGCGCCACCGCGTTGTTGATCTCGTCGGCCTTGCCGACGAGATTGCGGCCGATCTCGCCACTCGCACCGAGCAGCGCACGCTCTACGTTGTCGACATTCTGCTTGAGCGTGGCGCCGACCTCTGCCGAGAGTGCCGAGAGGGCGCGCTCCGCCTCGGTGGCGCTTCGCGCCACCGCCTCGCGCGTGCCCGCAGCGCTTTTGCCGACAATTTCGCTTGCGGTCGCGGCGGCGCGGCCGATCGTTTCGCCGGCATTCGCCGCGCTCTTGTTGATGGTGGCGCTTAAGGCGCCAGCGCTTTGATTGAGGCTCGCGGTCGCCTCCGCGGCGCTACGGTTTAATGTCTCCGCCGCCACGGTGCTTGCCGCAGCGCTACGGCCGAGCGCATCGGTGGTTTTCGCGGCGAGCTCGGTGAGCACTCGCTCGGCGTCTCCGGAATTGGCCTTGATCGAATCCGAAAGCTCCCCGACCCGCGTGCCGATCAGGTCGGCGGCAGCGCGACTGCGCAATTCGATCTGCTGCGTCACCGCTTCGGAGCGCTCGATCAAGAGGTGCTGAAGCCGATCGATGCGCGCTTCGAGCGCGGAGGCGAACTCCTGGGTCTGCGCCCCGAGCGCCTTGTCGATGTCGGCGATGCGCTCGCCAACGCTCTCGGCAAGCTTGGCGCCGCGGGTGTCGATGACGGCGGTGACGTCGGTAATGCGCTTATCGAGCGTGGTGACGACTTCCTTGCCGCCGTCGGCCAGCGTCTTGGCGATATCCATGACGCGGCTGGACAGCGCTTCGGTGAGCGTCTGGGTGCGGGTGTCGAGGGCTTCCTCAAAACGCGACAGCCTCTGCTCGAGCGCGGTGGTGACCTCGCTCGCCTTGGCGGTCACGCGGTTGTCGAAGCTGTCGACGTAGTTGCGCATCGACTCGGTGACTTCTTGGGTGCGCCCGCCAAGCCGTTCGACGAGTTCGGAGCCGTAGGTCTTTACGGTGCGGTCAAACTCGCCGAGATGCCTGGTGATGAGGTTGCCGAGCGTCGAGGAGTCGCGGGAAATCTTCTCGCCGAGCTCGACGCCGGAGTGGTTGAACATTTCCTCGAACGCGGCAAGCCGCGACGACAGCATTTCCTTGACCGCGTCGCCACGCACGCCGACGACCTCGGCGAGATGCTCAGCGCTCTCGCGGAACGAGTCGGTGACCTTGGTGCCGCGGGCGACGATCGCCTCGGTGATGCGGGTGCCGGTCTGTTCCAGTTTGGTCACGACGTCGCCGCCGCGCAAATTGAGGTCGAGGATCAGCGATTCCCCGGACGCCTTGAGCGTGCTGTTGACCTCGTCGGCGCGGGTCGCGATCGTTTCGGCGAGCTGGCTCGAGGCGTCGATGATCGTGTCGGTGAGTTCTTGCGCGCGGTTGGTGAAGGTGTCGGTCAGCTCCTGCGAACGTCCGGTCATGACGTCGAGGATGGAGAGCGATTTCTCCGAGAAGCCTTCGGTGATCTGGTCGAGCCGCCCCGCCATCATTTCCTCGAGGCCGCTGGCGATCTCAGCGAACTCCTCGTTGATATGATCGGTTTTGAAGTTGAGGCCCGAGGTGAGCTGATCGCTGGCGGCGGCGATTGCACGGGTGGTTTCGTCGCTGGTGGTCTCCAGGCGCTCGATCAGGTCTCCGCCGCGGTCGCTCAATTGCTGGATCATGTTGTCGCCGATCCGGCCGAGCGTGAGCGTGATGTGCTCGCCCTTCTCGGCAAGCGATTGGGTGATGGTCTGGGCCGCTTCGTTGACCTGCTGGCCGACGAGATCGCTGATCGTGGACAGGTCCTGGGTCAGATCGATGTGCACATTGCTGATCGCCGAACGCACCTGCTCGGCCTGCGCGACCAGCGTGTCGCGCTGATTGGCGAGTTCCTGAATCAAGCCGCGAATGCGGACCTCGTTGTCGCTGTAGGTGCGCTCGAGCGCGGCGATCTCGTTCTGCACCAGCGATTCGAGTTCGCCGGCGCGCGCCAGCGCGCGCTCGACGCCGTCGCCCATGGCGGAGACTTCGCGCCGGATCGCTTGGCCGACAGTGACGATCGAATCCCGCGCCACGCCCTCAGGCTCCGCGAGACGGATGGCGACGCTGGCCATCGATTGGGCGATCAGGCGCAGTTCCTGCGCCCGCCAGGCCATGTGGGCGACGCCGAAGAAGAAGATGATCGGCAGCAGCGCCGCCGCGCCGAGCCCGATCATGACCGCAGCCGAGGAGTGATTGGGGCCGAGCGCCGCATTGAGGTCGGAAAGATAGGCCCAGGACAAAGCGAGGCAGCCAATCACCCAGGCGGCCGAGAAGATTCCAGCAACGACATAGGACGCCCGCGCCGGGCGACGCTGCAGCGATTGCAGGATCTGTCCGATCGATTGCTGGTCGTCATTGGCGACCCGAAGCCCGTGGGTTTCGATCTTGCGACCAGAGGGCGCCTCGGCAGGCTCCTCAAGCGCGCTCTGCGCGAGGCGCCGGGTAGGGTCCTCGGCGCCGGCGCGCAGTTCGCCGCCGTTCGCCTGCTCGACCTCCGGCATCGTGTCGTCGCCCTCCCGCAGATTGAGAGCATCCTGAATGGCCGACAGCGCCGCTTCTGTCGGATCCACCATCTTTTTGGGGTTGTTCGCCATGTCGGTCGTCGCCTCGCGTGTTACGCCGGGACCAGAGCGGCCCGAGCATGCTCAAGCCGCGCCACGAGCGCGTAAGCTGTCGAATTCACGTTCGAGCAAGGGCTGCCCCGCCCTCACATCACACTGCCGTAGCCCATCCTATCGGTCTGGCGGATCGAAGAAAACCGGGCACGGTAACCTTCCTTTTAATCATCGTTAACGGATTGGTCACCATGATCTCATTCTTCGCCCTACGCGGGCACGGTTGGCCATTCTGTTGCCAACAATGCGGCCGGCTTGGGGCCGACTCGGGGCGAACCGGTCTGCTCGCCGGCGCGGTGCGATTGATCGGTGGATAACGCAGCCGGTCGGCCCGGCCAGGGGGCGCAGGTAAGGAAACCCTTACCATCGCGGTGAAAGCGCGTCGGGAAACCCCTTCGCGAAAGCCAATTTTATCGCAGTTTTGGCGTTTGCTGTGGATCCTCTCGTCGCGCTGTGCGCTTTGGCTCGCGGCGGGAAGAAGGACGTCATGACTGCTGCGAGCCCATCGATGTCATCGAGCGTGGACGAGATGCCGCCCAGCATCGACGAGGGCCATCTCCACCGCATGACGCTCGGCGACCGCAGCCTAGAGCGGGAAGTCCTGGAGATTTTCGCGCGCCAGACCGTCGTGCTGCTCGGCCGGATGGCCGATGCGGAGCCCGCCTACGCGGCCGCCGCCGCCCATACGCTCAAGGGATCGGCGCGCGGCGTCGGCGCCTGGCGCGTTGCGCTGGCGGCAGAGCGGGTGGAGGAGGCGGCGGGCGAAGGGCGCGGCGCGGCGGTGACAGCGGCCATCGCCGAACTTGAGGCCGCCGGTTCCGAAGTCCGCGCCGCGATCGGCGTGCGCCTCAGCCGTCGCGCCGATGGTCCTGACGCGGCGATTGGCGACCTTGATCGCGCGACGATTGAACCCGTCTGAGCCGCCTGCACTGGCGCGGCCGGTCGCGACCCGATAAAACGATCGAACTCTTGCTCAGCACCTGCCTGTGACCTTCCGCCGCTCGTTATCTTCATCCCTTTTTGCATGGTCAAAATCACCTTCATCGACACCGAAGGGACGGCCCGCACCGTTGAGGCGGAGGTCGGTTCGACGGTCATGGAAAGCGCGATCAATCACGGCGTGCCCGGGATCGAAGCGGAATGCGGCGGCGCCTGTGCCTGCTCGACGTGCCACGTCTACATCGACGAGGCGTGGCGGGAAAAGGTCGGCGAGCCGTCGCCAATGGAAACCGACATGCTCGATTTCGCCTACGGCGTACAGCCGAACTCGCGGCTCTCATGCCAGATCAAAGTGAGCGAAGCGATCGATGGTCTGATCGTGCGAACGCCGGAGCGGCAAGCATAGCCGGCACGAATCCGTGCCGTGCCGGAAGGAATCCGGGCACGCGCCCCTCGCGCCGATCCCGCTGTCCTCTTCCCCTGCCGCAACGAGCACGCTAGACACGTCCCGCCTCGACAGAGGCCACGCCCCCAAAAGACGAGCATGCAGACGAGATGAGTGATCCTATCAAGACTGACGTTGTCATTATTGGTGCCGGCCCGATCGGGCTGTTCGCGGTATTCGAGCTTGGCTTGCTGGATATGAAAGCGCACCTCATCGACATCCTCGATAAGATCGGCGGCCAGTGCGCCGAGCTATATCCGGAGAAACCGATCTACGATATTCCCGGCATTCCCTACACCAGCGCGCAGGGTCTGGTCGATGCGCTGATGCAGCAGATCAAGCCGTTCAATCCGCAATTTCATCTCAACGAGATGGTGGAGAAGGTGGAGAAGATCGGCGAGCCGCTGTTCCGCGTGACCACCGACCTGGGCAAGGTATTCGAGAGCAAGATCGTGGTCATCGCCGCGGGTGGTGGTTCGTTCCAGCCCAAGCGCCCGCCGATTCCCGGCGTCGAGCCCTATGAAGGCAAGTCGATCTTTTACGCGGTGCGCAAGATGGAGCAATTCCGCGACAAGCGCATCCTGATCGTCGGCGGCGGCGACAGCGCACTTGATTGGACGCTCAATCTCGCGCCGATTGCCAGTCACCTCACCCTATTGCATCGGCGCAGCGAATTCCGCGCCGCCCCCGACAGCGTCAACAAGATGATGGCGCTCGTCGGCGAGGGCAAGATCGATCTGGTGCTCGGCCAGGTCACCGCGCTGCAAGGCGAGCAGGGGCAGATCGGCAAGGCTGTGGTCAAGACCAACGAAGGCTCGGTCTATGAAATCGCCTGCGATGTCATGCTGCCGTTCTTCGGCCTGACCATGAAGCTCGGCCCCGTCGCCAATTGGGGCTTCGAGCTCAAGAACAACGAGCTGATCCCGGTCGAGACCGCGGCGTTCGAAACGAGCGTGCCCGGCATCTTCGCGATCGGCGACATCAACTGGTATCCGGGCAAGCTCAAGCTCATCCTTTCGGGGTTCCACGAAGGCGCGCTGATGGCACAAAAGGCGCACCGCTACGTTTATCCGGAGAAGAGGCTGGTGTTCCAATACACCACGTCCTCGACGAGCCTGCAGAAGAAGCTCGGCGTGGCGCCGCAGCCGGCCTGAGCGCGCGTTCTTGCCAACGCCTAGCGTGCGAGGGCCACGTATGCCGAACGCGACGATTACCACCACGTGCTGCATCGCCGGCGGCGGACCGGCGGGGATGATGCTCGGCTTTCTATTGGCGCGCGCCGGCGTCAACGTCGTAGTGCTGGAAAAGCACGCCGATTTCTTTCGCGACTTCCGCGGCGACACCATCCATCCTTCGACCCTCGAGCTGATGTACGAGCTTGGCCTGCTCGATAAGTTTCTCAAGCTGCCGCATCAGAAAATCGAGCGGATCAGCGTTCAAATCGGCGACCAGCACCTGACCATGATCGATCTCACCCATGTGCCGACGCATTGCCGCTACGTGGCGCTGATGCCGCAATGGGACTTTCTGAATTTTCTCGCCGCGCAAGGCCGGCGCTATAAGACCTTCGACCTGCGCATGCGCGCGGAGGCGACCGATCTCATCGAAGAAGCGGGGCGCGTGGTCGGGCTCACGGCGCAGACACCGGACGGCCCGCTCGTGATCCGCGCCGATCTCATCGTCGGCGCCGACGGGCGTCACTCGACGGTGCGCAAGAAGGCCGGGCTCAAGGGCGACGACTACGGCGCGCCGATGGACGTGCTGTGGTTCCGGCTCGCGCGCAAAACGACCGATCCGGTTGACACCTTCGGTCATATCGAAGCGGGCGCGATGATCGTCATGCTCGACCGCGGCGACTATTGGCAGTGCGCTTACGTCATCCCCAAAGGCGGCATCGAGCGGGTGCAGGCGGCGGGCCTCGATGCCTTCCGCCGGCGGGTGGTGGCGATGTCGCCGTTCCTCGCCGACCGCGTCGGCGAGCTAAAGAGCTGGGATGACGTCAAGCTCCTGAGCGTCGCCGTCGACCGGCTGCGGCAATGGTGGCGGCCGGGGCTTATCTGCATCGGCGACGCCGCGCACGCGATGTCGCCGGTCGGTGGCGTCGGCATCAATCTCGCGGTCCAGGACGCCGTCGCGGCCGCCAACCGGCTCGCCGCGCCACTCAAGGCCCACACCGTGAGCGACGATGACCTGCGCGCGATCGAGGCGCGGCGGACACTGCCGGTGCGCCTGACGCAGCGGATTCAGCTCGCGATGCAGAACCGGATCATCGGCCGCGCGCTCGCCAGCACGCAGCGGCCGAAACCGCCGCTGCTGTTCAAATTGTTCGACATGTTTCCGGTTCTGCGCCGCATTCCCGCGCGGCTGTTGGGGATTGGCATCCGTCCCGAGCACGTGCACACGCCGGAGGTTCGTCCCGCGCTATAGCTTGCCGGCCGCCGCCTTGCGGCCGCAGACGAAACCGCTAATCTGCGGCCTGCATTTCAAAGGGAGGGGCGTGTCCGCGCAAGCATGCGATCGGGCGAGCGCTCGGGATCGTGAAGCTCGACTATCACATCTTCAAGTCTGTCGCGAACGGCTTTATCGGCTTGTTCATCCGCCCCAAGCAGCGGCCGACATTCTTCGACATCGAGAACACCTTTCCTGCGCTGGATCGCGTGACCGCGGCCTATCCGGAGATCCGGCGCGAGTTCGATCGCCTCGTCGCCGAGTGGAGCGAGCTTCCGCAATATCACGACGTCGATCCCGGCGAGCGGGCGATCTCGGCAACGACTCCGAAGCGCTGGAACGTGTTCGTGCTCGAGGTGATGGGCCACAAGCCCGCTCAAAACCGCGCCTGCTGTCCCGAAACCTGTCGCGCCGTCGCGCAAGTCCCAAATCTGATCCAGGCGTTCTTTTCGATTCTCGATCCCGGCAAGTCGGTGCCGCAGCACGAGGGGCCGTATTTCGGTTATCTGCGCTATCACCTCGGCATTCGCGTGCCGAAACAAAATCCGCCGAAGCTCGTCGTCAATTCGCAGGACTATGTCTGGAAGGAAGGCGAGGCGGTGCTGTTTGACGACAGCTGGCCGCACTCGGTCGTCAACAACAGCGCCGAGCCGCGCGGCGTTCTGATCGTCGACGTGCGGCGTCCGCTGCCGCTCATCGCCGACCTGTTCAATCGCTTCCTCATCGACGTGGTCGGCCACCTGACCTATGGCCGATCGGTCGCCCGCCGCGCCGAGCAATTCGCCAGCGCGCGACCGGCGAGCGGCCGCGCGGCGGCTTAAACGGGCCTACCGGTCGATTCACGCCTTGGGCGAAGAGCGCCGGCCGCATTCCGCACGGCCCGCGCGGACTTGATTTGGCGGCGGCATCTCGCCATCTCCGAAGCAACTAATTGCTTGGATGCCGACGACGATGAGCGAGGAGAGCCGATCCGAAAGCCGGCCGTTCGAGGCCGACGTCGCCAAGCTGCTGCACCTGATGGTGCACTCGGTCTATTCCGACAAGTCGGTATTTCTGCGCGAGCTCATTGCCAACGCCGCCGACGCTTGTGAGCGGCTGCGTTATGAAGCGCTTGCCGAGCCGGCGCTCGCCGGCGACGATTTCAAGCCGCGGATCACGCTCTCAATCGACGCCGATAAGCGGCAGCTTGCGGTCGAGGACAACGGCATCGGCATGGGCCGCGAGGAGATGGCGGAGGCGCTCGGCACCATCGCGCGCTCGGGCACCAAGGCGTTCCTCGAACGCATCGAGGCCGCGCAGAGCGGTGAGGAAACGGCCCTGATCGGGCGGTTCGGCATCGGTTTTTATTCGGCCTTCATGGTGGCGGATCGCGTCGAGGTGACGTCGTGCCGGGCCGGCAGCGACACGGCCTTTGTCTGGTCCTCCGACGGCAAGGGCAGTTTCGCGATGGCGCCGGCTGACGCTGAGAGCGCGCCGCGCCGCGGCACCCGGGTCGTGCTCCACCTCATGGAGGACGCAAAGTCCTACACCGAGCGCTCCACTATCGAGCAGCTGGTCAAGGCCCAGTCCGGCCATGTGCCTGTGCCGATCGAGCTCGTCGACAAGCCGGGCGCCGAGGCGACCGAGATCACGGATGGCGCAGCGCTATGGGCAAAGCCGAAGGCCGAGATCAGCGCCGCCGACTACACCGATTTCTATCGCAGCATCGCCGGGCAGTTCGACGAGCCGTCGCTGACCATTCATTTCCACGCCGAGGGCCGGCAGGACTACACCACGCTTCTGTTCGTTCCCGGCGCGCGGCCCTTCGACCTCTTTGATCCCGACCGCAAGGGCCGGATCAAGCTCTACGTCAAGCGCGTCTTCATCACCGACGACGCGGAAATCCTGCCGCGTTATCTGCGCTTTGTTCGCGGCCTGGTCGACAGCGCCGACCTGCCGCTCAATGTCTCGCGCGAAAAAATCCAGGAAAGCCCGTTGCTCGCCGCGATCCGCAAGAGCGCGACCGGCCGCGTGCTCGGCGAACTGGAGCGGCTCGCGGACAAGGAGCCGCAAACATATGCGAAGATCTGGGAGACCTTCGGCGCCGTGCTGAAGGAGGGCATCTACGAGGATTTCGAGCGCCGCGACGCGCTGCTCGCTCTGGCGCGCTTTAGGACCACCGGCGCGGCCGATGGCTGGCGCAGCCTCAAGGACTACGTCGCCGCGCTCAAGACCAATCAAACCGCGATCTATTACCTTGCCGGCGACGACATCGGTCGCCTGCAATCCTCACCGCATTTGGAAGGCTTCCGCGCCCGCGGCATCGAGGTACTGCTGCTGCCCGATCCGGTCGACAATTTCTGGGTCATGCCCGGCGTCTCATTCGACGGCAAGCCGTTCAAATCGGTAACGCAAGGGGCGGCCGATCTCGCGCTCATTCCGCTTGCCGACAGCAAGGAGGCGCCGAAGCCGGAGCTGGAAGATTCGGTCAAGAAGTTTCTCGCCTTCCTGAAGAACACGCTGGGCGATGCGGTGACCGAGGTGCGCGCCTCCGATCGGCTGACCGACAGCGCGGTCTGCCTGGTCGCGCCCGATCTGGGTCCGGACCGGGCGCTGGAGAAGCTGCTCGCCGGCGCCGGCCGGCTGAGCGCGGTTTCGAAGCCGATCCTCGAGGTCAATCCGCGTCATCAGCTCGTCGTCAAGCTCGCCGGTCTCAGCGACGAGGAGCGCGTCTTCAAGGAGGACGCGGCGCATCTGTTGTTCGACGAGGCGAGGGTGCTCGAGGGCGACCGCCCGGCGGATGCGCGCTCGTTCTCCGAGCGGCTCGCGCGGGTGCTGGGAAAATCTCTCGGCAAGGCCGGCTGACAACCGGCTCAATGAAAGTCGCGGCTCTTGAGCGGCAG
>Ga0187769_10000087_pt1 | contig 46224 bp, 39 predicted proteins | sample 0116_SJ02_MP02_1_FD_133140 | JGI IMG/M metagenome (GOLD analysis project Ga0187769, IMG submission 133140) | Tropical peat soil microbial communities from peatlands in Department of Meta, Colombia - 0116_SJ02_MP02_10_MG | ecosystem: Environmental > Terrestrial > Soil > Wetlands > Peat | place...
CGCCACGCTGCGGATCTGCTCGTTGATTCCCCACCACTCTTGAATGACGACGATGCCCGGTGCACCCGCGGCTTGTTTCGGTTCGGCCAGATAACCCTGCAAAGTTTGCCCATCCGGGCGCTTGAAACTCACGGTCGTTCCCATCTTTTTAGCTCCTTCCCCCGCCTCACTGTCAAACAGACCATTGCGCGCTCGTGCGCCGAAGGCCGCAGGACTTCTCAGTTGCCGTGGACTCGGCGGCGTGAACCGCTCGCTGCGGCCATTGTATGCGCCCGTGGGTGCCACGACCGTCCTGAATGCGCGAGAAGTGGGGCCGGCGGCTCGTGCGAGCGTTTTGGGGATGGGTCGCCAAGTGCAACCCGAAAAGCAGGTGGACATGCGCTGTGTGCGGCGCCGGAGTGTCGTGCTCGGAAGTTCCTGCGGGACGGGGGAATCGGGTCGTGCGCGCTCCGAGACCCGGATAAGCAACTTGTTGCACCGTCAGATTCGTGTTACATGACGCATGGAGTGAGCGGGGGATTGGCTTCATGCGGAAAACAGGCGTGGTTCCGGCCATCATGGAGCTTGCATGTCCGAAGGCTGACCTAAGACCCGAGCCTTTACGTTGGCGAGAGCGCGAATCATGGCAAGAAACGAAAGAATGAACTCGGTCGACATCACCTGGCTGCGGATGGATCGACCCGCAAATTTGATGACGATTGTCGGCGTGCTCGCCCTTGCGGGCCCAATTGACGTTAAGCGTCTGGAAGCGACGCTGGCTAAGCGCATGCTGTCGTTTGACCGGTTCCGGCAGCGTGTGGAGACCCACGCTGGCGATTTCTGGTGGTGCGAGGATCCGCATTTCGAGATCGGTCATCACATCAAGCGCGCGCGTCTGCCCGACGCCGCTGGCAAAAGCGAGTTGCAGCGCTTCGTTGCCGAACTTGCGGCGCGGCCGCTCGACCGAGCGCACCCGTTGTGGGACTTTCACATTGTCGAGGATTACGAAAATGGTGCGGCCGTGGTCGCCCGATTCCATCACGCGATCGCGGACGGCATCGCGCTCGTCAATGTCTTGCTCTCCCTGACCGACGAGCGTCCCGACGCGCCCATGGTGCAACGCAAATCGCGCGTCGATAAAGCCACAATGCAGAGCAACGCGTGGGAGGAGAACTTCGGGTTTGCCGGCCGCTTCGTGGGTGCTGGAATTCGCGTTTCGGACGATGCCTGGAAGGCATCGCTGGATCTCGCATCGCACCCAAGCCGGGCCGTGGATTATGTTCGAGCGGGAACCGGAGTTGCGGGCGAACTCGCCTATCTGCTCTTTATGCCCACCGACACTCCGACTCGCCTCAAGGGTGTGCCGGTGGGCGACAAGCGCGTCGCTTGGACAGACCCGATCCCGTTGCCCGAAGTCAAGGCAGTTAGTCGAGTACTGGGTTGCTCGGTCAACGATATGCTCTTGGCTGCCGTCGCCGGTGCCGTTGGAGGTTACCTGAAGGAAAAAGGTGACCCTACGGAAGGAGTCGAAATTCGAACTCTGATACCGATAAATCTTCGGCCACCGGGCGGTGGCGATGAACTTGGAAACCGGTTTGGCATCATTGCGGTCGAGTTGCCGGTGGGTCTTGCCAGTCCGCTCGAGCGTCTCTACGAAATCCGCCGTCGCATGCAGACGCTCAAGACCTCGTACGAACCGGTCGTTACCCTCGGACTGTTTGCAGTCCTTGGCTACGCTCCGCAGATCGTTCAGGACCGACTTTTCGATTTGCTGCTGAGTCGCGCCACGGCGGTCATGACAAACGTGCCGGGACCCCAAAAACCGCTGTTCCTGGCGGGATCCGAACTCGAACAAGTCATTTTCTGGGTGCCACAGTCGGGCAACATCGGTGTGGGGGTCTCCATCCTGTCGTTCAACGAAAAGGTACATTTTGGCCTAATAACGGATGCGGCCCTGATCCCTGACCCGGAGGCCATCATCGACCGATTTGCACCGGAGTTCGAGCGTCTGCTCTATTTCGTCCTTATGGGCGCTTGGGCCGAAGGCAACGTGGTTGGTGGGGGTTCAGAATCTGCGATGCCCGCGCGCGGTTCCCGTGCAAAACGCGCGACGCGGCGCCGGGCTCCCGGCAAGCGCATCCGCGCTTCCACGTAATCAATGGCTGAGTTCGGTCTTCGCGAGCTCTACGTCGAGCCGCTCCATCGCGTCGGCGGCTTTACACTTCGCGGCCTCCTCGTAGAGACTGGTTGCGCGTGCAAGCTTTGCCTGGCCAAATAACATCGCGAGTCCGTTGGCGTATTCGATGCGCGCAATGGCCGAGCCCGGATTGAGTTTGAGTGCGGTCTCGAAGTGCTTGATTGCCTCATCGCGGCTCGCGCCATATGTCAGGGCGCCGAGCGCCGCTCCGACCTTATTGATGACTTCGGCGTGATAAGCCCCCATCGCAATGTGCGCATCGGCGTGGTGCGGCTCCAGACGAATCGCCTGCTCCAGGCTGTTTTTGACCTTCCCGCCCAGACCTTGGGCCAGCGCCTTTACGACGGAAATCCCCTGACTATATCGACCGAGGGCCTGCGCGTGAAAGTACCAGGCGTTGGCCAGTGATTTGACATGGGTAATGAGCCATTCGGCCCTGCGGGCGGACTCCAGAAACAGCGCGAGCTTGGCCGCATCGCCGCTTTCCAAATACGTCGCGTAAATGTTGGCTGCCTTGTTCGCGACGCTGTAGCCAAGCGGACCGACGGCCAAGCCGAGCTCAACGGCGCGTCCGAAGGCGCCGCGATGGTAGGCACGCCATGCATCCTCGAGCTTGGAGGCGGCCTGCTCCAGGGAACCCGAGGGTGCGACTTCGGGGCATAACTCGACCAACTTTTTTAATTCGCCAACCGCCGGATAGGGTTCGCGATCTCCCTGATGGAGTCGAGCCCAATTTGCCTTGAGGCGAGCGCCCGCATATTCGTAGGATGGGTCCTCATATGGAAAGGGCTTCCAGCGCGTTTTGGCCATGGTGCGACCCCCCTCAAGCCGAGTGCCGCTCGGCTGCGCGTGTCGCGCAACGTTTGATGAGACTATCGAGCTGATCGAGCGTCTCATCGAGTTTGCGTGTGGTCAGTCTTATACCGCTAGCGGAACGTCGGCGCTTCGCATTTCCGTGCGGCAGCAGTGTCCTGTCTTCATCCGCAAGCACCGGGCCGTTGATCCGGATGCCGTGTCGGCGGAGGACCTTGCCCAGTTCGCTGCGCCGCCGGCGCAGATCCTCGCGCGTGCGCTGGTAGGCATGTTCGCAAAGGCGCCGTCGGTCCGAGTAGCTGAACACGTTGGTGAAAAACATTTCGACGTCGTCACGTTCCGGCTGGAACAACACGATATCGGCGTTTGGGTATTCCTTGCGGTAACGCTCCATGCCCGTTTGCATGCGCGAGTAAATGAGCGTACGGAACGTCTGTGACATGATGGACGGCAATCCCCCCTGGACGACCGACGTCGCCCTGCGGTGCATGCGACTCGCCGCCAGCCTCGCATCGAAGGGAACCAATGGGTTTACGCAAAATAGCAATCTGGCTCCCGCGCGCAGGCCCACGGAAGCGTGCAGCGTCTTGGTAAGGGCGCCATCGACGTAGTAGCGCCCGCCGATCTCCACGGGCGGGAAAAGACCGGGGAGCGCTGCACTGGCCTGGACGGCACGCGCAATTGGCACGTCGTCCCAGCCTGGTGCTCCGAAGGGCACCGAGGCCCCGGTGTCGATATCTGTTGCGACCAGGAACAGCTTGTGTTTGAGCTGGCGGAAATCGTTCGTTCTCGACGGGACGTTGAGCAACCGTGTCAGGTAGTCGCCGACTCCGGCGTTGTCGAATACCCCCGCAGGAAGCGCCCGCGCCAACCGCCCGAAGGATTCAATAAAGCCGGTTGAGCCACCCCGCTGCAGGTAGTCGCGAACCGCCGGAGCCAGCAGCCACGGTATCGAAGCGAATCGGTTCGCGTATTCGGCAAAGGCGGGGTGCAACAACAAATCGGGCTCGAACGGATCGTCGGCAAGGTCGCTTTCGATAAACATCTGGTGCATCGACCTTGCCGATATGCCGTTGGCAAGCCCGGCCGCAATAAACCCGCCGGAGCTCACCCCCACGTACACGCCGCAGTCGGTCAGATCGAGCCCGTCGAGCGCCTCCTCGACCGCCAGGAGGGCGCCGATTTCATAGATTGCGCCTAGCGGTCCCCCGCCGGCCAGCGCAATTCCTCGCGACGCCTTGGCGATTGATGCCACCTTCTACGTTCTCAAGGGCCGCACCAAACCGTTGCCTGGCCGCCGCACGGGCCGGAATGGCGCTGGGGTGCTACGAACGGTTTTCCGTTTTCAGGCGCGTTTGGCGGTCGACGTGCGTCGAGTACGCCGTGGCCGCGCACCCATGCTTTCCGAGAGCTTCTTCGTGACCGCGGTCAGTTCCGCGACGCGCTGCGAGAGGGTGTCCAAATCCTTGCGGGTCGGAACGCTCAGGGCGTGCAGCGCACGGGCAACGCGGTCCTCAAAAACGCGCTCCATTTGATCCCACGAAACCTGGCCCCAGGTTTTGGTGGCTTTGTCCTTGATACCACCGAAAGCCTCTTCGGCAGTCTTCTTGGCCTGCTTGTGAATCGCCTGGCCTTCCTCGACTAGCAGATCGAAAATCTTGGTTCCTTCCTTCTGCGTCTTGGCAAAGGCGCCCAACCCTGCAAGCCATATCTGATTTGCCGACTCACGAATCGCCGACGCCAATTGCCCCTCTCCGCCTGTTTGCGCCAATTCCTTTAATCTTCTGGCCATGGTGACCTCTCCTCTAACAAATAAGTCATGATATACCACGGATTGACTTCTTGAGCGCCCCGCGTGGAGCTCGTTGACGAAAATCAACGCGGTCCATAGGACGGGCCCTATTCTGAATTTCGAGTAATGCCGCAGTCCCGCAACGGGGCCTCGAGGCGGCAAAACCGTGACGCTGCGGCGTCGCGATGATTCCGGAGCGGCAACCATGATCTATTTTGTAACCGGGGCGAGCGGTTTTATTGGCAAACGACTGGTGCGCAACCTGCTGGCGCGCGACGGCGCCACCGTCTATTTTTTGATGCGGGAGGCGAACGCCGAGCGGGTGGAGCAGCTGCGCCGCTACTGGGGCGCGGACGCGCGGCGGGCCATTGCCGTCCAGGGGGACCTAAACGAGCCCGCGATCTGTGCGTCAAGCGACGATGCCAGGTCACTCGAAGGGCGCGTCGACCATGTATTTCACCTCGGGGCAATCTACGCCCTCGAGGCGGATCCCGAGCTCGAAATGCGCACGAACGTCGAGGGCACTCGCAATGTCGTGCGTTTTGCGGAGCGAATCCGCGCCAAGCGTTTCCATCATGTGAGTTCGATTGCCGCGGCCGGACTCTACGAGGGCGTGTTTCGGGAAGACATGTTCGAGGAGGCGGAAAACCTCGACCATCCGTACTTTGCCAGCAAACATGAATCGGAGAAGGTCGTTCGCAGCGAATGCAAGGTCGCCTGGCGTGTCTATCGGCCGGGCATCGTTGTCGGCGACTCTCGCGACGGGGAGATGGATAAGATCGATGGGCTGTATTATTTTTTCAAGCTCATCCAGAAGGTGCGCCGGCTGCTGCCCCCTTGGATGCCGAGCATCGGCCTGGAGGGCGGACGAATCAACCTCGTTCCGGTCGATTTTGTGGCGCGCGCTCTGGATCACATCGCCCACTTAGACGGACAAGACGGCAGATGCTTCCATCTGACCGATCCGCATCCCAGAAGGGTTGGCGACATACTGAACATTTTTGCGCGAGCGGCCCACGCGCCAGAAATGACGCTGCGCCTGAACGCGGCCCTTCTGAACCTTATACCGCAAGGCGTCGTGCGCAGCCTGATGGCGCTCACCGCCGTGCAACGAGTGCGGGAGGCGATTCTGAAGGATTTGGGGTTGCCGGAGGGCATTTTTTTATTTATCAATTACCCCACACGCTTTGACTGTCGCGATGCCGAACATCTTCTAAAACCCGCCGGTATCTGCGTTCCGCCGCTCGAAAATTACGCATGGCGGCTTTGGGACTACTGGGAGCGTCACCTCGATCCGGAGCTTTTTGTCGATCGTTCCTTGCGCGGCCGCGTGGGGCGCCGCGTCGTGCTCATTACGGGAGGCTCCTCGGGCATTGGACTGGCCACGGCGCTAAAGCTTGCCGCAGCGGGTGCGGTCACGGTCGTTGCCGCGCGGGACCCTGAAAAACTCCAGGCCGCACAGCAAGACGCCGCTCGCCAGGGCGTGCAGCTCATCACCCGTCCTGCGGATATCACGGATCCAGCTCAGTGCGAGGCGCTCGTGCGGTGGATCGAGGAGGAACTCGGAGGGGTCGATATTCTCGTAAATAACGCGGGGCGGTCGATTCGTCGCGGCATCGAAAATTCCTACGATCGCTTTCACGATTTTGAGCGCACCATGCAGGTGAACTATTTCGGCGCGCTTCGGGTCACGATGGCGGTGTTGCCGGGGATGGTCAGAAAGCGAAGTGGACACGTCGTCAACATATCGTCCATCGGGACGTTGACCAACCTTCCGCGGTTTTCTGCCTATCTGGCGTCGAAGGCGGCGCTCGAGATGTGGACCCGGTGCGCAGCGGCTGAATTTCTCGATCGAGGCGTACAGTTCACGACGATCAACATGCCGCTAGTGCGCACCCCGATGATTGCCCCGACAAAATTCTACGAACAGGTGCCCACGCTCAGTCCGGAAGAGGCCGCCGACTTCGTTGTCGATGCCGTCATTCGGCGCCCGGTGCGGATTGCAACACGGCTGGGGATTTTCGGGCAGTTTTCTAACACGGTCTCCCCGCGCCTTACGCAGGTCGTGATGAATACCAGCTTTCGAATGTTCCCGGAATCGGCGGCGGCCCGAGGCGAGGCGGCTGGGGCCGAGAGGCCAACGGCGGATCAGATCGCATTTGCGCAATTGATGCGCGGAATGCACCTCTAGCAGACGCGCACGGGCAAGCTGCGCCGGTCGGACCTACGCCTGGCTGTCGCTCACGAATACGATCCGAGCGCGAGTTCGTCTTCCAGACAAGCCAAGACACGTGGCGAAAACACCATTGCCATGTGACCCAGACCATCGAGAACGATGTCTTGCGCGCCATCGATGCGACTTGTCTCCGCGGGCGCAAGAATCTCATCGTCCCGCGTCCAGATGCTGACAATGGGGATCGGCACGGGCCGCAGAGTCAGTGCCCGGAGCCAAGCGCTGTCGGGCCGCATTTCACGGGCGTTTGCGCCTATTCCAAGGCGCGCCACATGGGTACCGTGCATCGGCGCGGCCAGCATTACGAGTTTGGCCACACGCGCGGCGCCGTACTTGCGCAAATAGGCGAGAGATATCAGGCCGCCCATGGAGTGGGTGAGGAGCACGATGCGCGTGCGGCCTGTCGCTTGAACCAGCTCCTCGATCCGCTCATCGAGTCGCGCCGCCAATTGATCGATACCGGCACGTGGAGGCTCCAGGTTCACGGTGGCGACCGCGAGCCGTCTTTTCCGAAATTCTCGGCGCATCCACCACCAGAGACCGCGGTTGCACATATAACCGTGCACAAGTAAAAGGGGGGCATGCCCCGGGGCAACACTTGGGACCCTCTCCCGCCCCATCCACCAGCGCTCGAAGGGCTGAAACACGAAAAAAACGGCGAACAGGGCGAGCACTTCTTTGGCGCTGCACCGCCAAGAGGGTCGACTTGCGCCGCGCCGAGGAGGGCACCGCGCGGCCGCGTAACCGCGTACGAACGCGTAGCCGGCGGCCACACCGCATGCGTTCAGGAATACAAATGCGGTGCAGGCGGACAAGGCGACAGCGCCCGTCAATGCGCCGTTGCCAACAAGGAATACCATCAACAGGAGCAGGAGGAGCACTTGCAGAGCTGTTATGGCAATAAGCGTTCGGGAAACCATCAGACGGCCATTCTTCGAGTGCTCCCGAAACGCGGCTTTGATGTCGCCGTTGGCTCCTGGAGGAGAAAGACGCAAAAGCGAAATACCCTCCTGCGCGCCGGTAGGGATATAAAGGAGAGGCGGCGCTGCGACGTGACGTACGTCAAAGCGGAGCGATCGTGGCGCGATACAGTGACGACGTCTGGTTGACGAGTTTGTGTCCCTAGGTGACGCCCATGGACCGCATCTGGCTTCCGAAATACCCGGCCGGCGTGCCAAGCGACGTCGACCTTGCGGCGTACCGTAGTGTCTGCGATGTGTTTGAGGAGAGCACCGCAAAGTTCGGTCAACGGGCGGCGTTCATAAACCAGGGATCGACGATCAGCTACTCCGAGATGGATCGGCTGACGCGCAATTTCGCGGCCTTTCTGCAGACCGAATTGAAGCAGACGCGAGGTGCACGCGTCGCGCTGATGCTGCCTAATGTCTTGCAGTACCCCGTCGCACTTTTTGGCGTCTTGCGCGCGGGCTGCGCGGCGGTGAATTGCAACCCGCTTTACACGCCGCGAGAGTTGCGGCATCAACTCGCGGATTCCGGAGCCGAAGTTATCGTGGTTCTGGAAAATTTTGCCTGGGTTGTCGAGCAGGTCGTCGCTTCGACGAACGTAAAGCATGTGGTGGTGACCGGGGTCGGGGATCTGCTGAAATTTCCGATGGGATTGCTGGTCAATTCTGTCGTGAAATATGCCAAGCGGCTCGTGCCGAAATGGCATCTGCCCGGCGCCATCCGCATGACAAGTGCGCTGCGGTCGGGAGAAAACCGGCCGTTTGAGCGTGTGCCCCTTGGCGCGAGCGATCTCGCGTTTTTGCAATACACCGGTGGCACGACTGGGGTGCCAAAGGGTGCGATGCTGACACACGGAAATATCATCGCAAATTTGCAACAGGCCCACGCTTGGCTCCGCCCGGTCCTTGAGGAGGGACGCGAAACGGTTGTTACCGCACTGCCTCTTTATCACGTGTTCGCGGTGACTGCGAATTGCATGCTTTTTTTGAAAATCGGGGCGTCGAACCTGTTGATTACAAACCCGAGAGACATTCCGGGTTTCGTGAAGGAACTGGCGCGGCACAGGGTGACGGCAATCACCGGCGTCAATACCTTGTTTAACGCGCTGCTGGCAAATCCAGAATTCGCCAAGCTGGACTTTACGCCGTTGCGAGTCGCGGTAGCGGGGGGAATGGCGGTTCAAAAAGCCGTGGCGGAGAAGTGGAAGCAGATCACCCGCCGGGCCCTGATCGAGGGCTACGGACTTACGGAAACTTCGCCCTTCGTCGCTTGCAATCCCTTGGATCTTTCGGAGTACAACGGTTCGGTCGGTTTGCCCTTTCCCTCGACCGAAATCGCGATTCGGGACGAAGAAGACCGCGATGTGGCAATTGGGGAAGTGGGCGAGCTCTGCGTACGAGGACCACAGGTGATGCGCGGCTATTGGAACAAACCCGCAGAAACCGCGAAAGTGATGACATCCGATGGTTTTTTGCGCACAGGCGATCTGGCCACCATTGACCAGGGCGGATTTGTGCGGATCGTTGATCGCAAGAAAGACATGATCATCGTCTCGGGGTTCAAGGTGTTTCCGAACGAACTGGAGGACGTGCTGGCAATGTGTCCGGGCGTTCACGAAGCAGCGGCTTTCGGCGTGCCGGACGCCACCTCGGGACAGGCGGTGCGGGTTGCCGTGGTGAAAAAAGATCCGGCGCTAACGGCGCAGGACGTGATCCGGCACTGCAGGGAGCACCTGACGGCATACAAGGTGCCACGGCTGGTGGAATTTCGCGACGAACTGCCTAAGTCGCCGATCGGCAAGGTTCTTCGCAGAGTGTTAAGTGAGATGAGTTCGCAGGCAGCAGGCTGAACGCAATCCGGCTGAGCGTCTGTGAGCCTCCATGGCAGGGTCAACGCGGCGCAACAGCGAAACGTCGGGACTTGTCCTGAAAAATGCCCGACCAGGCCGCTCGCACGGGAGGTTTACGCGTCTAGCAAACGGTCATCCCCGGCAAACAGGGCGTTGAGTAACCGGCGCTCTCGGCCGACCACCAGGTGCAGAAACTCCTCGGCACCATTCATTTTTACGAACGCCGTATAACCGCGCTGCAGAAAATCTTGCAGCTCACCCAAGCCTGCGAGATGCGCCGGCCAGTACATCATCGACAGCGTGGTCCCAATAAGCGGCTGATGCACGAGACGGTCGAGCGCGTGCCCCACATCGTCGATGATGGAGATCTGGCGCTCCCGATCGGCACGGCGGCCGACTTTGCGGTAGGCGTCCGCATAAATTGCGCCGTCGATATTGCTCGGCTTATCGCCGAGCACTTTGGCCATCGCAAAATCGAGTTCTTCCGACAATGCTTCGAGTTCGATTGCTTCGGACACGATTTCCATGCCCGCCGCCGGAAGCACGCGATTCATGGTCGGCGCAACCCGACGTACGTTGGCGTCGAGTTTGGTCAGATCCTCGGACCCATAGAGATCGCTCAGAAAGAAAGCGGCGGCCAGACCCATGCGCGGGCTCGCGAGCAAATCCGCATGGGTGCGCGCCAATCGCGCTGCCTGCCAACCGCGCAGCTGCTGGCGGCTCGCCTCGAGTTTGGGGTCCGCCGCGGCGGCCTCGCGCAGCGCAGCAGCGCGGTCAAGGTGGTACAGCAATCGTGCCACCGACTCTGCGGGCTTTCTCATCAGAGCTCGGTTCCGACGGGCCGGGAAAGGCCTAGCCCTGCGACGGTACCGGCAAACGTCATGAGCGGGCGCTTTCAAGAGGCGGCGCAACGCCGCGATGGTAGGCCATTTACGTCGACGGTTCGGCGACGAGCGCCTTTAGCTCTTCGTCGGCAAGCGTCTCCTTCTCGAGCAGCCGTTTTGCACCACGCTCGAGGATAGAGCGTCGATCAGTGAGTATCTGCAGGCTCTTGGCGAACGCCGCATCCACAAGCGCCCGTGTGGCCAGATCGATTTCGCGGGCGGTCTGTTCTGAGTAGCGTTGCGACCGGGAGGGCCCTAACTCCTCGATTTCGAGAAAATTCGGCCGATCCTGGTCGTAGACGATGGGTCCGAGCGTGTTATCCATGCCGTAGCGCGCCACGATGCTGCGCGCGATCTGCGTGGCCTTGACCAAGTCGTCGGCCGCCCCGGTCGAGAGCTCACTGAAGACGAGCTGCTCCGCGGCACGCCCCCCAAGCAAGACCGCCATCTTGTTTTCCAGCTCGGTACGGGTCATAAGGTACCGATCTTCTATGGGACGCTGCAGCGTGTAACCAAGGGCGCCGACGCCGCGGGGAATGATGGAGACCTTCTGCACAGGATCTTGTCCGGGTAGCGCGCTCGCTACCAGCGCATGGCCCATCTCGTGGTGCGCGACCACGGCCCTCTCGGTCGGGTTTAGCAGGCGACTGCGCTTCTCCAGCCCGGCAACGATGCGCTCTATCGCGGCCGTGAAGTCGTCCATGCCGATGGCGCGGTGTTCGCGCCGTGTGGCCTGCAGCGCCGCCTCGTTGACCAGATTTGCCAGATCGGCGCCACTGAATCCGGGCGTGAGCGCCGCGATCTTGTCAAGATCGAGTCCCGGTTCCAGGGTCACTTTTTTCGCGTGGACCCGCAGGATCTGGACTCGCCCGATCCGGTCGGGTCGGTCGACGAGCACCTGTCGATCAAAGCGGCCCGCGCGCAGCAATGCCGGGTCAAGAATCTCCGGCCGGTTGGTCGCTGCGAGCAACACCAAACCCGATCGCGGGTCAAAACCGTCGAGTTCCGCCAATAGCTGATTTAGCGTCTGCTCCTTTTCGTCGTGGCCGCCGAATCCTCCATACCCTCCGCGAACACGCCCGAGCGCATCGATCTCATCGATGAAGATGATCGCGGGCGCCTGCTTGCGCGCTTCCTCGAACAAGTCGCGCACCCGCGCCGCCCCGACGCCGACGAACATCTCGACAAATTCCGACCCATTGATGGAAAAAAAAGCAACACCGGCTTCCCCCGCGACTGCGCGCGCAAGCAAAGTTTTACCTGTGCCGGGTGGCCCGACGAGCAAGACTCCCTTGGGTATGCGCGCGCCAAGGCGCCCGTATCGGGCTGGGTCTTTGAGAAATCCCACGACCTCCCGCAACTCCTCCTTCGCCTCATCGACGCCCGCGACGTCTTCAAAGGTGACCTTGACGTCCGTCTCAACGTAAACTTTTGCTTTGCTCTTCCCGATTGACAGAAGACTCGCGCCCATGCCGCCCCTTTGTTGCAGCCGGCGGACCAAAAAGAACCAGATTCCGAAAAAAACAAGGGCGGGCACGATCCAGCTAAGCAGGTCGCGCAGAAAGGTGTTTTCGACGATACCGGAGAATTTAACTTTGTATTGGTCCAGGTCGTGCGCCAATTCCGGGTCGACGCGAGTGGTCACGAACTGTTTGCGGCCGTCTGGCAGGGGCGTTTTCAGCGAGCCCCGGATGAGATTGGAAGTGATTGCGATGTCCTCTACGTTGCCGGCTTTCAGCTGTTCCATGAAATCGCTGTATGCCATCGGCTCCGTGGAGCGGTACTGCATCCACGCCTGCTGCAACATAAGGACGGCAAAAAAAGCGAATATCAAGTAGACGATGTTGAACGAGATCTTTTTTTGCATAACGAAACCCGTCGACAGCGGAAATGAGACCAGGGCCAGGTCCGAGCATGATAGCGAGTCAGCGCAGGCGTGCGACGGGGCCTCTTTGGTCTTTCCTCGCGCCGGGGAGGCGGTCGAGGACGCCAAAGGTCGCCGGGCCGCGCACCGAAGCGTGCGCGAGCCCACAGGGACCGTTACCCAAAGGGGGGGTCGGCGGGCGCGATCGGGTTTCCCGGGGCGCTCGCTTGCCGCGGACGTCGACAGGGGCGGCTGCGACTTACCCGGTACGTTCGGTCGGTGGCATCGATCCCGGCGTTTCGATCTCGGACAGAGCTCGGGCATGACGGAAATCAAGCGTCGTAGTAGTGACCCCCGTCGTTCGGGGCTATCCTATTCGTCTGAGAATTGACCCGGACCGAGGCAAGGCCCACTGCGTGCTGTAGGGGCGCGCGTCGGCTCGTGGCGTGGCATACAAACTGGTCGATGCTGCGCGATGCGCCGCGCCAAATCGTCCAACCGGATCGTGAAGCCTTGAAGGGGTATGACCATGAAAATCCCGTTAGTTGTGGCCGTACGCGGTTTTGAGCACTCCGAGGCGCTTGAAGCGGCCGTTCGCGAACATGCTCGAAAGCTTGAATTGTTTCACTCAAACGTGACGAGTTGCCGCGTGCATGTCGAGCAATTTGGCAAACATCACCACCAGGGGCGTCAATTCACGGTGCGGATCGACGTGCGCGTACCTGGCAAGGAAATTGTGGTCTCACGCGATCACCACGAGGACGTCTACGTTGCGTTGCGCGACGCGTTTGACTCGGCGAGGCGCCAAATCGAGGACACGGTTCGCGAGCATCGGGGCCAGGTGAAGGTGCACGAAGACGTCCATGAGGGCAAGATCGCGCGACTACTTCCGGATGAGGGCTACGGATTCATAAGTACGGAAGACGATCGCGAACTGTATTTCAGTCGCGAAAACGTCGTGCATCCCTTGTTCGAACACTTGGAAGTCGGCATGTCCGTCCGGTTTATCGAGGACGTGGGCGCTGAAGGGCCCCAGGCAAAGCGGGTCAGTGCGGGCGGGCACGAGGGTTAGCCGCGTTGGCGGTGTTGTCGGCTCGAACTTCCGCGAGCAAGTTCCGAGCGTGCCGCGATTACCGGCTAGCCGGTGGAATGTTCGCTTCCGATCCGTGTACCCAGCGTCTCGCGGCCGCGCATAGCGATTGCACAAATTCCTCGAGGCGGTCCGCAGCTAGTTCGTGAATGCCCGCCGCACCGGCACGGCCGGCGCCGCCAAAACGCCGACACAGCTGATCGGCATCATCCCCGGGTTCGGGTGCAATGGCGCGGGCCACGCGCAGGCTCACTCGCAGACCACCACTGTCGGTTTCCATGACGACTGCACACGTGCGCCGCTCGTCGGATTGGGCTAGACGGTTTGCCAGCGTGCCGATAACACGTCGGCTCCAGGCGGCCTTGGGAAGGCGGTGCACGCTGCAGTAGGCGTCCTGGTGAATAGGAGGCAGTTGCCGCGCCGCATCCAAGTCGGCGGCCATGCAATCGAGCAGCGCGCCTATGACTGGTTCGGAAGCAAACAGGGCCAGGGGGTCCGCATAGCGGTGGACAACTCCAAAGAGTTCGCGCGGATGGATCATCACATCGGCCTCGGTTTCACCGTAGCCGTTGTAATTGAGCGCTTCGCCCAGCGCACAGAGTTTCGACCGCTGGTTCGTATCAAATCCAGCGGCGTCCGCAAGCTTCGCGGCGGTACCCGGCAATCCGTCGCCGAACGCGGCGACGATGGCCCAGGAGCGAAAGCGGCCACCTAAGTACTGATCGACCAGCGTGCTCGTGCAGACCTGCGCCGAAGGATCAATCCAGGTTTGCAAACGCGGGTGTCGCGGAATGAAGTGCGCTATGTGGTGATCAAAGTAGTGCACCTCGGCCCCCTGCGACAAGAGTCGCAATAGAGCATCCCGATTGCGATCAAGCGACACGTCGAGTACGGTCACGATGCTTTGCGAATCGGCTTGAACACGCGCAAGCAAATCGATTTCGCGCTTTAAGCCCGTGACGAGTTCACTTTCGACGGGGTCGGCAAGACGTAATTGATGAAGCGCGCACAGTCCGTCCGCGTCCCCGTTAAAGACATCGATGAAGCGCATGACCTAAGTCTACGGGATCGGCCAAGCGGGTAGGCGGTTCCGCGCAACTGTGCGCGGCTGGTCTACCGCAGCACTCCGCAAAAAGCCGATCGCGCATGCTCAGGCATCTGCGCCGCCCGCCCGGGCGCGAAACGAAGCAGTGGGGGAGCGTCGGGTCCGGCCTTCCATGAGGCGGGGCGGCCGCGGTCTGCGATCGGCTGCGACAATCTTGCTGGAGCGAGACCAGTCGATCCGCAACGCAAGAAGAAGTTTTCAAGCGCCGCGCAGGTTCTCAGAGGCGCTCCTCGCTCAACTCACGGATTGCCGCGGCAAACAGCGGTGCTGATCCGACGACCTCCAGGGCGGAACTGGCGAAGGATTGCGGGAGTCGGAACGGTGGAATGGAGTCGCTCACGAACAAGCGCTCAATTGGCGCCGAACCGAGCACCGCGGCAGCTTCTCCGACAAAAAGACCGTGCGCCGAAAATGCAAACACGCGTCGGGCGCCGGCCTCCTTTAATGCCGTGGCTGCCCGGGCAATCGTCGTACCGGTCGCAATAATGTCATCGAACACGAACACGGTCGCAGCGCTGACGTCCCCGACGACCTGGGTGCTGCCGCCAACCGTCCCGCCGCTGCGGCTTTTGTCCATAAAGACCTGCCCCAGGCGGCGTCCGAGTCGCGGCGCCAGCGCCTGCTGCCAGAGCGTGACGCGTTTCACGCCCCCGGGGTCAGGCGACGCGAGTACCAACGGACCGCCATCGTCATAGCTTGCTACAAATCGATCAAATAACGAGTGACTTTGCAAATGCACGGTGCGACAGCGAAAGCCGTTGTCAAACGCGGCCGGGTTGTGTACCTCCAGGCTAAGCAGGACGTCCGTGCCAACGGCTTCCAGAAGCTGTGCGACATAGCGCGAGCCGATAGGATCGTGGGGCTGCGTGCGCCGGTCCTTACGCGCGTACGCAAGATATGGCACCACCGCTGTTACGCGTGCCGCGCCGTGGTCGCGCAACGTGGCTAGGAAAAAGAGCAGACGCAGGAGTTTGTCCGGACCGTCTTGCTCGGGGCCACCGTGCAGACTCTGCACGACGAATGTGTCTTGTCCCCGCACCTCTACCAAGGGACGGCTTTTGTGTTCGCCGTCTTCAAAGGAGCGCTCCTCATGCGCGCTCAGCGGGACACCCAGCAGCTCGGCCAGTTTTGTCCCAAAATCCTGCGTGGCACTCAGAGCAAAGATCAACATACGCTGGCCCACCGCCGCTTGGCGTCGATTGTGCGCAATCGCAGAGAGGGTCGACGTGTGGCGATTCGGTTTGCCCCTTGCATTGGGCTCCGAAACGGCGTCGAACATCCGCCCGCTCGGGCGAACCCCGCGTACCTCGAGCAATCCGAGCTGCGGTGGCGTCGCACGCGATCAGTGAGACAAGAGTACGGGAATCCCAACACCGTTGAGCACATGGCGCGTCGCCCCCCCGAAGATGAGTTCGCGCGCGCGACTATGTCCGTAAGCCCCCATTACGAGAAGATCCGCGCCCGCCTGCGTTGCGGTTGCAACGATTGCCTGTGCGCTCGGCTGCCCTACTGCTTCGGGTGTGCAGGTCTGCGTCTGCACGCCGTGCCAGCGCAGTTGCTCAGCGAGAGCTTCACAGGAGAGTTTTGCTGCTGCCACGGCAGAGGCATCTTCCGGAAAGGACAGCACGATGACTTTGGTGGCCTGTGCGAGCAGTGGCATGGCGGCCGTGACCGCATGCGCCGCCTCGGCCGTCTCCTTCCAGGCAACCGCGATCGTCGATCCGATCGACTTTGGCGGTTGCGACGGTGCCAGCAGGAGCGGGCGGCCACTGGCCATTAGCAAGGAACCGATGTCGTCGACAAAAAGATCGCCGCCTCCCGTGGAGCGCGCCACAACGACAAGTTCGTGGAAGCGTCCGAAGGCGATGGTGGTATCGCGCGCATCCCCGGCAACCTCGCGCCAGCTTGCCGATATGTCGTTGCCCACCGCCAACACGTCCGTGACGCGCAGGTTGCGGTGTTTGCAAAACGCATCAAAGTTTTGACGAGCCAAAAGCGCTCGCGCACGGTCGGCATCAATTAGGGCCTGCTGGAGCTGCGGCGAGACGGGCAGCGTCCCCGCCGCAAAACCGATGCCATCGGCGGCGTCGACAAGAAGCTGCAGCGAATCGATCTGCACGTACAGACACGCGATGTGGCTGTTAAAGCGACTGGCGACCAGATAGCTAGATTCGAGCACGACCGCGTCGTTACTCGATCCCGTGATCTTGGCGAGTATGGTCTTCATGGCTGTGTCGTCCCCGGGGTACAGTGCTCGATCATGCCGGCGCGGCAAGTTTGAGCGTTTGTCGATTCGTGCGCTTGACTGCGGTCAATGACCACCGTCGCAGCCCCGGTACGGCCGGGCCCAGGCATTGGGAAATTGCACCATCTCTCGGGGCCCGTTGGGCACGGTTCGCTATGAGCAAGCACCGCGGGCTACTTGGGGTCCGCACCCATATCAATGGGCTTGCCTTGGGAAAGCGACGTGACATAAGCAACGAGGGAATTGAGTTCGTCACTGCCGTAAGCGGGTGCGTGACCGTTGAGCGCACCTCCGACGCAGACGCGCACCTGGTCCGCGAGGGTGATCAGTTTGTGATCGTCCTCGGAGATCCGCGGAAAGATCGCGGCGGCGTTCGATAGGCTGGGGATGGGCTCGCCGTCGGGGCGCTGACCCTGCCGTGTGCCGCCGCCCAAGTGGCAGCTCTCGCAGACTCGGCCGCGCCCACCGAACGTTTCGTGAAAAAACAGCTCCTTGCCGTGGGCTATGGCCTGTTGGAGCTGCGGGTCGGCCGCCCACGCCGGCGCCGATGCCATCACAGACACTGCCCAAAGGGCTCCACACATACGCCTGCCGTGGTAGGCAAAACCCCTACGACCCATGGTGCCTCCCCCCGCGTTACTCGCGACATGTCCGCTGATACCGAAAAAATCCTATCGCGAACGCGCAAACCTGTCTATCTCGTCTGTGGCACCCGGCGAGAAATTGCGCACGACGGATAGTTGGGGATTGGTGGATCGAGCCCCTACCGCGCGATTCAATTCAGATCGCGCTTGCCAATGCGGGGCGATCGAGCGATCGGCCGACGATGAGGAGACTTCGGATCACGTGGGCTCCAGGCCGCTGGTGATATGGCGTTGGCGCAATTCGCGCTTGAGCACTTTTCCAATTGCGCTGCGCGGCAGCCCGTCGACCACGTAAAGACGCTCCAGCCGTTGAATCTTGCCGACGTGCGAATTGGTCCACGCGAGGAGATCGGCTTCGGTCAGTGTACTGCCGGGCCGGAGCACCACGAACGCTACGGGGCTCTCGCCCCATCGCCGCGAGGGCACACCGACGACCGCGGTTTCGGCGACTTCGGCGTGCGTGCGCAGCACGCCCTCGAGGTCGCTCGGATAAACGTTGAAGCCGCCGCTGATGAGCATGTCCTTTTTGCGATCGAGCAGGACCAAAAAACCGTCCTCGTCAAAGCGTCCGATGTCCCCGGTGCGAATGAAGCGTCTGCCGTGTTGATCGAACCACTCGGCCTCGCGCGTTCGCTCCGGCCGACGGTGGTAGCCGGTCATCATGCCCGGCGAATGGCCGACGATTTCGCCCGTAGCGCCCGGGGGAAGTTCGCGACCCGCGTCGTCGATCAACCGGACATCATGACCCGGAGCAGGACGTCCCACCGTGTGCAGCTTGCTTGGGTAATCGTGCGCGACCAGTATGCAAGTGCCTCCACCCTCGGTGAGGCCATAGAACTCGATTAACCCGCCCGGCCACCGTCGGAGGACGTCGGCTTTTAGTGACGCGTCGAACGGGGCGCTGGTACAAAACTTCATCTGCGTGCTCGACAGGTCACGCGAGGCAAATTGCGGCAGCGCCATGATGCGCTGGTATTGCACCGGGACGAGCATCGTGTGGGTCATTCGATGCCTCTCGGCCAGGGCGAGGAAGTGTGCGCCATCGAACTTGGGCGACAGCACGATTGTTCCGCCGAACGCAAGGGTGGGAAAGAGCACCACGAGTGTGGTGTTGGAATACAGGGGCGTGGCCAGCAGGGCCACAGTGTCCGGCCCGTAGCCGAACTTCGAACCGCGATCGACGTGCGCCCATCGCATCCCGTGGGATTGCACGATCCCCTTGGGCTCGCCGGTAGTTCCCGAAGAATAGATGATGTTAAACGGAGCTTCAGGCGGCAGCTCCACCGCCCTCGGAGATGCCAGCACTGGCAGCAGCCACGACGCGTACGCCCATCCCGGCCCCGTGTCTTGCATTGCGACGCATCGAATGGAGCTTTTTTGCCCGGCGAGCACGCCGATTCCGTCCGTATCGGCAAACAGGAGGCGCGCTTGGGCATCGGCAAGTACGGAAAGCATGGTGTTGGATGCGGCGCCAAGCGGCAGGGGCACGACAACGACCGCAGCGCGCAAGGCGCCCAGAAAAACCGCGACGTAACGCAGCGATGTCTGAGAGCAAATCGCGATCGCGTCCCCGGGCGCAATTCCGTCGCGCTGCAGCGACGCGGCCACGCGGTCCGCGAGCTCGTCGAGCTGCGCATATGTCAGCCTTTCGTCGCCGCAAATGAGGGCGGTGCGCTCCGGGTGATGGCGAGCGTGTTCGCGCAACAAATCGGTGATTACCCGGTAGGGCGTTGACGTCTTGGCTGTAGGACCGCTCACCGGCCGACCCTCCGGGCGCTGCTCATGGCAACAGGCGGACTCGATTGCCAGATCCTATGGACGGTTTATAAGTTCGGTCAAAGGCAAGTTGCATGGCAGCAAACTGCGCGCCCTTTCGGTGTGAAAGCCGGGCGAATGATTCGGACCGGTGTTCCTTGGCCGTGAATCCGCCCGCGGGCGCGGTGCGTCCGATCATACCGATTTGCGCGTATTGCGGGCGCAATGCGTGTCGGCCAATGCTGGCTGGGCTCCAGATCGAGGGTCGATGAAACCGCGGGCTCGTGTCCGACGAACAAGGGCGGGCAAGGAGCGATCGGGTGTTTGCCGCGGACTTCGGCGGTGCCTGGGCGTATATGCGGGGGTCTTCTGGCGCGCTATGATAATTGCGATGCGCGCACGGGTGCCCAGTAAGAAGAATGCGAGTGCGCGGGGCGGATGTCCCTTCGACGGCGCGGGTGACCGGGTCGAGTTGGATCGATAAGTTCCGCCGGGGACACATCGACGGACATCACATTGGGGGGAGACGTGCAGCGCGCAGACTATCGACCGTTAAAGGCGTCGAAGGCTCCGGAGGGGACGGGCGTTCATCAGCCGGGTACCTATACCACTGTGGCTGTCGATTCCCCGGCAATCAGCGTGATGACCGACCTGCGTCAGGTGAGTGCGGCAACAATTCACGCGGAGGAGTCACTGACCGAGGCAACCCGTACCATGATCTCCCGGGGAGTGCGTCTGTTGTTTGTCCTTGGATCGACCGGGGAACTGGTTGGCCTGATTACTGCCCGCGACACCAGCGGGGAAGGCCCGATAAAGTTGCTGCAGGAACGTCGCGCGAAATTCGGGGAACTTCGTGTCACGGATCTGATGGTGCCCAGACGGGACATAGAAATTCTTGATCTGGCCGATGTGCTTCGCTCCCAGGTGGGTCACATCGTATCGACGCTCAAGGCTTCGGGGCGACAGCATGCGCTCGTGGCCGACCGCGATGCCGCGACGGGGGAAACGCGAATCCGCGGCGTTTTTTCTGCGACCCAGATCGGCAGACAGCTGGGAATCGCGGTTCAGCCCTTTGAAGTGGCCAATACGTTCGCCGAGATCGAGAAGGCGCTGTACGACTGAACAGCGTTTCTCGTCGCACGTGCGTACGCCAGCCATCGCGTCGGTTTGAGGCACGCACTGCTGCGCGGCCCCGCGTTTGCCTGAAAACGCCTCTTTGCTTCGCGCCCCGAGGTCATTCCCGAAGAGAAAGCTTCGCTCGCGCGGCGCAGGCCATACGCATCACGTCACCGGGCAGAGTCCAAACGATTGGCGCCGCGGCCAAACGCGTCTTGCGGCGCCCGTGCGCGGAGCAGAAAGTGGGAACTGTGCCCAAACCGTGTGTTTGGAAAAGGTGAGGGACCCAGGTGGTCCCTCCCGCGGCGAGGCACCCATCTCCCGGCAAAGGGCATACCGCCCTTGCGCCTGTCGCTGCCCCAAGGCGACGGATTCTCCGTGGTCGACGGGGAGTTGCTAGTGCCTCAACCGCGTATGTAGTGTGCAGGCTGGCACAAAGGCCGTGTTGATTTTCGTCAACCGAAGAAGAGCAAATTACGCGTTTGCGTGCGAGCTCCGATCTCGGCAGCGACGCGGTTCGCTGCAACCGTGCAAGCGTCGCGATGACGAGGGGCGGTTGCACCGAATCGAGCGTCAAGCTTGTTCTCACCCGATCCTTGTGTGAGTCGCCACAAAAAGATGTCTCGGATGCAATGATTGTCCGTTGTGTCGCGCAGGGGGAGTCGGATTCCCGAAAACCATGGACCCCGGTGCACGCCGAAGGCGAACCGCGTGTTGCGCCAAAGGGTGTGCCGGCAAGACCGCTCAGGGCAAAGGAGTCGTTACGAGGGCAAAGCGCGCGCAACCGGAGGCCGCAATCGCTACGAGCCTTCGCGGGCCCAAGCTTCGCCTGACCGGCGAGGCCGTCCATACAACGCCGGGGACTGGGCCGCGTCTGTTCTCGCTGACGACGGATTCCGTTCCGGCGAATGGGCATTGCGCGCGCGTCCCATGACGGAGCGGCCGCCGGCGACCTGACGGATCATCGCCATCAGCGCCTTCATTTGAGTGCCCGATTTTTGATCAAAGTCCATTCCGTACAAACCAAACCAGTCCCAGCAACCAAAGGGGTTGGTCAATGACGCACTTGTCTGCGGGTAGAGCACGATCAGTTCGTTCGTATCAGCCCAGCGGTTATACCCCGTGTTATTGAGGAAATACGCCCCCGCGATCGCATAGGCCTGCTGACAGCCGTGCAACGCAACGTGCAAACCGCACCGCCGACCCGCGGCGCAGTCGGCCGGGACGTATACCCAACCGGTGCTGTCCATGCCGGCGTCGCGACCCGCAAACGGCGTTTGATCGAATGCGAGCAAGGTGCCGCGAAGCGTCCCGGTATTGGGTGGCCGCAGCGTCCCGTAAAACCATCGCAATGCATCGCCAGCGCCGTCGAAGCCACAGTCGCTGATGTAGGGTAGCAACGTAAGGTCGCATGGGCTGTCGCCAGCGCCATCGAAGGCGGTCGGAAACGTGTGGCTGGCTCCAGCGAGCTCCACATACTTCACGTTTTCGGCGGAATCGAATCCGCCGACATCAACATAAAGACGTTTGACCTGGCGTGTGACGTTTGGGCCGACCGTATAGTCCTGCTTGCCGCTGAAGATATATATGCGCTGCCTGCCGATGTTCAAGACATTGTCGATTCGGTTGCCGCTCCAGCTTTTCATGTTGGCGATCGATTCACCGATCTCGGGCACGGCATTGTTCACGCAGCCGAAGACGAGGGCGTGACGGGCACAGTCGTAAGGTCCGCCAGCAAAGACTCCGACGCCGGCAAAAACCGAGGAGTAGGCAATTCCCATCTGCATTGCAAAAAAACCACCCGCCGAAAAACCCGAGATCGTGATCTGAGTCGGCTCGACGTTATATGTGCCAAGTACCGGAGCCGCGACTGCAGCCGAACGGATTGCGGCGCCCGCGATGAGAAAGCAGCAAAGTGTTATGGTGCACAGCGGTCGGGCGAGAAAATGAGCCAATCGCATGGTGGGCTTCCGGCCTATCGATGCAAAGCGCAGCCGCTTGCCGGTTTTGCGGATTTCCTTCCACCGGGCAGCGCCGACGCAAAACAGAATATATAGTGCCGGTGTCTGGAAACCCACGTGCCGCGGAGTGCTGTGCGGCCTTTCGTGACTCACCATGAAACATCTCGACTGGCTTCCTCCCGAGGGCATCCACATCGTCTTCGTGCTGTTCCTGTCGTTTCTAATCGGCCTCGAGCGGGAAGAGCGCAAAGCTGCACATGACGGATATTCGTTCGGGGGGGTCCGAACGTTTCCTCTGATCGGCTTGGTCGGTTACGCGGTGGCCGTGCTCTCTGGCGGCGAACTCCTGCCGCAGGCAGTGGGATTTACCGTGGTCGCCGGGTTTCTGCTGATGGCCTATTGGCACAAGCTGGCGTCTTCGGGGTATTCGGGCGTCACTTCCGAGATGTCGGGGCTCGCCACCTATCTGGTCGGTGCGCTCGTGTACCGCGAAATGTTTTGGATTGCCACGACGCTGACCGTTGCCAGTGTTCTTCTGCTGGAACTCAAAACCCGCCTGGAAGATCTTGCCAAGCGCATCGAAGCCGACGACATTCTCACGCTCACCAAGTTCCTGCTGCTGTCGGCGGTCATCCTGCCGCTTTTGCCGAACACGGAAATTAGCCAATTCGCGCTCAACCCGTTTCGAACGTGGCTCGTTGTCGTTGCCGTCAGCGCCGTCTCCTACGGAAGCTATGTGCTGCAGCGACTGACGAAGGGGCAAGGGGGAATCATACTGTCGGCGCTACTTGGCGGTGCTTATTCGTCGACTGTGACGACGGTTGCGCTGGCGCGCCGCTCCGTGCAAGAGGATCAAGCCCATTTGTATTCGGCAGGGATCTTGATGGCCTCCGGAATGATGTATTTGCGCTTGGTGATTCTGTTGGCCATTTTTAGTGAAGAACTGTTCAACATGCTGGTTGCGCCTTTCGTGGTCTTAGCCGCCCTTGCGATTGCGTTCGGCTGGTTCTGGTCCCGACGGTCCGATGGAAGCGCGGTGAAGCCGCTGCGGGAGGTCGTGCCTAAGAACCCGTTGGAGATCAGTACAGCGCTCTTGTTTGCTGCGCTCTTCGTGGCGATGCTGGTGGGCACGCATCTGGCGACGCAGTACCTCGGGAAGACGGGCGTCTTTGCGCTGGGTGCGATTATGGGCGTCGGCGACGTCGATCACTTCATCATGGGAATGACGCAATCTGTGCCAACTCTTACGCCGATCCACACGGCTTCGGCCGCAGTCCTCATAGCCGCCGCCAGCAACAACGCGGCCAAAGGGGTTTACGCGTTCGTGCTTGCCCCCCGTCGGACTGGCCTACAAAGCTTGTGCTTTTTGCTCACTTTGGCGCTGTTGGGCGTGGTGCCCGCCATGATTTGATCGCAAAGAAAATCGTGGTTCGAAGGTCGGTCTCCGCGCGCGACACTTCTCGCTTCTCGCACCCGCCTCCGAGACGCTCGCAGGAGCGACGAGTTGCACGGCGCAATGGGGAGCGCGGCCCGAGGCGACGGCCTCAGAGTTGAAACGCCAGCCACAGTAGCAATCCGTCGCCCAGATCGCGCAGCGTCCCGCTCGAGGGCGCCTTCCAGAGCTGCGCCGCGCTCTCGCTCGCGGTAAACCAGGCTCGTGCACTGGCGATCATCGCGGGTTCCCGCAACTCGACCATGAGCTCGTAGTTCAGAAAAAGACTGCGCGCGTCCATATTGGCCGATCCAAGGAGCAGCCACGAGTCGTCGATCAAGACCATCTTGGCGTGCATCATCGACGCAAGCATATGGACCTGGGCGCCCGCCGCATCCATTTGCAGCAGCGGCCGCCGACGGCCCAAATCGGCAAGGCGGTGATTCGAGCGCGCCGGCAGCAACAGGTGCACCTGCACTCCGCGCTGCGCCGCGAGACAAAGGGCGCGAAGCAAGCTCTCGTCGGGAACGAAATACGGCGTGGCAACCCGTATGCTGCTGCGGGCGCGGTAACAAGCCAGCAGGAGCAAGGCGTGCAGCGTGTCGTCGGCGAAGTCCGGCCCGCTGGGAACCGGGCGGGCGGTGCTGACGGTGGACTGTGCGGGGCCCGGTTCGGGAATACGAACGTTGGGCTCGCCGCGCCCGACAGCGAAGCTCCAGTCAGCCAAAAAAATACGATCGAGCGAAGCGGCGAGTGGTCCGTCGGTGTCAAAGCTCAGATCAATCCAAGGGGCCACGCCAGTTGCGCCAGTGAAGTACTCCTGGGCCAGGTTGCGCCCACCGGACCAGACACGGCTGCTGTCGGCAATGACCAATTTGCGATGGTTGCGCAGGTTGGTTCGACCGTGCAGCGGGCGATGCAGCGGGGGAACGAACCAGCTCGTCTGTGCGCCGGTTTTGCGCAGCCGATGCACGATCGACCAGCTGCGAAAACCGCCGACTCCGTCGACGAGAATGCGGACGGTGACGCCCGCCGCAACGCTTTCGCGAACGCGCTCGAGCAGGGTGGTTCCAATCGCATCGTTGCCGATGACATACGTACAAATGTGCAGGGTCTTGCGCGCCTGACTGATCACATCAAACAGTGCCCGCAGAGCGCTTGTCCCATCCTCATGCAGGGTAATCCGCCCATGGCTGACCGAATCCGGCAAGCGCAACGCCCGAGCCATGGCGTCCAGGGGGTCCCCCTCCTCAGGGTGCGCGGCACTCTGAGCCGTGTTCGGTGCGGGCAACGCAGGGGCGCGCCGAAGTTTTCGGGTGCCAAAGAGCAGGAACAGGGGCACGCCGAGATAGGGTAGGAGGGCGATGAGTAGCACCCAGGCGATGGCAGCGGACGGGGGTCGGCGCTGATGCAAACCCTGCGTGGCCAGCACGTAAACGAGCAGACCAACGACGATCAGAGCCGAGTGCCATGAAATCCACTGCGTCAACCAGGCCCACACGATTGCGCTCCCCACATTTCTGCGTTCTTGTCTTGGGCCACAAAGTCGGTGGCCGAAGTGCGCGCTGTGACCTGCTGCCTGCCGCTCCTGGCCTTGCCGCGCAATCCGGCCCTTCGCCCGGTCGTGCTGCTGCGGCACGTTGCGCGGGAGCGCCGCAATGAAAACATATTTGCGACGGTCACGCCAGAGCAGCATTTGCGCCGGTCTTGGCGCACGGCAGATACAGCGCCCCGGCCCGTTTCGGCTCGCTGCATCCCGCGCCGTGGTTTGCGTGGCCAACGCGCCCGGAGCAATGCATCGCTTGCGGTGCGGCGGCACGTAGTATGAGTGCCTCAACACCGCCCTGGGAGGCTGCGTTCGGTGTAGGCTGGTGACCTGACGGGCAACGAGCAGGAGCAATTGGCGTGCTGCTACCCGAATGCCGGCCGCCCGTGGGCGCGATACGAGGAGACCATCCGTATGAGTGCAAACTTCGCCGCCTTTGTGATTGAAGAAGTCGACGGCAAGGTCCGCTCGAACCTGAAAAATCTGACCCTCGAGGATCTGCCCAACGACGACGTGCTCGTCGAAGTCGCGTATTCAACGTTGAATTACAAAGACGGACTGGCGGTGTGCGGCAATCGCAATAAGGTGGCGCGCAAATTGCCCATGGTCGCAGGTATCGACCTCGCTGGCACGGTCGTTGAATCCCGCTCCGGCCAGTGGCGAACCGGCGACAAGGTCGTAGTCAACGGCTTTGGTTTATCGGAAACCCACTGGGGAGGGTACTCCCGCTATCAGCGGGTAAAGCCCGAATGGTTGCTGCGTCTGCCGAGCGCCTTTGGCCTTGAACAGGCCATGGCAATTGGCACGGCGGGCTACACCGCGGCGCTTTGTGTCGATGCTCTGGTCGATTGGGGTCTGAAACCGAATCAGGGGGAATTGCTTGTAACGGGGGCCGCGGGTGGCGTGGGATCGGTCGCAATTGCTCTTTTGGCCAGAGCCGGGTACTCGGTGACCGCTTCGACGGGTCGGCCCCAGACCCACGATTACTTGCGCGAATTGGGGGCGGCGCAGTTTATCGATCGGCAGAATCTGCAAGAAAAGGGCGGGCCGCTGCAAAAGGAGCGGTGGGCGGGCGCCGTCGACACGGTAGGCAGCTCAACGCTTGCCAACGTATTGGCACAGACCCGTTACGGCGGAGCGGTGGCGTCGTGCGGTCTGGCTGGCGGTATGGAATTTACGGCAACGGTGCTGCCGCACATCCTACGGGCGGTAGCGCTGTTGGGGGTCGATTCCGTGATGGCACCCATGGCCAAGCGCGAGCGGGCTTGGGCGCGTTTGGCACGAGATCTGGAGGCCTCAAAGCTATCGCGCATGACGACGATCGAGCCGATGTCGAAGCTGCCCGAACTGGCGCAAGAGATTCTGGCTGGCAGGACCCGGGGACGTGTCGTCATCGATGTAACGCGCTGAGCGCGTTGCTGGTCTGAGCGTTGCGCAAGCCGGCTTCCAACCGATCACAAGGGCGAAGGCGCTCACTTGCGGGAGAATTTACCCTCGCGAGAACAGCCACCGCGGAGCATCGATCAGGGTTCTTTGCAGGCACTGTCGGTATCCGATCGTGCCGCTGATCAGCCCAGCGAAGCGCTCAAGGATCCTCGGGTTGCTGACGAGTCGAGCGAAAGTAAAGCGCGGGAACGCGTACAGGGCTTTACCCATCCAAGCAGAGGCGTGCAGTTCGGAAAGCATTTCGTTCTTGACAAGTTCGCTATAGCGGCTGCTGTACGGCGCAAAGCCCGTTTCGCATAAGGCCCGCGCAGCCAGGGTCGCGCTTTTCAAGGCAAAGTAGATCCCCTCGCCGAAGAGTGCATCGGCAAGTCCTGCGGCGTCGCCCAACAGCCAGACGCGGTCTTTTTGCAGGCGTCCACGCACGTTGCGAACGGGAATCGGGAATCCGCGGCACTGTATTTTTGAGAGCGCGGCGTGCCCGCAGTAGCGCGCCACAAAAGCGAGCAGTTGCTCGCGCAGCCGACGTCCGCCCGACGGCGAATACACGCCAACATTAAAGTGATCGCGCTTAGGAAATATCCAACCGTAGCCGCGCGCCATCGCAGCAAAGTCAAACAAGACGTGCCGATCCCATTGCACATACGGCGCTTTATCGATGGGCACGAGCGCCTCGAGCGCCGGAACGTAGCGTACGAGATGCCGGTCGAAGACTTTGGCACGCACGGCGCTGGCGATCCCGTCGGCACCTATCAACAGACGGCAGCGAAAGGCGCCTCGATTGGTCTGCACAAGGACGAATTCCCGTCCAAGGTTTACATCGAGAAATTGCGTCTGCGCGAAAATCCGCGTGCCGGCGGCTCGCGCCCGGTCGACTAAGAAGGAGTCGAACTCCCGGCGCGACACCGTGCAACCCGCGGGGGGGTCGAGAACTTTCAAGATGCTCGGGCGATTGGAAAAGCACAGATAAGCGCCGCCGATCCAGCGGTGAACCACGGGGCGGATGTCCGTGCCCAGCAAATCGATTGCCTTGCGCGAAACTCCGCCGCCGCAGATTTTGTCTCGCGGAATCTCGCATTTCTCGATGATCGCGACTGACCCACCCTGCTGGGCCAAAAGTCGGCCCAAGTGAGCCCCCGCGGGCCCTGCGCCCACGATTACAACGTCAAACGGCGTCCCATTCTGAGCGCTCATGCAGATTTTGCCGCGTGGGTGTCCGCGGTCCTCGGTCGGCGGGTCGATGCGGTCTCGCGCTGCTTGCGGCAAGTAGCGTAGAGGGGAAGGCCGCGACGATCAAGGGAGCTTGAAAGATTCCCCGCCAGCACACGGGCCCTCAGGGGTGGCGCGACCACTTTTTCGCGCTCGGGAGCGTGCATTGGGCCGGCGTCAATCCGGTATCGGCGGTGGCTGGTCAAGCGCAGGCTTTTGCGGTGTCGGGGTCGCAAGCAGATCTTGAGCCATCCGTTCGCGAACCCGCTCCGGCAATGGTCTGGATTTGCGGCTCGCTGCGTCGAAGTTGACATAGACAGTCTCGCCGGAGAGCAGTAGCTCACTGCCTTGCGCATTGGAGACTTCGAAACCGAGCGTGAAGCTCCGGTTGCCGATGCGAACTGGCCGTACCGCCACCGCGAGTTCGTCTTCAAAGCTCGCCGGGCGAAGAAAGTTGATTGTTGTGCGTACCAGCGAGGGGTCGCAACCCTCGTGCAGGAGTCGTTGATAGCTCCAGCCGAGGTGGCGGAAGTATTCGGTCATTGCATCGTCCATGTACTCGAGGTAGCGGGCGTGGTAAACGATTCCCTGCTGATCCGTTTCGTGGTAGCGCACGCGTAGTCGGTGCCGAAAGACGGTGTGGGTCATGTTGGCGACTCGCTGTCTCGTTGCGGCAAGGCTAGCGCAACGCGCCGGCCGCAGCCACAGGCGGGCGCCTTCGGTGCCGTTTGCCGGCAAGGCGGACCGCGCGCGATCGGCAAGGGCGCATTGGGTGCCTGGAGGCCAGCCTTCCTGAGACGGCAATTCGAACCGGTCCCGTCGGGTCTGCGGGCGAACTGCGGTCCGGGTAAACGTCGGCCGATCTGCGTTTGGGTTTGCACCCCTTTGTTTCGCGCAAATTGCCCGGCGCGCCGTCGGCGCTGGCCCGCGCCGACTCGGAATCGCGCAGAAACTGCGCTAGTCTTTGCAAGTGGCCCCTTCGGAGGCGTGGTCGTGGGGGGATTCGAATGAGTGCAAACAAGGCCGTTCTTGTCGTTGGTGCCGGCGACGCCACCGGAGGGGCGATCGCGAGGCGTTTTGCGCGGGAAGGTTTCGTTGCTTGCGTGACCCGGCGTAGCGCGGAGAAGCTCGAGCCGCTCCTGGATCGGATCCGCTCCGAGGGCGGTGTAGCCCATGGTTTTGGTTCTGACGCGCGCAAGGAAGATGAGGTCGCTGCGCTGGTCGAGAGGATCGAGCGCGACATCGCACCCATTGAAGTTGCCGTCTTTAACGTTGGCGCCAATGTGCGTTTTGGCATTGCGGAGACGACCGAGCGGGTATATCGCAAGGTCTGGGAGATGGGCGCGCTGGCCGGATTCTTGGTCGGTCGCGAGGTTGCGAAGGCCATGGTCCCGCGCGGGCGTGGGACGATTCTGTTTACCGGAGCGACCTCGAGCTTGCGCGGGGCAGCGGGTTTTTGCGCCTTCGCGGGCGCTAAGCACGCCCTGCGCGCGTTGGCGCAGAGCATGGCGCGCGAACTTGGTCCCCGGGGGATCCACGTAGCGCACGTAGTCATTGACGGGGCGATTGACACGCAGTTCATTGCGGAAAACTTTCCTCAGCGCTATGCGCTCAAGCAAGTCGATGGCATCCTCGATCCGGAAGCGATCGCCGAAAACTACTGGCACCTGCACCGGCAAGCTCGCAGTGCCTGGACCCATGAACTGGACCTGCGTCCCTGGATGGAAACCTGGTAGAGAACCCAATGAATCGAAAAGTCGAGTTCTTCTTTGATTTCGGCAGTCCCGCCTCCTACCTCGCACATACCCAGTTGCCCGCAATTGCGGCCGAATGGGGCGCGCGCGTCGCCTGGCGGCCGATGTTGTTGGGCGGCGTTTTCAAGGCAACGGGCAACTCGAGCCCGGTAGCGGTGGCAGCCAAGGCGCGATGGATGAAGGAGGACCTCGTGCGCTGGGCGCGCCGTTACGGAGTTGCATTCGCGTTAAATCCGCACTTCCCCATCAATACGCTTGCGCTGATGCGCGGCGCGGTGGGGATGCAGTTGCGTGAGCCCGATTCATTTGCGCGCTACGTGGATACCATTTTTCATGCAATGTGGGCATCGCCCCGTAATCTCGGTGACGAGCAGGTCTTGCGAGCGACGCTTGCACAGGCTGGGTTCGACCCCGACGCGTTTGCGGCGCTTGTCGCCGAGCCGGAAGTGAAATCTCGGCTCATCGCCAACACCGAGGAGGCCGTTGCGCGCGGCGTCTTTGGTGCACCTTCCATGTTTGTCGGCACCGAGTTGTTTTTTGGCCAGGACCGCCTTGAGTTTGTCCGCGAGGCGCTCGGCCGGGCGCCGGCCTGAGGCGAGCCCCGGCCAAAGGCGCTCGCGCTATGCTGCCTTTTTTTACTCAGGCTGCAGACGGGGCAAGTTCATAGGGCGGCTGCGGGCTGCCTCGCTTGTTTCGCCAACGAGGACGGTGCACCGACAGCGGCATCAAGGAGCTTCCCGAACTCGACGGCGAAACGGTGCGCATCGCCGGGCCAGCGCGCCGAGAGATAGTTTTCGTCGCGCACGGTAAATCCGAAGCCGGGTTTGTCCGGCGCGTCGCGAGCAAGAGCCGTCGGACCAGCAAGGAAGTCAGTCGGTCGTGCCAATGCCCGTGTGACCTCCTCTTGCACGGTCGTGGGATAGGTGCGGTAATAGTTTTTTAACCACAGGCGCGTCATGGCCCACGCGGTGAGTTCCAATTGCTTTGTCAAGGCAGTTGTCTTTTTTCCCAGCAGCACGGACTGACCATCGGGTCCACGGGAGCGAGCAACGAGCAACACGCCATGGCAAATCGCGCCGAGGGGTTTGCGCTTCACAAATGTATCTACGATCAGGTCTTGCAAAACCTGCGATTCGAGGTACGGTTTCATGCCCGGCGCGTGTCCGCCAGGCAGCAGCAAGGCATCGAAGGCTCGCTCGCCAAGGTCGTCCCAGCATTGCGGCGCCGCAAAGGCAGGGCTTGCGATCATTTCGGTGTAGGCCTGCCGTCCGTTGCTGTCGGCCATGAGAATTGACTTCCAGATTCCCAGACCCGCGCCCGTAAGCATTCGCTCGTCGGCCCGACCCGGCCTGCCGTCCGGAGTGGCAAAGCGCACGCCGTGACCGCGCTGTGTCAGGACCTTCCAGGGCACGGCAGTTTCGGTCGGGTCAAAATCGCGTGCGGGAATGGGAATGAGGACCGTGGCCATGACAATCTCCCCAGGGGCAGCGAATTGCGATGCGTATCCAACCGTGCGGTGGCCAGTGTTCGCATCGAGGCAAGATAAGCGTTCCTCGCAGGCGCTCGACAACCCGGCTCCAGCGCCGTCCGACAAAAGAGCCGCGCGCGCAAAGCGCATGGTGCGCCAAGCAAGACCCCGATACCCATGATGTATCCGTTGATATCGCGGCGGAAGGAAAGAGGAAATTGTGGTTGACCCGTTGGGCGTGCAAACTACGTTGCTCTGGCGCGCGGCGTGCAACGACCGAGCCTCTCCTGGGACCTCGAATTGCCGCTGCACTTGTCTTCTTGCACGACCGCAACGTGTGCTGGAGCGCTTCGCGCGGATTGCGGCGAAGATTGCAATAGAATTCGCGAACGACGGTGTCGCTTGTACTGTGCGACCGCGCCGACGCGCGGCATCGATTCTTGCGCTCCTGCAAGCCGCCGCCGACCGGTCCGTCGGAGAGCCACTGGGGAAGTTTTTCAATTGCGCTCCAGCAACAGCAAGGTCGTCTACCCGTTTGCCGACTATCCGGAGTCCGGCCGTGCCATCGAGGTTGCTCCCGGAGTTCACTGGCTAAGCTCGCCGCTGCCGTTTCGGCTGCGCGCCATTAACCTATTTCTGCTGGAGGACGAAGGAGGTTGGACGATCGTCGATTGCGGATACGGACGCGAAGACGCACGCGCGCAATGGGAACTTGTCTGGAAAAGTACGCTGGCCGGCCGGCCGGTGACTCGCCTGATCGTCACCCATTTTCACCCCGATCATGCGGGCAACGCAGCGTGGTTGGCCGAGCGCTGGAACATCCGCCCCTGGATGACGCAGGCGGAATGGCTGATGGCCAACCTGGCCATAATCGAACAGGGCTGTGACGACATCGAGCATCGCCGGCGCTTTTACGCGGCCAACGGACTTGACAAAGAACAGCTGGAGATATTCCGAAGCGGCGTGGTGCGCTACGTCGACGGGGCCCGACTGCCGCCGTCGTACCAGCGACTCGCGGATGGAGCCCAGTTGCGCATCGGCGGGCGGACGTGGCGGGTAATCGTCGGCCGGGGTCACTCGCCGGAGCATGCGTCTCTGTACTGTGATCAGATCGGGGTTCTGATTGCGGGCGATCAGCTGCTCCCCGAGATAACAACCAACGTCAGCGTGTGGCCGAGCGAGCCAGAGGCCGATTCGCTGCGCTGGTTCTTGGCGAGTCTGGATCGCTTCGCCGATGAGTTACCTCCTGAAACGCTCGTCCTGCCCTCGCATCGTCGGCCATTCCGCGGTGCCCATGCGCGCATCGAGGAGATAAAAGCGCATCACCGGGAGCGCCTTGAGCGTCTCACAGCGCTCGCCTCGGAAGGGCCGCTGACCGCTGGCGGGGCGCTTCCGCACCTATTTCCCCCAGGGCTCGACGGGCATCAGATCGGATTTGCGATGGGTGAAGCCCTAGCACACCTCAACTTCTTGGTGACCTCGGGGGTGCTTCGACGCGAAGTCGATGCGGGCGTGACGCGGTTCGTTCGGACTCCAGCCCATGAAGGCGCCTTTGCCGCCGGTGGCTAACTTAGGCTGCGTCTAGCGCAAGATCCGTGTGCTGCAGTGCAGCGACTTCGTTTTGCTTGTCGTAGACCAAGTCGTTGAGCCGTTCAAATTCGGCCTGTGCTTCGGCCGTGCGGTCCGTCGCCCTTTGCAGCTCCTCGCCAGTCAATCCCCTTTGTGCGTGGACATGGGCAATGTAAGCTGCCATGGCATGGTCTTTGGCGCGAATGAGCCGATCGAGTTCGGCACGCAGGGCCGTTAGGCCCTCGCCGGGCAGGCCGGCAAACTCGTTCAAAGTGGACATGGCTGGTTCCTTATGATGTTGCATTGCACAATAGTACACTATTTTTAGGTGTTTCTCTAACTTATTGAATATAAACATTTTTGTCCTGCGGATCGGAAACTCCAAGCGAGAAACCGCTGATTGAAGTCCGTCTTTGCTGGGCTAGCCTGGGGCGCCAGCCGGCGCAGTTGGCGCAAATCGGTCCAGCCAGGCGCGTGAGGAGATCGCGTCATGCCCCTGTCGCACCATCCGGTCGCCGCATCTTTGCGCGCGGGCGACACCGGCAAAATCGTCTCGGCGCGAGAAGCCGTACGTCTGATTCGTGATGGCGACACGGTCGCGACCTCGGGCTTTGTCGGCATTGGATTTGCCGAGAATATTGCCGTTGCCATCCAGGATCTGTTCCTCGAGAGGGCGGCGAGCGACCCGCGGGGACTCGGGAGCCCACGCAACCTCACCCTCGTATATGCCGCCGGCCAAGGCGACGGCAAGGACCGAGGCCTGAATCATCTGGGACACGAAGGCCTCGTAGCCCGTGTGATCGGAGGTCACTGGGGTTTGGTGCCGAAGCTCCAGGAGCTTGCCACGGCCAACCGCATCGAGGCCTACAACCTGCCGCAGGGGGTCATTTCCCATCTGTTTCGCGATATTGCAGCGGGCAAGCCCGGAACGCTCACCCGCGTGGGACTGGGCACTTTCGTCGACCCGCGCTTCGGTGGCGGCAAGCTCAACGAGCGCACTCGCACCGACCTGGTTCGACTGATGCAAATCGACGGCGAGGATTTTCTCTTTTACCAGACCTTCCCGATTCACGTCGGCATCATCCGGGGCACAACGGCGGATCCCGACGGCAACATCACAATGGAAAAGGAGGCGCTGACGCTCGAATCGCAAGCCATTGCGATGGCTGCACACAACTCGGGCGGCATCGTGATTGCACAAGTCGAGCGCATTGCCGATCGAGGCACTCTGAACAGTCGCCAGGTGAAGGTACCAGGGGTTCTGGTCAACTGTGTCGTTGTCGCCGAAAAGCCCGAATATCACATGCAGACTTTCATCGAGCCCTACAGCCCCGCCTTTTCCGGCGAACTGCGTGTGCCGGCCTCGGTCATCCCCACGATGCCGATGAGCGGACGCAAGATCATTGCTCGGCGCGCCGCGCTCGAACTTCGGGCGAACGCGGTGGTGAACCTGGGTATCGGCATGCCCGAGGGCATTGCATCGGTCGCCGCGGAAGAAAAGGTAATCGATTTGGTGACGATGACGGCCGAGCCCGGCGTGATCGGCGGCATACCGGCCGGTGGACTGAATTTTGGTGCTGCGGTAAATACCCAGGCGATCATCGACCAGCCCAGTCAGTTTGACTTTTACGACGGAGGCGGCCTGGACATCGCCTTCTTGGGGCTCGCGCAGGCCGACCGCGAGGGCAACCTCAATGTCTCGAAATTCGGTGCGCGGCTTGCGGGCGCGGGCGGATTCATCAACATCAGCCAAAACGCTCGCAAGGTCGTATTCGTGGGAACCTTTACCGCGGGCCGTCTGGAGATTGCCGTTCGTGACGGGAGGGTGGCGATTCTCAACGAAGGCAGCGCCGTCAAATTTCTCGATCAAGTCGAGCAGCGCACATTTAGCGGGGCCGAAGCCTTGCGGCGCGGAACGGTGGTGCTTTACGTCACCGAGCGCTGCGTGTTCCGCCTTTGCCCGCGGGGTCTGGAATTGATCGAGATCGCGCCCGGAATGGATCTGGAGCGCGACATTCTTGCGCATATGCGCTTTCGCCCAGTCTGGAGTGCCGACCCGGTGTCGATGGACGAGCGCATTTTTGCCGAAGGGCCGATGAATCTGCGCGCCGACTTGCTGGAGCGGCCGCTCGAAGAGCGCTTGACCTACGATCCGGAGGGCAACGTTTTCTTCGTCAACTTCGAGGGGCTCGCGGTCCGCACTCAGGCGGACATTGAGCGCATTCGGGCGACCGTAGAGGAAAAACTGCGACCCATCGGGCACAAGGTTTTTGCCATCGTCAACTACGACCGGTTCAGCATTTTGCCCGAGCTCACCGATGAGTACATCGCCATGGTCAAGGGTCTGATGGAGCGGCACTACCTGGACGTGACCCGCTACACGACAAACACCTTTTTGCGCCTGAAACTCGGTGAGGCGCTAACACGAGGCCATATTGCGCCGCATCTGTATTCCAACGCCCAGGAGGCCGAAAAAGGCCTCTGGTCGCCGTGACTTTGAAAAAGGGGGGTAGTTTCCCGCTTGACCCGAGAAGGCGCCGGCAACCCCGGTGCGAAAATCCAAACGAAGGAAGCGAGCCAATCCATGCAAGGACAGTCACCTAGCGTACCGACGCCGCCACCGGTCGATCCCGCAACCCTCAAAGCCCGCGTTTTGTCGCTATATCGGAAAGTGCTCGACGTGATCGTTACCGTTCTCATCTTCGTTTTGGTGCTCACGCTGCTGGGCGCGGTAGCGGGACTGGGCCTCGATTTTGCAACTGCCGCCGGCGCGTTGCGTTCGGGCGTGACGAACCACAGCTTGGCCTACGGGGTCGTTGACGCCATCGATAGAGAACTCGTCATCGACGTGCTGTCGGTTTTCGTGCTCATCGAATTATTCCGCACTTTTACCGACTACCTCGAATACCATCGCGTCCGTCTTCAGGTGCTGGCAGAAGTCGGTATCGCCTTCATCTTGCGCGAGGTGTTTATCAGCCTCTATGGCCACGAGTTCAATTGGCTCGACACCATTGCGCTTGCCGTCTTGCTGGCCGTGCTCGTTGCGGCGCGAATCGCCGCCGTCGAGTTTCCCTCGCGTCGCCCGGCCGCGTACGAGTAGCTTTTCTGGCGGCAATTCCATGCAAAAGAGAGCGCGATGAACCCACGGGAAGATTTCTACGCGGGTCTGCTCCACCGGCTCCAAGAGATTCGAGATACGGGGCTGTACAAGGGCGAGCGTGTCATCACGAGCGCGCAGGGCGCCGTGGTGCGCATTGCGCAGGGTCGAGAAGTCATCAATCTGTGCGCGAACAACTACCTCGGGCTGTCGTCGCATCCTGCGGTCGTGGAAGCGGCCCACGAAGCTCTGCGAACGCGCGGCTATGGTATGAGCTCCGTGCGATTCATATGCGGTACGCAGGACCTGCACAAGACGCTCGAAGAGCGACTGGCGCGTTTTTTGGGCACAGACGACGCGATTCTGTACGCCGCCGCTTTCGATGCCAACGGCGGCTTGTTTGAACCGTTGTTCGACGAACAAGACGCGGTGATCAGCGACGAACTCAACCACGCCTCGATCATCGATGGCATCCGCTTGTGCAAAGCGAGGCGCTATCGCTACAAGCACGACGACATGGAGGATCTGGAGCGGTGCCTGCGGCTTGCGGTCGCGGAAGGTGCCCGGTATCGGATCGTCTTTAGCGACGGCGTCTTTTCCATGGATGGCACGGTGGCGCAAGTCGACCGCATGCGCGCGCTGTGCGACCGCTACGGCGCCTTGTTGGGAATCGACGACTGCCACGCCTGCGGCTTCTGGGGTCCCACGGGCAGGGGCACGCACGAGTACCGCGGAGTATTCGGCAAGATGGATGTCATCACGGGCACTTTGGGAAAGGCAATGGGTGGTGCATCCGGCGGATTTACCGCCGGTCGCCGCGAACTCGTCGAGCTGTTGCGCCAGCGATCACGCCCGTATTTATTTTCCAACACGCTGGCTCCACCGATCGTAGGCGCGTCGATCGCGGTGCTCAATTTGTTGGAGGCTTCCACGCAACTGCGCGACCGACTGGAGGGCAACACGCGCTTTTTTCGGGAGGCGATCGCGCAGGCAGGTTTTGAAATCAAACCGGGCGAGCACCCCATCGTTGCCATCATGGTCTATGACGCCGCGGCCGCGCAGGCTCTGGCGGCGCGCCTGCTGGAGCTGGGAATCTATGTGGTCGGATTTTCCTTTCCGGTGGTGCCCAAAGGACAGGCCCGTATTCGAGTTCAGGTGAGCGCGGTGCACGAGCGCGAGCATCTGGAGCGGGGTGTTGCGGCCTTTTCCCAGGCGGGACGCGAGCTAGGGCTGCTGAAATGAGCGAATCGAGAATCCTGGTCATCGGCGCCAACGGCCAGGTGGGCACGGAGCTTGCCGAAACGCTTGTGGCGCGGCATGGCGCGCACGCCGTCGTCACGGCGGATCTGGCGCCGCAAGGCCGCCTCCCGGGTGTCGTGCACCTGGCGCTCGATGTGATGGATATGAAGGCGCTCTCCGATGCGGTGGCCCGCCACCGCATCGGGCAGATTTATCTTCTGGCGGCGCTATTGTCTGCCAGCGGAGAGCAGCACCCCGCCCAGACGTGGTACCTCAACATGGGGGGATTGCTCAATGTGCTTGAGTTGGCGCGTGTGCAGCGAATCGAGCGGGTCTTCTGGCCCAGTTCGATCGCGGTTTTCGGACCGGCCACGCCGTCCTTCATGACCCCGCAGCACACCGTCACCGACCCGACTACGGTCTACGGCATCAGCAAACTCGCGGGGGAGCGATGGTGCGCCTGGTACCACGCACGGCACGCGGTGGACGTGCGCAGCCTGCGCTTCCCGGGTCTCATCAGTTGGAAGGCACGACCCGGTGGCGGTACGACCGATTACGCGATCGAGATCTTTCACGCGGCGCTGCGCAAGGGACACTACACCTGCTACCTGGAGGCCGATCAGGCGCTGCCGATGATGTATATGCCGGACGCGATGCGTGCGATCACCGAACTGATGGAGGCGCCCAGCGCGAAGATCACCGAGCGCGGCGCTTATAACGTCGCGGGCGTGAGCTTTACGCCCCGTGAGATTGCGGGTGCCATCGGCGCGCGCATCAGTGACTTCACAATGAACTGCGAGCCCGATTTTCGGCAAACCATCGCGGCGAGCTGGCCGCGCTCGATTGACGATGCACTGGCACGGCGGGACTGGGCCTGGCGCCCGCACTTTGACTTGACGGCAATCGTCGATGACATGCTCGAAAACCTTCGTCAGGCGCAAAAGGTTGGCTGAGCATGACGCGCCAGAGAAGGCACGGGCGCTGTCACTGATCTGATCGCTCTTTCGCAGCGGCAGCGCTTGTGCTGCAGGCGCTGCGCGGCAAACGAACGCCTGCAGCTTCGCACCGCTGCCCTTGCACAGCGCACGGCTCGGTGCGCTGCGTACAGCGCGGATCAAAGCGATGGGTGCGACGTTCCTGCATGAGTGTGCTCGTAGGCGCGTTGACAAGGTTCACAGCGGTTGCAGGTGGGATAGGCCTTTAGGCGTGCAAGTTCGATCTCGCCGCGGCAGTCGATGCAACGGCCGTACGCATCGGTAGCCAGGCGTTCGAGAGCCGCCTCCAGATCGCGTACCTCGACGACATTGCGACCGATCACCGCATTTTCCACACCGGCGAGTTCGGCGCCGATCGCCTCATCACCGGAATCGACGACCTCGCCGGCAATGTCGCGATAGCGCTCGGAGGCTTCATCGCGAACTTCGGTGGTCAGTTGCTGCCGCAGGGCGCGCAGGCGCTCTTGCATGAGCGCCCGAAGCATCTTTCGATCCTCTTCGCTTGGCATTTTGTTTCAAAACCTCCCTTGCAATATACGTCCGCGTCGGCGCGCTTGGGGGCGCGCAGGCAACGCTTGGTACTGTGGCGCGGTCTGGAGCCGACCGCCTGCTTCGGTTGCAGACTCCCCGGTCGAGCACCCGTAGCGTAGCGCGCCACACGAACAATAGGCCGGACGCACCAGGTTCGACGGGTCGCCCGCAAACGCTTCGGGGAGGATTGCGCGCGCCCCACGCGACGATCGGCGTAGCGCAACGCAACGCCTCGCCGCGCGCCATCTGATTCGCGGAGACAAACCATTCGCGACGACTCGCGTGGGACGCACGATGCGCGGCGCGCCTGGCCTTGGCAAACGTTGCGTGGCAGCGCGCGCGGGGAGCGCAGCTCTCGCGCGCGGCCCACGGAGAGCAAGCATTGCGGCGTGCCACGAATCAACAGTCGAGGCACAGAAAAATTGCTCGTTTCAACACCTGTATTTGCACTGGCTGCATGTTGCCGCAGGCGCGTTTGCCTAACACACAGCTATGCAATTGCACAGCGGCGCACGAAAAATCTTTCGTATGAAGCGATCAACCGAACGTCTGATCTAAATCGATTGAAAGGACTCCCGTATACGAAGTAGACGGGGGCTGTCCATCCCGTTATTACGTTGTTATAAAGCCGCCAAGACGTCGTCCGCATCCAGCCGCGGGCGACTCTACCAGGGGTTTTCGATGACGATCTTCCGGCTTGCCGAAAGAGCGGGGATTGTTTGGCCGCTGCCAACGCAAAGGATCTGTTGGCCATTTGCCACGCTCGCAGATGTGAAAAGGAATTTTTTTGCCTTTTCGCACGCCAGTGTTGCGCCAGCCTTCGCCCGCGCCCTGACGCCTACCGGCCGCGCTGGCTGGAAGTCGTCTTTCGGTGCAACGAATTGCCGCGCGAAGCATCGGCAACTTACGCGACCCGTCGCACCGTGCAAGGGGTATTCATGCTAGCCGGACTTCGCACCGCGGCTCGGCGCGTGTTTGGTGCCGAGCATCGGCTGGGGGACATGCCGACTCCAGGGGCCTGGTACAGCCGTGACGAAGCCATCATGGGCACCGCGATACGCGTGGAGCTGTGGAGCGAGGACCGTTCCGTGGCCGAATCGGCCATGCGCGCGGTCATGGACGTTATGCACCACGTTGACGAGACGATGAGCCCCTTTAAGCCCGAATCGGAGCTCTCGCGCATCAACCGGGAGGCCGCCAATCACCCGGTCAAGGTGAGTCAAGAGATGATCGACTTGCTGAGCCGATCGCTCGATTTTTCTCGGCTCTCGGACGGTGCATTTGACATCACCTTCGCAAGTGCCGGGCACCTGTACGACTACCGGCAAGGCATTCGGCCCGATGAGCGCGAGCTCGCGCAGGCCTGCAAGGCGATTGGATTCAAGAATCTGTTGGTCGACACCGAAAAGCGCGCCGTGCGCTTCGCGCGCTCGGGTGTGCGCATCGACTTGGGCGGTTTTGCCAAGGGTTATGCGGTGGACCAGGGCGCTGCGCTTTTGAAAAGCCGGGGGATACGCAATGCGATTGTCACGGCCGGCGGCGACAGCCACATCCTGGGTGATCGGCGGGGCCGACCGTGGACGATCGGGGTGCGCGATCCGCGTCGGCCCGGGGAACTCGTCGCGGTGATCCCGCTCAAGGACGTCGCAGTGTCGACCTCGGGCGATTACGAACGCTACTTCGAGGAAGACGGGGTGCGCTTTCACCATGTCCTGGATCCTCGAACCGGCAAATCGCCCAGCGCGGTGCACAGCGTGACCATCATCGCCCCCGACGGACTGACTTCCGAGGCCCTGTCAAAGACGGTGTTTGTGATGGGCGTGGCAAAGGGCATGGAGCTCATCGATTCCCAAAAGGACGTCGACGCGATCGTGGTCGATGCCCACGGCGTTTTGCATTACTCCTCGGGCTTGCGCCAGCAACGCCCCGAGAAGCCGCAGTAAAAGGTGCTTTGCTTTTTTCTCGTGAATCTCAGCAGACGAAGGACACAAAGGGAGCCAGCCATGACAACCCTGAACCGAACCGGCGCGAAGTTGCTTGCGGGCGCGATGGTGCCACTCAGCCTTGTCTTGGGGGCTTGCAGCGGATCGGGCAACGATCCAACGACAGTCAACGGCAATGTTCCCTTCGCCTACGTGCAGCGGGTCAACACCATCGGACTGAATCCAACCAGCGCGGCACCCACCGCTCCCGGTGGCGACCTGATGATCCAGGCGGTGTCCTCGCCCAGCGCCCCTGCAGCCTACAACGTCACGCAGTCGATCACGCAGGGCGTGGGTGACGTTTCGGACCCCGAAGTCTCCTACGACGGAACAAAAATCGTCTTTGCCGTGAACTGCCCGACTTCCAACACGTCGACCACGACCACGGCCAGCGGTGCGACCGTTCCGGCATGCACCGGGCACTGGAACATCTGGGAATATGCGATGAACCCGGGAAGTTTCACGGGCGGGACCTTGCGCCGCGTCACGGATGAGTCGACCTGCACCATTCCGGGCGGCTGCGACGACGTGGGTCCGGCCTATCTGCCGGCAGGACAGGGATTTGTTTTTTCCTCCAATCGTCAGGCCGGCTCCTACGCGACCCAGTTTGTCGATTACAGCCAGAACCCCAACGCTCCGGTGACGCACCAGTATTTGGCGCTCGACGAGTATGAGCGCCAGCAGGTTTTCAATTTGCACACGAGCGACATCAACGGCGGGACCATCAAGCAGATTTCCTTTAACCAAAGCCACGACCGCAATCCGGTCGTGCGGCCCGACGGCTCCATCATGTTCTCGCGTTGGGAGCACGTAGCCGATCGCAACCGCTTCACCATTTTTAACGTCAAGCAGGACGGTACCGCCATGTTTGTGCTCTATGGCGCGCACGCCGATGGCAACAGCTTCTTGCATCCGCGCGACATGGATCCCAACGGGCAGTACGCGGGCTATATCAGTTCGGATCTGATGCCGCTTGACCGCACGCACGCGGGCGGTGCGCTCATGCTCATCGATGCCAACGATTACACCGACCAAAACACCCCGATCAGTAACTCCGTTCCAACACAAGGCGGTCAGGTCCAGGCGACAGCCCAGCAACTGAATATCGGCCCGGGGCCGTCGCTGTACGGACGCGTCACCACGCCCTATCCCCTGTGGGACGGCACCAGCCGGTTTCTCGTTTCCTACGCGCCTTGCGAAGTGACCAACGCGGGCGTGGTCGTCGCGTGCGCGACGTTGTCTTCGGCCGAATTGTCGGCGCTGAGCGATTCGAACCGGCTCACGACGCAAATTGCTGCCGATCCGGTGCAGGACAACGTTCCGCCCTCCTACGCGATCTACATGTTCGATCCGGCCGCCCAAACCTGGCTGCAGGTGGCTTCGCCGCCTTCCGGCTACATGTTGACGGACCCCATCCCGTTACAAGCGAAAGCCGAGCCCAGCGCCTTTACACCGATCGTGGACAATCCGACGCTGGCGGCTCAAGGTCTTGCGACGCTCACGGTGGCAAGCGTCTACGACACCGACTTGCTCGACCGCATGGGACTGTCCATGCTCGCTCCAGCCGACCTGCCTGCCGGGTGCACAACCGGCATTCCGCAGACCGCGCCGCTTGACCCGTCCGATACGCGCCCGACGGTGGCCGACATCAACAAGATCAAGGACCCTGCCCAGACGGCCTATAACTGCGCGCCCGTGCGCTTCATCCGCGCAGTTCGCGCGATTGCGCCGCCCTCGGGTTCGACCGGCGAGCGGCAAGCCATTGGCAATACGAACTTCGAACAAAACGAGATCCTGGGCTATGCCGTCGTCGAACCCGATGGCTCCTTCCAGATCAACATCCCCGCAGACACACCGGTCGGATTTTCGGTGCTCGATACCCAGGGACGCGCATTTCAGGTGCACACGAACTGGATCCAGGCGCGACCCGGTGAGGTCCGCAGCTGTGATGGTTGCCACAGCCCGCGCAAGGGGGCGGCGATCAATTCGGGCACGATCGTCAACACGATCTCGCAAGGATGGAACGCGGCCATTGCCGCCTTCCACCAGGCAGGCGACACCATGGCATTGACCCACGCGAATTTCGTCAACAGCGGTAACACGTACACGGTGGCGAACAACCCCGTCTTCACGCTGCAGCCAAACATGACGTATACCGACGTGTGGGCGGGCGGCACCGGTTCCCTGGGACCGCGCCAGAGCCTTCAGATCGACTACACGCAGCTCTTGGCGGGAGAACTGGCTCCGTCTTCCGGACCCGGAGTCCCCATCGTCATCAACTACCCGGATCACATCCAGCCGATCTGGTCGGCAGCTCGCACGGTCAATGGCGTGAACGCGACCTGCACGGGGTGCCACAATGCCAGCGACCCGAACCTCAATCTTCTGAGCACCATCGCCGGGACGGGTCGCGAGGCGTCCTACGAAAGCCTGACCGTGGGTCCGCCCGTGCTCGACGCAAACGGAAATCCCGTCTTGATCGTGCAAGATGGCGTCCAGGTCGTCGAAACGGGACCGGCGCTGGTCTTCTTGAGTGCCAGCGAGAGCCAGGTGGTGGGCCTGGCGCGCTCAAGCCGACTGGTCGAGATCCTATCGGGGCAGGCACTCATGTCGAGCGCTGGCGCGCAGAGCACCTATCCCACGCCCGCCATCACGGCAACCGTACCCGATCATTCCAAGATGCTCAACGGCTCGGAGTTGCGCTTGGTGGCCGAGTGGATCGATTTGGGCGGCAAGTACTACAACGACCCCTTTGTTAGCGCGACCGGGGTCAACGTTACACAGGTATCTTCACTGAGTCAGACGGTGTTTACGTCGCAGGTTTACCCGATATTACTGTCGACCTGCGCCGCCAACTGTCACATGGCTCGAGGGAGCAACACAACCGTGCCGCCCGGAACGTCGTTCGTGGAAAACAAGTTCGTACTCACCGGTGACCCGGCGGGCGACTACAACAATACCTTGACGATGATTTCCGATACCTGCAACCCGGCCGATCCGTCGAACTACCTATTAAGCGAACCGTCGACGATTCCGCATCCGGCGGGAGCCACTGGCCAGACGGTGGCGGTGTTGCCCGCGGGAAGTGCGAACTACACGACGATTGCGAACTGGATCCAGTCGGGCTGTCCGTGACCACGATGAAAACATACCAACAGGTCTTACGGGGGATTTTGGTCTTTGGCTTGGTCTTGATCGGTGTCGGCGGGTGCGGCGGATCGGGCAATCCGCTCGACAACCCGCCGTCGGTGACGGAATCGGCAGCTGCTGCAGGGCAAAGTCTGTCTTTTGCCTACTTTCAGCAGTGCATCAACCCGATTTTTCTTGCCGCTTTGCCCAACCCGCTCAACGGCGGCGCGACGACCAACACGTGCTCGAGCGCGGGTTGTCACAACGACGCCACCGGCCGCGGCGCGGCGTTTCGCATCATCCCGACGGCCACTCCGATCCCCACGGCGGCCAACGCCCCCGCGGATCTCACGCAATCGCCATCCCAGATTCAGACAAGCGACATGTACAAGAACTTCTTGTCGACACAAGGCATGGTGATCGTTGGCAACCCCGCGGAGAGCCTTCTCATCAATAAGCCCTTGACTCGAGGCGTGCTGCATGGCGGGGGACTGATTTTCGCAAACGATCAGGATCCGAACGTCAAGCAGATGGAATATTGGATCTCCAATCCGTTGCCGGCGGGCGAGGACGAGTTCGGCGCGTCCGCGAGCAGTCTTTTTAACGGCAGCGCGTGTCAGACGGAATGATGCGGGCGGCTCGATGGTTGCGATCCAAGGGCTGGGTGCTGGTACGGACGGCTACAGTCCTGCTCTCGATTTCCTTTGGCTGGTCTGCCCACGCCGCGGGCGACGCCGGTGAGCGGCTTCAGGTAACCGATCCGTATATCGAATTGCGCACCGGTCCTGGCCGCGGGTTTCCGGTGTTTTACGTCGTCGAGCGCAATGGATGGATCGAAGTCGAGATGCGCCACACCGACTGGTTCAAGGTGCGTGCCGCGGGTGGACAGGAGGGTTGGGTTGATCGAGCGCAGCTCGAAAACACCCTGACCGAGGCCGGAAACAAAAAGACCTTTCGCGACATTTTGCTCGACGACTACCTTAGTCGCCGTCTTGAGGTCGGCGGGGGATGGGGACATTTCGAATCGGACCCCATGCTCAAGCTCTGGGTGTCGTACAACATCGTGAGCACCCTTGCCCTGGAGGTCACCGCCGGCCAGGTGCAAGGCACGTATTCGGGCACGAATTTCTGGCATGTGAACCTGCTCGCCCAACCCTGGTCGGATCGCCGCCTGGAGCCGTTTCTGGGTATCGGAGTCGGCAGGATCTACTACACGCCCAACGCGAGCCTTATCAGTGCCGTTTCGAACAATTCAGACATGGCCGACGCGATGGTCGGGCTGCGCTATCACGTCACGGACCGCATGATTGTGCGCTTGGATTGGACCGAGTACACGGCCTTTTTGTCCGACACCCAGACGCAGAAGTACCGGGCCCTTGCCATCGGGCTTTCCTTCTTCTTCTGAGGACCTTCAGCCGACCCATGCGCACACGATTTCTTGCCATCACGTCCACCGCCGTTTTGCTGAGCCTATGTACCTGCGTGGCCCATGCGGCCGACACGCCTGCGCCCAGCGAACCGGCGGTGCCCGCGGCCGAGCAGGCTTCGGCGCCGTCGCCAACGCCGGCACAAACGCCGGCGCAGGCGCCGCTGCAGCCGCAAAGCGGGATCAACACAGCGAGCCCCGGGGCCGAGACCGCGCCGGAGGCGGCGCCATCCTCGGCGAAGGAACCCAAGCCGCCAGCCACTCCCGTCCCGACGCAGATGCCCGAAGCGGCTCCCAAAAACGATCAGGTCATCGAGCCGCAAGTCGATCGACGCACGATCAAGGTCCCGCACATCCCATCGAACAACTTTGAAATCGGAATTTTCGGGGGTGCGTACGACACCGAATATTTCGGCACCAACGCGGTGTACGGGGCGCGGCTGGGTTACGACATCACGGAGGACTTCTTCGTTCAGGCCGCTTATGGCCAGACCAAGGTCTCCGATGCGACATATCGCCTCATTCTCCCCGGTGGAATTTTCCCCGTTCCCGAGGAAATTCTGCGCTACTACGACCTATCCGTCGGCTACAACATTCTTCCCGGCGAGTTCTTTTTTGGACGCAACTACGCCAAGGTCTCCGCGCTGTACCTGATCGCCGGGTTGGGCACCACAAAAATCAATGGATCCAACCGTGAGACCGTCAACTTCGGCTTTGGCACGCGTGTGTTCCTTACGAATTGGATGGCGCTGCAGCTCGACGTGCGCGATTACGTCTTTTCCCTCGACATCCTGGGCGAGCAGAAGAACTTCCAGAACTTCGAGTTGACAGGGGGTCTCACGTTCTTTTTCTGAGTCCTCGCAACGGGTTAGTAACTATGCTGATTGGTTCGGGAGCTTGTATGCACATAG
>Ga0187769_10000088_pt1 | contig 46014 bp, 39 predicted proteins | sample 0116_SJ02_MP02_1_FD_133140 | JGI IMG/M metagenome (GOLD analysis project Ga0187769, IMG submission 133140) | Tropical peat soil microbial communities from peatlands in Department of Meta, Colombia - 0116_SJ02_MP02_10_MG | ecosystem: Environmental > Terrestrial > Soil > Wetlands > Peat | place...
GTATCACAAAATTCTTGGCCGCATGCCTGCCATTCTTCCCCGTGCGAGCTTCACCATCGTCGAACAGCCGATCGCTCGTTTTCTCGCGCAATACGATCTCGAAATGCGCGACATCCTCTCCGGCCCGCAGCACGTCCGCGCCAGGATGGAGCAGAAATCGCTTCCCGACGCCATCGCAGGCCGCTTCGACTCCGGCGAAGAATCCATCCGCAATCTCCTGAAATCCTATGAAGAGCCTCTGTCGCGCCTAGACGCAACTCTGGCCGAAGCCCTTCATTCCTCCCAGGAGAAAATCCTCCACCAGTTCTCGCAGTTGAAGGCCAAAGTCGCCCGCGCGGAGAATTTCCGTTCGGGCGTGCTCGACCGCCATCAGCGCATCCTTCTCGATGCTTTGCATCCCTACGGCGACCTGCAGGAGCGCTCTCTCTGTTTTCTGCCGTTCCTCGCCGCATACGGCCCCGACCTCTTGAACGATCTTTCCAGTCTAAGTTCGCTTTCCGGCTCGGCCGGCGATTCATCCTGCGTTAATCAGCACCACATCCTGTGCCGATAGACCTCTTGGGCGTCGCAGATCTTCGTTGGGCCAGGCTCTCAACATGCCCGATTTCGCGTGCTAAGATGTCTCGAACCTCAGCCGCAGTTCTCAACGTCCGGAGGAAGTGGGATGAAAGTCACGCCAGGAAAGCAAAAGGGACTCAAGGCTGTATCGGATTCGCGCGGCGTGATCGCCGCGGCCGCCATGGACCAGCGCGGCTCGCTCAAGAGCGCCATCGCCAAGGACAAGGGCATCGACAAGAGCGCCGTTACTGCCGAGATGCTTGCGGAGTTCAAAACCGCCGTCACGCGCGTCCTCACGCCGCACGCGAGCGCCATCCTGCTCGACCCCGAATTCGGCCTGCCCGCCGCCGCGGCGCGTTCGAAAAACGCCGGCTTGCTTCTGGCCTACGAGAACAGCGGCTACGACAACACGCGTCCCGGCCGCCTGCCCGATCTTCTCGACGTCTGGTCCGTCGTGCGCCTCGTGAAAGCCGGCGCGGATTGCATCAAGATTCTCCTGTACTACACGCCGTTCGATCCGCCGGCCGTCAACGAAATCAAGCACGCATGGATCGAGCGCATCGGCGGCGAGTGCGCTGCGGCCGACGTTCCGTTCTTCCTCGAATTCGTCGGCTACGAAGAAGGAAAGGACGAGAAGGGAATCGACTTCGCTCGCAAGAAGCCGGAAGTTGTCGCCCGCAGCATGGAGGAGTTTTCCAAGCCGCAGTACGGCGTGGACGTCCTGAAGGTCGAAGTCCCCGTCAACATGGCCTTCGTCGCGGGCTCGAAGGCTTGCAAGGGCGACGCCGCCTACACGCGCGACCAGGCCAAAGACCACTTCCGTCGCGCCGCCGCCGTCGCGAAGAAGCCGTTCATCTATCTTTCCGCTGGCGTCAGCAACGACGTCTTCAACGAAACGCTCGAGCTCGCCGCCGAATCCGGCGTGAATTTCTCCGGCGTTCTCTGCGGCCGCGCCACATGGAAAGACGGCATCCCGGTGTACGCGAAGCAGGGCGTGAAAGCTCTGGAAGACTGGCTGAACGACCAGGGCGTGAAGAATATCAACAACGTCAACGAGCGCCTGAAAGCGGCCAAGCCCTGGTTCGGCTTCTACGGCGCCGCTTCCCCCGCTGCACTCTCCTAAAACGCCGCACGTCGACGTAGGGGCGCTGCTTGTCGAAGACACTGAGCTGGCCGAATGGGCTGCGCCCTTCTATGTAGCCCGTCATTCTGAGGCCGCCGCAGGCGGACGAAGAATCTCTCTTCGTTCTTCTCTGCGTCCTCTGTGCCTTCTCAGTGGTCGCTGTGTTTAGCAGGTCTTCTGGTCTTGCGGTTCGTTTCGTTATTGCGCCGCCCCGCACTGTGCAGTAACCGCTGTTTGCAGCCCATCGTCCAGCAGCGCACCGCGCCGCGATTTCGCCGAACAGATCTGCCATGCGCCCACGCTGGAAGCGCCGCGCAAGTCGGCCCCATCCAGATTCGCGCCGCTCAAGTTCGTCCCAGTCAGCACAGTTCCGGAAAAATGCGCGCCGCGCAGGTCGGCGCCTTCAAGGTCTGCCTCGATCAGGATCGCATTTCCGAGGTCCGCGCCCTGCATGTCCGCCCCCACAAGCTTCGCAGACCACAGATAAGCTTGCTTCAGATCTGCATGTTCCAGATTCGCGCCGTTGACGTACGCATCGCGAAGGTCCGCGCGTTCGAGGCTCGCCCGGCTTAACGTCGCCCCAGAAAGCCGCGCCGTGTAGAGGCTCGCGCCGTCGAGTCGAGCATCCACCAGCACGGCGTCCTCGAGCGACGCGTAGGACATGTTGGCGTCTCTCAGATCAACGCGCCGCATGTCCGCGCCCTCGAGGTTCACCCGGTCGAGGTTCGCGTGATTCAATCGCGCGCCATCCAGCGACGCGAATGCGAGGCTCCCTTGCCCCAGATCGGTCCCGCGCAGGTCGGCCTGCGAGAGAAACGCGCCCTCGAAATTCGCGTGCCACAGGTGCGCGTTGGCGATGAACGCTCCATATCCCTGCGCATACCGGAATCGCACGTTGTTCAGCCGCGGCCCATTCACTGCGCTGAGCTGGTCGTCCGCTCCATTCCAATTCGCAGGCGGCCTGGAAACCAGTGCCTCCGTCAAGTCGGGGTAAGGATCGTAGCCGAGCCACCAGAAAACGGTCGGCGCCCACCGGCGCGCACTCGCCGCCCCGTATTGCGGCGCGCGGCTTCGATCGTGCGGAACGCCCAGCATCGTCCCCGCGGAAAGAAAAAAAAGGGCGCCCGCAAGCGCAGCCGCCACCGTCGCGGGATGAATGGCGCGAATCTTCAGTGCGATGCGATGTGACCACCGCCGCTCGAACACCCACCGTTCCGGCGGCCGCCCCGATCGCGTGGACGCATGGAAGGCGATCCCGGCCGCGATCACCGCGAGCGCCGCTTGCAACACGGTCCCGTGAACCTCTTCGATCCTCAGATAGCGCGCCCAGATGAGCAGCAGGGTGAGGGGCGCCGTCCAATATGTGAGCGCAATGGAGACTCCCTTTTCGACGAGCCGCGTGGACGACGGATCCTGATCAATCCATCGAAAATGCGTGCGCAGCAATCCCAAAACGATGGCCGGCTCGCGCTCGCCGAGCACGTGCCCGTCGGGGAACACCGCCGGCAACTCGAGCACCGCGTCCCACAAGCGCTGCAAATGGAACTGCAGGGCGAGATAGAGGACGAACAGCACGGCGGGCATGATCAAGTATGACTCGTCCGTCGGAAGCGCCGCGGCCGCCGCTCGCGAGTGCAGGAAAGGAATCAACGACGAATCGGTCAGCAGTTGCACGTCCCTCGTTTTCCAGAGAATCAGCCAGACGGCCGCGCAAGCCGAAATCATCGCGACGAAATACTTGGAGACCATGCGGGACGCGCGCGCAAACGCCTCCGCTGCGCCGAACTCCAGAAATTGTGGCGGCAAAGCGGCGTCGCGTACATTTGCGCCCGCAATCTGCCTCGGCACCAGCCCCATCGCCATCTCGAGCTGAGCCCCCTCGAGATTTGCGCCTTCGAGGTTCGCGCCCACAAGGCACGAGTCCTCCAGATTGGCCCGCACGAGGCATGCATCGCGCAGGTCCGCGAGCAGCAGGTCCGCGCCGTTCAAATTCGCATCGTGCAGGTCGGCAAACCGGAGGTTCACGCTGATCAGTTCGCTTCCTTCCAGATGCGCTCCGGAAAGGTCGGCCCTCTGGCCCGTCACGCCCTGCGACTCGACCCACTCCTTGTGGCTCGCGAGTTTTTCCTCAGACGCCCAGTCTCTGTACGATGGACGAAAATCGCTCTGCGCAGCCTGTTTTTGTTCTGGCTCCGGTTCCGGGTGTTGGTCTGCACTTTGTGACGGGTTGGCGTCCTTGAACTCCGCTGCCCCACTCGTCTCCTTTCCTTCTTCCGCTGCGCTCGAAACGGGTTCCGGCTCGGGTTCTGGCGTGTGGACTTCTACCGCTGCGTCTAAGACCAGCTCTGCCTCTTCGACGTGTTCCTCTACGCCTTCCTCGGTCTCCGTGACTGCTTCCGCCGCTGGCTGGTCGAACAGCTCCGCTAGCACATGTCCCGCCGGGGGCAATTCCGTAGCGGAAATGACGGGCGTCTCTTCGCCCCAAACTGGCGCAATTTCCGCGGCGTCTGGTTCAGTCTCTTCCCGGATTTCTTGGGGTGGTGCAGAAGTTTCGGTCTCTTCTGCGGTCTCGACGGCTCCGTCGCCGGAAAAAATCTCTTCTAGGGTCGATGCCGCAGGAGGCAACTCTGAAGCCGGGATTGGCTCCTCGGCGGGTTCGTTTTCAGAGGACGCTTCTTCGATTTGCGTGTCAGCCGGCGTACCATCATCCGCAAAGAGCTTTTCCAGCGCCTCTGCCGCTGGAGGCAATTCCTCCGCTGGCGTCAGCTCCGCTTCGCTATCGCCTGCGGATGAGCCTTCAGGCTCGGCGGTCGCCACCGCCTGGTCACCCGGATCATCTTTGCGATGTGAAAAGCGAAGCCAGCGCCACACGGATTGGTCCCTCTGCCCTGTTCCTGATGGAGACGAACAGTTGCCCGCGCGCCGGTTGCTTTCCCCCGCAAACGGCCCGCCGACCCCCTCTGTAGTCTATCGTCCGCTAGGATATCGCGTTGTATCGCGTGCGGACGCCTGTCCGGAAGTGCAACAGCCGTACAGCTGCCCGCACGGTTTCTGGACCTCGCGTGCGTTGCGTATCGAGCATTGCCGTTTGCGCATCCGTGTCTGCGCTACCGTTGGTCCTCCCGCACTTCCCCGGCGAAAATGAACGAACGTGCATCCATGATCATCCCTCTCGCTCACGAAAACATGCGCGGCCGCCGCTGGCCCTGGGTGACGATCACCATCATCGCCCTCAACGTGATCGTCTTTCTCGCCACATACGGCGTGCCCGATCGGGAATCGGCGCAGATCGGCCAGACCGAGCTCCGCATTATCGTACTCAGCGCGCACTACCCGGACGCTCCGATGACTCCGGAAGCGTCTCAAATGGTCGAAGCTTTTAAGTATAGGTACCGCGGCACGTACCAGGTATTGGCTGATCGCTCTCGGCCCGGTGATCCTGACCCCTCGTCCCCCGGGCAGCCTAGTGGCGAATTGACTCCCGACGAGGCAAACGCGCGCATGGCGTCTTTGTGCGCAGACCTCGACCGCGTTTACAGCTCGTCCTTCATGTGGAACTACGCCTTCCATTCGTTCCAGCCGACTTGGAGGAGCTACCTCACCGCGATGTTCCTGCACGGAGGCTGGCTGCACATCATCTTCAACATGTGGTTCCTGTGGCTCTCGGGAACGGTGCTCGAAGATCTGTGGGGCCGCATTATCTATCCGATCTTCTATCTTGCTACGGGAGTCCTCGCGTGCGTCGTGCACGGCGCGGTGTTTCCCAATAGCCTCGTGCCCGTGCTCGGCGCATCGGGCGCCATCGCCGGGCTGATGGGGGCGTTCCTCGCGCGCTTCCCGAAGACGCGCATCCGGCTCGGCTGGTGGTTCTTCTTCGTCGGGTTCTACAAGTTCTACGTCCCGGCTTACGTCATTCTGCCGATGTGGCTCGCGCTTCAGATTCTCCCCGGCATGCTTTCCGCCGCGTTTCACATTGAAGGCGGCGTAGCCTACTGGGCGCACATCGGCGGCTTCGCATTCGGAGCGCTCGGCGCCGTCCTTCTGCGCGCCACGGGCATCGAGCAATCGGCGGACGCGGCCATCGAAGCCAAAGTCTCGTGGACGGCCGATCCGCGCATCGTCCGCGCGACCGAATCCATCGGCGATAATCGTGCGCACATCGCGCTCGGGGAGATGAAGCGCTTCGTGCAAGAGCAGCCCGACTCCCTCGACGGCTGGCAACTCTTGCTGCAAGCGCAGGAGAAGAGTCAGGACTTCGAAGGCCAGAAGGAATCGCTCGCGACCCTCGTACGCCTCCGTGTCGCGTCTGGCGACGTCGAAGGCGCGTGGGCCGACTATGAGGCGCTCAAGCGCCTCGGCGGCGCAAGAATCTCGCGCGGCGTTTGGCTGGAGCTTTGCCGCTATTGCGAGCAGCAGCAGTGGTGGGGGGTTGCTGCGACGGAGTATGAAAATCTCGCCGAGGCGAATCCCGGTGAACGCTCTGCCGTCTCCGCGCTGGTTTCAGCTGCGCGGATCCGTGTCGAGCGCCTGCACGAACACGGCCGCGCGGAAAAACTCTTTCAGGCTGCGGCCGCTTCTCCCGCGCCCCATTCCGATCTCGACGCCGCAATTCAAGCTGGTTTGAAGCAGTGCGCTGCGGCCGTCCCGCAGGCCGGTTCCTACAGCCACTGAAAAATCACGCCACCCCACTATGTCGCTCGTCATTCTGAGTCCGCCTTGGCGGACGAAGAATCTCTCTTCGTTTTATCGAGTGGCGTGAGAAAACTTCCGGAGATTACGGGGCAGTTGAGGGCACTGCCGGTGGTATGGCCGGCGCAGGTGCAGGCGCGTTTGTCGCAGGCGCTGCAGCGGGGTTCCTCATGAACAAAGAAGGGTTCTTCATCATCTCTTCGTAGTGCTGCACGTCCTCGTTGTTTTCCTCGCAGACGTACTCGCGAATGCGCGTTCCGGGGCGCAGCATGATCGTCGCGCGCCGCGTCCACGGCCCGGTAAGCGTTTCGGGGTCTGTCGCAGTCATCTCATAGACGATCGTGTTCTCGTCCATGCGCGTGAATTTCTCGATCACATGCAGCTTCTCGCTGTGGACCGAACCCAGTCCCGAAAGCCACGTCTTGTCGTTGAAGCCGGTGACATCCACCACGAGCGTGTCGCCTTCCCAGTGCCCGACGGAATCTCCCATGTAGCTTGGCTCGAGGTCGTCCGGGTGGGGAACGTCTATCGGGATGATGCGGAAAAGATGGAACACTTCGAAAAGAAACACGATGGTCTTCGGCGTCTGCACGATCTGCATCGGGAAGAGGCCCATCAGCGTTGTGCGCGTGACGCCCGGCGGAAGGCAGCGCACCATCGGTTCGTCAATCCCGCGCATGTTGTACGACTCCTGCATCTTCTTCAGCACCCACGGCTGATACGGCGGAGACGGCTGGCGCCCCGTGATCGCATAGGGCGTGATCGGGCCGCTCTCCCCGAGCGGACCCGCCCCAGTGTTGGTGTCCTCCCACGTGCCGACGCGGTTGCTGCCGCCCTGCCAGACTCCTTCAAGGTCCGGATGCCCGTCGGGCATTCGCGGAATCTTTCCGGGCTTCAGCGGAGCCGTTTGCGTCTGCGCCAAGGCGCCAGCCGGCAACGTCGCCAGCGCTGCTATTAGCAACACCCCATGTAGAGCTGTCATCCCGAACCATCCGCGTTTTCTGCGGATGGGTGAGGGATCTGCTTTTGTAGTTTGCATTGTCCTAATTATTTTGCGGCGCGGGCGCATAGTCGCCGGGAGGAACCTTGCCGCCGTCGCCGGTGCCGGGCGCAGGACCGAAGTAGAGCTTCTTCCCGTCCTTGAAGGTGATCTGTCGCGCGTGGCCCCACGCGCCGCCGACGCGCGCCTGCCAGCCGAAGATCGTAACTTCGTCGCCGACCTTCATCGTGACGTCGCGCTTCCAGCCGGTCCGGTAGAGGACGACAGGCGGATAGCCTTCAAACTTCCAGTTCACCACGTTGCCGCTTTGATCCTTTACGTCAATGAAGACGAAGCTGTGCGGATTGGTCCACTCGATGCGCGTGACGACGCCCGTCAGCGTGACCGGCTTGTTCTCGTCGTACTCGACTCCGAAGGAATGGTGCGCCCGCGCGGGCGCGCTCACTGTCAGCAGCATACTAGCGCTCGCGAAGCAAATCGCCAAAAGTCTCGATTTCATCCCCCGACTCCCAATGGAGCGAGAATAGTCGCCCCCTCCGCGTTGGTCAAGTGACGATCGGATAGGGATTTCAGGAGTGAAGGTCTACTCGGAGAGTCGTGCAGGTTCCGCAGAACTAAGTTGCTGAGGCGGCAGCTTGGAACGTATCAATGACTCGACCTGGCTCGAAACAGCCGGGTCGCATTCGATCTCGATGTGCGTTTTCTCGAATGTGCGGGCAAACCACGGATATCCCGTACACTTCACGGGATGTTGCGCGTAGTCGAACTTGAAGTTGCCGATGATCTGCGTGTGCGCCGGATCGGCGGCGCGAACCTCCGGCCGCCCGCGGACGATTCCGCGCGTCTGGTAGAAGTTCGCAGCCTGCGCCACGTTCGCCGGGATCACCGCGTCGTCTTCGCCGCATTTCCGCACGCTGTCGATTTGGATCGTCAGGAGTACCGGGATTCCGTCCTTCTCCAGCTTGCGCGCAACGTTCACGGCTTCCGAAGCACCCCAGCTGTTTCCGTAAAGAATGATCCGCGCGTTGCGCTTCTGAGCCTCGGAAAGCCTGCCGTTTTGACCCGCGCCCAGAACGCGCAGGATTTGTTGGTGCGCCTTCTTGCCGCGATGATTCTCAAAAACTTCCACGTGCACGCCCGACGGGTATTCCTTCCGGAGTCGCTCGGCGAGCTGCACGGTGCCGTGAACCGCTGCATCACGCGGAACGAAGCCGCCGACAAACCCGATGACGATCACGGGAGATGTGGAAGAGGGAACTGATTCGGAGGTAATTTGGTTCGACGGCGTTCTGCCGCACGCGAGGAGAGCGGAAACCAGAAAGGCAAGAACAACTATGGAACTTCGACAGTACCGCACCACAACTCAACTTTAGCAAACGAAATCTCTCGCCGTCGAGGCCCAGTACTGAGGACTAGTACGCGTGCGGAGTTTAGTTCGCTCCGAGGAGTGTCGCGCGATGGTTCTTCGCGGGCGGGTCCATTGTCGCGAATTTGGACGACATATTCTCTCGCGCGCGCTGCATCAACTGCCAATCGTCCTGGAATTCGACGATCGTTTCGCGCCGGTGTTTGGGGCTGTTCAATTCATGCTCGACGCGCGCGAGGACGAGCGCGTAGGCAAGTTGTGAATCGGAGTCGCGGTCGAGGATATCGTTTGCGCTCACATCAACCTGGCGCGTTCGCCCGTTCTTGTCCACTTCCAGCGACAGCTCGCCATTCCTGTCCGCCACGGGAATCTCGCGCTCGCCGAGCTGCTTCACAAGGCGCTGCGGATAGCCGCGGTCGGGAATGATTCCTTCTTTCACGGCCTCGTTTTCGATGCCGTCAAATTGCTCGCGATATTGGTTCCATTCCTGCTTCGTCCCGACGACCTCCGCGCTTTCCTTGCGCGCCATTGCAAAAACGGCGCGGCGGTCCGATGTGTCAGCCCCGAAATTCGCAGGCTGAACCTCGGGGAAGCCCGCCGATGGAATGGAAGCGTCCACAAACGCGGGATGCGTCGCCAATTCGTGCTCCGGGCTGAAATGCCCGCTCACGAGGTAAGTTCCCGCGATCGCCGGAAGCGTGTACGGCAGAAAGAATACGAGAGGCGCGATGAACTTCTTCGAGTGAAAAATCTCCTCGGTGCCCGACCTGGCCACGCCGCTGCGCTTGATCGTTCCCGGCAACTGCGCGAAGTGCAGCACGCGGAAGTTCATTTCCGGACGTTCGCTCGCATAGTGCGTAAAGGAGCGCGCGATGGCTTTCGGGGTGGTTACGCCGAAATCGTTGACGTAATCGGCGTGCGCAGCGTGCGGAAAGTAGGAATTGATGATCCGCCGCGCGAACGTGGCGCAATTCCGAGAGAAGCCGTTGAATGTGTTCTTGTTCGGCGCCGCGTTGAATTCCCTGATGAATGCCTCGTCCTGCTCGACGGTCGTATTCACGACGAAGATGTACAGGCTGCGCTCAAGCGTCGCGCCGACCATTTCGCGCCATTCGGCCCCATTGCTGGTGCGGCACTTCTCACTCTGGCAGTACGCGGTGATGTATTCGTCCCGGTACTTCTCTTCCAGCGTGTGCTTGATGGTCCAGGTGCCGAAGACGGGACGTTTGGCCGGGTCATCCACGCCGTAGAGATAGATGCTGAGAGGCACGATGTTCCACTCGAAGGGCTGATCTTCTCCGAGCGTCGTGTAGTTGCTGATTACCGAGCCCATCTCGCCGGGCTGGCAAAGCCGCAGCTGGATGGGCGATGCCGGGCAGACTCGCGAAAGATAGATCGCGCTGTGGCCCGATCCCGTGATTCTCGCGAGGCTGGTGTCGAGCGAGTCGTTGAGAATCACGCCGATATCGGCGCGCGCGCTAGTTGCGGATAAGCACGCGAAAATCAGGCCGATAAGGGCAAAGTGGAAGGGGCGGCCCGTGGCTCGTTGTAGCAAGGGTTTCATTGTCCTTAGCCGCCACTTGTCTCCTGTCCGCAGCGCTCTACGTGCCAGCCGAAAACGTCTCCTCCTACGATGCCCCAACTTTCCCATGTGTTGGTTTCAGATTTATGAATACTGTGCGCTGGGAGGCACCCTGGGACTGGTGATCCGCGATCGGTGACCCTCCTGTGCGGCGGGCAGGTTCGTGAGTCGCGAAGCATTGAAATTTGTGTCGGGTGATCTGTGTCGCTCTTCTTTGTTTTGAACGAGTTACAGGTGAAATCACCTTGCAGAGTGTGACACTTGGGTGAGGCGAGTGATTCGTGAAAGCCGTTAAGACGACGGAGTCCGAGCCTCGATTCCAGTTCCGGGTAACTCGGATGCCTTTCCTTTGTTTTGAATGAGTTAGATCGAAATCTACTCGAAAGGGTGTTCCGGGTAGGGAAGCCCAGTGATTGGTGATTCGTGATTAGTGACGAGTGGCTAGTGGACCTTCGGCATGGCTCAGGACAAGCCAGTGGCAAGTGGCTGGAGACCTCGGAAAGGCGCGGGTGGGCGGCGTAGCCGCGAGGCATACTTGTTCCTGCTCCTGGAGGAGCTGGCTGCGCGGCCGAAAGCGTGGTCTCGTGGACCATGACTCCATGGTTGTATGCGGGAACGTCCGTGTCAAATGGTCGTGTGTGTGAACTTTTTGGGGCCACGATGTACTTTCAGGCGTTTTCCCACCCTCAAAAAAACGAGGGTGGGGCACCCAAAGAACCAACGGACGTTACGCATCCGGCCACTCTGGGTCCGACGAGTGATAGCGGTCACAGGCCGGGCGGTTCGGCCGCGCGACAATGGGCGCGGGTCGTGAAATTTGTCGAAGGGAGGAGGCAGGTATGGAAGTTGTTAGTGCGAATAAGACGGGGCTTGTTTTCGCGGTAGCGCTCGGCGGATGGCACACGCTGTGGGCGGTGGTGGTGGCGTTCGGCTGGGCGCAGGCGGTGATCAATTTCGTCTTCTGGATGCATTTCATCAAGCCGATTTACATGATTGGGGACTTCAAGCTTTCCACGGCGGTGATACTGGTCGCGGTGACGGCGGTTTTCGGGTACGTCATGGGGTATATTTTGGCGGCACTGTGGAATTGGGTGCATCGGTAGGGACGTAGAGGGTTTTGATTTTTCGGGTGTTCCATCCTCGGTTTGTGAGGGTGGGAAACGTGAAAAAACCGAAGAACCCACGCTCGAAATACGAGCATGGGGCACCCGAAAAGACGACACTTCCGGGCAGGAACCTCGTTTCAGTCCACGCGATCCATCGGAATCAGGATTTCTCCGCGTTCTTGATAGAAGGCATGGCTGCTCCACGGCCAATCCTCCGGGTTCACAACAAGGCCGCGCTTGACGGGATTCATGTGCATGTATCCCAGCTTTTCCACTTTCTTCCCCCGCGTCCAAACGTTGAAGTCGTAGAAACGGCGCTGCCAGAATTGAGCCACCGTCGACACTTCAAGGCCAGCGCGCCGGTTCAGCGTGTGCGAGACACGCTGCTTTAGCATCTTCAGGGCGATGGAAGTGGTCGCGTAGATTGGCTCCGAGATCAGAAGGTGCACGTGTTCGGGCATGACGACGTATCCAACCAACTTAAAACGATATTCGTTCCGCACTCGGTCGAGGGCCTGAACGAAGATGTTTCGAGCGTTTGCCGATCGGAGGAACGGTCGACGTTGGTAACAACTGAATGTGATGAAGTGAAGGTGACCGAAGCCGTAAATTCGAATGAGACCTTTTGTCACGGTCGAGACCAAAGGCCCCACGCTCGAAAAACGAGCATGGGGCACCCTAAAACCCTGAAACCCTGAAACCCTGCCCCCCCACCCTCACAAACCGAGGATGGGGCACCCGGAATAACTTACTTTGAGAGACGAAAACGAGATATCCGTAAGAATACGCACCGGAGGTAGTAGGCACTGACAGCAAGCACAAGGGGATGCGCGGCGTGCGTTTCCGCAGTATGCTATTCGCGTAGGGGGGAACGTGGACGGGAAACCGGCGCCCGCAATGTCCAAGCCAACGCGGACAGAATCCGACAGCATGGGGAAGATCGAAGTCCCCTTGGACCGCTACTACGGCGCGCAGACGGCGCGTTCGCTGATCCACTTCGATATCGGGCGGGACACGATGCCGCCCGAGCTGATTCGCGCGTTCGGCATCCTGAAGAAAGCCGCGGCGCTGGTGAACCACGATCTCGGCAAGCTTTCTGCTGAAAAAACCAAGCTGATCGTGCAGGCCGCCGACGAAGTGATCGCCGGAAAACTGGACGAACATTTTCCGCTGCGCATCTGGCAGACGGGCAGCGGCACGCAAACCAATATGAACGCCAACGAAGTGATCTCGAACCGCGCGATCGAGATCGCCGGCGGCGTGATGGGCAGCAAATCGCCGATTCATCCGAACGACGACGTGAACATGTCGCAGTCGTCGAACGACACGTTTCCGACGGTGATGCACATCGCCGCGGCGTCGCGCGTGGCGCAGGACTTGATTCCGGCGGTCGAGCGGCTGCGCGACGCGATGGCCGCAAAGGCGAAGCAGTTTGCGGATGTGGTCAAGATCGGGCGCACGCATCTGATGGATGCGACGCCGCTGACGGTCGGGCAGGAGATGTCCGGATGGGTGAGCCTGCTTGACCGCGACATCGGACGGCTGGGCGAAGCACTCTGGGGACTATACGATCTGGCGATTGGCGGGACGGCGGTCGGCACGGGATTGAACGCGCATCCGGAATTTGCCGAGCGCGCCTCAAAGAAAATTTCCGAACTCACCGGCCTGCCGTTCCGGACGCATCCGAACAAGTTCGCGGCGCTTTCGGCGCACGACGAAATCGTGTTTGCGAGCGGCGCGCTGAAAACGCTGGCCGCGTCGCTGATGAAGATCGCGAACGACATTCGCTGGCTCGGGTCGGGCCCGCGCGCGGGGCTGGGCGAACTGCGATTGCCGGCAAACGAGCCGGGGTCGTCGATCATGCCGGGCAAGGTAAATCCGACGCAGTCGGAAGCGATAACCATGATCGCCGTGCAGGTGATGGGCAACGATACGGCGATCGGGATTGCCGGCTCGCAGGGGAATTTTGAGCTGAACGTTTTCAAGCCCGTGATGATCTTCAATTTCCTGCACTCGGTGCGATTGCTGACCGATGGCTGCCGGTCGTTCACGGAGCACTGCATCACGGGAATGGAAATTGATAAGGAGCGGATCGAACAGTATGTGAAGAATTCTCTAATGCTGGTGACCGCGCTGAGCCCGAAAATCGGATACGACAAGTGTGCCAAGGCTGCACACAAAGCGCACGACGAGGGCTTGAGCCTGCGCGAAGCCGTTGTGGGACTCGGCTATCTTACCGAAAAGGAATTTGACGAGATTGTTCGCCCGGAGAAAATGACTCATCCTTAATCCGCGCGGTTCCGATTTGGCGCAGTACGCTGCCAAAATTCGTCAGGACTGCGCGCGATTCTCAGTTCTCGCAACACCCGCTTCGTTTCGGTCAAGTTTGTTTTGACTGATTTTTCGCTCCTCATTAAATTTACATTCCCTCTCGCAGTTTCCCCTTCCGTTGGAGCATCCATGCGCATTCTCATCGCGGAGAGCGAATCCGCGCTCGCGACGTTCCTGCAGCGGAGCTTCGAGGCCGAGAATTACGCCGTTGATGTCGCAGCGACGGCGGGACAGGTGAGAACGCTGGTCGAATCGCGCGAATACGAGGCGGCGATTTTGGACTTGAGCCTTGGGAACGATGAAGGCCTCGACGTGCTGCGGCATGTGCGCGCCAAGCGCGGGCAGCTGCCGATTCTCGTGCTGACGCATCGCACGCGGCCGGAGGAGCGCGCGCAGGTGCTCGATCTCGGCGCGGACGATCTGCTGCTGAAGCCGTTCGCATTTTCGGAGCTTTCGGCGCGCGTGCGGGCGCTGTTGCGGCGCGGGGGCCACGCGGCGGATGCGCTCCTGCGCATTGACGACCTCGAGCTGAGCCGTGTGGAACACACCGTGAAGCGGGGAGGGAAGAGGATTGATCTCACGCCGAAGGAGTTTGCGCTGCTCGAATACCTGATGCGCAACGCGGGCGTGCGCGTGACCCGGGCGCAGATCATCGAGAACGTGTGGAATTTGTCATTCGACACGATGACCAACGTGGTGGACGTGTACATCAACTATCTGCGCAAGAAAGTGGACGCGGCGCCGGAGAAGAAATTGATTCACACAGTGCGCGGCGTCGGGTACCAGCTGCAGGCCGGGAAAGCGGGAAGAGGGAATGCGGCGTGAACTTTTTCGGAAGGCTTTGAGGATCGCGCGCAAAGGGGGATTACGGCATGTCGGCAGCTAGTCCAGCGGTCGCCAGGGGCCATAAAGGGAAGGTGCTAATCGCCAGCCCGCGCGCGGAATTTCGTAAACGGCTGCTGCGCAGTCTCGCGGCTGCCGATTCGCAGGTGACCGAAGCTGCCGGGGGAGCTGACGCACTGATTCGGCTGGGCGAGAACGATTTCGATGCGCTCCTACTAGATGAAGGAATTGAAGACCTCGAAGTGGAGGAAGTGGTCGCGACGGTGCGCGCGCGACATCCGGAGATGAATGTTCTTGTCGTCGATTCGGAGACGACGCCCGAGCAAATGTCGTTCGACCTCTCGGACGGAGCGGGTGACAACGTTGCGCGGAATGTCTCGGAGGCGGACTCGCTGGGGCAAACGGGATCGCTTCCGGGAATGATCGGGTCGAGCCCGAAAATGAGGCAGATTTACAGGCTGGCGAGGCTGGTCGCGCCGCGCGACACGGCCGTGCTCGTGATCGGAGCGACCGGCACGGGCAAAGAGCTGATCGCGCGCGGGATTCACGATCTGAGCAAGCGCAGCCGCGGGCCGTTTGTAGTAGTCAACTGCGCGGCGATACCCGAGAGCCTGCTGGAAGCAGAGCTCTTTGGATTCACGCGCGGGGCGTTCACGGGGGCGTTTCAATCGCGGCTCGGCCGCATCCACGCGGCGCACGGCGGCACTCTGCTGCTCGACGAAGTCGGGGAGCTTCCGCTGAGCATGCAGGCGAAAATCCTGCGGTTCGTACAGGAGCGCGAGGTGCAGCGGCTGGGAAGCGCGGATGTGTTCCGCGTGGACGCGCGGTTGATTGCCGCGACCAACGTTGATTTGCGAGAGCGCGTACGCGAAAAGCAATTCCGTGAAGACTTGTATTACCGGCTCGCCGTGTTTCCGCTGGAGCTGCCTCTGTTGCGGGACCGCGGAGAGGACATTCTTCCGCTCGCGGAACACTTCCTCGGAGTACTTTGCATGCAGACGGAGATTCCGCGCAAGTCGTTCAGTCTCGACGCTGCGGAACTGCTGCGCAAGCATTCCTGGCCCGGAAACGTCCGCGAACTTCAGCATATGGTCGAGAGAGCGTTCGTCCTGGCCGATGGGAATCACGAAATCAATGCCGCGGACCTGGAGACTTGGGCGGATGCCGGCTGATCTTACAGAAATCTAAGATTTCCACGGCGCGCGTGGCAGGCACCGTGCATATCTCTACGCGCCATGCCGCCTTTCGAAGCCGGGGATCCGGAGCGCGAAAGAATCGTACTCGATCACCTTCCGCAGGTTCAGTGCATTGCGCGGCGCATTCATGAGCGGCTGCCGCGGCAGGTGCTGCTTGAGGACCTCGTACATTCGGGAATCCTCGGGCTGATGGATGCAGTGCGCAAGTACGACCCGAGCAAGAACGTGCAGCTCAAACACTATGCGGAGTTCCGGATTCGCGGGGCCATTCTTGATAGCCTGCGGCAGGTGGATTGGAGCCCGCGCACGCTGCGCCGGCAGGCGCGACGCATGGAACAGGCGGTCATAGCCTGCAAAGCGCGGCTTGGACGCAATCCAACAGAGCCGGAAATCGCGGCGGAGTTGCAGATGAGTCTGGAGGATCTGCAACGCCTTGTCGGGGAATTGCGCGGGCTGGATGTGGGAACTTTGCAGCAGGAAGGGAGCGATTCCAACGGCGAGGATGCAATCGAGGCCCGCGTGGTTTCAAACGCCGAAGATCCCTATCATCAAACGCTGCGGTGGGAAATGACGGATCTTCTTGAAAAGGCTATCGGCGAATTGCCGGGGCGGGAGCGTGAGGTGCTCTTTCTCTATCATTTCGAGGAGCTGACGATGAAGGAGGTGGGAATGATGCTGGGCGTCGGCGAGTCGCGCGTCTCGCAGATTCACTCGGCAGCTCTGCTACGGCTGCGCGAGCGAATGCGCAATTTAGTTGCAAAGAAGCAGTCTCGTTGGAAGGCACCCGCGCAAAAAGGAAGAGCCGCAGCCTACGCATAAATGCCTGCTTAGAAGAGATTCCGCGAATTTATCTGCAAAACCCATTCGCGATTGCAAAAGGGAACACCTCCTAGCTAATGACGTTCGTCGCGTTGCCGATACTCCTCTCGTGACAATATGCCGGCCCGGGGGACCGTACGGCCAAGGTGTCCAAGAACGAGATTCGGGAGTTAGCTCGAACAGGCCACCCAGAAAACCCGCTGGGGGGCTCCATGGGGCGTGAAGGTGGGCCCGCCCAAGCGGCGCGGGACGATCCGGCATCCGTAGATTGCTTAACCCATCTGCTAGATGCCGATCCGGTGGACCTCGGACGCGTCAGTGAAGAGATTCGCGGCGAGCCGGGGCTGGAGGCGCTCGTGCTTCGGCTAGCGGCGTCGCTGGTTCTTTCCGAGGAAGGGGCGATTCCCAAGCTCGAGGAGGCCGCGGTTGTGCTCGGAACGGACCGGTTGCGCGTCCTCGTCCATATGTGGTCGCTGCTGAATGGGCTTCCTGGGGAGGTTCGCGCCGAATATGGGCTAGCGGGTACAGGGAAAACCTGGAGCCCCGAGGCCTTCTATATCGCCAGTTTCTTGCGATGTTTGGCTATTGCGGATCCCCATGCAACTAAGAGCAACGAGATTCCCAGCATGCACGGCGGAGACCTTGCAGCCCTGAAAAGCCTCCTGATGCGGGATTTCGTCTCGCTGATTCCCGCCCTTGATCCATCGCTTCTCATTCCTCGGCAAACAGCGGTGCGCGAGTCATAGCCCACAAGCAAGCCGCGCAGGGCCGCTTTCAATGCCCTTGCTTTGTTTAGCACCAGCCTGTTCCGCGGACGGCACACCCATTGCCGGTAGTCACGGCGAGTGATAAGTTGTAATTGGCAGCGGGTCGCGAGGATGTCAGTGGAGCTTTTTCTTAATATCGTCTGGGTAGTCGTCGCAGCCGCGGTGCTGGGAACCTGGCGGATCAACTGGGTTCACCAGCGCAAGCGCACTGTACTTCGTTCCATCTGGGAATGGACATCCATTTGTGTCGTGCTCGTTTTGCTGTTTTTCGCCGTTTCAATGACGGATGATCTGCATTCGGACCTGATTGTGTTCGAGGAGTGCTCGTCCAGCCGGCGCAATTCGGTTTTGATCGTCGCCGGGACAGGGCAAGATTTCACTGGGTCCGCACTCCATACCGACTTCGCCGTCGTAACACCGCCGCTCACATTGTTGGGTGCCCCGCTACACACCGTTCGAATCGTGGAGCCTTTCACGCCGCAGATCGTATCTCGTTCGTGCGACGATCCGGTTTCCAGCCGCGCCCCGCCTTCAGTAGCCTAACCTCATAGCTCTAGCTGCAGAGCTCCTCTGACGCTCGTGTCGTCAGCGTCGGAGCCCGTTCCTTCGATCTTAATTTCAGTATCTTGATCATGGAGCGGACATACTGTCGAGGATCGATGCTTACGCGATTACGCGTGCGAGGTAGTTTGATGAGAAATGCCAAGAAAGCCAAGCTGGCTCCTCTTCTCCCGCTGCTTTTCTTTCTAGTTGGCTGCGGCGCAGGGAAGGAAAACACGAAAGCCGGGGCTCCTCCCCCGGCACAGGTAGTGGAGGTGGGGGATCTATCGCTGTTTCACGTGGACCAACCTGAGCAGTATCCGCTTTCAACCGCGATCCAACATGAAGCCGTTTCGCAATTGGCGGTGACAGGCGTGGTGAACCCCGACATTGCGCGGACCGTTCCTGTGATTACGCTGGCCTCGGGTCGCGTTGTTGACATACGCGCGCGTCTCGGCGACACAGTACAGAAGGGCCAAGTGCTGTTGCGCATTCGAAGCGATGATATTTCCGGGGGCTACTCCGACTACCGCAAGGCCGTGGCCGATGAGCTTTTTGCGCGGCTGCAACTCGATCGAGCCAAGGACCTATATGCCCATGGCGCGATCCCGAAGACAGCTCTGGAGGCGGCGCAGGACACGGAGGATGACGCGAAGGTTACGCTCGAAACAACCACCGAGCACCTGAAGCTGCTCGGAAACGATCCCGACCATCCTTCAGGGATCGTGGACATCACCGCCCCCGTCAGCGGCGTCATCACCGACCAGGAAGTGGTGAACGGAAGCAGCATCCAGAGCTACTCCGGGAACCCATTCACGATATCCGATCTGTCCTCTGTCTGGATCGTTTGCGACGTGTACGAGAACGACCTGCCCAACGTGCGTCTCGGCCAAACGGTTGATGTCCGCTTGAACGCCTACCCCGACCAGGTCTTGAAAGGGACGATCAGCAATATCGGAGAAATTCTGGACCCCACCATCCGCACCGCGAAGGTGCGTATCGAGGTGAAGAATCCGGGGTTCATGCGAGTCGGGATGTTCGCAACGGCAACGTTCTACGGCCTGAAGAAAGAAACGCACGCAGCGGTTCCGGCTACTGCAATCTTGCACCTTCGCGACCGCGAATGGGTCTTTGTGCCGGCGCCGAACCAGAAGTTTCAGCGTTTGGAGGTCAGGAGCGGAAATCAACTGCCGAATCAGATGCAAGAAATCCTATCGGGCTTGCAGCCGGGGCAGCAGGTCGTCACCGACGCGCTTTCGCTTCAGAACGCGATCGACAATGAGTGAACTCATGGCGACGCGATTCCATCCGGGGAACCATAGATGATCCGCAAGGTCGTCGACTTTGCGCTGGAGAACCGTTTTCTAGTTCTCGCAGCCGCACTCGTCCTGTTTGGCTGGGGAGCGGTTTCCTTCCATCAGCTTCCCGTCGAGGCGTATCCCGACGTAGCCGACAACTACGTCGAGATCATCACCCAGTGGCCTGGAATCTCAGCCGAGCAGATCGAGCAGCAGGTCACGATTCCGCTTGAAATCGTGATGAACGGCATTCCGCACGTCGTTCACTTGCGGTCGTTCTCTTTGTTCGGACTCTCCGATTTGAAGCTTATTTTCGACGACGAAGAAGCTAACGCCTGGGATCGAGAACGGGTCCTGGAGCGACTTTCACAGGTCACTCTGCCAGCGGGCGTTACTCCGGGCATGGGGACGGACTGGAGTCCCGTCGGCCAAATCTATTTTTTCACGCTGGAAAGCACGAATCCCGAGTACGACGTGATGGAGCTGAAGTCGATAGAGGACTGGGTTGTAGAAAAAAACTTCAAGGCTGTGCCTAACGTCGTGGACGTAGCCAGCTTTGGAGGCCCCACGCGCGAATATCAGGTTCGCCTAGACCCCAGCAAGCTGATTTCCTACGGACTCAGCCTCGGGCAGGTGGAGCAGCAGCTTAGCAATAACAACGTGAATGCCGGCGGAAGCTTCATCGAATCCGGCTTTCAGCAGGTGAACATACGGGAAGTCGGCCTGGTCTCAAGCGTTCGCGATATCGAGGACACAGTTCTCTGCACGAAAAACGGCACGCCGCTTCATGTACGGGATATTGGCGTTGTTACGCAAGGTCCCAAAATCCGTCTCGGGCAATTCGCGCGCGCTTATCACCGCGAGGACGGCAGGATCATTGACAACGACGATGTCGTCTCCGGCATCGTGCTGCTGCGCAAAGGGGCGAACGCGGACGAGGCGCTTCGCGGAATTGAAGCGAAGGTGCAGGAACTGAACGACCATATCCTTCCCGCCGGAGTAAAAGTAGTTCCATTCATCGATCGCACCGATCTAATCCACTTCACGACGCACACGGTGCTCCGCAATCTCACGGAAGGCATGATCCTCGTCTCGATCATCCTCTTCCTATTTTTGGGAAACGTCCGTGGAGCGATCATTGTCGCCCTCACGATCCCGTTTTCCCTGCTATTCGCGGCGACGTGTCTGAACCTCAAAGGCATTCCGGCGAACCTACTCTCGCTCGGGGCCTTAGATTTCGGAATGGTGGTGGATGGGGCGGTCGTGATGATCGAGAATATCGTGCGCCATCTGCATAACCGCCAGCGGCGGGTCCAGAATGGAGAGGAGCCGAAGCCGACGCTGGAAGTGATCCGGACTGCGGCCCACGAAGTGCAGCGCCCCGTCTTCTACGCAATCGCGATCATCATTACCGCTTACCTGCCCATCTTCACACTGCAACGGGTAGAAGGGCGCTTGTTCAAACCCATGGCTTGGACTGTCGCCTTCGCTCTCCTAGGAGCCTTGCTGTTTTCGATGTTGATCGCCCCGGTGCTCGCCAACATCCTGCTGCCGAAGGCGACCCGCGAATGGCGGAACGTTGTAATGGAATTTCTGATCGTTAGGTATCGAAGCGCCGTGCGCTGGGCCATCGAGCATAGAAGGGTAACGGTCGGTGCCGGCGTTCTGGGCCTGGCCTTCGCGGTTTTTCTTACATTCGGGGGAGTAATCGGTTCGGAGTTTCTGCCCCACCTGGACGAAGGGGCGCTGTGGGTGCGCGGCACTCTCGCTCCCAGCACCGGACCCAGTGAAGGGATCCGTGTATCGAACCAAGCGCGTCTTATCCTGTGCTCCTTCCCAGAGGTCCCTCAATGCACCAGTCAGACAGGCCGTCCGGACGACGGCACCGACACCACGAGCTTCTTCAACACGGAGTATTTCGTTGACCTGAAACCAAAGGAACAGTGGCGGCCGGTATTTCATCAAGACAGAGACCAGCTGATCGCCGCCATGAACCGCGAACTCAACACGATTCCCGGCGTCGTTTGGGGTTTTTCTCAGCCAATCGAAGACAACATGGAAGAGGCCGTGAGTGGCGTCAAGGGTGAGCTGGCCACCAAGGTCTACGGCGATGACTTAAAAGTTCTCGAAGACAAGGCGAACCAGATCGCCGACGTCATGCGGCAGGTCAAGGGAATCGAAGACTTGGGGGTGTTCCAGGTTCTGGGCCAGCCCAACATTAACTTTCAGGTGGACCGCGAAAAGGCGGCACGCTATCAAATCAACGTCGCAGATGTGCAAGACGCGATTCAAACTGCGGTCGGAGGCAACGCCCTCACGCAAGTCTTGCAGGGCGAGGCCCGATACGACCTCGTTCTGCGTTACCTTCCGGAATACCGCACGACGCAGGAGGCTATTGAAAACATTCGACTGCTCTCTCCTTCGGGGGAGCGCGTGTCCCTCGCGCAGCTCTGCAAAATCGAGCAGCGAGATGGCGGTTCAGAAATCTACCGGGAGGGGAATCAGCGATACGTTGCGATCAAGTACAGTGTGCGGGGGCGCGATCTGGGCGGGGCGGTGGAGGAAGCGATGCAAAAGGTCAATTCGCAAGTCCTGCTGCCGCGTGGATATCACATTGATTGGGAAGGGGAATACGAGAGCGAGAGACGGGCTGAGGCGCGGCTGTTGCTCATTGTTCCGCTCACTATCTTGGTAATTTTCCTGCTTCTGTACACGATGTTTCGTTCGGCGAAATGGGCTGCCCTGATCCTCGCGACGGTGACGATGGCCAGTTTCGGGGGATTGCTGGCTTTGCTGGTGACCGGGAACCACTTCAGTGTTTCCTCCGGCGTCGGCTTTCTGGCCCTGTTCGGAGTTTCTGTGCAGACAGGCGTGATCATGCTTGAGTACATCAACCAGCTCCGCGCGCGGGGGCGCACGATTGAGGATTCCGCGATCGAGGGGGCTGTTTTGAGGCTCCGCCCGATCATGATGACGATGCTGGTGGCGACCCTGGGCCTGCTGCCGGCCGCGATGTCACATGCGATCGGATCCGACTCGCAGCGTCCGTTTGCAATCGTTATCGTAGGGGGCCTGATGGTCAACCTGGTGATGAGCGTGTTCATCCTGCCGACTTTGTATGTTTGGATCGCCCGGGATGGTGACAGGCTACCGGAGCCGGAAGAGGCCTTCGAGAGCTAGTTTGTGCGGCCCACCGCGGGCCTTAAGAGGCTTGGCGGATTTCGGGGGCGGCGACGATGCGTACTCCCACGCTTGATTCTTTGATGACACCGGCGCGAGACACTTGGGCGAGATGTTTCGTGCGGCAGTACGATTTGGGTGCTTCGGTGCGCCGCCGCCCAGCCCGGCGTACCCGAGCCATCTTTGATGACGCCTGCGAGCATCCTTTCGACGGGACAGCAGGCCGGGTCTTTGAACCAAATCTCGACTCAGGAGGAACTTCGCATGAAGAAATGGATCATTGGTGCAGTTGCGATCGTCACGCTCATTTTCGTTCTTAGCTTCCCTGCGGTAGCCCCGGCAGCTCCGCCCGCACCGCCGGCGCATCCTGCAGCTGCGGCTGCAGCCGAGCCACACCCTGAGATTCGCGACGCCATCGCCTCACTTCGGCGCGCGAGGGACCACATGGAGCACGCCGCTCATGATTTCGGCGGCCACCGCGTAGATGCAATTCACGCGACCGATGAAGCCATCCGCCAGTTGCAGATCTGCTTGCAATACGACAAGTAGCGGGAACCGTCTCGGCCCAGCCTGCGGCGACCGTCACCTCGCAGCGGCGTCGCAGGCTGGGCGAAGCATCGCGGTCGCCCTCCCTTTTTCGAGCACCATCACGAGAAAACGGAATCAATTTTCCGGGAAACTACTGGTGCGCGGGCGCCGCGCTGTGTGTAACGGCGTGTGATGTTGCGACCGCGCGGACGATCTGCGCGGCGAGACGCCGGCTGGTGGAGCAATCCTCGTCGTTGATGCGGCACTGGGCGACCGTGAGCTTGCAGCCGCACGTGCAGCTCTCCGAATTCATCCTCTTCAGCGCGATCTTCTTCTGATCCGGCGTGAGCCTTCCAAAATCGACGCCGGGGAGGTCCGTGGCGCGCTCGGCATTTTTTAAGAAGATCTGGCCGGTGTCCTCGAAAGTTTCAATCTTCTTGTCCACGGGCATGTTGAGCAGCGCGCGAATTTCGTCGTCATATACATCCATGGGGTAAAGCCCCACGTGCTTTTGGACGATGCGGCCGTGGGTGTCGATGACGAACGAAGTCGGGAGCGCGGGCACGCCGCCGTATTCGTCCTCAAGTTCGGAGCTGCCCATGATGATCGAATAGTTGATACCCATGTGGCGGGCGAAATCGCGGACGCGGCCCGGCGGATCGTCATCCTCCGAGACGCCGATGATTTGCAAGCGGTCCTTGAAGCGGGAGGCCAGCTCGATCATTTCAGGGATTTCTTCGCGACAGGGAGGGCACCATGTGGCCCAGAAGTTCAGAATAACCACCTTGCCACCCAGGGCCGCGGTTGAGACAGCGTTCCCATCGAGATCGTTGACGAGAAAGGGCGGCAAAGGCGTAGGGTTACTCGCAAACCGAATCACGCTCGCGGGGTTTTCGATCGGATCCTGGGGGGCGCTTTTGCCGCCCGCGGCAACCACACGGCCAGCGTAGATGGCCGCGCAGACCATCCCGAGGACGGATAAGGCCGCGACAGCGATTCGTGCGAAGATAAGAGGCTTTTTCATGCGTACAGCCCACCTGCGCCCATTATGCGGCAGGTAAGAGCAGGGCACAATGAGGGCTGGTGCAACGAGTAGCAATGGCGTGCGCGTACCAATGCGGGATGGGGGTTCCCGAATTGATTTTTTCGAGAGTGGTAAACAGTCGGTTTCATTCCGCAAGCCACTGAAAAATCAGCGTACATACGTTAGACGAGCTTAAGCCGGTAAGGTAATGCGCTTGCAAGTGAGGCTGCGTGGGTCGCGTTCCACACGATCCGCACTGTCGTGTGAGTGGGGAGGAAGGGGCCCATTCACAGGGTGGTATGGGTCGTTCCCACCTGCCTCTGAGAGGGAAGCTAGGATGGATGACCCCATGGTCCGGTCACGCCTAGGCCGGATCAAGGAACGCGACCTTTGGGGGCTCTCGATCCCAAGCGGGGGCCCCTCTTTTCTTCTGCTGAAGATCCCTTGCTTTGTTTTCTTAAGGTCTTGCGAGTCGAGCGCCTCGCAGGGCGCAGCCCATTCGGCTAGCTCAGGGTCTTCGACAAGCAGCGCCCCCACAGTCGACTGGAAATCGCTCTGAGGCTTGCCGCATGCGATAATTGTTGAATTCCATGCGGAACATCAAGCTCACGATTGCCTACGACGGGTCGGAGTTTCACGGCTGGCAGTTTCAGCCGGGCGTGGCGACGATCCAGGGCGCGCTGAACGACGCGCTGCGGAAGATCACGCAGGAGAAGATTACCGTCCACGGGGCGAGCCGGACGGATGCGGGAGTTCACGCGCTCGGCCAAGTGGCGCATTTCAAGACGCAATCGTCGCTTTCGGCTGTGGAATTTCAGCGCGCGTTGAATGCGCTGCTGCCGCCTGCGATCCGGATTGTATCCGCCGAGGAAGTCGGTCACGAATTTCACGCGCGGTGGCAGGCGCTCGGCAAGACGTACCGCTACCGCATCTATCGCGGGCGGGTGCTGCCACCGTTCGAATATCGCCGCGCGCTGCATTATCCGTGGCCGCTCGATGAGGAGGCGATGGCTGCAGCGGCGAGGCTATTTGAAGGCGAGCACGATTTCACGTCTTTTGCTGCGTCGGCTGGTTCGGAAGAGGACGATCGCGACCGCGAAATGATTCGCGTGATTCATTCGTCGGAGATCGTGCGCGAGCCGAACCGCGAAGAGATCGCGTACGTGATCCGCGGGCAGTCGTTTCTGCGGTACATGGTTCGCAAGATCGTCGGGACATTGTTGGAAGTCGGGAAGGGGAGGCTTGCGCCCGACGAAATTCCCGAGCTTTTTGAGGCGCGCGACCGCTCGCGCTCCGGCCCGACGGTTCCTCCAGAGGGCTTGTATCTCGTCTCGCTCGAGCACCCTGATCCGACGGATTCTCTCGCGGCACATGCGCCTCGAAGGCGCTCTGCAACGTAGCGTGAAGATTGAACTCGGAATGAGGCATGGGCGCAGCAAGCAGCGCCCCTACAAAGTTCACTCAGCGCAGCGCTCCTATTTGCTCTTTCAGGTACGATGTCCCTAGGCAGGATGGATAAGGAACTCATCCACGACTGGAACAACTACGCTGGGCCGGAGATTCCTCCCGGGCGGCGCGTGATGGTGCTCGACGAGACGCTACGGGACGGCCTGCAAAATCCCTCCGTGCGCGACCCATCGATCGCCGAAAAAATCGAAATCATCCATCTGATGGAGTCGCTCGGCATCGACAGTTTGGACATCGGGTTGCCGGGGGCCGGACCGCGCGCATTTGCCGATACCGAAGCGCTCGCACGCGAGATTATCGGCTCACGGCTGAAAATCCGTCCAAACCTCGGCGGGCGCACGCACAAGGACGACATTCAATCCATAATCCAAGTCTGCGAGCGAGTGGGGCAGCCGATCGAAGCGGCCATGTTTCTGGGATCGAGCCCCATCCGGAGGCTGGTGGAGGATTGGAGCGTCGATCATTTGAAGCGCACGACGGAAGACGCCGTGAAGATGGCCGTGGCCGCCGGCCTGCCCGTGATGTACGTGACCGAAGACACGATTCGCACGGATCCCGCGACAGTTGTGGCGCTCTACTCGACTGCGATCCGGGCCGGCGCACGCGCGGTGGTTCTGTGCGATACGGTAGGCTATGCGACCCCACGCGGCGCGTACAACCTGGTGAAATTCGTGATCGAAGAAGTCGTGAAGCCCTCCGGAGAAAAGGTCCGGGTGGATTGGCACGGGCACAACGACAGGGGGCTGGCCGTCGCGAATTCGATCGCCGCAATCGCGGCGGGAGCCGATCAGGTGCATTGCGTCGCGCTCGCTCTCGGCGAGCGGGTCGGCAACACGCCGATGGAAGTGATGCTCGTGAATTTGCGATTGCTAGGCGTTATAGACCGCGACCTCTCGAAGTTGAAGGCATACTCGGAAGCGGTCGCGCGCGCGACGGGGACGACGATCCCGCCGAATTATCCCGTCGTGGGCCGCGACGCCTTCCGTACGCAGACGGGGGTTCACGCGGCGGCCATTGCGAAGGCCTACAAAAAGCACGATTACGAAATGGCAGACGCCATCTATAGTGGTGTCCCCGCACATCTCTTCGGCCTCGAGCAGATTATCGAGATCGGCCCAATGAGCGGGCGCTCGAATGTTATTTTCTGGCTTGAGAAGCACGGCGTTGCTGCGACGGAAGAAGTAGTCGACAGGATTCTTGCGGCCGCGAAGCAATCCAGCTCCGTGCTGACGGAACCGGAAATTCGCTCGCTCGCCGGCGCCCACCACCATCGGTAGTCCCCCGTTCGGGCGCGTGAGCAGGTTGTTGCTTGCGGCAACCGGCGATACACTTCGCGCGTCCAACCCACCAAAGCGGCTGGAGGTGACCACCCATGGTCAGCCGATTGTGGTTGGCATTCCTTTTGGTCTTCGCTACAGGAGTGGCGCAGGCTCAGACCCAGGTCACTCTTCCCGACACTCCAGCGGGCCATACGTTTAAGGCATTTCTCGACGCCTTCAACAGCGGCGACCGCGGGCGAATTGAGTCGTACTGCCGCACGTACGGGGACAGTTCCACGCCGGATGCGCTTACGTCACCGGACGCCCTGATGTCGTTTCACAACGTCACCGGCGGGTTCGATCTCTTGCAGATTCTGAAAAGCGAACCGCTTCATTTGGAGGTTGTCGTAAGGGACCGGGCCGGCCAGAACAGAGCGTATGGCACGCTGACGGTCAAACCAGGCGAACCGGCACAAGTGGCGAACATGTCGGTGAACCTGATTCCACCCGGGGCGGTGGTTTCAGACATGAGCGTCGCGGTGGACGCCGCAACGAGAGCGCGCGTGATTGACGGCGCGATCCAGAAGCTCAACGAGTATTACGTATCTCCCGAAACTGCCAAGGCAATGAGTGACGCCATCCGAGAGCGCCAGCGCCGCGGCGAATTCGATTCCGTGACGGAAGGTGGCGCTCTTGCAGCGATCCTGACGAAGGACTTTCGGGACGTGAGCCATGACATGCATCTGGAAGTCCGGTTCAGTCCGATCGCTATGCCGGAAGCTCCGCCAACTACGGCGCCTAGTCCGGAGGCTATTGCTTCATATCGGCGGCAGATGGAGCGGATGAACTGCGGATTCGAGAAGGTGGAAATTCTCCCCGGCAATATCGGCTATCTGAAGTTCGATGCGTTTCCCGATACCGACATTTGCGGACCGACGGCGATTGCTGCAATGAACTTTCTCGCGAACGTGGATGCAGTCATCTTCGATTTGCGCGGCAACGGCGGCGGCGACCCGAAGATGGTCGCTCTCATTTGCAGCTACTTATTTGCTCAGCCGACGCATTTGAATGACGTTTGGGAGCGGAAGAGCGGCGCCACGCAGCAGTATTGGACATTGCCATACGTTCCGGGAAAGCGATTGGATTCACAGCCGGCATTCGTGCTGACTTCGAAGCGGACTTTTTCCGGCGCGGAGGAGTTCACGTACGACCTGCAAAACTTGAAGCGAGCCACGGTCGTCGGGGAAGCGACCGGCGGCGGAGCCCACCTGGTTCGGGGCGAGAGAATCGATGCGCATTTCATGATCGGCGTGCCGTTTGCGAAGGCGGTCAACCCTATTTCGAAGACAGACTGGGAAGGGACCGGGGTCATCCCTGACGTGAAGGTCTCCGCAGAGGACGCGCTTCCGACGGCTGAGAAATTGGCCGCGGAAAAGCTGGCAGCGAAACACTAGCCTCGGTTGCGGTTGACCGGCAGGTCTTGCGGAGGCGTCGCTTCGGGGTTCTAATGGTTTCTTGGCCACGACACAACTACAACCCGATGCCACGATCCGGCCGCTTGTAGAAAACGATCTGGCGGAAGCTGCGCGCATTATTCGCGTGGCGTTTGCGACGTTTCTCGGGCTCCCGCCTGAGGATCCGAGGCGCCCGGCCGATAGTGATTACGCGCGCTCGCGCTGGACAGCCGATCCCTCATCCGTCCTGGCTGCCGAGCTTGGCGGGAGGCTGGTCGGGTCAAACTTCGCCACCAACTGGGGCAGCTTCGGTTTTTTCGGCCCGCTGACAGTCGAGCCCGAATATTGGAACCAGGGAATTGCGCAGCGCTTGCTTGCGCCGACGATGGAGATCTTTCGCCGCTGGGACAACCGCCATCTGGGTCTTTATACGTTCGCGCACAGTCCGAAGCATATGGCGCTGTACCAGAAATTCGGCTTCTGGCCGCGAGACCTTGTCGCCATTATGGCGAAAGAGATCGCCCCGCTGCCGGTGCTCGCGCCTCCGGGAGCGACGCGCATTTCGGAGGTGAAGCCCTCCGAAAGGCCTGAATTGCTGGCCGCGTGCCGCGAACTGACGAACGCGGTTTTCGAAGGCCTCGATGTCGCGCGCGAAATCGGCGCCGTCGCGGAACAAAACCTCGGGGACACAATCCTCGTGTGGGACGCAGCGAAGCTCGCCGCGTTTGCCGTGTGCCATACAGGTCCCGGAAGCGAGGCGGGCAGCGGCGTCTGCTACGTAAAATTCGCAGCCGTCCGGCCCGGGCCGCACGCGCGGGCGGACTTTCCCCGGCTGCTGGACGCCGTCGGGGTGTTCGCGCAGTCCGCGGGCGCGAAGAAGATCACCGCCGGCGTAAACCTTGCGCGGCGAGAGGCATTTCAAACTCTGATCACCCGCGGCTTCCGCACCGAGACGCAGGGCGTGGCGATGGAGACGGGCGACGCGTCTTCCGGCTACAACCGCGCGGGCGTTTACGTCCTCGACGACTGGCGATGATTTTCGCCGCACGATTCTCGTGAAACTCGCACTTATCTGCTGTATCTTGATTTGGATGGCCACTCTTTCCGCACGCGCCACAGAAGACAGCCTCGCGAAACTTGCCGAAGACCCGCGCGTGGAGCGCGGGTCCGACTGGATCGGCGGCAACGCGCGCTGGGTGACCGACCAGCAGATTCGCCTCACGGAAATCCCCGCCCCTGAATTCCAGGAGACCGCACGAGGGGAAGCCTTCAAGGAACTCCTCTATACGAGCGGTTTGAAAGTTCATACCGATAGCACCGGAAATGTGGTCGGCGAGCGTGCCGGGGCCGAGGGATCGAGCGTAATCCTCATTGCCGCGCATCTCGACACCGTGTTTCCAGCGGGCACGGATGTACGCGTAAAGCGCGACGGCAACCGCTTGGTTGCGCCGGGGATTTCCGACAACGGCGCAGGGCTTGCGGCAATTGCGGGCCTTGCGCGAGCCCTGGCTGAATCTCACGTTCGCACGACGAAGACGATTGTGATCGCCGGGGACGTCGGCGAAGAAGGGGAAGGAAACCTGCGGGGAATCCGTGCGATTGTGGAGGCTTACGGCAAGAGGCTCGCCGCGGTGATTGCCGTGGACGGCCCTTCGAGCGATCACATCACGACACAGGGCATTGCTTCGCGCCGATTCGAAGTCAGCGTTTCGGGACGCGGCGGGCACAGCTGGTCCGACTTCGGCGCGCCGAACCCAATAACGGCGATCTCGCGCGGCATCGTCCGGTTTTCTTCAATACGCGTCCCTGACGATCCCCGCACCTCGTTCAATTTCGGAGTTATTGAGGGCGGGACATCGGTCAATTCGATTCCCTCGCACGCCGCAGTGAAAGTGGATCTGCGCTCGGAGGATGAGGCGGAACTCGCGCGCCTCGAATCCGCGCTGCGTGACGCGATGCAAGAGGGCCTTCGAGATGAAACTTCCGCGTCAACTGCGGGGAGCGAAGCGCTGGAGATCAGCTTTCGCTCGCTGGGGACGCGGCCGGCGGGGAAGCTGCCCGACGACTCTCCGATCATTGCCACGATTCGCAGTGTGGACCGCTATCTGGGGAACCGGTCGCGGCTCGAGCGCAGTTCGACCGACGCGAACATTCCGCTGTCGCTCGGCATTCCGGCTGTGGCTCTCGGCGGAGGAGGGGCAGGCGGCGGCTCTCATACTACTGAGGAGTGGTACGACCCTGCCGAGCGCGAACTTGGATTGAAGCGCTTGTATCTGACCGTTCTTTCTCTCGCCGGCGTTGAGCCGTGAAATTTCTCGCCTGCGGGCCTACGTTGCGAAACTCGAAAATCGAATCTTGAAGACAGAAAAGCGGAGGGTCGAGCGCCGCTCACACTCGGCTTGCCCCTGACGCTTCCGGCGCATAGACTCTGCGCTCATGGCCAGCAAACGCGTGCGCGCGGACCTTGCGATGGGCTTCTGCACGCTGATCTGGGGCGCAACGTTTGTTCTCATCAAGGACGCGCTCGCAGACATTTCCGTCTTTACGTATATCGCGGTGCGGTTCGGCCTTGCGGCGGTGTTAATGGGCTTGATCTTCTGGGGGTCGCTTCGGCGGCTGAACAGGCGGACCGCATGGGCAGGAGTGCAGATCGGCATTTGCATGTTCGGAGGCTACGCCTTTCAGACCGCGGGCCTGCGATTCACCACACCGGCGAAGGCTGCGTTCATCACCGGCATGTGCGTTGTCCTGGTCCCCCTGATGCTGGCGGTGTTTGGACGGCGGCGCATCACCGGATGGATTTGGGCGGGCGCTGCGGCGGCGCTCGCGGGGCTTTACTTTCTGACCGTGCCGCCGGAAGGGCTGGGCGCGCTGAACCGCGGCGATCCGATCGTGTTCGGCTGCGCGGTAATGTTCGCGCTGCACATCATTTTCATTGGGCGGTATGTGGAGCAACACTCGGTCGGCTCGCTCGCGTTCCTGCAGGTGGCGACGACGGCCGTGCTCGCGACAGTGCTGGTTCCGCTCCTCGCTGCGGCGGGATGGGAGCATCCGCGCCTGATGATGAGTAAGTTGGCGATCTTCGCCGTGCTGGTCACTTCAATCGGCTCGACCGTGATCGGCTTTTCATTTCAGACGTGGGCGCAGAAGCACACGTCGCCGTCGCACATCGCGATTCTGATCAGCCTTGAGCCGGTGTTCGCGGCGCTGACCTCATGGCTGCTCGCCCGCGAGCGTTTCGGCCCGCGGACATTGGCGGGTGCGGCGCTGATCTTCGCGGGGATTCTCTTTGCGGAACTGAAGGGTGCTGCGCCTGCCGCCGCGGAATCGCTCGAACCAGCGATGCCCTCGACCGAATAGCTGCGCCACAAATTCTGCGTAACCTTTCGCAAGCTGGGCAGTTTATCTAGATAGCAGACGGAGGCGAACTCGTGACCAGGAATGACTTCCGACGCATTGCCCTCAGCTTTCCTGAGGCAGCCGAAAGCTCCCACATAGGGCATCCGGACTTTCGCGTGCGCGGCAAAATCTTCGCCACGCTTGGGTACCCGGACGCGGCGTGGGGGATGGTCAAGCTCACTCCCGAGCAGCAGGAGGAATTCATGGAATCGGACCCGGCCGCGTTTGCGCCCGTGAAGGGCGGCTGGGGACGCAGGGGCGCGACAAACGTGAAGCTCAACGCCGCGAAGAAGGCCAGCGTGCGCACTGCACTCACTGCGGCCTGGTGCAACACGGCGCCCAAGCAACTCGCAAGGAAATTCGAAGAGCGCTTGTAATTGCGTTGCGAAAGAGGAGGGCGCGATGCAGTTGTATCCGAACTTGACATTCGACGGCCAGTGCGAAGCAGCCTTCAAATTCTATGAAGAGTGTCTCCGCGGGAGGATCACGTTCATGTTGACGTATGAGGATGCTCCCGCGGAGATGCAGGCGCCGCCCCACTGGAAAAAGAAAATCTGCCATGCCACGTTTACCCATCCTGAGTTCATGTTTTCGGGCTTGGACGCACTGCCCGGACAGTATCAGAAGCCGCAGGGCTTCACTCTGCAGTGCAATCTCAACGATCCGGCGGAAGCCGAGCGCATCTTTAATGCTCTTGCACAGGACGGAACTGTTCAGATGCCCCTGCAGGAAACGTTTTGGGCGCTTCGTTTTGGTGCAGTCGTTGACCGGTTTGGGATCCCGTGGGGGATCAACTGCGCAAGGCCGACATGATGCGATAGCCCGCTGCGCAACGACGCGAAGATGGATGAAGACAACTTCCTGAAACAGTTACTGAAGAACGACTGATGCCACCACGGACCAACGCCCGCGAGAGGCTGCTCGTTGAGGCGGCGCAGAAGGATCCGCGCCGCTTTGCGGACCTCTACGAGGACAATTTTCATCGTGTGTACGCGTTCGTCGCGCGGCGGGTAGAGAACCGTCCGGACGCGGAGGATATGACTTCGGAGGTATTTCAGCGCGCGCTCGCGAATCTCAAGAGCTTTGAATGGCGCGGCGCTCCGTTTGCTGCGTGGCTTTATCGGATCGCTTCGAACGCCATTGCCGACCGCTGGCAGCAGAGAGCGAGGGAGCAGGGGAGGCAGGCAGCAGATGATCCGGCGGACGACGCCCAGCGGACAAACCCCGAGGAGATCGAAAAGCGGGCGCGGCTGTTTCGGCTTGTGGATGGCCTCCCGGCGGACCAACGGCGCGTCATCCAGATGCGGTTTGCCGAAGAGAAGGGCATCGCCGAGATTGCGCGCGAATTGAAACGCAGCGCCGGCGCGGTGAAGCAGCTCCAGTTCCGAGGGATCGAGAAACTGCGACAGAACTGGGAAGGGAAACGAGGCCAAAAGACGCCGAGAAAGTCAGGCAAGCGAAATGGCTAAACCAAACCGCAGCGAACAAATCGACGCGATCGTGGAGCGGCTGCTCGGGCATCCCGGCCAGTCGCTTCTACCCGGCGGAGTCGCGGAACCGTTCGATATGCGCTTCGCACCGGTGATGGCAATCGTTCGCGCACTGCGCGACCTGCCGCGACCTGAATTCAAAGCGCAGCTGAGGGCTAAATTGGAAAGGAGAGCGACCATGACAGGTGCAACAGCAACGGCATCTGTAAGACCAATTCCCGAGGGCTTCCGTACAGTCACGCCATATTTGATCGCCGCGGATGGGCCTGCCCTGATCGAGTTCGTCAAGAATGCATTCGGAGCCGAGGAGAGATTCCGCGGCATAGGCTCGGGGGGTGGCGTTCACGCGGAGGTTCGCATCGGCGACTCGATGTTGATGATTGGCGGGGGTATTCCCGGGCATGAGTTCCGGGGCACGCCATCGCCGACGGCGTTGCACGTGTCCGTGCCGGATGTCGATGCCGCCTATCAACGCGCGGTGGGAGCGGGCGCGAAACCTCTAGTGCCTCCTGCGGATCAAGACTATGGCTCGCGCGACGGATCGGTGACAGACCTATGGGGTAACCAGTGGTACGTCGCGGCTCTCCTCGAGCCACGAGAGAAGCGTCCGGCTGCTCTCATTCCGGCCCCCACACAGACAGTGACTGTTTATCTGCACCCCGAGCGTAGCAGGGAAATGGTCGATTTTCTTAAGCGAGCTTTCGGCGCGGAAGAAACATACATCGCGCAGGGGCCCGATGGCAGGGTTCACCACGCGCAGGTCCGCATCGGCAGCTCTATTGTTGAAATGGGCGATGCGCATGGACCGTATCTCACCATGCCGACCACGTTTTACATGTATGTCGAGAATGCAGACGCGGCGTACGAGCGTGCGGTGAAGGCGGGCGCAACCTCCCTATATCCGCCAGCGGACCAGCCGTATGGCGACCGCAACGGCGGCGTGAAGGACCCGTTCGGCAACACGTGGTATATCTCGACGCACATTCGTGACGTTGCGGGCTAGAGACGTAGCAGGAGATTACTTGACTGTGGCGGAAGGTTGGGGCTGCTCGGCCACTTCTCTGCCTGACCGCGCGCGATCAATCGCAAGCCCAGCTTGAGCGGCGATGACGGCGAACACGTTGAGATCGTCCACCGTAAACATCCCGCGTCGGGAGAGGTTATCCACGTAGAGCAGTCCAAAGCGGCGTTCCCGTTTTCCCAGCGGCGCGCACATTGCCGATTGAATCCCGGCCGCAACGATGCTCTTGCTTGATGCGAGACGAGGATCGGCCTGCGGGTCGGTGACCAGCAGCGGCAGGCCTCCATGCATCACTTGCTTGATGATGCTCTGCGAGATCGTGAGCTGCGGCGCGCCCTGTCCCTGCGTGGCGCCTGCTTGGGCGCGATAACGAATCAGCGCGGGTTCAAAACCGTATCCGCCCCGGCTGAAATCTCCGCCGCCGATGGAATCCTTGTCGAGCAGCATAACGAATGCGCGCTCGGCGCCATCGAGTTCGAGCACGAGGTCGAGCACCCGGCGTGTCACTTCCGGAACGGTTTTGAGTTCCTCGAGCGTGCGATCCACTCGGTTGAGCAGCGCGAGCAGGCGGTTTTCGCGATCCATGAAGTGCGCCCGGTCTTGTGCGGACTGCGTACGCAAACCGTGATCCGTTGGGGCGTTGCTGATCGGCTGGGCGGCCACGAAACTGCCCGAGTAGGCGGAATGCGAAATTGCCGTCGCGACGCGGGGAGGAAGCTGCGGCGTGCCGTAGGTCACCACCTCGCGAGAGGAGGAATCTTCGAAGAAGCGGAGCCGATATTCGCCGATGAGGACTTCGTCGTTTGCGCGGAGCGTGGCTTCCTTTTTGGCGACGCCATTGATCTTCAGCGCGTTCGTGGTGGAGCGGTCGATGATCTGCCACTGGCCGTCGGGAGTCGAGCGCACAATCGCGTGCTGGCGAGAAACGCTCGGATGGTCAAGGACAAGGTTGCTCGATTTGGCCCTGCCGATGGCGACAGGGCGGTCTCCCAGCAATTCGAAAACCCGAGAGCCCTCTCCGGCATGATGGATCAAGAAACGAGGCATCTGAATGACCCAATTCGTATCTTCCGGCGCAGAGGGAGGAGAATCAAGAATCCGGAGGGACAGTTTTGTCCGATGGCTAACCGCCCGGATCATCCGAGCCCGACTACTTGCAATCTCTCGTCCTTTGCCATGTGCGAAAGGGTGGGCTTGACGTGCTACAGTCAGGCCGGGAGAAGGCGCTGGTGAGTGAAACTGTGCCCCTGATCCGCAATATCTCCGACACGGCCCTGTGGGTCGCTGTCTATCGCGCACGAGAGTCGGAAAGGCCCGATGCGGTGTTTCGTGACCCCTTCGCGCGGCGCTTGGCGGGCGAACGCGGCGAGGGGATTGCGCGGTCGATGCCCTTCGGCGACGAGGTGGCGTGGAGCTGGCTGGCGCGCACGTATCTCTTCGACTCGTTTATCTCCGAGCAGGTGCAGCAGGGCGCCGACCTAGTGGTCAATCTGGCCGCGGGCCTCGACGCGCGGCCCTACCGGATGGCGCTGCCTTCTTCGCTCCGGTGGGTCGAGGTGGACCTTCCGGATATCCTGAATTATAAGGCGGAGATTCTGCGCGATGAGAAGCCCAAGTGCTTGCTCCAGCGTGTGCCGCTCGACCTTTCCGACCAGGCGGCGCGCCGGAGAGTCCTGCTGGAATTGAGCGAAGGTTCAAAGAACGCGCTGGTGGTTAGCGAAGGCCTGATCATTTATCTGGCCGCTGGAGAGGTTGGCGCACTGGCGCTTGATCTGGCCGCGGTTCCGGTATTTCAGCATCTGGTGGTTGACATGGTGTCACCGGGCTTGCTGCGATACGCCCAGAAAGCGGTGGGCCCGCGACTCGGCCCGAGCGGTGCGGCGCTGAAATTCGGGCCCGAGGAAGGACCTTCATTCTTTGAGCGGTACGGATGGCGGCCAGTCGATGTCCGGTCGGTGCTCAAGACAGCGGCCCGCTTGAAACGGCTGCCCTTTCGATTCCGACTGATGGCGCTGCTGCCGGAATCCAATCGCAAGCCAGGTTCCAGGCCGTGGTCCGCGATTTGCCTTTTCAAGAAACAAGCCGCCGAGTGAGGACGGGCTAGCGCCGCGGCTATTCGTGGTGGTACTTCACGTCGAGAGTACCGTGTAGCGACGGAACGTGAAGATGCTTCTTCTCGAACGCCGTGATCTCAGCTTCGTGCACGAGCGTCAGGCCGATGTCGTCGAGGCCCTTGAGCAGGCAGTCCCGGCGGAACGGATCGATGGTAAACGGGTAGCGCAGGCTTTTATCGTCCGTGACGATCTGCTGCTCGAGGTCAACGGTCAGCCTGTACCCCTCGCTCTGTTCGGTGCGCTTGAAAAGCTCGTCCATCTGCTCGTTCGAGAGAGTGACGGGCAGAATGCCGTTCTTGAAGCAGTTGTTATAGAAGATGTCTGCGTAGCTCGGCGCGAGGATCGCGCGAATGCCATAGTCGAGGATGGCCCACGGCGCGTGCTCGCGACTCGACCCGCAGCCGAAATTCGCGCGCGCAAGCAGAATACTCGCTCCCTTGTAGCGCGGGCGGTTGAGAACAAAATCCGGATTCGGCTTTTCGCCGGGCAGATAACGCCAGTCGTAGAAAAGGATGTGCCCGTATCCCTCACGCGTGAGGAGCTTCAGGAACTGCTTGGGGACCATCTGGTCGGTATCCACGTTCACGCGGTCCAGCGGCGCAACAAGTCCGTTCAGTTTCGTGAAAGGCTGCATCGCTATTCTGCTCCATCCACAGAGGACAATTGGCGCACGTCCACGAAGTGACCTTCGATCGCCGCGGCGGCGGCCATCACCGGGCTGACCAGGTGCGTCCGGCTGCCTTTGCCCTGGCGGCCTTCGAAGTTGCGGTTGGACGTGCTTGCGGAGCGTTCGCCGCTCGGGAGCACGTCGTCGTTCATCCCGATGCACATGCTGCAACCCGAATCGCGCCATTCGAAGCCTGCATCGCGGAAGATTTTGTCGAGGCCTTCCTTTTCTGCCTGGGCTTTGACGACGCGCGAACCCGGCACAGCGAGCGCCTGCTTGAGCGATTTCGCTACATGCTTGCCCGCCACAACTCTCGAAGCTGCGCGGAGATCCTCGATGCGGGAATTGGTGCAGGAGCCGATGAACACGCGGTCCACGCGGATGTCCTGGATCGGCGTGCCGGGTTTCAGGTCCATGTAGACCAGCGCGCTTTCGGCCGCCTTGCGATCCACGGGATCGGTGAATGCAGAGGGATCGGGAACGCGACCGGTCACTTGCGTCACCATGCCGGGGTTCGTTCCCCATGTGACCATGGGCGCAATTTCCGCCGCCGCCAGCGTCACCGTCACGTCGTATTTGGCGCCGGGATCGCTCACCAGCGACTTCCAGTAGTCCACCGCGACCTGAAAATCCTTCCCTTGCGGCGCGAAGGGGCGTCCCTCGATGTAGGCGAAGGTTGTGTCGTCCGGCGCGACCATTCCGGCGCGCGCGCCGCCTTCGATGGACATGTTGCACATCGTCATGCGGCCTTCCATGGAAAGCCCGCGCACAGCCTCGCCCGTGTACTCGAACACGTGGCCGTTCCCGCCGCCGATCCCAATCTTGCCGATGATGGCGAGGATGATGTCCTTCGCCGTCACGCCGCGCGGACGTTTGCCCTGCACGTCGATTTTCATCGTCTTCGATTTGAACTGCGTGAGGCACTGCGTGGCGAAAACGTGCTCCACTTCGCTCGTGCCGATGCCGAACGCTAGCGCGCCAAAGGCACCGTGCGTGGCCGTGTGGCTATCGCCGCAGACGATGGTCAGACCGGGAAGCGTGATGCCCAGCTCCGGGCCGATGACGTGCACGATGCCCTGATTCCGGCTGTGCATGTCGAAAAGATTGATGCCGTGCTCCTGACAGTTTCGCGCGAGCGCTTCGAACTGCGCGACGGCGTCGGGGTCGAGCAGCGGCAAAGAGCGGTTCTTCGTCGAGACGGAGTGGTCCATCACCGCGAAAGTTAGCTCGGGGCGGCGAACCTTGCGGCCGGCAGCCTTCAACCCGGCGAACGCTTGCGGAGTGGTTCCCTCGTGAATGAGGTGCCTGTCAATGTAGATGAGCGAGGGCTTCCCCGGCTCTTCGCGTACGACGTGCGTTTCCCAGATCTTCTCGTAGATAGTGCGAGGGGCCATGAGTTAGATCGGCCTCCTTGGATTCGTGTCACGCATGGTCTGCATGTCGCCAGTATTTCGCTGCAGCCCTTGCAAGTCCAATTTATAGTTGTTGCGGACAGTATAAATTCTGTTTTAGGCTGCTTTCGACTGACGACTCTCAAGCACTTTCCCGCGGGCCCAAACCTTTCGCTTCAAACCTAACACGACACAAAGAAATTGCAAGGGCGCGCCGCTACCGTCAAGAATCAGTTTCAGTTTTCCCGTGCCCCCATCACGCTCCCGGGAGTGGAGGCTTCAGGCGCGGACTTGATGTAAAGTGTCCTCGGGAGGAAGCGCAGCCATGGCAGCGAAAGATCCGCATTGGCGGACGGCGACATTTGCGAGTGTTTTGATGATGTGCATGGTTTCCACGGCGCTTATCGCGCGGGCGATTTACGCGCGCAAATTGCCCGACGCTGATTCGCGCACCTCGAGCGCACCCCGCGCGGACAACGCCTCCGATCCGTGGACCGCCGATCAAACGGTGCAACCCGCTGATCTGGTCCGGGAGCTTGGCAGCTCCAGCGCCGACCGTCCCATTGTGGCGTGCGTGGGATTCAAGTTTCTCTATGACGGCGGCCACATTCCCGGCGCGTTGTTTCATGGACCGGGGTCGAAGGACGAAGGAATCGCCGATCTGAAGAAGTGGGCGCAAACTCTGCCGCGCTCCGCGAACGTCGTCCTCTATTGCGGATGCTGTCCGCTTGAGCGGTGCCCGAATCTTCGTCCCGCGTTCACCACGATGCGCGAGATGGGTTTCAAGCGCCTGCGCGTTCTCTTGCTTCCGCAGAATTTCGCGACGGACTGGGTAGCAAAGGGCTATCCGATCGAGAAGGGCCAATAGACCAGTCTTCTGCGCATGCCAACCGAAGAGCGTTCACCTCAGCAGATGCGCCCGTGTCCCTTGTGCGGCGGAATGGACCGCAACCTTGTCCTGCGATGGGACGAGTGGGAGCTTGTGAAGTGCAAAAGTTGCGAGATGATTTTCCTCGGGCGGGAACTGCCGTACGCCGAGCAGGCGAAGAAACACGATTGGTTCGACGAGTACACAAAGGAAGTCACGCGGCGCAAGAGGAAGTACCCTTTGCTGCGTTTCATATCCCGTTCGTTCCGCTTTCTGCGCCCGGATACGAACTCCCGCATGCTTTCTCAGACACTGCGGTGGAGAAGGGAAGGCAAGCTCGTGGACTTCGGCTGCGGCGACGGCACCTTCCTGGCCCTAGCCTCAAAGCATTTCGACGTGACGGGAATCGAACTGGGGCCCCGCGAGGCGGAACTTGCGCGGCATGCTGTGCCGCCGGAGAGGATTCTCGAAGGGCCACTGACTGAAATCGCAGAAACCGCTCTCCGCGAAAACTCGTTTGACGTTGTGACGCAGCTAGGCTACCTCGAGCACGAATGGCATCCTCAGGCTGCGTTGCGTGCCGCGCATCGTGTGCTCAAGCCGGACGGCGTCACGGTGATCAAGACCCCCAACTACGCGTGTTGGAATCGCGCTGTGCTGGGAACACGTTGGTGCGGTTATCATTTTCCGGCTCACTGCAATTTGTTCACGCCGATGACGCTAGCGAAGATGCTGCGACAGACTGGGTTCGAACCCTTGCCCCGTCCGATGGTTGACCGCCTTCCGACGAGCGACTCGCTCTGGATGGCCGCCCGGAAGCCCGCCTGAAGTTTTCTCCGCTCTTTCCCTGTACCAAAACTGTACTCGGACAATGTTGACGCGAGAACGGCGAGAGTCTAACTTCTCGCGCACAGTTGCGGCGCTGTTTTGAGAATCGATCTGCACAGGCGCAGCAACGCCGCTTTTCCTTAGGTTGACATCCAGCCGTTGACCCGAACGCAGTGTGCGTGTGTGCCCCTGTGCCCGGGCGCAGAGGTAAGAAAAGCACAACGAACTAGGTTGGACGGCCATGAGGGAGAGGTGTGTCATGAGAAATGTCTCACGTCATGCGGCAGTGGTTATGGTGGTCGCGGCAATCGCCTTTACGTCCGCGCTTTATGTACAAGCACAGAACAGCGCCGCGCCAGCTCACGATCCGGGGGTGCGCGCGGGTACGGTTAACGCCGGCTCCCCCCTTTCGACGTTGAGCGCTGACGAACTCCAATTTTTCAACGATGGTCAGGGGCGTTTTCTGGAGGTGGAGTCTGTCAGCGGGAATGTCGCGGGGGAGCCCGGTTCAGGTCTTGGGCCGGGATTCAACTCCACCAGCTGCGGCAGCTGTCACGCCCAGCCGGCCACCGGCGGCACGAGTCCGAGCGCAAGCCAGTATCCCAACATCGGTCCCAATCCGCAGGTCGCCGCCGCTTCTGACGCGGGCGCGACAAACACGATCCCGGACTTCATCTCGCTCGAAGGACCGGTGCGCGAAGCTCGCTTTCCCTTTGCGGTCACGACCAGCGGCCAGCTGACCCGGGTGCTCGACGGCGGCGTCCACGACCTCTTTACGATCAAGGGGCGCACAGACGCCCCGCTGTGCCAGATGGCGCAGCCGAATTTTGAACTCATGCAGCAGCTCAACAATCTCATCTTCCGGATTCCGACGCCCCTCTTTGGCGCGGGTTTGATCGAAAACGTTGCCGACTCGACGATCCTCGCGAACATGAACTCCAGCGCGCAGCTCAAGACGTCATTGGGCATTTCCGGCCATCCGAACTATAGCGCCAACGACGGCACGATCACGCGCTTCGGATGGAAGGCGCAGAACAAGTCGCTCGAAATGTTTGCAGGCGAGGCTTACAACGTTGAAATGGGCGTCACGAACGAGCTGTTTCCGAATGAGCGAGGGAATCCTCCCGTCGGCTGCCTGGTGAACAGCACGCCGGAAGACTCGACGAATTTCGATAGTTCCGGCGCTGCCATAGTGAGCGACATCGTAGCGTTCGCAGACTTCATGCGCTTTTTAGCTCCTCCGACGCCATCGACGCAGGGAATCCCGGGAAATCCCTCAGCGGCCTCGATCCAGAACGGAAACGCGGTCTTCCGTCGCGTTCACTGCGACCTCTGCCACACGCCGACGCTGCAAACGGCTACGTCAAGCTTTACCGCGGCGCTAAACAGCCGAAACGCGAATCTCTTTTCCGATCTGCTCGTCCATGATATGGGATCGCAGCTCGCCGATAATGTATCCCAGGGATCTGCAGGCCCAGCCGAATTCCGCACCGCGCCTCTCTGGGGAGTCGGGCAGCGAATCTTCTTCTTGCATGACGGCCGAGCTACCCCCGTAAATGGAGGTTTGTTGACGGCGATCCGCGATCATGCGGGGTCGGGCTCGGAAGCCAACGGCGTTATCTCGCTCTTCGACCAGCTGACCGATCAGCAGAAGCAGGACCTTCTGAATTTCCTAAGGTCGCTTTAGTGGGCCTTCTGTCCCCGGCGCGCGGCATATCTCCGCTACTGCGCGCTGGGGCTACTTCTGGAAATGCGGCATCACTTCGTTGGTGAAAAGTTCGAGCGAATGTACGCTCTCTTCATGCGTGAGGTTTCCGTACGCGAAGCGCGGCACGAAGTAGTTGGCGCCGCTTATTTCCAGATCTTCTTGTATCAGGGCTCGCATGGTTGTAGGAGTGCCCGTGTAAAGCGTCGCTTCGCTTGAACGAAGGACGTCGTCGAGCGTGACGTGCGTGGCGTTGAATTTTCGCCAGAGATAGACGAGGCTTTCATAGAACTTCCGTGCGCCGAATGAACCGCGCTCTTTGGCGTATTGGTCTGTGTCCCCCACGTAGAGGTGACGCGTGACGCCGACCCTGGGCATCTTCCTCCCGCTCCCGCCGTGCGCGGCGTTCCACGCTTCTTTGTAGCTATCAACCACGGCGCGTGCCTCCTTCGATGCCAGCAGCGTGACGAGATTGACGTTCTGGCGCGCGGCGCGTGCGGCGCTTTCCGGGCTGTTCGTCGCGTACCATAGGGGAGGATGCGGCTTCTGGAGCGGCTTCATCTCCATGGGGACGTTCTTGAGGTTGTAGTGCTTTCCCTGATGGTTGAGAACATCCTTGGTGAGCGCGGCCATCAGCACTTCCATCGTTTCGGCGTAGAGCGCCGGGGCTTCGCTCTCGCTGATGTTGTAGAAGCCAAGCTCGACGCCGGAGACTCCCCGGCCCGTGCCGATCTCGAAGCGCCCGTTCGTCAGATGATCCAACATGCAAATCTCCTGCACGAGGCGGAGCGGATGGTAAAGAGTCGCAATCAAAACGAGCGGGGCGAATCGGATGTTCTTAGTAATCCGCGAGGCAGCCGCGAGAAAGATCATCGGCGAAGGCGCCAGTCCGAGCGGCGTGAAGTGGTGCTCGGTGATGTGAAACGTGCTGAAGCCGGCCTTGTCGTAGAGTTCGACCAGCTTGAGGCGGCTGTCATACGTCTCAGAGATCGGCCGATCTTGCCTATCAAGATGGTCAACGGCGCCAAATTCCATTTTGCGAAGCCCTCTCGGAGCGGCAACGCTACTGACGCCACTCGACGGTCGTCTGGAGCGGTGATCACTCTACTCGCGAGGCTGTCCTTTGGCAAACCCTCTGGAGCGAAGCTCGGTTGGCGCAACCGCTGGGCGGGGAGAAGGCGTCCAAACATTTCGGGCCTTGCAGGAAATGGCAACCCAAGACCTTCTTAGGTTTGCCGGATTTGCCTCAGTGTTATAATAAGGTTTTGCCGCTTTTGGAGCCTTGAAGGAGCACGAGAATGGGGATTCAACTGCGAGAGCTTATGGACTGGGCCAGGCGCCGGAAAGTTTTCGCTTCTCTCCTCGTGGTGCTTATGCTGGGGATCGGCGTAACCGCGGGAACAATGATTTCCGGGCGCGCCATGGCGACCCGCGCCCAGGCGGCCAATGGCGCTTCGCTCCTCGGCATCCCCGACCCGGTGGCGCTCTCCGGGGCGTTTGCCAACATTTCCAAGAACCTGGGGCCAGCCGTCGTCAATATCTCGACAACGCAGGTTATTGAAAAGCCCAAGGCGGGCAAGACGCCGCGCGGCAAGAGCCAGGAAGATGATCCCTTTGGCGATTTCTTCGACCGGTTCTTCGATTCGCCGGACAACGCTCCCGACGCGGAGCGCAGCCTTGGCTCCGGCGTCATTGTTGACAAGCGGGGCTTCATCCTGACGAATGACCACGTCATCGACCAGGCCACGAAGATTCAGGTCACGCTCGATGGCGATTCTGAGCACTACAGCGCCCGCGTAATCGGCACGGACAAGGACACGGATCTTGCGGTCATCAAAATCGACGCCAGCCACGACCTGCCCGTGGCGAAGCTCGGCAACTCCGACGGAGTTCAGGTGGGCGACTGGGTACTCGCTTTCGGCAGCCCGTTCGGCTTGAACTCGACGGTCACTGCAGGCATCGTGAGCGCGAAAGACCGCTCGAACGTCGGCCACCAGTTCCAGCGCTTCATTCAGACGGACGCAGCCATTAATCCCGGCAATTCCGGCGGGCCGCTTGTTAGCCTCGCCGGGGAAGTGATCGGCATTAACACAGCGATTTACACCGGCAGCCGTGGATTTGAAGGCGTCGGCTTTGCGCTTCCATCGAATGCAGCGATTAGCGTGTACAACCAGCTCGTCACAACCGGTAAAGTGACGCGCGGCTCGATTGGCGTATCCTTTCAGGAAGAAAACAGCAACAATCCGGTGCTAATGAGGGAACTCGGCGCGCCGTATGGCATCGTCGTCGAGGATGTGGAACCGGGTAGCCCGGCGGACAAAGTCGGCTTGCAGGCCGGCGACGTTATCACCGACGTGAACGGCCAGCCCGTCCATACCGGCGCGGACCTCGTGAATCCGATCGCGCAAACACCGATTGGCCAATCGGTTCAGCTCCGCTATATCCGCAACAAGGCGGCAAAGGACGTGACCGTGACCGTCGCAGACCGTACGAAGGTCTTTCCGCAGACGGCCCAGGACGATGATGAACAACCGGATCAAGGTACCGAGGCGGATCAGTACGGTATGCATGTCGAGGAGCTAACGCCGGAGCTGGCGCGCAAACTCGAGATGCCGAAGGTGACTGGAGCGGTTGTAAGCGAAGTCGAGCCGGCGAGCTTTGCCGAACAGCTTGGGCTGACCCGCGGCGACGTCATTACCGAGATCAATCACATTCCCGTAAATTCGCTCGCCGACTGCCGTACGCAGATGGCGAAGCTCAAGCCGGGCGAAGATGTACTCTTCAAGATCGCTCGCCGGTCGGAAAACGGCCGCGTCCTGACCCTGTTCCTTGCAGACACGGTTCCGGCAGCTTCGCCGCAATAACTATGAAAGCTTCAGCCAAATACCGGGCTGTTCTTGCGTGTCTCAGTCTCTGCTTGATGTCGGCAGGGCTGGCCGAAATTTCCTCCGCGCGTGCGTCCGAAACGGCTTCCACCACCGCGACAACCTCGACGCCTGCGAAGAAGAGCCACAAGAAACATTATTCAAGGAGCAAGCCTGGACAGAGGGCGCCGACCCCGGATCGCATCTCGGAGATTCAATCGGCGCTGGCAGGCTCCGGATATTTTCAGGGTGACCCGAACGGCCGGTGGGATTCGAACACGGTCGCCGCACTGCAGAAGTTTCAATCCGCCAACCGGATCGATGTGACGGGGAAGCTCGACGCAATCACTCTGCAGAAACTGGGGCTTGGCTCGGACATCGCCGGAGTGTCCGCGCCACGGCCTGTGTCTCCGCCAATTTGCTGCTCGACGGCCGGGCACGATGCGGCACCATCCTCCGGCGCGACAATGACCTGCTGTTCCGTGGCGGCCTCGCACGCGCAGCCGCAAGCCGCGTCATCGGCGGCCACTGCGAACCCGACCGGGGCGACCTCCAATCCCAAGCCTCAACAGCCTTCCGCGTCCGTTACCCCAGCGGCCTCAGACACGTCCACTACCTCACCGGCTCAGCACTAATCGCGGCGCGTTGACGCCGCCTCGGCACCGTTGCTACCCTGAACCTCCGGACTTTACGCACCAGCAATCGCAACGCGTGCACCCCGTTTCCTAACCACTCGAGAAGTCACCGGAGGAACGCAATGGCCACCGCATTCGCCCCGAAGACGTTCAATAACCTGATCAACGGCGAATGGGTGCCGGCCGGAAGCGGCAAGGCCATCGAGAACCGGAACCCCGCGAACACTAGCGAATTGGTGGGCATGTTTCCCGCCTCGGCCGAGGAAGATGTCGTGCTCGCAGTGGACGCAGCCAAGGCTGCCTTCGGGAAATGGCGGATCATGCCTGCTCCGAAGCGCGCCGAGATTCTTTTTCGAGCCGGTGAACTCCTGATCGAGCGCAAGGAAGACTACGCGCGCGACATGACGCGGGAAATGGGAAAGGTGCTCACCGAAACGCGCGGCGACGTTCAGGAAGCAATTGATATGACCTATTTGATGGCCGGAGAAGGCCGCCGACAGTTCGGTCACGTTGCGCCCTCGGAGCTTCCGAACAAATTCGCGATGGCGGTGCGCTCGCCTGTGGGAGTGGCGGGCCTGATCACGCCGTGGAATTTTCCGATCGCAATTCCGTCGTGGAAAATCATGCCGGCGCTTGTTTGCGGCAACACGGTCGTCATTAAGCCGGCGGAAGACACGCCGCTCTCGACCTACAACCTAGCGCAGGTTCTCATGGAGGCAGGCCTCCCGCCGGGCGTCCTGAACGTAGTTTTCGGCGACGGGCCGCAAGCGGGCGCGCCGCTTTTGACCCAACCGAAGGTTGATTTCGTCAGCTTTACCGGTTCAACGGAAGTGGGCCGCATCGTGAGCCAGGCCTGCGCGCCGACGTTCAAGAAGTGCCATCTCGAGATGGGCGGCAAGAAC